>Ga0307300_10000188_pt1 | contig 15648 bp, 10 predicted proteins | sample ER_DNA_181_FD_194492 | JGI IMG/M metagenome (GOLD analysis project Ga0307300, IMG submission 194492) | Bulk soil microbial communities from the East River watershed near Crested Butte, Colorado, United States - ER_DNA_181 | ecosystem: Environmental > Terrestrial > Soil > Floodplain | place... | reverse complement strand
CATCGGCAGTCGCATCGGCGACCAAGACATGGTCGTTGACGAGGCAGGTTTCTCTCGTGCATGCACTGTGGAACCCGACCGACGTCGAGGCAATGCTCCTTGAGTTCATCAGCCCGGCAGGATTTGAAGGCTTCCTCTAGGAGATATGTGGCCGCCAGGAAGGGGCGAGCCCCGAGGCGGCTCCCGAGATCGGCACTCGGTACGGATTGACTTTTTCACCCTGAACAAATCGCCGAGCTGTCGGCGTTGTACGGCGTATCGCCGTAAACCCAAGGGGGGCGTTGAGCGCAGGCCCGCACAGCATGGTCGTGTCGCGGATGTGCCAAAAGCCGACCGCCCACCGAAACCGTGTAAATACGACCTCGAAGCGGATGAGCTGCCGTAAACATGTGATCCGCAGGCCGACAAACAAGCTGATCGGGCGTTGAGTGACTTACGTCCCGTATGACCCGTCCCTTGAAATGCCCGATGAAGGTAGGGCGGATTCCATGAATCGACCGTGCCACTAACGGACGCATGACAGAGATCTAATTCTGTGACGGAGTCGAGCCCAGCTGAGTGCAGCTGGCCGTTCGCTTAGTTTGGCGATGTGTCTGTGAATGTTTCCTTTGTTATTCGGCCGACGAGAGCCTGCGATATGCCCCCGGCGTCGTGCCGGAGTACCGCTGGAATGCCGCCGACAGCGCTGATTCTGAGCCGTAGCCGACCTGCGAGGCGACCGCCGCCACGGTGAGATGGTCGGTGCGGAGCAGCGTCTCGGCGCGACGCATGCGGCAGCCGAAGACATACTCCATCGGGCTCTGACCAACTAATGCGGTGAACCGAGCGGCGAAGCCCGCTCGGGACAAGCCGGCAGCTCGCGCCAGGCCGGCGACCGTCCACGGGTATCTCAGGTCACTGTGCAACGCCGACAGCGCTCGGGAGAGAGCGGGGTCACGTAACCCGTGCAACCAGCCTGGCTCCTCGTTTGTCTCCAAGTGATAGCGCAGAGCCCGGGTAACCAGCGCGTCGGAAAGTCTCGCCATCACTACATCGCTACCCGGTCCCCGCTCCATCGCCTCAGCCACCACGGCCTGGGTAAGCCCGGCGAGCCATGGCGCCTGGTGGGCATCGGCAGGCACGTGAATGCAGGACGGAAACCCAACGACCGCGGGATGGTCCTCATCTGCAAAGAAGAAGACCCCGCAGACGATCCTGGTGGCCGAGCCGCCTTCGCCGAAGATCGTTTCCACCTCGGCAGAGCTCTCCGCGAGCTTGAGGGATGAGTACGAGGGCCCCCGGGCGTCTGCCGAGGAGCTCATTGTGTGCGCGTCAGCCCTGGGAAGCACGACCAAGTGACCCGGCCCGAGCAGGCGTGTCGTGCCGTCATCCAGTGCAAGGTACGGATGACCGGCGACGACGATGTGCACCCCGCGCAGTGGACCGTCGAATCGCAGTCGCCATTCACCCCGCAGCAGCAGCGACCGGAAGCTCGCACTGTCGAGCCTGAGCTCACGCAGCACCTGGCTCAGCAGGTCAATGTGAGAGTTGCGGCCGTCTTGGACGGATGAGGAAGAACCGCGGACGCTCACATATGGAGGATGCCTCGTCGAGTTCGTAACGTCCAAGGGGTAGTCAATTGTCACGTGAAAGGTGTCGCCATGCGTCCAGCAACCCATACCGGCCTCCGCGGCATCGTCCAGGCCACAATTCCCGTCTCGGACTTGGGTCGCAGCGCACGGTTCTATGCCGACCTGCTCGGCCTGCGGTACGTCCGCGAGTTCGGCGATGGCACGACGGTTACCGGCTGCGCGCTGGCTGACTTCGACGCGCGCTACTTCATCGCGCTGCGGCGCCGCGACCGGTTGGCCGGGGGTGAGGCGGATCTGCGCGGCGAGCACCCCGTGATCATCGAGGCGGAGAATCGGGAAGCAGCCGAGCGGGTAGCCGAACGGGCCACCCGATTCGGCGTTCCGTGGACTTCGGGGACACATGCCGACGGCACATGGATTGAGTTCCTCGACCCGGACGGAATAGCCCTGCGGATCGTGCACACACCTACACCGACCGAATCTTTCCTAGGCGTCACTTTTGGGCCGGACGGGCAGCAGGCTTTCTACGATGAGCCGAAGCTCAAGATGTCCCAACGTCCGCATCAAGCGCTGATCGCTAGCGGTCACTGATCTCTCACGTTCCCGAGCCAAAGCTTGCCGTCTAGGCAACTCTCGGCATGGGAATTAGGGTGCCTGGGTGCTGTCTGTCGCGCTCGCCGCCCTGTCGGGACTGATCTGGGGCGTCGGCGATTTCTCGGGCGGTAAGGCGACTCAGCGGGCAGCCGTCCTCCCGGTTGTGTGGATATCAAAGCTCGTCAGCCTGCCGCTACTCGTGATCTATCTGATCGCGACGTACGTGCCGGTGACTGCCGTCGGCCTGGCGTGGGGCGGTTTGGCTGGTGTGGCCGGCGTCGTTGGTTTGGTGTTGTTCTACCGCGCACTCGCGGCTGGGGCGATGACGGTTGTGGCACCGGTCACCGGCGTCACTTCGGCCGCTATTCCGGTCGTTGTCGGACTCGTAGCGGGCGAGCGTCCCTCATTTACGCGACTGCTGGGCGTCGGCTGCGCCCTCTTGGCCATCGCGTTGGTCAGCCTCGCACCGCATCCAGCCCGACAGCGCCAGGTGGTCACCCGCAGACTCGTGATAGCCGCGCTGGGCGCCGGCACCGGCTTTGCGCTGTTCTTTGTTCTGCTCGCAGTGGCGGGCAAGGCGGCAGGCGGCGCAGTCGGGATGTGGCCGATCGCCGGTTCGCAGATCAGCGCACTGGTCATCCTCGCCTTGCTTCTGCTGATGACTCGACCTGGCCCGTGGCCTCGTCACGCTACGCTGCGCTGGACCATGGTCGCCGGGCCGTGCGACATGACAGCCAACGCGCTCTACCTGCTGGCCACCCGCGGCGGGGATCTCAGCGTCGTCGCGCCGATTGCCGCGCTCTACCCGGTGACCACAGTGATCTTGGCCCTGATCATCGAGCATGAACGACTGCGTGGCATTCAGGTGGCCGGACTGATCCTCGCGGTTGCCGCCTTGGTGCTTGTCAGCAGGTAATCGATCACTCTGCACGCCGCGTGTGGGTCTCGGCTGTAGCCTCTCAGCGGAGGCAGATGTGTACGCAGGCGTGGAGTTTCCGCATCGGGTGGCGATGATCAGCATGCACACGTCGCCGTTGGCGACGCCTGGCGTAGGCGATGCCGGCGGTCTCAACGTCTATGTCGCCGAGCTAGCACGACGGCTTGGCGAGCGCGGCCTCAAGGTGGATGTTTTCACCCGCCGGAACGCACCTGATGTGCCTGACATTGTCGACGTGCACGAGCACACCAGAGTGATCAATCTCAAGGCGGGACCTGCGGAGCACGTCGCCAAGGAAGCACTTCCTGCGCTGATCGATGAGTTCAGTACGCAGCTGGCGGCGCGGCTGGACGATCATGATCTGATCCATTCCCACTACTGGCTCTCCGGTGAGGTCGGTTTACAGATCAAGCGCCGGCACGGCCTACCCCTGGTGCACACCATGCACACCATGGCTCGGGTCAAGAACTCCAATCTCGGAGTAGGCCAATCAGCAGAGCCCGATGTACGGCAAAGCGGCGAGGCCGCCATCGTCCGCGGATCCGACGTGCTCACCGCCAGCACCAGCGACGAGGCCGCAGATCTGCGCAGCCACTACGGCGCACGCTCAGACCAGATCATGATCGTGCCGCCCGGAGTCGACTTGCGCACCTTTCATCCCTGCAACCAGCCCAAGTCACGGGCCCAGTTCGGGGTAGCTCAGGACGCTCAGGTGATCTTGTTCGTGGGCCGTATCCAGCCGCTCAAGGCACCCGACGTGTTGATCAAGGCCGTTGCCGAGCTGGTGCAGCGCGATCCAGCACTTCGTGATCGACTGCAGTTGATCATGATCGGTGGGCCGAGCGGCTCAAACCCGGAATGGTCGCAGACACTCGGGCCCCTGGCAATTGATCACGGCATCAAGGACATGGTGGACTTCCGGCCGCACTCAGCACGCTCGGAGCTATTCCGGTGGTATTGCGTATCGGACGTCGTGGCGGTGCCTTCCTACAACGAATCCTTTGGCCTGGTCGCGCTCGAAGCACAGGCGTGCGGCCGCCCAGTCGTCGCGACCGACGTCGGAGGGCTCCGGCACACCGTGCGTGATCACTACAGCGGCCTGTTGGTCAAGGGTCATGATCAGCGCGAGTGGGCCGATGCGCTTGGCACGATCCTTAGTGATCGCAGCGAGATGATCAGAATGGGCACCAATGCAGCCGCCCATGCGGCAACCTTCAGCTGGGACAACACAGCGGCCGCCACGCTGCAGGCCTACCGCAAAGCAGTGCTTGCTAGCTGACGTCTTAGCTATGCCGTCGAGGCCGTCGCGCTTTCCTCGCCCGCTGCGTCCTCAGCAGTCAGCGGCTTCGCGAGATCCTCCAGAGGCTGCCCCTCAGCCTTGACGCCGAAGATGACCTCCACGACACCGCCGATGATCATCAGTGCGGCACCGATGAAGTAGCCGAGAGCGATCTTGGTGATGTCGCCTGAGTCGGATGCATTCTGGATCAAGGAGCCGAAGAGCAGCGGCCCGGCGATGCCGCCCGCCGCTGTACCGATGGCGTAGAAGAACGCGATGCAGAGTGCACGGGTCTCCAGCGGGAAGATCTCGCTCACCGTGAGATAGGCCGAGCTGGCGCCCGCCGAGGCGAAGAAGAAGACGATTGCGCCGCACAAGGTCAGCGTCACCGCGGTGAGCGAGCCCAAGATAGCGCCCGTGATGGCAAGCAGGATGCCGGAGAGCACGTAAGTCCCGGCGATCATCCGGACCCGCCCGACCGTGTCGAAGAGCCGGCTCAGTAGCACCGCACCGAGGAAGTTGCTGGCCGCGAAGATGGCGATGTACCAGCCTGTCTGCTTGACCCCGAGGAATGTTGTCAGCGTGTCCCCGTAGGTGAAGAAGAAGGCGTTGTACAAGAACGCCTGGCCGATGAATAGCGCGAAGCACAGCACGGTCCGCCGGGGATAGAGCGTAAACACCGTGCGCGCGATCAGCGCCATACTGATCGAGCGCCGCTGCCGTATGGTGATCTTCCCAGACGGCTCGGGCAGGTCCCCATCCTCGGCGCGTACCTGCTCCTCGATCTCTGTAACAATGCGGTCGCCTTCACGTTCTCGACCATGGATGAACAGCCAGCGCGGGCTCTCCGGCACATTGCGGCGGACGAGCAGCACGGCCACGGCAAGGACCGCACCAAGACCGAACGCCAGCCTCCAACCGATCGCGGGATTGACAAGTGTCGGGTCCAGCAGCGGGATGGTGAGCAATGCTCCACCGACGGCGCCGACCCAGAACGAGCCGTTGATCACAATGTCCACTCGACCCCGGTAGTGCGCGGGGATCAGCTCGTCGATCGCGGAATTGATGGCCGCGTACTCACCGCCGATCCCGGCCCCAGTCAAGAACCGGCATGCGAAATACCACGCCGGATTCGGTGCGAACGCCGTCAGCACTGTCGCAACCGCATAGACACCAAGGGTGATCAAAAACAGCTTCTTGCGGCCGAAGAGGTCGGTGAGCTGACCGAAGACCAGTGCGCCCACGCAGCCGCCTGCCACATACATTGCACCGGCAAGCCCGATGTCGAAGTTCGACAAGCCCAGGCCTGTATCGGCCGGCTTGAGCGCCTCGGACATCGAACCGACGATCGTGACCTCAAGCCCGTCGAGGATCCACACCGTGCCGAGTCCCACCACCACCAGCCAGTGGAACCTGGCCCACGGCAGTCGGTCCAGGCGTGCCGGAATATCGGTCGTGATGGTGCCTAACTGGACCGAAGACATCTACGCCCTCCCCTGTTTACAGCCTGGCCACATGCTCTGAGCCGCCTTACCCAGGCCAGGAAGGGCTACGCAGGATCAGGCTAGGTGAACCCCCAGAAGACGTGCTCCACAACATTTCTGGCTCGCCGCGTTACGCGCCGATAGTCCGCCAGCAAGTGAGAGGACTCCCCCGTTCCGTAGCCGAGCAGCTCAGCCAGGCTCGCCAACTCCCGGTTGTCGCTAGGCAAAGAATCTGAGCCACGACCGCGCATCAGCATGATCTGGTTGCGAATCCGACTGGCAAACGTCCAGGCGGCCTCCAGGTGACCGGCGTCCATTCCATCGATGAGTCCAGCCTCGTGTGCGGCCCGGAGAGCCGCGACCGTCTGGGTCGAGCGCAACGCGGGAAGCCGATAGGCATGTTGTAGCTGGAGCAGCTGAACAGTCCACTCCACGTCGGCGATACCGCCCGGACCGAGTTTGGTGTGCTTGGCCGGGTCGGCGCCGCGGGGCAAGCGTTCGGCCTCGACCCGGGCCTTCAGTTTACGAATCTCGAGCAGCTGCGAGGAGCTCAGGCCGCCCTCCGGCCAGCGATGCGCATCGATTTCAGCCATCAGAGCATTGCCAAGCTGCTCATCGCCTGCTAGCGCGTCAGCGCGAACCAACGCCTGAAGCTCCCAGGTAGACGACCAGCGGCTGTAGTAATTGCGGTAGGCGGTGAGCGAGCGAATCAGCGCACCACCCTTGCCCTCAGGCCTCAGGTCGGCATCAATGCTGAGCGGCGGATCTGCGCTCGGCCGAGTCAGCAAGGTCCGCATCTCATTGATCAGCGCAGTCGCGACCTTGGTGGGGTCACCGTCGGCATTGGTGGCGTCCTCCATGACGAACATGGCGTCCGCATCCGAGGAGTACGACATCTCGCGACCGCCCCACCGCCCCATCGCAATGACGGCAATCCGAGGAACTGATGCACCCGAGGCTTCCCGGGCGACTACGAGCGTGGCGTCGACGGTGGCCGATGCCAAGTCGGTCAGTGCTGCGCCGACCTGGACCACGTCGTTCTCGCCGAGCAGATCACCGGCGGCGACGCGAAACAGCTCGCGCCTCCGGATCCCGCGAATCGCTTCGACCGCGGCAACGCTGCTGCTTTGCCGCCCGGCAGCGGCGTGCATCTCTGCCTTGAGCTCGGCAAGTGATCGAGGCCGCAGCTCTTGATCGTCGGCGAGCATCTGCACGGTCTGGGGGGCTCGCTTGAGCAGCTCAACCGCGTATCGGCTGGACGCAAGAATGCGGGCCAGCCGCTCGGCCATCGCCCCTTCGTCGCGGAGCGCCCGCAGGTACCACGGGGTGGTGCCCAGCGCTTCGGACACCTGTCGGAAGGCCAGCAGACCATGATCAGGATTGGGTGCTCCCGCGAACCAGCCAAGCATGGCCGGCAACAGCTGGCGCTGAATCTCGGCCTGCCGAGTTACACCCTGGCTGAGAGCGGCAATGTGGCGTAGTGCAGCGGTTGGGTCGGCGTAGCCAAGCGCCTTGAGCCGGTCGAGGGCTGCGTCGGGCGTCAGCCTCAGATCGTTGGATGAGATCTTGGCCACCGTGTCCAGCAGCGGAGAGTAGAACAGCCGCTCATGCAGCCGGCGGACCCGCTGCGAGGTGTGGCGCCAGGTGCTCAGCAGCTCCTTCACCGGATCCTTGTAGCCGAGCGAACGTCCCAGCCGGCGTAGATCATGATCATTGCTGGGCAGCAGATGGGTACGCCGCAGCTGGTAGAGCTGGATGCGATGCTCCAGCGTGCGCAGGAACCGGTACGCCAGTGCGAAGCCCTTACCGTCCTCTCGCCCCACGTAACCGTTGTCGATCAAGATCTTCAGCGCCGGCAGAGTGGCCCGCGTCCTGAGCCGCTCGTCCACCCGGCCATGCACTAGCTGGAGAAGCTGGACAGAGAACTCGACATCACGCAAACCTCCCTCGCCGAGCTTGAGCTCGCGGCCTTGGTCGCGCGCCGGAATGTGAGCCACAACGCGTTTGCGCATCGCTTGGGTATCCGCGACGAAGTTCTCCCGCTCCGCCGCACTCCAGACCATCGGCGCCACAAGATCAACGAAGGCCTGCCCGAGCTCCAGGTCACCGGCGGCTGGCCGTGCCTTGAGCATCGCCTGGAACTCCCACGTCTTCGCCCACTTTTCGTAGTAAATGCGGTGGCTCGCAAGAGTGCGGACCAGCTGGCCGGCCTTGCCCTCGGGCCTCAGTGCCGCATCCACCTCCCAGATGGTTCCCGCGGCGGTGTGCGCCGAGCAGATCCGGGTCATCTCAGCTGCCATCCGGGTAGCGATTTGGACAGCCTGATCATTGGTGATCAATCGCGTGCCGTCAGCGTCCACCGCTGGCTCGGCGACGAAGAGCACGTCGACATCGCTGACGTAGTTAAGCTCCTGAGCGCCACATTTGCCGAGTCCGACCACGGCTAGGCGCGTCTTCAGGGCGTTCTCGCCGAGTTTCAGACGACTGATCGACAGCGCCGCCTCGAGGGTCGCGTCAGCCAGATCGGAAAGCTCATCGGCAACATCGGCGAATGCCTCGAGCGGCTCAGGTGCACACATGTCGCGAGCAGCGATACGCAGCAGTGCTCCCCGATAGGCGATGCGCAGCTGATCGCCGGTGGGATCGGTTGCAATCGGCGTTGTGGATTCGGGGTCAGCGCCGGTCGCCTCCAAGAGCTCCCGCCGCAACGCTTTCGCGGACACCTTGACCAGCCGATCAGTGAGCAGCTCGATGTGTTCGGGATAGGCGAGCAGGTGCAGTGTCAGCTTGTTGCTGGCGCCCAAGACCATGATCAACTGGCGAGCCAGCACAGGTGTTGCGATCAACCTTGACAGCAGACCCGGCACGCGTTCGCAGAGCCGGTCCAGGCTCGTCAGCGCATGGTCTGGATCAGCACATTGAGCGAGCACGTCCAACAACGGCTCGTGCTCGTCATCCCAGTGATCGATGACACGTTCCGCCGCTTCGGCGTCGACGAACCCCCGCCGCGCCAGTGTGCCTTGTGTCGTCTCAATCCGAATCATCGTGCTCGATGCTACTGAGCGCTCCCGACATGATCCGTCCCAAGGCTTGGACATCTTCGAAAGAAGCGCATCCAATTTGCGCAACGCGCAGAAGGGGAGGTGGAGCAACCCAGAATCACGTTGGGTTCCAGCTCCGTCACGTCCACTGCCCTGGGCCTCGGTCACTCAAGAATGCCGAGGCTCGACAACATCCGGCATCGGGGGAAGTAAAACTCTCTGGCCGGAGAGAGGAATCATTTTATGATCCGACGCATCGTCAAGGTGGCCTGCGCGCTCGCCGTTGCGCTTGCCACCATGCTGGCTACCGTGCTCGCCACGGCCCTGCCAGCCAGTGCCCATACGGGCACGCCTTCGACCGGCACTCGGTCGCTAGCCGCACTGCTGGCCAAGGACGGCAGCGGCTTCGACAAGAACTGGTCCGACTACGACATCCTCGACAACGCCGTCGGGGCCGTCCTGGCCGCCAAGCCGAACAGTCCGGTCGCGGTACTCGCCGATGGCAATGTCCCGCTCACCGCGTTCCTGCCAACCGACCGTGCCTTCCGGCGCCTGGCGCACTCGCTGACCGGCAAGTGGTACCACAGTGAGAAGAAGGTGTTCACCAAGCTGGCTGGAACGCTCGGCGTCGACACGATCGAGAGCGTCTTGCTCTACCACGTCGTCCCCGGCGCAACGATCACTTACCGGCAGGCTCTGAAGGCCAATGGCGCCGTCCTGCAGACCGCACTGGAGGGTGCCACGATCAAGGTCAAGGTGAGGTGCTGGGTCGTCATCCTCAAGGACAATGACCCCAGCGCTCGCAACCCGATCGTTGTTCAGCCGAATCTGAACAAGGGCAACAAGCAGATCGGCCACGGCATCAACCGCGTGTTGAGGCCAGTCGACCTCTAGGAAATGATCAACCTGCCTGGACGTTAGGCAGATTGCAAGACAAACCTCCGCTGCGACCTCTCTGGTAGCGTCGCGGCGGAGGTCTTTTTGGTGGTGGCGACGGCACGTACCAGGCCCCAGGAGGCCTTGCTGGAACAGTCGCGGACGGTCCTCGGGTGGTTGCAGGACCTGTCACCCGAATCCTTCGAGCGCTCCACGGTATTGCCAGCCTGGACTGTGCGGCAGCTCGTCGGTCACCTCGTTCTCATCCATACCGGCTTCCTACGGTGCTTGGACCAACCGACCAAACAAGCCGCCCTGCCGTTCCATGAGTTCGTCACGCGCTATCGACGTGACGTCGAGATGATCATGACAGCAACGCTCGAGGCGTCGGACGGGCTCACTGGCCCCGAGGTCGTGACTCGGCTCGAGTCGGCCATTGATGATCTTGCAACCAAACTCGACGCAGGTATCAGGTTGTCGCAAGTGATCACTACCCCACGCGGTCCGACCAAAATCGAGGATTTCCTGGCGACTCGAATCGTCGAGTTGGTGGTACACACAGACGATCTCAGTCGATCAATTCCAGAGACAACGCCAGCGGTGCTACAGCGCAGTGCGCTCGCCCGGTGTACGCGCGCCCTTGCCACGATCCTGGCGGGGCGCCACCCGGGGCGTTCGGTCGAGGTGAGGGTGCCGCCGTACGCCGCCGTGCAGTGTGCGATCGGAGATCCCGGGCCCACCCATACCCGCGGCACCCCGCCGAACGTGGTCGAGACAGATCCGCTGACGTTCCTGCGGCTGGCCACCGGGCGGGTGACCTGGGCCGATGCGCTATCCAACGGCTCCATCCACGCATCCGGCTTACGCGCCGACCTCGCCCCCCTACTCCCCCTCTTATCCTGACTTGTCAGAATCTGAGCACCATATTTGGTGCTTAAGTTCTGACAAGTCGGCGACTAGAGGACCGGCAGGAGGCGGGTGAGCTCCAGCGGCGTCACCTGTCGCCGATACTCCTCGAACTCGGCACGCTTATTACGAAGGAAGAAGTCGAAGACGTGCTCACCGAGCGTCTCCGCGACCAGATCGGACTGCTCCATCTTGTGGATGGCCTCGTCCAGGTTGCGCGGCAACGGCGAGATTCCCAGTGCCTGGCGCTCCCTTTCCGTCAGCGACCAGACGTCGTCCTCAGCGCCCTCGGGCAGCTCGTACGCGCCCTCGATCCCGGCCAACCCCGCCGCCAGCATCAGTGCAAAGGTCAAATACGGGTTCGCGGCGGAATCGATAGAGCGCAACTCGACCCGAGCCGAGGATCCCTTGTTGGGCTTGTACATCGGCACTCGGACCAGCGCGGAGCGGTTGTTACGACCCCAGCAGATGTAGCTCGGCGCCTCGCCGCCGCCGGCTAATCGCTTGTAGGAGTTGGTCCATTGGTTGGTTACCGCGGTGATCTCGGCCGCGTGCCGGAGGAGCCCGGCAATGAAGTATCGCCCGATCTTGGACAGGTGGTGTTCGGCGCTCGCGTCGTAGAAGGCGTTGGTATCGCCCTCGAAGAGCGACATGTGCGTGTGCATGCCAGATCCGGGATGTTCGGTGAAGGGCTTGGGCATGAACGAGGCGTGGATACCTTGAGACAGGGCAACCTCCTTGACGACCACCCGGAAGGTCATCAGATTGTCGGCAGTGGAAAGCGCATCGGCGTAACGGAGATCAATCTCCTGCTGACCCGGAGCCCCCTCGTGATGGGAGTACTCCACTGAGATTCCCATTTGCTCCAGCATGGTGATCGCGCGGCGGCGGAAGTCAGTACCCAGGCTCTGCGGGGTGTGATCAAAGTAGCCTGACTGGTCCACTGGCGTCGGCGGCTTGCCTGGCTTAACCGGATCCTTGAAGAGGAAGAACTCCACCTCGGGATGGGTGTAGAAGGTGAATCCAAGATCAGCGGCCTTCTTGAGCGCGCGCTTGAGTACGTATCGGGGATCGGCGTAGGAGGGTGAGCCGTCCGGCATGGTGATGTCGCAGAACATCCGCGCGGTGGCAGGGCCGGTGTCGCGCCAGGGCAGCACTTGGAAAGTCGCTGGATCAGGATGGGCAAGCATGTCGGACTCGTAGACCCGGGCGAAGCCCTCGATCGCCGAACCATCGAAGCCCATGCCTTCGGCGAACGCTCCTTCGAGCTCGGCAGGCGCGACCGCCACCGACTTCAGAAAGCCAAGTACATCGGTGAACCACATACGGACGAACCGCACATCGCGCTCTTCAATCGCCCGCAATACAAACTCGGTCTGCTTGTCCACCCGGCCAAGTCTGCCGTCCAGGATGTAACAGCAGAGTTACGGGGCAGGCAGGCAATTTTGGGACTGCTTAGCCGACGTGCTCGCCCCAGCATCGCGTCGTAGTCTCGTTGCGTGCCTCATCTACGGATCGCCATGGCCCAGGTCAATGCCACCGTCGGTGATATCTCGGCCAATGCCGATCTTGTGATGGACTGGTCAAAGCAGGCCGCCGACGCCGGCGCCCACTTGGTGCTGTTTCCCGAAATGATGCTCACCGGATACCCAGTCGAGGACCTTGCGCTGCGTCGTAGCTTCGTCGAAGCATCTCGGACCTCGATCAATCGCCTCGCCGATCGCCTGCTCGGCGCCGGACTTGGCGATCTTGTTGTCGTGGTGGGATATCTGGACCGCACCGACGAGCCCGATCATCCCAAAGGCGGTCAGCCACAAAACGCCGCCGCGGTGCTCTACCAGGGCGAGGTGGTGTGCTCCTATGCCAAGCACCACCTCCCCAACTACGGCGTGTTCGACGAGTTCCGTTATTTCAAGCCCGGCAACGAACTTCACGTGCTGCGCATTCGCGGCATCGATGTGGCCATTGCCATCTGTGAGGACCTGTGGCAAGACGGCGGACCGGTCGCAGCGACGGCCGAGGCGGCCGCCGGTCTGCTCGCGGTGATCAACGCCAGTCCGTACGAACGGGACAAGGACGACGTACGCGGTGGCCTGGTCAAGCGCCGCGCCCGAGAGGCGGGCTGCCCGCTCGCCTACGTCAACTTGGTCGGCGGCCAAGATGAGCTGGTCTTCGACGGCGACACCATGATCGCCGATGAAGCGGGCACGATCTTCGTACGCGCACTTCAGTTCGTCGAGGATCTGGTGGTTGCTGATCTTGACCTTGCTCCCGGCACTGCTGCGCGGCAGAGCGAGCTCGCCGACGGAACCGTGCCCGCAGAGCCCGGCCAGAGCGGCATGATCATTCACCGCCACCACATCTCCGAGGCCGGCGACGAACCTGCCGAGTTGATCGCGCCCACCCTCGCAACGCCACTAGAGGCAATGGCCGAGATCTATCTGGCCCTGGTGATGGGTCTGCGGGATTACTGCCACAAGAACGGGATCGAACGGGTCTATCTCGGACTGTCCGGCGGTATCGACTCAACGCTGGTTGCGACATTGGCCTGCGACGCGCTGGGCGCTGATCATGTCTATGGCATTTCCAATCCCAGCGCCTACTCCTCCGAGCACTCCAAGAGCGACGCCGCTGATCTTGCCGCACGGACCGGCCTGCATTTCATCACGGTGCCGATCGCCCCAGCCGTCGACGCCTTCCACCAGATGCTTGATCTCGACGGCGTCGCGGCTGAAAACCTGCAAGCCCGGATTCGGGCCGTGATCTGGATGGCGGAGTCCAACCAGCATCCGCCCTCGATCGTGCTGGCCTGCGGCAACAAGAGCGAGCTGGCCGTCGGCTACAGCACCATTTACGGCGATGCGGTCGGCGGCTACGCACCGATCAAAGACGTGCCGAAGACCTGGGTCTGGAAGCTGGCTCGGTGGCGAAACGAGCAAGCAGCGCAGCGGGATGAGACCCCACCGATTCCGGAGAACTCCATCACCAAGGAACCCAGCGCCGAGCTACGACCTGGTCAAAGAGATACCGACTCGCTGCCGCCGTACGAGCTACTCGACGATGTCCTGGACGACTACGTGGAAGGCGACGCTGGTCACGAGGAGATCGTGGCCATGGGCTTCGATCCCGAGCTCGCGGATCGCGTGATCCGGATGGTCGATCGCGCGGAGTACAAGCGGCGGCAGTATCCGCCGGGCACCAAGATCAGTTTCAAGGCTTTTGGTCGCGATCGGCGGTTGCCGATCACCAACGGCTGGCGTGAGGGTCGCTGATGTGACCCTGCTCAGGTAGCTGGATATGTCAGAAGCCTTGCCTGGTTGGTACCCCGACCCCGCGGGGACCCCTGGACGCTTCCGGTACTGGGATGGCTCACACTGGTCGACCACCACCACCACCACTAGCGACCCCCGCCAGCTCCCTCCTGTCGAGCCGACTCAAGTCGTCTCGACACCGCCCGCGGAAGGCGGATCGGCCGGCAAAGGGTCGCAGAAACGTCGGCTCACTGTGATCATCGGTGTGCTCGCGGTTGCACTCACCACGGTCGTCGCGGCAGTCGTCTTCGGCGGTGGCCTGCGCCAAGTCATCGACGCAACACCGACGCCCACTCCGAGTCGTCTGGATGACTCGTCGCCTACGCCGACGGCTACGCCCACGAAGTCTCCATCAAGGTCTCCAACTCCCAAAGCGCTGGTCCGCTGCCCCAAGGGTGACCCGACTCTGCGGGCGCCTCATCCCATTGACGGCCGTGTCTATGGCGGCAATTTGTCGTTCGTGACGCAGCCGACCTTCGAGGGGGCAGTGATCGAGCAACGCTTCACCTTCGCATACGACGTGCTGCAGCAGCAGGTGATGGTCAGCCAGAATCCGCCGTGGATCGCGCAGCTTGCGGTCGGGCAGCTGCGCGCCGAGGACGGCTTCGTCAACGATCCACGCAACACGGTCGAGAGTCTGGCGCAGTGCGTGATCACCGGGAACATGTACCGTCCATACCTACCCACCCGAACCGACATCCGCAGCGAAAGCCTGAGCATCAACGGCCGCAGCGGATGGTTGATCGACAGCGAGATCACCGTCGATCGTCCTGATCTTCAGGTCAAAGGAGATCATGTGATCTTCCTCGTGGTACGCGACGGTAAGGACTGGGGCTTCTTCTTCGGCGCAGTACCCATCGGATATGCGCGGCTGGACGCCGTGCTCGCCACGACCATCCGCGGTTTGCGGGCAAGCTGACTCCGCTAGCCTTCGGCGGTCTCCTCCGCGACCACGATCATGGACTCAAGCAGCGGAGCGCCGAATGTGGTCGCCATGGCGACATCGCCGGCATCGCGACCCCGCCCGATAAGCACCCGACCCTTGCGTGGCTGGTTGTTGCGCGGGTCGAAGGTCCACCACCGATCACCGAGGTAGACCTCCATCCACGCGGCAAAGTCCATCGGCAGCTCGAGCGGCGGAACATCGATCTCCGGCAGGTAACCGAAGACGTAGCGGGCGGGAATGTTGAGCGCACGACAGAACGACACGGCGAGGTGGGTGAAGTCACGGCACACCCCGTAGCCGGTGTTGTGGGCATCTGCGGCAGTGGTCCACGGGTTACTCGCGCCGTATTGAAAACGTAGATGATCGTGTACGTAATCACAGATCGCCTGAACCCGACGATAGCCGGGCGGCGTGCTGCCGAAACGGTTCCACGCCTCAGTGCCCAGTACGTCTGGCAGGCAGAAGCGGCTAGGAAGCGTGAAGATCAACGTTGCGTCAGGAAGCTGATCGGGAGTCAGCTCGGGAGCTTCCTCATCGACATCCTCGACCGCGTCAGGCACCACGACGCTCGCGCGATAGTTGATCACCGAACGCCCGGCAGCGATGATCAGGCGACGGCAGGGATTGCCGTAGAGGTCTGGATATGTGCGAGTCGCAACATCGGGTTGCAGCGACCAACGCGCATCGATCACATCAACTTTTT
>Ga0307300_10000183_pt1 | contig 15943 bp, 12 predicted proteins | sample ER_DNA_181_FD_194492 | JGI IMG/M metagenome (GOLD analysis project Ga0307300, IMG submission 194492) | Bulk soil microbial communities from the East River watershed near Crested Butte, Colorado, United States - ER_DNA_181 | ecosystem: Environmental > Terrestrial > Soil > Floodplain | place... | reverse complement strand
AGGGGGCCGGGCGCCGGGCCGCCGCCCTGCGGGCCCACGTGGAGCGGGCCTACGACGGCGAGCAGGAGCGGCTCCAGGACCGGCTGGCCGGGGGCGAGTTCCTGCGCGGCGAGGTGATGCGGTCCTGGCAGGAGTTCGTCGGGGTCGGCGACCTCGGCCGCTGGCTGTCGACCGGGATCGGGCGGGTCCGCGCCTTCCTGGCCCGCCACCTCCAGCCGGCCCGGGGCGCCCCCGAGCTCCAGCGGACCAAGGAGCAGGCGTTCGAGGAGCTGGTCGGGGCCCTGGTCCGCCACGCCGACGTGGCCGCCGGCAACGCCGCCACCCAGTGGGTGGCCGACCCGGCGGGGGCGCTGCTGCTGGAGGCCAACCCCGGGCTGTGGGGGCACGGCCCGGAGCTGGAGGCCGACGCCAGGGCCCAGCTCACCGACTGGCTGGGCCGGCTGACCAGGATGGTCGAGGAGCGCGGGCACAGCCGGCGGGCGTTCGCGTTCGCCGCCTCCCTGGGCGTCAACGCCATCGGGGTGGTGGCCATGCTGGCCGTGTTCGCCCACTCGGCCGGCCTGACCGGGGGCGAGGTGGCCATCGCCGGCGGGACGGCGGTGATCAACCAGAAGCTGCTGGAGGCCCTCATCGGCGAGGCCGCGGTGGCCGACATCATCCGCGCCGCCGAGCGCGACCTGCGCCGCACCCTGCGCTCGGCCCTGGAGGGCGACGCCCGCCGCTTCCTCGACCTGCTCGCCCCCGCCGGCGACGGCCCCGAGGCCCTGGTCTCGGCCGGCGACCGGGCCCTGGCCGAGGCCGAGCGCCTGATCGTCAGCCTGAGCGGAGCACCCGCGACGTGAGGAGCCGGACGGGTTCGGGCCGGGACCTCGGGGGCTGCCTGGAGGGGCTGGAGCGGGTGGCCGAGGCGGCCGAGCGGCTCGGGCTGGACGCCGAGGCGGCCACCCAGACCCTGGCCGAGGCGCGGACCCGGCTCGGCTTCCCGGGCACGGCCTTCGTCTGCGCCCTGGCCGGGGGCACCGGGGCCGGCAAGTCGAGCCTGCTCAACGCCCTGGCCGGCCAGGAGGTGAGCCGCCCAGGGGCGACCCGGCCGGTGACCGCCGAGCCGGTCGCCTGGGTGCCGGCCGACGCCGCCGCCGAGCTGGGCCCGCTGCTGCGCTGGGTCGGGGTCGACAAGGTGGTCAGCCACCACGACCCCCGCTTCACCGACCTGTGCCTGCTCGACCTGCCCGACTACGACTCGGTCGACGCCGCCCACCGGGCCACCGTCGACCAGGTCCTGCCCCGGGTCGACGCCGTCTGCTGGGTGCTGGACCCGGAGAAGTACAACGACCGGGTGCTGCACGAGGACTACCTCCAGCCGCTGGCCCACCACGCCGACCGGGCCGTGTTCGTGGTCAACCGGCGCGACGTGATCGGCGACGACCGCCAGGTGGCCGCCCTCACCGCCGACCTGCGCCGCACCCTTGCCGCCGACGGCATCTCCGGCCGCCCGGTGTTCGTCGTCTCGGCCGACCCGCCCGACGGGGGGGGCCGGGGCGAGCTGGAGCAGCTGCGGGCCTGGCTGTCGGAGCGGCTCCAGGCCAAGGCGGTGGTGACCGAGCGGCTGGCCGCCGACTGCCGCCAGCGCGCGGTCGAGCTGGCCCGCCGGGCCGGCCTGGACGGCCAGGACGCGGGCCGGCCGCTGGTCGGCGACGACGCCCGCCGGGAGGCGCGGCGCCGGGCGGTGGCCGCGGCCCGCTCGGCCGTCGACGTCGAGGGGGTTCGCCGGGCCTGCCGGCGCCGCACCCTGGCCGAGGCCCGGGCCGCCGGGGCCGGTCCCTGGGGCCGGCTGCTGGCCGCGGTGGCCAGGGTCCGCGGGGCCGGCGAGCACGGTCCCGCCTCGGCCCGCTCGATCGACCCGGCCGCCTACGCCCGCGCCTGGCGGGGCCGCTCCAGCCTCAGCCGCACCGTCAACCCGGTCCACGACCTGCTGCGCCGGGCGGCCACGGCCGCCCCGCCGGCCCTGCGGGCCGAGGTCATGGGCCTGGCCCGGCCGGACCGGCTGGAGGAGCGCCTCACCGAGGCGATCGATGGCGCCGTGGCCAGGGGCACCGTCGACCACACCCGGCCGCCCCGCTCCTGGCTGTGGCCGTTCGTCGGGGTGCTCCAGACCCTGGTCACGGTCGCCTTCGTCGCCGGCCTGCTCTGGTACCTGACCCTGTACCTGGCCGGCCGGGCCCAGGCCGACCTTCCCGACCTGCCGACGGTCTACGACGTCCCCGTCCCGCTGATCCTGGTCGTGGGCGGGCTGCTGGTCGGCTGGCTGCTGTCCCGCCTGCTGTCGGCCAGCGCCCGCCGGGCCGGCCGCCGCTGGGCCGACCGCCTCACCGGCAACCTCGACGGCGCCGTCGCCGCCGAGGTCGAGTCGGCCATGTCCGAGCCCCTGGCCGAGCTGGAGGCGGCCCGCTCCGAGCTCCTGGTGGCGCTCTCGGACCTGCGAGCCTCCTGCTAGGCGGCCGCCCGGCCCGGCGGCCTCTATGCTGTCTGCGAGGCAAGCCATCGGGAGGAGGGGTCTTGGCCGGGCGGATCGCCGACGCCGACCGCGCCCGGGGCGCGCTCCGCCGGGAGTCCTGGGCCGAGGCGTACGAGGAGCTGCGCACCCTCGACCCGGCCGGCATGGAACCACGCGACCTGGAGGGGCTGGCCGACGCCGCCTGGTGGCTGTCCAGGTCGGACGAGTCGGTCGCCGCCCGGCAGCGGGCCTATGCCGGCTACACCGCCGCCGGGGAGGACCTGCGGGCGGCCTGGTGCGCCGGCCGGTTGTGCATGGAGCACTTCTTCCGCGGCGAGGCGGCGCTGGCGGCCGGCTGGCTGATGCGCGCGCAGCGGCTGCTGCGCGACCAGCCCGAGCGCGTCCAGCACGGCTACCTGGCGGCGACCGAGTCGACCCTGGCCCTGGCCCGCGGCGAGACCGGCGAGGCGGTCGCGGGCGCGGAGCGGGCCACCGAGATCGGCCTGCGCTTCGGCGACCCGGACCTGGTCGCCATGGGCATCCACCTCCAGGGGTTGGGGCTGATCGACGCCGGCCGGGTCGCCGAGGGGATGGCGCTGCTGGACGAGGCGATGACCTCGGTCGTCGCCGGCGAGCTCGGGACCTTCTTCACCGGCGTGGTCTACTGCGCCGTCATCGCCGCCTGCCTGGAGGTCAGCGACGTCGGGCGGCTCGGCGAGTGGAACGAGGCGGCCGGGCGGTGGTGCGATTCGCTGCCGGCGGACGCCCCGTTCCCGGCCATCTGCCGGGTCAACCGGGCCGAGGCGGCCAGCCTGCGGGGTGCCTGGCCGGAGGCGGAGGCGGAGGCCACCCGGGCCGCCAGGGAGGTGCGGTTCAACTCGCGGGTCGCCGCCAGGGCCTTCTACGAGACCGGCGAGATCCGCCGGCGCGTCGGCAACCTCGCCGGCGCCGAGGAGGCCTTCGCCCGCGCCCACGAGCTCGGCCTCCAGCCGCAGCCCGGGCTGGCCCTGCTCCGCCTGGCCCAGGGCAAGCCGGACGCCGCCCTGCGGGCGCTTCGCGTCGCGCTCGCCGACGAGCCGGCTGGCCGGCCGCGCCGCGCGCGGCTGCTGGCCGCCCAGGTGGAGGCCGCGCTCGCCGCGGGCGACCTCGACGCCGCCGGGCAGGCCAGCCGCGAGCTGGACGAGATCGCCGGCCGGCTCGGCACGCCCGCGCTCGCCGCGGCGGCGGCGACCGCCGGCGGGGCGCTGCGGCTGGCCGAGGGCGACCTGCCGGCGGCCCTGGAGTGCCTGCGCGCCGCCTGCGCGACCTGGCAGGAGCTGCGGCTGCCGTATCAGACCGCCCAGGCGCGGACGCTGTACGGCACCGCGCTCGGCCGCGCCGGCAGCGAGGAGGACGCCCTGCTGGAGCTGCGCGCGGCCCTGGCCGCGTTCGAGCGGCTCGGCGCCGCCGGCGACGCGGCCAGGACGGCGGCGCTGCTCGGCGGGGAGGGGCTGCCCCGCGGGCTGACGGCGCGCGAGGCCGAGGTGCTCCGGCTGGTCGCCGCCGGCAGGACCAACCGCGAGGTCGCGGCCGCGCTGGTCATCAGCGAGCACACCGTCGCCAGGCACGTGCAGAACATCTTCGCCAAGCTCGACGTCTCCTCGCGGTCGGCCGCCACGGCCTTCGCCTTCGAGCACGGGCTCGCCTGAGCGCCGGCACGGCCGTGGTCAATTCTGACCACGGCCGGCGGCGCCGGGTTGGCTGGTTCCGGCGATGAGCCGCCCCGGCCGCGCCACCTACGCTCCCACCAAGGGATTCGCCAGCAACCAAGGAGCGCAAGATGGACGGCAACCACGGCGCGGAGCGCTACGAGACGGTGATCATCGGCGGCGGCCAGACCGGCCTCGCGACCGGCTACCACCTGGCGAGGCTCGGCCGGTCGTTCGTGATCCTCGAGGCCGACCGGCGGGTCGGGGACGTGTGGCGGAGGCGCTGGGACTCGCTGCACCTGTTCACCCCCGCCCGCCACGACGGGCTGCCGGGCTGGGGGTTCCCGGCCAAGGGCTGGTCGTTCCCGAGCCGGGACGACATGGCCGACTACCTGGAGGCGTACGCCGCCCGCTTCGACCTGCCGGTCCGCACCGGCATGCCCGTGGACGGGGTCACCGGCGACGGCCACGGCGGCTACGTGGTCACCGCGAACGGCCACCGCTTCGAGGCCGACAACGTGGTCGTCGCGACCGGCCCCTACCAGGTCCCGACCATCCCCGCCTTCGCCTCCCGGCTCGACCCGGGCATCGTGCAGCTGCACTCCAGCGAGTACCGGGGCCCGTCGCAGCTGCGGGACGGCGGCGTCCTGGTCGTCGGCGCCGGCAACTCCGGCGCCGAGATCGCCATCGAGTCCGCCGGCCAGCACCAGGTGTGGCTGTCGGGCCGGGAGGTCGGCGCCATCCCGTTCCGCATGGGCGGCCTGGCGTCGCGGCTGCTCCTGGAGCGGCTGGTCCTGCGGGGCGTGTTCCACCGGCTGCTGACGGTGCGGACCCCGATGGGCCGGAAGATGCGGGCCCGGATGGGCTCGCGGGGCACGCCGCTGATCCGCATCAGGCCCGAGGACATCCCCGCCGCCGGCGTCGAGCGGGTGGCCAGGGTCACCGGGGTCAAGGACGGGCTGCCGGTGCTGGAGGACGGCCGCGTGCTGGAGGTGGCCAACGTCGTCTGGAGCACCGGGTTCCACCACGACTTCTCCTGGATCGACGTCCCCGGCCTGGGCGACGGCGAGCCGTCCCACCGGCGCGGGGTGGTCGACGGCCAGCCGGGGCTGTACCTGGTCGGTCTGCACTTCCTGTACGCGATGTCGTCGGCGATGATCCAGGGCGCCGGCCGGGACGCCGAGTTCATCGCCAGGCACATCGCCGCGCGGGTGCCGAGCGCGCGGCCCGCGGCGGCGGAGCCGGTCGGCGCGTGATGCCGTCGGGCTAGGCGGCCTGCTCCGCGTCGCCGGGGACGGCGGGGGAGCGGGCGGGCCGGCCGCGGCCCGCGACCGCGGCCACCGCGGCCGCGGTGACGCAGGAGACCCCGGACAGGAGCATGATCGAGCGGGGGCCGAACTGGCCGGCCATCCAGCCGCTGAGCAGGCCGCTCGGGGGGCCCGAGCCGAGCAGGACCAGGCCGAACAGGCTCATCACGCGGCCGCGCATCGCCAGGTCCGAGGCGAGCTGGACGGTCGAGTTGGCCGTGGCCACGAAGGCCAGGCTGGCCGCGCCGATCGGGAACAGGAACAGCGCCTCGACCAGCACGGTGGGGGCGGCCGCGGCCGCGAACGACAGCAGGCCGAAGGCGGCCACCGACCCGATCAGCAGCAGCCGGGTGGGATGGCCGCGGCGGGCCACGGCCAGGGCGCCGACCACCGACCCGGCGGCCATGATGGCGGCCAGGGCCCCGTAGGCGCCCGCGCCGCCGTGGAAGGCGAACCGGGCCAGCAGCGGCAGGGCCACCCGGTAGTTGAGGCCGAGCATGCCCACGACCGCGACCAGCAGGATGGTCGAGCGCAGCACGGGCGTGGCCCAGACATAGCGCACGCCGGCCCGGATCTGGCCCCGGCCCCGCTCCACCGCGGCCCGGCGGTAGAGCCGGTCGGGGTCCATGGCCAGCAGGCCGCCGATCATGGCCAGGAACGAGACGGCGTTGAGGAAGAAGGCGGGGGCGATCCCGACCACCGCGATCAGCCCGCCGGCCACGGCCGGGCCGACCACCCGGGCGGTGTTGAAGCTGGCGCTGTTCAGCCCGACGGCGTTGGCGACCCGCTCGGGCCCGACCATCTCGCTGACGAACGACTGCCGGGCCGGCATGTCGAAGGCGGTGGCCACCCCCAGCAGCAGGGCCAGGGTGTAGACCATCCACAGCCGGACCGCCCCGGTCGCGGTCAGGACCCCGAGGGCCAGGGCGAGCACGGCCATGGAGGCCTGGGTGGCCAGCAGCAGCCGGCGCTTGTCGACCCGGTCCGCGACCAGCCCGGCCCAGGCGCCGAGGGCCAGCATGGGGGAGAACTGGAGGGCCAGGGTGATGCCGAGCGGCAGGGGCGCGTCGGTGAGCCGCAGGACCAGCCAGTCCTGGCCGACCTGCTGCATCCAGGTGCCGGTGGAGGAGACGAGGTGACCGAACAGGAACAACCGGAAGTTGCGCACGTCGAGGGATCGGAAGGTGCGCAGCCTGGGTCGACCTCCAAGGCCAGGGGTTACGGGGCGGAGCCCATGGTAGCAGCGACCTCCCCGAGCACCGCGACCATCTCGGTGTCGGCGTGGTCCAGGTGCTGGAGCATGACCCGGCTCACCCCGGCCGCCTCCAGTGCCTGGAGCCGCTCGGCCAGCTGGTCGACGGTGCCGAGCAGCCAGTGCGGCCGCTCCTGCTCGATCTCGGCGGCGTCGGCCTCCCGGCCGGTCACGGCCAGCACCCGCCGCACCCGCTCCCTGACCTCGGCCCGGTCACGGCCGGCCACCCCGGTGGTCATCAGCGACAGGCGGGCCGACCCCGGGTCCCGGCCGGCCTCGCGCCAGGCGTCCTGGAGCCGCCGGCGCCGCTCCGGCAGCTCCTCCAGGGGGACGCCGACGGTGTTGTACTCGTCGGCCCAGCGGGCCGCCAGGGCCAGGCTCCTGGGCCCGGCGCCCCCGCCGACCAGCAGGGTCGGGCGCGGCCGCTGCACCGGCTTGGGCAGGGCGCGCAGGTCCTGGACCTGGTAGTGGCGGCCCTGGAAGGAGAAGGCGTCCTCGGTCCAGGAGCGGGTGACGATCTCCAGCTGCTCGGCCAGCCGCTCCATGCGCGTCGGCGTCGGCGGGAACTCGAAGCCGTAAGCGCGGTGCTCGCCCTCGTGCCAGCCGGCGCCCAGGCCCAGCTCGACCCGGCCGCCGGAGACGTGGTCGACGGTGGCCACGTTCTTGGCCAGCACCGACGGGTGCCGGAAGGTGGCCGGCGAGACCAGCGTGCCGAGGCGGATGCGGCTGGTCCGGGTGGCCAGCGCGGCCAGGGTGGCCCAGGCGTCCAGCGAGCCCCGCTCGCGCATGCCCATCACCGACTCGTAGTGGTCCGAGCGGAACAGGCCCTCCAGGCCGTGCTCCTCGCACGCCCCGGCCAGGGCGACCCACTGGTCCCAGGTGACGTCCTCCTGGCCCTCGATCATCAGGCAGACCCGCATGCGGCCCTCCTCCTCGGCTGTGGTCGGCCACAGGACGTTACGATGCCTGCCATGCCGAGGGCACACGGGAACGGGGTCGAGCTCGAGTACGAGACCGTCGGCGGCCCGGCGGGCCGGCCGCTGCTGCTCGTCCAGGGGCTGGGGGCCCAGCTCATCTCCGTCGAGGACGGCCTCTGCCAGGAGCTGGCCTCGCATGGGTTCCTGGCCATCCGCTACGACAACCGCGACGCCGGGCTGTCGACCTGGTTCGACGACGCCCGGCCGGTCAACCTGGCCGCGATCTGGGGCGGCGACCACTCCTCGCTGGCCTACACCCTGGAGGACATGGCCGACGACGCCGCCGCGGTCCTGGACGCGGCCGGGGTGCCAGCGGCCCACGTCGCCGGCATCTCCCTCGGCGGCATGATCGCCCAGCTCCTGGCGACCAGGCACCCGGCGCGGGTGCGGTCGCTGGCCTCGATCATGTCGACCACCGGGGACCGGGCGGTGGGCCGGCCCACCGGCGAGGCGGCCGGCGTGCTGGTGTCCTCCATGCCCGGCGACCGGGACGGGTTCATCGAGCGGACGGTGGCCAACGCCGAGGCCGTCGGCTCCGGCACGGCGTTCCCGTTCGACGCCGAGGCGGTTCGGCAGGGGGCCGCCCGCAGCTTCGACCGCGCCTACCACCCCAAGGGGACCGGCCGGCAGCTCGCGGCCATCCTGGCCGCCGGCGACCGGACCGGGGCCCTCGGCCAGGTCCGCGTGCCGACCCTGGTCGTGCACGGGGAGGAGGACCAGGTCATCGGGGTCAGCGGCGGCGAGGCCACGGCCGCGGCCATCCCCGGGGCCCGCCTGCTCCGTGTCCCCGGCCTCGGCCACGAGCTGCCGCCGGGGTTCTGGCCGACCCTGGCCGACGCCCTGGTCGAAAATGCCAATCGGGGGGCTACGCTTGAGCCCCCCGAACCCCCGGCCGACCGGGCCGACGGTGGATAGGCCGCTGCGGGTGGTGTTCCTGGCCCACGCCTTCCCGCGGCGCGCCGGCGACGTGACCGGGGGGTTCCTGCTGCGGCTGGCCATCGCCCTGCGGGCCGAGGGGGTGGAGGTGGCGGCGGTCGCCCCGGCCGCCGAGGGGCTGGCCGCGGCCGAGCGGCTGGACGGCGTCCCGGTCCGCCGCTACCGGTACGCGCCCGCCCGGGCCCAGCGGCTGGCCTACGCCGGCGAGATGCACCGCCGGGCGGCCAACCCCTCGGGGGCGGTGGCCCTGGCCGGGCTGCTCGGCGCCGGCGCCCTGGCCCTCCGCCGGGCGGGGCGCGGGGCCGACCTGGTCCACGCCCACTGGTGGTTCCCGGCCGGAGTCCAGGCCCTGGCCGCCCGGACCGGGCTGCCGCTGGTCACGACCTTGCACGGCACCGACGTGCGCCTGGCCCGCTCCCGCCCGGCGGCCAGGGCCGTCTGCGCCAGGGTGCTGCGGGCCTCGGCCCGGGTGACGGCCGTGTCGGGCTGGCTGGCCGGCCAGGCGGCCGGGTTCGCCCCCGAGCTGGCCGGCCGGGTCGCGGTCGCGCCCATGCCCGTCGACGACCGCGCCTTCTCGCCCGGACCGGCCGGCCGGCCCCGCGACGAGCTGCTGTTCGTCGGCCGCCTGGACCGGCAGAAGGGCGCCGACGTCGCCCTGCACGCCCTGGCCCGGCTGACCGGCCCGGCGGCCGCCCTGCCCCTGCGGGTCGTCGGCACCGGCCCCGAGGAGGCCGCCCTGCGCCGCCTGGCCGGCGAGCTGGGGGTGGCCGACCGGGTCCGCTGGGACGGCCAGGTCCCCCAGGCCGAGCTGGCCGACCGCTACCGCCGGGCCGCGGTGCTGGTCGTGCCCGGCCGCGACGAGGGCCTCGGCCTGGTCGCGGCCGAGGGCCAGCTCTGCGGCGCCCCGGTGGTCGCCGCCGCCGCGGGGGGCCTGCTCGACGTGGTCGCCGACGGCCAGACCGGCCGCACCTTTCCCTCCGGGCCAACCCGACGTCCTGGCCAGGACGGTCGAGGCGGTGCTGGCCGACCCCGACGCCACGGCCCGGCTGGCCACGGCGGCCCGGGAGCGGGCGGCGGCCCGGTTCGGCCCCGCCGGCGCCGCCAGGGCGTACGCGGCCGTCTACGCCGAGGCCCTGGAGCCGACGTGGACCTGAACTCCGACCTCGGCGAGGGCTACGGCCACTGGGCCCTCGGCGACGACGCCGCCCTGCTCGAGGTGGTGACCAGCGCGAACGTGGCCTGCGGGTTCCACGCCGGCGACCCGGCGACGATCGACCGGACGGTGCGCACGGCCACCGACCGGGGGGTGGCCATCGGCGCCCAGGTCGCCTACCCCGACCTGGTCGGCTTCGGGCGGCGCGAGATCGACGTGCCCCCCGACGACCTCACCGCCGACGTGCTCTACCAGATCGGCGCCCTGGAGGCGTTCGCCAGGGCCGCCGGCAGCCGGGTCCGCTACGTCAAGCCGCACGGCGCCCTCTACAACCGGATCGTCCGCGACCCGGTCCAGGCGGCCGCCGTGGTCGAGGCCGTCCGCCGCTACGACCCGGCCCTGCCCCTGCTCACCCTGCCCGGGTCGGCGGCCATGCGGGCGGCCGAGAACGCCGGGATCCAGGCCGTGGCCGAGGGCTTCGCCGACCGCGCCTACACCGGCGAGGGCCGCCTGGTCTCGCGGCGGGAGCCGGGGGCGGTCCTGCACGACCCCGAGCAGGTCGCGGCCCGTGCCGTGGCCATGGCCACCGAGGGCCGGGTGGAGACGGCCGACGGCGGCGAGGTCGCGGTCGAGATCCGCTCGCTGTGCGTCCACGGCGACACCCCGGGAGCGGTCGACCTGGCCAGGGCGGTCCGGTCCGCCCTGGTCGACGCCGGGGTGGCCCTCGAGGCGTTCGCGTGAGGCTGCGGCCGGCCGGGGAGCGGGCCCTGCTGGTGGAGGTCGAGGATCTGGAGACGGTCCACCGGCTCCACGCCGCCCTGCGCGACCTCGACCCGCCCGGGGTGGTCGAGCTCGTCCCCGGCTACCGGACGGTGCTGGTCGTGGCCGACCCGGCCCGGGCCGAGGTCGTCGACGAGCTGGCCGCCGAGCTGCCGGACCTGGAGCTGCCCCCGGCCGACGAGGTGGCCGGCGAGCCGGTCGAGATCCCGGTCAGCTACGACGGCGAGGACCTGCCCGAGGTGGCCAGGCTGACCGGGCTGGAGGCCGAGGAGGTGGTGCGGCGTCACACCGCCCCCGAGTACACCGTGGCCTTCCTCGGCTTCAGCCCCGGGTTCCCGTACCTGGTCGGGCTCGACCCGGCCCTGGAGGTGCCGCGCCGCGACACCCCGCGGACGTCGATCCCGGCCGGCTCGGTCGGGCTGGCCGGCGGCCAGACCGGCATCTACCCGACCGCCTCCCCGGGCGGCTGGCAGCTCATCGGCCGCACCGAGGTGACCCTGTTCGACCCCGACCGCGAGCCCCCGGCCCTGCTCGGTCCGGGCCGCCGCCTCCGCTTCACGGTGGCCGGATGATCCGGGTCCGCAAGCCCGGGCCGCTCACCACCGTGCAGGACCTGGGCCGCCCCGGCCTGGCCCACCTGGGCGTGCCCACCGCCGGGGCGGTCGACCGGCGCGCCTTCGGCCTGGCCAACCGGCTGGTCGGCAACCGGCCGGGGGCGGCGGCGCTGGAGATCACCCTGACCGGGCCCGAGCTGGAGCTGGAGGGGGGCGGCTGGGTGGCCCTGACCGGGGGCCGGGTCGCCGCCGACCTGGACGGCCGGCCGGTGCCCATGGACATGGCCGTCCGCGCCGAGCCGGGGCAGGTGCTGCGGGTCGGGTCGGTGACCAGCGGGCTGCGGGCCTACCTGGCCGTGCGTGGCGGCATCGGGGTCCCGCCGGTGCTGGGCAGCCGCTCGACCGACACCCTGGCCCCGGTCGGGCCCCCGCGGCTGGAGGAGGGCACGCGCCTGCCCGTGGGCGACCAGGCCGGCGGCGACCCGTTCCGGGAGGTGGCGCCCACCCCGCCGGTCGACCCCGAGCCGGTGCTGCGCACGGTCCGGGGCCCGCGCGACGACCTCTTCAGCGACGACGCCCTGCGGGCCCTGGTCGGCGTGGCCTGGACGGTCACCTCCGACAGCGACCGCACCGGGGCCCGCCTGGACGGCCCGGTGCTGGAGCGGCGGCGCAAGGTCGAGCTGGCCTCCGAGGGCATGGTCGAGGGCTCGCTCCAGGTGCCGCCGGATGGCCACCCGATCCTGTTCCTGGCCAACCACCCCACCACCGGCGGCTACCCGGTGATTGCCGTGGTGGTCGGCCACGACCTGCCGCTGGCCGCCCAGGCCCGCCCGGGGACACGGCTGCGGTTCCGGTTCGTCTCGCTGGCGGCCGCCAGGGGTTAGCTCAGGATCGGCCCGGTGCTGAACGGTCTGATGTAGGACTGGGCCCTGACCCAGGGGATGCCGCCGAAGCGGCGCGGAGGGTGCGGCGCTCACGGGCCGGGCGTGGGGGTGAAGCGCTCGCCGGCCGGGTCGGAGGCGACCCGGCCCTCGTGGACCAGCTTGACCAGGTGGGCGCGGACCGACAGCTCGGCCGCCGGGTGCAGGGCCGGGTCGACCTCGGCGTAGACCCGGGCCACGACCTCGGCCGGGGTGCGGTCGCCGGCGGCCAGGGCGGCCAGCACCTGGGCCTCGCGGTCGCGGCGGTGGGCCAGGTAGCCCTCGACCCTGGCCACGGCGTCGGGCACCAGGGGCCCATGGCCGGGGTACAGCCGCTCGGGCTCGAGGCCGAGCAGCAGCTCCAGGGAGGCCAGGTAGTCGGCCATGTCCCCGCCCGGCCACTCGACCACGGTGGTGCCGCGGCCGAGCACGTGGTCGCCGGTGAACACGGCCCGGTCGGCGGCCAGCTGGAAGCAGCAGTGGTCGGCCGCGTGCCCGGGGGTGGGCAGCGGCCGCAGCTCCAGCCCGGCCGCGGCCAGGGGGTCGCCGGCGGCCAGGTCGGGCGCTCCCGGGCTGGCCCACCCGGGGGCGATGGCGGCCAGCGGCGCCCCGACCCGCTCGGCGAAGGCGCGGGCCCCCTCGGCATGGTCGACATGGGTGTGGGTGAGCAGCACCAGGTCGACCTCGCGCCCGCCGCAGGCCCGGACCACCGCCAGCGCGTGCCCGTCGTCGGCCGGCCCCGGGTCGATCACCACCGCCGTGCCCGCCCCCGGCTCGGCGACCACGAAGGTGTTGGTCCCCTCCAGAGTCAGCGGCGACGGGTTCGGGGCCAGCACCCGGGTCACCCGCGGGCTCCAGGTCTCGGTCATGCTCCCACCGCGGGACGCCCGCCCCGGCCTCCCCGCTCGTCCGGTCCGCCGACACCCGGCCCCGCCGCCTCCAGCAGCGGCGCCGGCACCGGGTACCGCTCCCCCCAGGGCATGACCAGCTCGGCCCCGTCCAGCACAGGCAGGATCCGCTCGACCCGCCGGCCGGCCGCGGCGGCCAGGGCCTCGGCCACCGAGCCGAAGGCGGCCAGGTCGCGGAGGGTGTAACGGGTCGGGGGGAGCATCGGCAGCCCCTGGTCGGCGGCGGCCTCGGCCGGCGGCAGCCAGCGCTCCCGCTCCGCCTCGGCCAGGTGGGCGGTGACGGCGGCGTCGGCCGGCAGCCCGGCCACGAAGAACCGGGTGTCGTAGCGGCGCGGCTCCTCCTCCGGCGTCACCCACCAGGCCCAGTAGCGCAGCCGATCGGTGTCCAGCCGCACCCCGAGCCGGCCCAGCAGCCCGGCCAGGCCGGCGGACCCGGCCAAGAGCTCATGCCTGGCCTCGGCCACCTCCCCGACCCCGGGGGCCGGCGTGGCCAGCAGCAGGCCGGCCTCCTCGAGCGTCTCCCGGCAGGCGGCCACCACATGCCCCCGGGCCTCGTCGACACCCAGCCCCAGCCGCCCGGCCCAGTCCGCCGGGGAGGGACCGGCCCAGGACGCATCCACCGCCGGGTCGCCGTCGGCCTCGTCGACCCGCCCCCCGGGGAACACCCACAGCCCGCCCGCGAACCCCATCCGCGCCGGCCGCCGCTGGAGGTACGCCTCCACCCCGTCCCGCCCGTCACGGAGCAGCACCACCGTCGCGGCCGACCGCGGCGCCACGGCCATCGGGTCCTCCTCCCGCCGGGTCCGGACAGCTGGATGGTACGTGTCCCGGGGACGGCTCGGAGGCGGTGGGGTTGTGGATGACTCCGACCCACCCGTCCGGGCCGTTGGCTATGCTCCTGCCGACGCGATCGAGATGATCACCTCCTCCAGACCAGGAGCCGCATGCGACCCGCCCGCTGGCTGACCGCCACCCTCCTCGCCCTGGCCCTGGCCGCCGGCCTGACCCCGGCCCAGGCCCAGGACCGCGACCGCCTGACCCCGGCCGCCCGCGCCCAGGCCCGGGCCGCCCTGGCCGGGACGGCCGCCGCCGCCCCGGCGGCCTGGAACGAGATCATGGGGGCCGGGGACATCGACGCCGACCCTGATCGGGTGGGCACCGACGACCTGGCCACGTCCGAGATCCTCCTGCAGGCCATGCCGGCCACGGTGTTCACCGCCGGGGACAACCAGTACCCGTGGGGGCAGATCGAGGACTACCAGGACCCGAACGGCTACAGCGGAACCTGGGGCCGTGCGCCCCTCAAGGCCATCACCTGCGCGGCCGTCGGGAACCACGAGTACCTCGACCCGAGGACCGGCCCGGCCGGGTTCCTGGACTACTTCAGCCCCAACTGCCCCCATCGGCCCGATGTCGAGTACGCCAGGACCTCGGCCGGGACGATCATCCGCACCGCCTACGCGTTCCGGCCCGCTCCCGGGTCCGGCTGGTGGGCGTATGTCCTGGACAGCCAGTGCACCCATCACGACCGTCCGCTGACCGAGTTCGGTCCGAGCTGCGGCCGGACCGGCAACATGCTCAACTGGTTCCGCGCCCACATGGCCGCGCACCCGGCCAGGTGCCGGCTGGCCATCTGGCACCATCCCCGCTGGATCAGCGGAAGCGCCCAGGCGGACGAGGACGTCCGCGTCGACGAGCTCTACAACGTCAGCGCCTACCAGGGCCGCATCAGCCTGATCCTGAACGGCCACCGCCACAGCTACGAGCGCTTCGCCTCCATGCTGGCCGACGGCCGGCTCGACCCGACCTACCGCGCTCCCAGGTCGATCACGGTCGGGACGGGCGGTGCCCAGCTGGTCCCCTTCACCGCCCCGGCCCGCACCGGCACCCGCTTCCGCACGGCCAGCCATCATGGGGTGCTGCGGGTCCGTCTGGACCCCGGCCGCTGGACCAGCGAGTTCGACAGCGTCGACGGGACCGTCCTGGACCGGGCCAGCGCCAGCTGCTAGCCCGGCCCAGGCTTCGGCGTGCGGCGCCCGGGATCGGGTGGGCGTCTCCGCTCCGGGTCGTCGACAATGGGCACATGACCGAGGACCCGCGGCGGCGGCTGCCGAACATGGACGTGCTGCTGGGGCACCCGGAGCTGGTGGAGCGGGCGGCGAGCTTCGGGCGGGGGGTGGTGCTGGGGGCGGCCCGGCAGGCGTTGGAGGTGAGCCGGGTGGCGGTGGCCGGCGGGGGGCCGGTGCCCGGGGTGGACGAGCTGGCGGCGAGGGTCGCCGGCGAGCTGGACGAGCTGTGGGCGGGGCGGACCCGGGCGGTGGTGAACGCGACCGGGGTGGTGCTGCACACCAACCTGGGGCGGGCGCCGCTGTCGGCCGAGGCGAGGGCGGCGGTGGCCGAGGCGGCCGGGTACGCCACCGTGGAGTACGACCTGGCCGGGGGGACCAGGGGGCGGCGTGGGGCGGCCGCCGAGGCGCTGCTGCGGGAGGCGACCGGGGCCGAGGCCGCCCTGGCGGTGAACAACGCCGCCGGGGCGCTGCTGCTCGCCCTCGGGGGGCTGGCCCGGGGCCGGGAGGTGGTGGTCTCCAGGGGCGAGCTGATCGAGATCGGCGGCGAGTTCCGGCTCCCCCAGGTCATGGAGGCGGCCGGGGTGGTGCTGCGCGAGGTCGGCACCACCAACCGCACCCACCTGCGCGACTACGCCGCCGCCCTGGGCGCCGGCACCGGGCTGGTGCTGGCCGTGCACCCCTCCAACTACCGGGTCGAGGGGTTCACCACCCGTCCCGGCCTGGCCGAGCTGGCCACCCTGGCCCACGAGCACGGCCTGGCCCTGCTCCACGACGTCGGCTCGGGGCTGCTGGCCGGCCAGCTCGGCGGCGAGCCCTCGGTCGAGGCCAGCCTGCGCGCCGGGGCCGACCTGGTGCTGTTCTCCGGCGACAAGCTGCTCGGCGGGCCGCAGGCCGGGCTGGTGGTG
>Ga0307300_10000179_pt1 | contig 16062 bp, 18 predicted proteins | sample ER_DNA_181_FD_194492 | JGI IMG/M metagenome (GOLD analysis project Ga0307300, IMG submission 194492) | Bulk soil microbial communities from the East River watershed near Crested Butte, Colorado, United States - ER_DNA_181 | ecosystem: Environmental > Terrestrial > Soil > Floodplain | place... | reverse complement strand
TCGAATCACGAATGTGTGAAACGTCTGTAGGAGTGGGATTTACCTGACCATCCCGAAGTTGCGCTTGGGGGCCGGCGTTTTACATGTCCAGCCGTGCTGGCGGCGCTGCGGAGTCGGTGGGATGGATGACTCGGTGCCGGGGCAGCGGTCAGCGCGGCTGGTCCTTCTCACCTGGGAGGGATGACGTTCGCCCACCGGCGCGCTCTTCTGACCAGCCCCCGAACCGTCCGGGCACCGGTCGGACCTCGAGGCGAATGAACGTGTCAGATCGGCCTGGTGTTAACCCGAGAGCGAGCGGGCGAGGGCGATCAGCGTCCGTACGCCTACCCCGGTGCCTCCCGGAGCGACGTACCCGTACGGTTTGCCATCAAAGAACGCCGGGCCGGCAATGTCGAGGTGCGCCCATGGTGTGCCCTCGACAACGAACTCCCGGAGAAAGGCACCGGCGACCGAGGCGCCAGCCCAGCGATCGGGCGCAACCGAACGCAAGTCGGCGACCTTTGAATCGAGCTTCCTCCGGATCTCGCTAGGAATCGGGAGCTGCCAGACTTCCTCGCCTGCCGCTTCCGCGGCATCGAGAACCAGGTCAGCCGTCGCATCGTCGGTAGCCATCAGACCGGTCGTACGTTCTCCAAGAGCCACCACACACGCGCCCGTCAGGGTTGCGACGTCAACCACCATGTCGGGATGGTCCTCATTCGCTCGTGCCAGTGCGTCAGCCATGACCAGCCGACCTTCGGCGTCGGAGTTGCCGTTCTCGACGGTCTTGCCGCCATAGATCGACAACACGTCGGAGGGCCGATAAGCGCTTCCCGACGGCATGTTCTCCGCCAAGGCGCCGTACGCCGTGACTTTGATCTTGAGACCAAGCTGGGCGATCGCATGTGCCGTCGCCAGCACGACTGCAGCGCCGGCCATGTCGCATTTCATCGTGTACATGCCCTCGGCCGGTTTGAGGTTGAGGCCTCCGGTGTCGAACGTGATGCCCTTGCCGATCAGCGCGAGGTGGAACGTCGCGCCGCGCGGACTGTAGCTCAGCCGCACCAGCCTTGGTGGCCTGGCCGAGCCCCCGCCCACCGCCATCAAACCGCCGTACCCATCGCGGCTCAACGCCTTCTCATCCAGCACGTCGATCGCGAGCTTGCTGCCGCGCACCAGGTTGCGCACCTCGCTCGCGAACGAATCGGGATAGAGCAGGTTCGCTGGGATGTTCACCCAATCGCGCACGGTGATCACCGCTTGAGCGACGAGCTCTGCAGCGGAGATCGCATCACCTTGTACCGCACCCGAATGAATGACAGTAATGGCGTTGATCTTGCCGCTGGTGGCCGGAGCGGCGCTGATCGGCTCGTATTGATAGCTGCCAAGTAGCGCACCCTCGGCAACTGCGGCGAGTTGCTCAGCATCTGCACTACCCAGGGACACGGCGACCGACAGCGCGCCGCTTTCTGCTAACGAAGCCGCGTGCCGCACTCCCGTTCCAGCCGCGCGCCGTAGGTCCTCGGCGCTCGGCTGCTCGGCGCCCAGACCCACCACCACGATGCGTGGTCCACGCTCGGCCGCGGGAAGCGTCCGCTTGGAGTCGGCGCTCGGCTTCGCACCCAGGGACGTAGCCATCTCACCGACAGATACGCCAAAGCGCTTCGTGAATGCGTCGCCGATTGTCTTGGGCAGGTCGCGGGCACCTGACTCGCTCAAACCCACCACGAGCACATCGACGTGGCGCGGAACCGCCTTGGCGATAGCGAGCGAAGGCAGTATGCGACTGGGCACGATGGCCACATCCTTTGGTGAGTAGGCGTGATCCAATGAGGCTTGAACAGGTTAGCCCCGAAGCTGGCGTCGTTGACCTGGACGTCGCAGGTTCGCAGAGTTGCCCGAGAGATGGAGTGAGGGCGTGGCGGAGAATTCCGAGGCCGATGCGTTACTGAAATCGCCGTTGCACGAACGGCATGTTGCCGCGGGCGCCAAGTTCGCCGCGTTCAGCGGCTGGTCGATGCCCGTGGAGTACGCCGGAGCCGGGGTGCTGGCCGAGCACGCGGCCGTCCGCAACGCCGTTGGCATCTTTGACGTCAGTCATCTCGGCAAAGCCATGGTGATCGGTCCCGGAGCGGCGGACTTCGTCAATCGCTGTGTGACCGCCGATCTTGGCAAGATCGGCCCTGGTCAGGCTCAGTACACCTTGATCTGCACTCCGGACGGCGGCGTGGTCGATGACATGATCGCCTATCTGAAGTCCGCCGACGAGGTCTTCTTGATCCCCAATGCCGCGAATTGCACAGAAGTTGTCGCGCTGCTGGACGAGGCTGCGCCGAGCGGTGTCACCGTGACCAATCAGCACCGGGACTACGCCGTGCTGGCGGTCCAAGGCACCCTCTCCGACGAGGTCGTGTCCGCCGCCGGTCTGCCGGCGGGCCACGACTACATGACTTTCGTCGGCGCGCAGCACCACGGGGCTGCCGTGACTGTCTGCCGGACCGGCTATACCGGCGAGCGCGGCTACGAGCTCGTGATCCCGGTTAACGCGGCCCCGGCGGTGTGGGACGCTGTGCTGGCAGCCGGCGAGCCCTACGGATTGCAACCGGCTGGCCTCGGAGCGCGCGACACTCTGCGGACCGAGATGGGCTATCCGCTGCACGGTCAAGACATTTCACCTTCCATCACCCCCGTTCAGGCCAGGCTTGGGTGGGCGGTGGGTTGGAAGAAGGAATCTTTTTTCGGAGCCGACGCGCTCCGCGCCGAGAAACAGGCAGGTCCCCAGCGCCTGCTGCGAGGGCTGCGAGCCACCGGCCGAGGCATTCCGAGGCCTGGCATGGTCATACGGGCCCCCGACGGCCGCGAGGTCGGCGGCGTCACCTCTGGCACCTTCTCGCCGACCCTCAAGATCGGCATCGCGCTTGCGCTGATCGAGGCTGGCCTGAATGAGGAAGATGTCGTGACGGTCGACATCCGTGGCCGTCAGGAGCCCTTCGTGATCACCAAACCGCCATTTGTGACGCCTGGCGTACGTGAAGCATGAGAACAGTCGGAGCGGGGCAGCGTGCTCGCGACGCAGGTGCTAGAGATCGAAGACGCAGTCGTCTCGATCCTCCAGCGCGCAGGAAATCCGGCGACGTTGGATGTCGCTGAGCTCGGCAGGTAGGTCGCTCACAGCGAACCAGGCGACTTCGACGGACTCCTCATCGCCCACCTCAGCCTCGCCGGAGACGTACCGGCAGCGGAAGCACATCGCGATGAACTGACAGGTGTCACCGTTCGGATAGACCACATCGGGATCTGTGGTCAGCAAGACCAGCCGTTCGACTTGGGCACTGACTCGGGTCTCCTCGAACAGCTCCCGAAGCATCGCCGTGGCCGGCTGCTCGAAAGGTTCCACGATCCCCGATGGCAGGCTCCAGCGCCCTGTGTCGCTACGCCTGCCAAGGAGCAGATGCGTCTCGCCTGGCAGGAGATCCGTTCGAACGACAACGGCGGATACGCCGGGCAGCAACAACCTGCCCTGCCCGTAGCTGCGCCGGATGGCGGTGATGTAGTCAGGGGTCGGCACCAGCTGACATTAGCGCCGACTCGCTAAACGTCGGGCTCCAGCGACATTGGTCCGTACACCAGCCGGTCAGCCTCATAGAGACTTACCGCCCGTACGCCGGCGCGCAGCAAGCTCGGATAGAACTCACCAAGCCACGTCTCCGCCTCGCCTTGGGTCTGAAAGGTGCGGTTGATTGACGGCGAGTCGGCAGTGGAGCGGCTCGAGCTTGGCTTGTGGTCGGGCACCCAGCGCCAGCTCATCAGATCACCTCGTGGCTTATCGCAGACGTTGTTTCGGCGAGGTCGTCCCCACCATGGCACCGTCGCGCTCTATGACGCTACCGAGTATGGAATCGATGTCAGCCATTGTCTCGGGTGCGAGCTTTCGTCCCGCAGCGGCTGCATTGTTCCTCACTTGTTCTGGGCGGGACCCGCCGGTGATGGCGCTCGCGACATTGCCGTTCTGTAACACCCAGGCCACGGCGAGCTGAGCCATTGTGAGGTTTTCCTCTTGGGCGAGCGGGATCAGCTGCTGCACTCTGAGGAGCACGTCGTCCCGCAACACCCGGCGGATGAACCGCGCCCCCTCACCTTCATGTGTGGCACGTGACCCTGCGGGCGGCCGCTCGCCAGGTCGGTACTTACCACTGAGGATGCCCTGTTCCATGGGAGAAAACACAACCTGGCTGATGCCGAGCTCCTGGCAGATCGGTACGACCTCGGCCTCGATGACGCGATACAGGGCGTTGTAGCGCGGCTGGTTGGAGACCAACGAGAAGCCCAGATCCGCCGCCAACGTATGAGCCTCGTGGATTTGTTCCGCTGTCCACTCACTAACGCCTATGTAAAGAGCCTTGCCAGCTCTGACGATGTCGGCGAAGGCCGCCATGGTTTCGCTCAGCGGGGTCGCGTAGTCGTAACGATGAGCTTGGTAGAGGTCGACATAATCGGTTTTGAGGCGGCGCAAAGACGAGTTGATCGCCTCACGAATGTGCTTGCGAGAGAGCCCTGTGTCATTGGGGCCGGGACCAGTCGGGAAGTAGACCTTGGTCAGGATCTCCAGACCTTCCCGCCGGGCGCCCGCTAGTGCGTCACCGAGAATGGCTTCGGCCCGACCACCTGCGTACACGTCGGCAGTGTCGAACGTGGTGATGCCGGCCTCGAGCGCAGCCCGGACGCACGCAGTGGCCTGCTCCACTTCGAGCTGCGAACCATGCGTAATCCAGTTGCCGTAGCTGACGGCCGAAACCTTTAGACCGCTATTGCCCAGATGTCGAAATTCCATGGACGCGTTCCCCCCAGAATCTGCCCACGGTCAGTATGCCTCTCAATAAGCCTCGCCGCGCTTGATTCTGGGAGCAGGTGATCGGAACCGCCGGATTTGGGTACCGCGGGTCATTCCATAGAGCAGCAAACCTTTTGGTGAGGCCTTGGGTAAGCGGGCGGCCAGCACCTTCCGGAAGCCGCGCCACATCAAATAGCCGTCAACGAACACCGCGATGATGAACAAGTACATGGCCAGGGTCGCGATCAACGTCACCGAAGGCCAGTAGCTGCCGAGCAGGGTGACGGCCAAGATCACCACCACGGATGGCAGCAGGAACTCGCCCAAGTTGAAGCGGGCGTCAATGTAGTCACGCATCAACACCTTTTCAGGAACGGCCTCCCGCGCACTGACCACCTTCATCCGCTCGGACCGGGACTGGCGACTGGCGGCGGCTCGAGCCTGCTTCTTGCCGAGCGATGTGTTCATGCGCTGACGGCGCGCAGCCTCAGCTTCTTTGCGCGTTGGTGTCGGGCGATCTTTCTTGCCAGTCGGTGCGGACTCGATCGTGGTGGTCGGCTCCGAGGTGGCGACCTGGCTGTTGCGGCGGAAGAGTGCCACGGGTCCCTCTTGTTGATTGTGCTGCGTGAGCAGGGGTTTGACGGGTCTGGCCCTGGATTGTCTCAGGGGATCACCCTAAAGACGAAACTACCCTGCTCCTTCGCTGTGTTCGCTTTCCCAGCAGAGATACGGTGGAAGCCTGTGAGCGGCCCCGACCGCGCAACCGGAGTCTGGAAGGACTAGCTGACAACTCATGAGCGGCATTTTTCAGCGGATCTCGTTGATCTTCCGTGCTAAGACCGACAAGGCCTTGGACAAGCTCGAAGATCCGCGCCAAACCCTCGACTACTCCTACCAACGTCAGCTTGAGCTGTTGCAGAAAGTCCGCCGTGGGGTTGCCGACGTGGCCACCAGTCGTAAGCGGATCGAGCTTCAAGCCAACCAACTGAACACACAAGCCGACAAGCTGACCAACCAGGCTCAAAAGGCGCTTGAGGTGGGTCGGGAGGACCTGGCCCGCGAGGCCCTGACGCGGCGGTCCGGCCTGCAGCAACAGCTGAGTGACCTCCAGGTCCAACACGCCCAATTGCAGTCCGAAGAGGAGAAGCTGACCCGGGCCAGCCAGCGACTGCAGGCCAAAGTCGACGCGTTCCGGACCAAGAAGGAGACCATCAAAGCTACCTACTCCGCCGCCGAGGCGCAGACCCGGATCAACGAAGCATTCTCCGGCATCAGCGAAGAGATGGGTGATGTCGGCATGGCAATTCAGCGGGCCGAGGACAAGACCGCCCAGATGCAGGCTCGTGCCGGCGCCATCGATGAGCTGCTCGCCAGTGGTGCGCTTGAGGATCCCACCGGCACGGCCAAGGACGACATCACTCTCGAGCTGGAGCAGTTGGCCTCGACATCCGATGTCGAGAACGAGCTGGCTCGGATGAAGGCTGCTGTCGGGGCGGGTCCGGCTGCTGCACCTCAAGCCATTGAGGGCCAGCAAGCTCCGAGCCAACAGCCGCCAACGCAGGCTGCCGCGCCGCCCAGCCTGGATGCGCAGCCTCCACAGCAATACCAGGCGCCTCCGACCCAGAGTCAGGAAGCGCCCCCGGCTCAGCCGCAGGGTGATCTGCGATGATCGTTCGGATCCTCAATGAGGGTCAGTGGCGGCTGACCGACGATGCCGTCCGTGGGCTCAACTCTCTCGACGACTCTGTCGAACAGGCTGTCGCCGCTGGTGATCAAGATCAGCTGACCCGGGCGCTGCACACGCTGCTGGACCGCATCCGGCTCACCGGAGTCAAGGTGCCGGACGCGGAACTCGAGGACTCCGATCTGATCTTGCCTGCAGGAGATTCGACAGTTCACGAGGTACGGCAGCTGCTGAGCGAGTCCGAAGAGGGCCTCATTCCCGGCTGAAGCCTGGGCAGACTAAACCGAGACCGTCATTGCGGCGTTCGAGCTGCCGCCGGGCCACCGGATGGCTGCTGCGCCACTCACTCAATCGCGAGCGGTCTCTCCTGGTAAGTCGAGCATCCGCTGTAGCGCGGCCTTGGCGTAGTGCTCGGTTTCCGGCTCGACGGTGATCTGGTTGACCACGTGCCCCTGGGCCAGGTTCTCCAACGCCCAGACCAGGTGTGGCAGGTCGATCCGGTTCATCGTGGCGCAATAGCAGACGTGCTGCTCCAGAAAGACGACTTCCAAATCCGGATGATCATGGCCGAGCCGTTTCACCAGGTTGAGCTCCGTGCCGATGGCCCACTTCGACCCGGGCTCGGCCTGCTTGATGGTCTTGATGATGAACTCGGTGGAGCCGATGAAGTCGGCCTTCAGCACGACCTCGTGCTGACACTCGGGATGCACCAGCACATTGACGCCGGGCATTCGTGCGCGTACGTCGTCGACGGCTTGCTCGGTAAACCGTCCGTGCACCGAACAATGACCCTTCCACAAGATCATCGTTGCTGCTTGCAATTCCTCTGCCGTGAGGCCGCCGTTGTATTGGTGAGGGTCGTAGATCACACAGTCATCCAGGCTCATGCCCATTTGCAATACCGCGGTATTGCGGCCCAGATGCTGGTCGGGAAGGAAGAGCACTTTTTCGCCGCGTTTGAGCGCCCACTCCAGCACTGACTTGGCGTTGGAGGAGGTACAGACCACCCCGTCGTGCTTGCCGCAGAAGGCTTTGATGTCGGCTGATGAGTTCATGTAGGTCACTGGCACCGTGACATCCGCGACGCCGGCGTCCGCGAGCACATCCCAGGCGTCCTCGACCTGAGCGAGGCGCGCCATGTCGGCCATGGAGCAGCCCGCGGCCAGATCAGGCAAGATCACCTTCTGCTCCGGCGCCGTGAGAATGTCGGCTGACTCTGCCATGAAGTGCACGCCGCAGAACACGATGAATTCCGCGTCCGGCCGGGCTGCGGCGTCGCGGGCGAGCTTGAAGGAGTCGCCGGTGACGTCGGCGAACTGGATGACCTCGTCGCGCTGATAGTGATGCCCGAGTACGAAGAGCCGATCGCCGAGGGCCGCCTTAGCTCGCCTGGCTCGCTCAACCAGAGTCGGGTCAGAGGCCGGCGGCAAATCGCCTGGACACTCAACGCCACGTTCGGACCGCGGGTCGGACTCTCGCCCCAGAACGAACAGCGACAGCGGCGTCCCGGAGCTGAGTGGCGTTGTGGGAGTGCTGGTCACGCATCAAATGTACTCAGCGTGGCGATTGAGCCCAGCTTCTCTACGATGGCACCCGCATCTCGAGCAAGGAGGAGACACCGACCATGCGGATCCTGGTGGCGACCGATGCCATCGGCGCACTGTCGTCGCGTCAGGCAGGTGAGGTCATTGCCTCCGGGTGGCGACCAGGCGCCGAGGTTTCGGTGCTGCCCGTCGGAGAGGCTGGCGCCGGCTTTGTCGCCGCGTACGCCGAGCTGGCCGGGGTGACGATCTCACCCAAGCGCGGCGACGGGATCCTCGTGACGACCGGCACGGGATCGAACATGGGTTTGGTTCAGGTTCTCGGCTCTGATCGAGGTGTGGGAATCGCGTACCAGCCATCGTCCCTGCCGATCGGCGCGGCCATCGCGGCGTTGCTCGGAAAGAAAGTGCCGGAGCGGATCGTAGTGGACCTGGCAGGCTTATGGGTCCATGACGCCGGAGCAGGCCTGCTGGCCGGGCTCGGCGCAACTGGAGATCGGCCGCTCGATCGAGGAGTCGAAGGGCTCGATGGGCTCAGCCGGCTCGATCTTGCGCCGGCCCGAAGGCTGCTGGCTGAGACTGAGTTGATCGGTGTGGTGCCAGCGGCGCAGCGTGACCAGCTGTTGCTGGGCTTGCGGGGCATCACCGCCCGGGCTGGGCGCGAGGCGAGCGTAGAGCCTGAGCTGATGCTCCGGACGGACGCAACTCTCGAAGCCTTCGCCAAGCTCGCTGCCGCTCCGCAGGCAGCCGTTGCTGGCGCCGGAGCCTGCGGCGGCATCGGATTCGCGGTGCTCGCACTCGGCGGCCAGCTGAGTACCGGATCAGACCTCGCGCTCTCCTCGCCCGCTGGGCAGGCCGCGTTGCGGGGGGTGGACCTCGTCGTGACCGGCTGCTCAGTGTTCGACTTCGCCAGCCGTGGCGGAGGAGTTGTCGCCGCGATGGCCGAGGCTGCGTCGGCCTCCCTGAGTCCATGCATCGTGATCGCCGGCGAGGTACTCATCGGGTCGCGCGAAATGCGCACCATCGGTATTGAGGCGGGATATCCCGTACGCGAATCCACAATTGACCAGCCGCGCGGCGACGTCAGCCAGGAGCAACTTGCCTCAACGGCTCGGCGGGTTGCGCGATCCTGGAGTTGGTGACGCGGCACACGTTCCACGCAGCTTGGACAGGGCAGCAGGCCGCCTTAGAATGACACCCATGACGGCAACCGAACAGACGCTCGACACTCCTGTTGCAGCAGACAGCATCTTCTTGACCGACGGCGCTGCGGCCAAGGTCAAGGCGCTCCTGGAAGGTGAGGGTCGCGAGGATCTCGCACTCCGCGTGGCTGTGCAGCCGGGCGGTTGCTCAGGCCTGCGTTACCAGCTGTTCTTCGACGATCGCAACTTCGAAGGCGACATCGTCAAGGTGTTCGGCGGCGTGGATGTCGTCACCGATCGGATGAGCGCCCCGTACCTGATGGGAGCGACGATCGACTTCGTCGACACCATCGAGAAGCAGGGCTTCACCATTGACAACCCAAACGCCACCGGCTCGTGCGCCTGCGGCGACAGCTTCCACTGATCTAGACCTACGAACTCCCTGCCCGTCGGGCAGGGAGTTTGCTTTTGTTCAGAAGTTCCGCCGCACCAGGAAACGAGGCGGATTGGAAGCGAGGAGAGTTTGCCCACGCATCCGGCACCAGGCGGCAAGATCGGCGCCCGCGGCGGGGTCGTCGGCCAGCAACTCCACGACAGTGCCGACGCTCACCTCACCGATGCGACGCGCGATTTCGATGATCGGCCGGGGGCATTTCATTCCGCGACAGTCGAGCGATAATCCCTCAAAGGGTGCGGTGATCTCATTCATGGCACACCCGCGGTCACCCGGATTTCAGCAACGATTGGCGGCAGCACGGCCAGAAACCGATTGATTTCCTCCGGCGTAGTCGTCCAGGTGAGCCCGATCCGTACGTTGCCGTGGGTCAGCGCGCCCATGGCCGCCAGCACATGCGAGGGATGTTCGCTGGCGGCACTGCACGCCGACCCGCTAGCCACCGCGAAACCCGCCTTGTCCAATTCCAGAGTGAGCGTCTCGCCGTCCACATAGAGGGCTGAGAACGTCAGCAGGTGCGGGACTCGCCGTACGGGATCGCCTGCAACATCCACATCGGGCACGCGCTGTGTGATCCCGGCACGCAGTTGATCTATCAAATCATGCTGGCGGTGCCCGATCGCGTGACCCGCCCGCAGCCAGCAGTCCAGGGCGACCGTTGCTGCGTAGATAGCGGGTACGTCGGGTATGCCTGGCCAACGGCCGCCTTGGTAGTCGTCGGTGGGGTAGGAGGCGCGCCAGCGCGCCTTCTTTTTGATCACCAGGATTCCGACCGATGCCGGACCGCCGAATGCTCCGGCCCATCCGGTCAGCACCGACCAACCGCTCGCATCAGCCAGCTCGATCCGTCCCAGTGCAGCCGTGGCATCCAGCACCAACGGCACCTCGGCTCGTTGGCATGCCTCCGCTGCCTCGGTGTAGGGCTGCAGCGTGCCGACCTCGTGGTTCGCCACTTGGATGCACGCGGCGGCAGTGCCGGCCGTGCCCACCAGAGCCGCCCATCGGTCCAGGTCGACATGGCCCTGATGATCGACTTCCACCGTGATGTGAGAGCCGGCTGCCGCTGCGGCCGCAAGCACCGAGGAGTGATCGATTGCCGTGGTGACAACCAGGGAGCCGGTGCGGCGCCGCCCAAGTGCAAGTCCTGCGACGGCGGCGTGGTTCGAGTGTGCTGCCGACGCGGTGAAGATGACCTCATCAGGTCGCGCACCGACCGCCGCCGCGACCACCTCGCGCGCCTGGTCCATCGCCTGTGCTGCGAGCCGACCAGGCCGGTGTAGCCGAGCCGGATCGCCCCAGCCGGCCTGTTGCGCATCAACCCAGGCTTGACGCGCATCCGGGAGCATCGGCTCACCCGAAGAACTGTCCAAGAAGACCTCGGAAACGGGATCGGCCACACCTCGAAACTAGCGCGTTGCGGGTGCCACGCGAACTGCCAAAAACGCAAGCCACACACCAGTGATCGCAGCGTCTTCCTAGGTTAGGGTGAACAGCAAAGACGAGGGTGGTTGCTCGACAATGGGGCAAGCACCGCTGCTCGGTGTGTACCGATCCGACGAAAGGCGCAACGTGGGTGGCAGGGCTGAACGGTCCGCTGTAGACGATATGAAAGTGCTCAGGGGCCGCCGCCGGGTAATCGGGCGCCTGCGGCCCGCTTTGCTGGGCCTTTCACTGTTCGGCCTGCTGTTCCTTACTGGCTGCTCCGCAGAGCTCACGGCTCAGATCAAGCGCCTCGGCTTTCCGCCGCCTGCCAGCGACCGGTCTCCCTACATTTTGAATCTTTGGATCGGCACCTGGATCGCTGCCATTGCAGTCGGTGTGCTGGTGTGGATTCTGATCTTGTGGGCGGCGAACCGCTACAAGACCAAGCACGCCAGAATGCCAAAGCAGAATCGCTACAACCTGCCGATGGAGATCTTCTATACGATCGCGCCGTTCATCATCATTGCGGTGCTGTTCTATTACACGGTCCTGGCTCAGAACGCGGTGCAGAAGAAGGTGGCCGATCCCGAGGTCACGATTGACGTGGTCGGTCAGAAATGGTCATGGACTTTCAACTACAAGGCAGCTGACAATCCAGCCGTCGGTCAAGACGTCTGGGAGGCGGGAACGATCAACAAAACCCCGGATCTTTACCTTCCCGTCGGCAAGCTGATTCAGTTCAACCTCTCCTCACCGGATGTGATTCATTCTTTCTGGGTTCCTTCCTTCTACGAAAAGTTGGATGTCATCCCCGGCCGGCATAACATCCTGCAGATGAGACCGACGACGGAGGGCGTACTCGCCGGCAAGTGCGCAGAGCTCTGCGGCACCTACCACTCGGCGATGCTCTTCAACGTTCATGTGGTCAGCGAAAACGAATACAACACCTACCTGAAGTCACTGGTGGCCAAGGGACAGATCGGTGAAGCCAGAGGTCCGGCCCTGGCCAATTCCCCCGTTAAGACAGGTTCCGAGGAGGGCACGCGATGACGACGCTGCAGCGTACGGCCACCGCCGCCGAGATCGCGACGCCGAGGCGCCAGCTCGGCCAGATTGCCTGGAAATGGATGGTCACCACAGACCATAAGGTGATCGGCAATCTTTACTTCGTTACGTCGATGTTCTTCTTCCTGTTCGGCGGCATTCTGGCCATGGGCATACGGGCCGAGCTGGCATGGCCAGGCCTGCAATACCTCTCGTACGAGACCTACAACCAGTTCTTCACCATGCACGGCACGATCATGTTGCTGCTCTTCGCGACGCCGTTGTTTGCCGGCTTCGCCAACGCGATCATGCCCTTGCAGATCGGTGCACCCGATGTGGCGTTCCCGCGCCTGAACATGCTGGCGTACTGGTTCTACCTTTTCGGTGGGCTGATCACCTCCGCGGGCTTCCTGTCGCCGTCGGGCGCAGCGAGCTTCGGTTGGTTCGCGTACGCGCCGTTGAACAGTGAGGTCAATTCGCCTGGTGTCGGCGGTGATCTATGGATCATGGGCCTGTACATGGTGGGTCTTGGGACCATCCTTGGCGCAGTCAACTTCACGACCACGATTATGACGATGCGGGCACCGGGCATGACGATGTTCCGGATGCCGATCTTCACCTGGAACATCCTGGTGACATCGTTCCTGGTCCTGGCCGTCTTTCCGATTCTTGCCGCGGCGCTCCTCGTGCTCGAGGCTGATCGGGTCCTTGGAGCCCACATCTTCGACGCGGCAAATGGGGGGCCGATCCTGTGGCAACACCTGTTCTGGTTCTTCGGCCATCCCGAGGTCTACATCATCGCCTTACCGTTCTTCGGCATCATCACCGAAGTTTTGCCGGTGTTCAGCCGGAAGCCGATTTTCGGCTATGTCGGCCTGGTTCTGGCGACCATGCTGATCGGCGCGTTGTCAGTTGCCGTATGGGCACACCATATGTTCGTCACCGGGGCGGTCAACCTTCCGTTCTTCTCGTTCATGACCTTCTTGATCGCCATACCGACTGGGGTGAAGTTCTTCAACTGGATCGGCACCATGTGGGGCGGCAATATTGCCATGCGAACACCCATGCTGTGGGCCGTCGGATTCTTGACGACGTTCTTGTTCGGTGGCCTCACCGGGATTGTGCTGGCCAGTCCTCCGCTGGATTTCGCGGTTTCTGACACATATTTCGTCGTTGCGCATTTCCATTACGTCGTGTTCGGCACTGTCGTGTTCGCCATGTTCGCCGGCTATTACTTCTGGTGGCCGAAGCTGACCGGGCGAATGTTGGACGAGACGCTGGGGAAGATCCACTTCTGGCTGCTGTTCATCGGATTCCACACCACGTTCCTCATCCAGCACTGGCTCGGCGTCGAAGGCATGCCGCGGCGCTACGCGGATTACCTGCCTAGCGACGGTTTCACTATTGGCAACCAGATCTCCTCGGCAGGCGCATTCTTGCTGGGCGCCTCAACTCTGGTCTTCTTCTGGAATGTCTGGAAGAGCCGGAACAGCCCGAAGGTGACCGAGGACGATCCGTGGGGGTGGGGCCGTTCGCTCGAGTGGGCGACCAGTTGCCCGCCGCCGCGTCACAACTTCACTCAGCTGCCTAAGATCCGCTCGGAGTCTCCAGCCTTCGACCTGCATCACCCCGAGATTGCGCTCATGGAGTACGGCGGCGAGGACGAGGAGTTCGACGAGACATCCGTGGATGCCGGCGAGGACACCGGTCGCCGGTCGGAGCTGGCCCACCGGGTCTCGGGGAACACCAACGACCTTGCCGCTCAGTACGAGCACGGCCACCACGGCCACTCACCTCAGGCTGAGGAGGATCAGAAGTGAAGGTCGAGGCCTGGGTCTTCGGCTCGCTGACGATCTTCATGGTCATTGTCACGCCGGTCTACTGGCTGATCACGGCGGACGCCAGCGGGGTGCCAGAGCTCACCGGCACCGTAGCGTTGATCTTGACGACCTTCCTGGTACTGATGATCTTCGTCTACCTCCTGCTCGTGGCACGGCGAATGGAGCCAAGGCCTGAGGACAGGAGCACCGGCGAGATCGTCGAAGGCGCAGGCGAGTTGGGTTTCTACCCGCCGCAAAGCAAGTGGCCGTTCTTCCTCTCCCTTACCTTCGTGCCTGTGGTGTTGGCTCCCGTCTTCGGATGGTGGCTGATGATCATCGGCTTCGGGTTCGGCTTCATCACGTTGAGTGGCTTGTTGTACGAGTTCTACCGCGGAGATCACGCGCACTGAGTGGGCTCTCTTTTTGGTCATTCGGTGCCGCTGACCGCGCCCATGCCAGAGGAGTGGGTCGCGCCTGCGATTGTCGTGTGGTTCTGCGGCGCTGCAGATTCAAGCATTCTTAGCCTCTTGCATGGGCGCGGTCAGCCGCACCGAACAATGGGGCGGCCGCACCGAAGTTTCACGCGGCTTACATGGGCGCCGAGCTGTTGAAGGGTGTCATCGTTTGCGTCGGGCACAATGGGGGGATGTGTCGAAATATCCGCCCTCTGAACAACTTCGAGCCACCGGCGACGCACGGTGAGGTGCATGATGCGGCGCTGCAATATGTGCGGAAGGTCGCAGGGACGTCGAAGCCGTCAAAGGCCAACGAGGCAGCGTTCCAGCGGGCGGTGAGTGAGATCGCGCACGCAACGCAGCATCTGCTCGATGAGCTGGTCTCCGCCGCGCCACCGAAGAACCGTGAGTTGGAGGCGGCCAAGGCTCGGGCACGATCGGCCAATCGCTTTGCCGACGTTGCACAGTGATCGACGACGTGCTGCGCTATGCAGCGTTCACCGTCGAAGGGCGTGGCGGGAATCCCGCCGGGGTGGTCCTGGATGCCAGAGGCCTCGACGCCGCTCAGATGCTGGCCATAGCGGCTGATGTCTGTTACTCCGAAACCGCCTTCCTCGTGGCACGGGATGGTTGGCCGAATGTGTACGACGTCCGCTACTTCTCGCCCACCCAAGAAGTGCCCTTCTGTGGGCATGCCACCATCGCCTCAGCGGTTGCGCTGGTTGAACGGTCTCCGGCGGACGAGCTGATCTTTCACACGCCAGCCGGCTTCGTGAGTATCGCGACTTTCCAGAACGACGACGACGAGCTCGTGGCAGAGCTGACGAGTGTTGCGCCTCGGGTGTCCGAGCCACCCCCCGACCTGCTGCCTGCCGTCCTCGGCGCGCTTCGCTGGTCCGCTGATGATCTTGATCCGGACTATCCAGTCTTGCTGGCCAACGCAGGTTCGGAGCATCTCGTGCTGGTGACCAAGACACGGCAGCGGTTGGCCGATCTCGACTATGACTTCGATGATCTTGCCAACCTGATGCGCGAGCATGGACTGGTCACGGTGCTCCTGGTCTGGCCCGACTCAAAGAAGCGTTTTCACGCACGCAACGCAGCTGCCAGCTTGGGAGTCGTGGAGGATCCCGCCACCGGCGCTGCCGCGGCCGCTTTCGGAGGTTACTTACGCGAGCTCGGCATGATCGGGGAAAACGCCGAGTTCAGGATCAGCCAGGGTGTAGACATGGGCCGCCCAAGCGAGATCCTGGTAAGCGTCATAACCGGTGAACCGGGCGTACGCGTCACCGGCGCTGCCCATCGCATCGAGGACTAGCGGCATCCAGAACTAGCGTTGCGAGCGCCATCCTCGACCTCGGCTCCGCCGCCTACCAGCTCAGGTGAAGCGGCCGGCCCTCCTCGTAGCCAGAGCTCGACTGCACACCCACGACCGCGAGTTCATGAAATTCTTCCAGGTTGGCAGCGCCGGCATACGTACAGCTGCTACGCAAACCGGCGACGATGGAATCAAGAAGATCCTCCACGCTCGGGCGCTCCCGATCTAGATACATCCGGCCGGTGGAGATGCCTTCCTCGAAGAGGCCTGCGCGAGCCCGGTCGAAGCCCGAGGAATCTTTGGTACGCATCTTGACCGCACGGGCCGAAGCCATGCCGTAGGACTCCTTGTACATCCGCCCTTCCGCATCGG
>Ga0307300_10000174_pt1 | contig 16190 bp, 16 predicted proteins | sample ER_DNA_181_FD_194492 | JGI IMG/M metagenome (GOLD analysis project Ga0307300, IMG submission 194492) | Bulk soil microbial communities from the East River watershed near Crested Butte, Colorado, United States - ER_DNA_181 | ecosystem: Environmental > Terrestrial > Soil > Floodplain | place... | reverse complement strand
AAGGCGATGGAAGAACTTGTCTTCAGGTTCACCCGCTTCTTCTCAGCGGCTTGGCTCTACGAGGATCACTGCCGAGACCACCAGCCCCACGACGAAGTTGTCGAATGGCTGAGAGAGGTCTACTGGGAATTTGGGAAACCGAAAAAGGGACCCACGGACGACAGAATCATGTCCCAAGAACTTCACGCAATAGGCGAGGCGGGCACGAATGACTGGGGCACCTCCCAAGTGCGGCTCAAATCGGACGCAGAAGTCAAAGGAGCCATGGATAACAACGTGTTCGATCCGCTCAAGCGTTTCTTGGGCGGGGCTGCTCCTGATACCGAGACGCTGGCCCGTTTGGAGATAGCCAGAGAAGCCATCGAGCGTGTGAGGGAGAGGCTCAGCAAGCGGCGCTCTCGCTGATCATCAATCAATCCAGCAGCGCCGCAATCTCTTCCAGAGACCAGATGTGATCGGCAACCCCCGCCGCCATCGCCGGGGTGCGGGGGTAATTGTCCTTCAGCGTCTTGTGCGGGCGGGCGAAGTTGTAGTGCATGAAGTGGAGAGAGACCGCGTGAGAGAGGTTCTCGACCTTCCTGCTGAAGCCGTTCGTCAACCGCGTGAAGCGCCGCATCCCCATCCGCATCGTCAAGTTCTGGCGCTCGACGTAGCTGGTCGAGATCCGGTCGGGGTCAGGCTCGCCCTTCATCGTCCGCCGCTTCGTCCCGATGCAGACGGGCGGGCTGTATTTGCCGACTTCCCCGCCGCTGAACTGCTTCTGGATCTGCGCCCAGTCCACGTTCTGGCGGAAGGCCGGCCCCACAGTTCCTTCGTAGATCCGGTGGCCATCGGTGCTGAGTTGGATACGTCCCTCCAACCTGCTCGCGAGATCGGTGAGGAAGAATTCGGCGTCCTCTGACGTGCGCTCGCCGACCAGCCAGGTAGGCGCGAGCTTCGTATCCGCGCAGATCGCGGTGAAGGTCCAGACGTCGCCGTAGCCCGGGGTGCCCTTGAACTGCTCGGGGACGTTCTTCTGCTTCGCGTAACAGAAGCTCCAGATCTCATCGACCTCCACCACCTTGCAGGGAAGCTGCTGGAGCACGCCGTCCTGATACTCGGCGCAGGCTTCGCCGAGGTCGGCCAGCAGCTTCGTGATCGTGTTCTTGGCGGCACCGGTCATACGGACGGTGGCGCGGATGCTGTTGCCCTCTACGAGGCATCCGATGATCTGGGCACGCTTCTGGGTGGTGAGGCGATTCAAACTGAACTAAGTATGCGTAAGCGGTCGGACAGAAAAGGTCACTTTCAAGGTTCCGATTTTTCAGTCTCGGTGTGAGGTAGAATAATCGGAACCCGCCCGGAAAGGACCGCCATGAAACCCCGCCCGCTCCAACTGCCACCCCTCCATATCCAAGCCCAGACGACCGGCACCCTTGCCGGGATGGGCCTCTCGGAAGAGCTACTGGCTGAAGCCGTGCGCTTCGCCTACCTGGAGCGGGAGCGCTGTTCGGGCAACGACGTCAACGCCGCCGGAGGCAATGCCGCTTGGGGAAAACCCTTGCGCTTCCTCCGGGACAAACTGCTTCAAGAGGGCTGGCATCGTGGCGGTCAGCCTGACCTTGAATCCGTCATCAGCCCTGATCGGTCTTTCCGGATCTGTTCGGCTGCTGGCAACTGGGCGACGGGCGACATCAATGCGATGCCGGCGACCGCTGGCCTCAAGGGTCGGCTGACCCTGGATGCCATCTGCGACAACGGGCAAATGACTCTCGACCTTGTTGGGGGGTCGGGTAGGTCGGTTCCGCAGATGCAGACTCGCTTCCTGCTGCATTACCTGGACGAAGCCAACGAACACATTCGCCCTGAGCTTTCAGTTCCGACGCACATGACGATCGCGCCCAACGCAAAAAAGGGACGGATTGATGAGTTCAAGCACCGTCTGATTCTCAAGCCCATCGAGTTCGAGACCGAGACCGAGATAGAGGACCAGCACGAAGAAGAGTTCTCCGACGATCTGGATATCTCGATCCCGCGCCGGGCTTCTTCCGAATAGGAGGGCCGAGGATGCCGGAGTTCAATTACACGCGGCTGGAGGTTGCCCGGAAACGGCGCGGCCTCACCAAAACCAAACTTGCCGAAGAAGCTGGAATCTCAACCCGAAGCCTGACCAAATTCGAGCGGGAAGGATTCTCGCCGAGCGAAGTCACGGTTGCCCGGTTCTCCCGGGCGCTCGGCTTCCCGATGGCGTTCTTCTTCGGGGAGACGTTGCCGGAGCCGTCAAAAGACGGGGTGAGCTTTCGTGCCCTCGCGAGCCTGACCGCTAGCCAGCGAGACCAAACGCTCAGTTCGGGCAGCTTGGCGATGGCTCTTTGCTCGTGGATCGAAAGGCGGTTCGCCTTACCGGACCCGAATGTCCCGGTCTACCCAAACCTCGACCCAGAGACCGCAGCGGAAGCAGTGCGGAATGCCTGGGACTTGGGACAGCGCCCGATCCGCAATGTCATTCACCTGCTGGAGGCTCATGGCGTCAGGGTGTTCTCCTTCGCTGAGGACTTCGAGAAAGTGGACGGCTTCTCGATGTGGGAAGGGGAAATCCCGTTCATCTTCCTCAACATGTCCAAAACTGCCGAGCGCTGCCGCATGGACGCCGCGCACGAGCTGGGGCACCTTGTCCTCCATGCACACGGTGGGCCGCATGGCCGAGAGGCAGAGGAACAGGCCCATGCCTTCGGTTCAGCCCTCCTGATGCCGCGTGACACGGTCTTGGCCGAGGTTCCTTACGGCGCATCTTTGAAACAGATCGTCAAGGCCAAGAAGCGCTGGAAAGTCTCCGCGTTCAACCTCGCCAAGCGCAGCTACAAGCTCGGCCTTATAACCGAGTGGCAGTACCGCTCAATCTGCATCGAACTGTCGAAGCGAGGAAAGAAGAACGAGCCTCAACCGATGAAAGGCCGCGAGACCTCGCAGGTTCTCGACAAGGTTTTTCGCGCCCTCAAAGCGGAGGGAGTGACTAAAGCCGATATCGCGAGGGAGCTAACGATCCCCGTTGAGGAGTTGAACAAGTCAGTCCTGGCCCTATTGACCCTGCAAGCCATAGAGGGAGAAGGCACGGCGGCTCCCGCGCCTACCGAACCCCCTGAGCCGCCTAGAAGGCCCGCGCTGCGGATCGTCTCTTAGCGCGACTTCCAGCGAGCCTTGGCGGCACGTCTCGCCGCCTCGCTCCGCTGCTCGGGCGTCATCTTTTCGGCGCGGGCTTTGCCGCCCTTGCGCCCGCCCCGCCGTCCCAAAGCAACGGCGGCGGGGTCTTTGCCGGGATCGGGCGGCGGGGGCTCCGGTTGCGGCTCCTCTTGTTCCTTGGGAACCTCGCCGGTGGCTTCGTCAACGATCCGGCGAGCCAGAGCATTGGCGTCTCGCGGCTTGCCTGAGCGCTTAGGCATAGTCAGAGGGTAGCGCTGACCGTCACGAAAGTTCCAGCCAGTCGAAGTGGCGAGCGGCGGCGGTCGGCACCACCGCCCCGTCTGTGCAGCTCAAGAGGCCGTGCCGGTCCAGCAGTTGGATCGCCTCCTCCACCGCGTCCATATCGCCGAACCCCATCCACCAGAGGCTGAGGGCGGTATGGCGGGCTGGGTGCTCGGCCAGCAGGAAGGTCAGCACCGCCCGCTGGGTTCCTTTGTCGCCTCGCTCCTCCGGTCTCATGGCAGCCGCAGCCGCTCGAAGTGGGCGATGGCCTTCGTGGGGCGCACAGCCGAGCCGTGGCTTTCCAGCAGGCCGAGGCCGATCAGCTCGATAACAGCCCGCGTCAGCGCTCCGGAGGGGCCGATTTCACGCGCCAGTTCGGGGATCGTGCGCCAGTGCGGGTAGACCTCCAGCGTTAGCGCCATAACGGGCCGCTGGAGGGGGATGCGGTCGGCAGGCCAGTGCCGGCGCATAGGCTTCGCGTGCATCGGAAGGTTCCGCCTTTCGGTGCCTGGCGGGGGGCTGTTAGCGCAGCGCCCCCGCCGCTAGATTCTCTGGACGGGGAGGAACCTAGCGCTAGATCAGGTGCCGATGGGGGTCATTTCAAACTGACCCACTACCACCCAAACCCCCCGCTACACTTTCTGAAGTAAAGGCGGGCCATGGCGCGAGAGCAACTACTCAATAGACCCTGCGGAGGCCGGTTCGGCAACGTCGTCGAGTCGATCGGCAACACGCCGCTGGTGGAGCTGCCGCGGCTCTCGCCGAAGCCGGACGTGCGGATCTACGCGAAGCTCGAGGGGCACAACCCAACTGGGTCGGTCAAGGACCGGGTGGCGAAATCGATGATCGAGGCCGCCGAGGCCGAGGGGGCGATCGAACCGGGGCACACGATCCTCGAACCGACCTCCGGCAACACCGGCATCGCCCTGGCGATGATCTGCCGCCGCAAGGGCTACCCGCTGAAGGTGGTGATGCCCGACAACGTCACCGAGGAGCGGACGCAGCTGCTGCGCATGTACGGGGCGGAGATCGTCTACTCGGAGGGGGCGAAGGGCTCCAACGGGGCGGTCGAGGTGGCGCTGGAGATGTCGCAGGACCCGAGCTTCTACATGCCCTACCAGTACGGCAACGAGGCCAACCCGCTCGCCCACTACAACGGCACCGCGGTCGAGATCCTCGAAGAGCTGGACGAGGTCACCGCCTTCGTCGGCGGCCTCGGCACCGGCGGCACCCTGATGGGCAACGGCCGCCGGCTCAAGGAGGCGAACCCCGAGACGCTGATCGTCGCCGCCGAGCCGAAACAAGGGGAGCTGGTCCAAGGCCTGCGCTCGCTCGACGACGGCTTCATCCCGCCGATCATCGACATCTCCCTCTTCGACCGCAAGATCATGGTCGACAACCGTGACGCGATCGTCTGGACCAAGAAACTGCTCGAGGAGGAGGGGGTCTTCGCCGGCGTCTCGGCTGGCGCGATCGCCGCCATCGCCCACCGCATCGGCGGCGAGCTCGATTCCGGCAACGTCGTCTTCCTGATCCCCGACGACGGCTGGAAGTACCTTTCCTCCGGCGTCTACACCAAACCGATCGAGGAGATAGAGAACCTCGATGCGACGGTTTGGTGGTAATTCCGTCGTAGAGTCGGGACCGATGAAGATCTCCCAGGCCCTGATCGATGAGATGGTCGCGCACGCGCGCGAGGACCTGCCGGACGAGTGCTGCGGGATGATCGGCGGCCGCGACGGCGAGGCGACGAGCGTGGTGCGGGTCGAGAATGCGGCCCACAGCCCGCTGCGCTACGAGATGGACCCGCAGGGCCAGTTCGACGCGCTGAAACAGATCGAAGACGCCGGCGACGAGCTGATCGGGATCTACCACTCGCATACCCGCAGCGCCGCCTACCCTTCTCAGACCGACGTCAACGAGGCGCGAATGTGGCCCGAACAGGTCTACGTGATCGTCTCGCTGGAGAACGAAGAGGCGCCGGACGTGAAGGCCTACGACCTCGCCGACCTGAAGATCGCCGATGTCGATCTCGACGTCGCATAAGCCTCCCCCGGGCGAGAAGCAGCGCGGCGCCCACGGCGGCGGCGGTCGCTCCGGCGGCGACGACCAGGGCGGCGGTGGCGGAGGAGGAGGTGACGGCGATCTCGTCAAGGTCGCCTTCGCCCGCAACGAGATCGAAGGGGAGATGCTGCAGGGTCTCCTCTCCGAGGTCGGCATCCCCAGTGTGCTGAAGCGCAGCCTCGGCTTCGACAACCCCGACTTCCTCTCCAGCGGCCCGCGCGACCTGATGGTCAACCGCAACGATGCCAAGCGCGCACGCGAGGTGCTCGCCGACGTGATGATCGAGGACGAGTGCGACGAGGTCGCCGAGCTGGAAGGCGAACGGCGCCTCGCCCGCGGCGAATCGCCCGGCCCCTCGCCGGCGCAGCTGGCCTTCTGGCTGATCGTCGTCGCCGTCGCCGGCTTCTTGCTGCTCTGGCTGCTGACCCAGGTGAACTGAGCTTCAGACGGCGACCGGGCCGCGGATCATCTCGCGCAGGTAGTCGCGCCAGGCGTCCTCGATCTCGCGGAAGCGGGCGTCGAAGGCGTCTTCGAGCTGGACCTCGGGCCCTTGGGGGAGGAGCTTGGCGACGAGGCGCTCGCAGGCCTCGGGGCCGCGTTCGTTCTCCAGCAGGTCGAAGATCGTGCCGCCGAGGATGACGGCGTCGCGGCGCGAGGGCGGGAAGGAGGGGCGGGCGCTCTCGCGCAGGCGGCGGATCGTCGCCGCGCGGTAGAGGCCGACCTGGCGCGAGAAGTACTGGGCGCCGCCTTCGACCAGCCAGGCCCAGCGCAGGTAGCGGGCGAAGCGGCGCGGGGTCCAAGAGGGGGGGAGAGCCGTGTTGTTGGCGGCGATCGTCATCTGCGCGTAGAGGCGCTCGGCGGTGCCGCGCAGGGCTTCGTAGGAGTCGTCGCCGGCGGCGCGGCGTTCCATGTGGGGGTCGTTGAGGACGTGGAGCTCGGTCGACATCGGCCAGCCGGCGAGGTAACGGCGCCCGGCCGGGGCGGCCGACCAGCGGGCGGCGGGGAGGAAGGGGTGGGCCGCCGTCAACCACAGCGGGTTGGTGTGGACGACGATCGTCACCTCCTCCGGCACCCGCTCGAAACGGTCTTCGAGCCGCAGCCGCAGCTCCTCGAGCCGGTCGAGCGTGCGCTCGGCGAAGGAGGAGTCGTCGGAGTCGTGGCGCGCGGTGAAACTCAGCGACTCGGTCTCAACCCAGGACATCTAAGGCCACGTTACCGGCGCATACCGGCGTCCTCGGTCCCTCACGTGCAGAGCACGCTTCGCTCCCTGCGTCCTTGGTCTGCTTGGTACCGCGGCCTTAGACCAGGGCAGGTTCAGCAGCACCGCAGCGGTCGCGTATCTCTTCGCGGGCGCGGTCGAACTCTTCGTCGGCCATCACCGGCGTGCCCTCGAAGGGCAGTTCGCGGTCGATCTCGACCCAGGAGCGGCAGCCGTGGTACTCGTCGCGGACGCGGACCGTGACCGGGCGCGGGATCCGGTGGACCCGCAGCAGCAGCACGTGCAGCGGGTGCCGGCGCTTCCAGGCCAGCCGCTTTTCGGCGTAGTCCGGGGTCCAGATGTAGTACGGCGAGAGCGCGTCGAGGCTGCGCCGGTCGTTGATCGTGACGTGGTCGACCACTTCGGCCCAGGCGCGCAGGCGGACGCGGTCGGGCTGGGGGATGCCGCCGTCCTGGAGCAGCGCCTTCGGCGGCGGCTCCTCGTCGGGCCAGACACCCTCCTCGAGCGCGCGGCGCAGCTCCGGGTGGTGGGATTCGCGGACCAGGTTGTTCCGCTGGTGGTCGAAGGTCGGATAGAGGAAGAAGCGCTCGTGCTCGAGCTCGAAGTGCTTGTTCTCCTCGCGGATGCCGCCCTTGCGCAAAGTGAGCAGCTGCTCGCCCTCCGCGAGAGCGCGGACCGTTACAGCCCATTCCTTGAGAGCGATCGGCATTGAAGTAGATCCAGCGAGTTTCGTTAGTTGCAGTCGGGGCTGGGCGCGTTGAACTTTGGCCTTCTAGGGCCATTTCCGCCCGCCCGGAGGCGCGCATTCTAGAGAAGTGCAGCGAAATCTCAACTAAAAAACCGGGAAATTTGCGAAATCTGGGCGCAGTGTGATCTAAGTCCACCCGCCGCCGCCCGGAGTTTCCAGTCTGAGACGGTCTCCTGGAGCTAAATCGCCGGTCGCCTTTCCGGGCAGCGGCGACCCGTTGAGCAGGTTCGCCCCGGCGGCGCCGTCCTCCCCCTCGCCGACTCCGCGCGGCCGGTGCCGGCGGCGCTCGGTGATCAGGCTGAAGCGCGTCGGCGCCAGGGCTTCGATCTCGCGGAGGATCCCGTCGCCGCCCCGGTGCGTGCCCGCGCCGCCGCTGCCGCGGCGCAGCGCCAGCTCCCGCACCCGCAGCGGGAACTCGGTCTCCAGCGCCTCGGTCGGCGTGTTGAGCGTGTTCGACATCGCCACGTGGATCGCGTTGGGGCCGTCGGCGTTCGGGCAGGCGCCCTGGCCGCCGCCGAGCGTCTCGTAGTAGGTGAACTCGTCGTTGGCCAGGGTGAGGTTGTTCATCGTCCCCTGTCCCTGGGCCGGGCCGGGGAGGGCCTGCCCGAGGGCGGCGAAGACGAGGTCGGCGACCCGGCTCGAGGTCTCGACGTTGCCGGCGGCGACCGCGGCGGGGAAACGGGCGTTGAGCAGCGCGCCCGGCGGCGCAAGGACCTCGATCGGGCGGTGGGCCCCGGCCGAAGGCGGGCCGTCGGGGTCGGTGAGGGCGCGAACCGCGAAGAAGGCGGCCGACTTGGTCACCGAGAGCGGGCAGTTGAGGTTGCCGTCGACCTGCTCCTCGGTGCCGCCGAAGTCGAGGCGCAGCTCCTCGCCGGCGATTGTCGCCTCCAGCCGCAGCCGCAGGTCGCGCTCCTCGCCGTTCCAGTCCCCCTCCAGCACGTCCTCGGCCCGGTAGCTGCCGTCCGGCAGCTCGGCGATCGCGGCGCGGGTACGTCGCTCGGTGTAGGCGAGGATCGCGTCCATCCCTTCGCGCAGCTCCGCGGATCCGAGGCGCCGCTGCAGCTCTTCGAGGCGCAGAGCGCCGACCCGGTTCGCCGCCTCCTGGGCGCGCAGATCGGCGAGGCGCTGACGCGGCATCCGCATCTGGGAGACGAGCCGCTGACGCGTCTCCTCATCGAAGGCGGTCGGCGGGATCACCACTCCCTCTTCCTCGAGGGTGCGGGAGAAGGCCGGCATCGAGCCCGGCGTCGGGCCGCCGACGTCGGCGTGGTGGGCGCGGCTGGCGGCGAACCCGAGCAGCTCGCCGTCGGCAAAGACGGGGGAGACGAGGGTGATGTCGGGCAGGTGGGTGCCGCCGCGGTAGGGGTCGTTGAGGATCCAGCTGCGGCCGGGCTCGTGGTCCTCGCCGAGCACGGCGGCGACGGCGTCGGGCATCGAGCCGAGGTGGACGGGGATGTGCTCGGCCTGCATCACCAGCTCCCCGGCGGCGTCGAAGAGCGCGGTCGAGCAGTCGTGCCGCTCCTTGATGTTGGTCGAGTAGGCCGAGCGGATCAGCGTCGCTCCCATCTCGTCGCAGGCGGCGCGGAGGCCGCCGACGAGGACCTGCAGCGCAATCGGGGCGAGCGAGGTCATTCGCCTGTTCCTTTTTGTTGTGGAGGACCCGAAAGGAGCAGCGCAACGATGGTGCCGTGACTGTCGACGTGGGTGCGCCATCCCGGCGGGACGACGAAGGTCGCCTCGGGCAGCTCGAAGACGACCGGGCCCTCGGCTTCGCTGCCGGCGGCGGGCTCGCCGCGCAGGACCGGCGTCTCGACCCACTCGCCGTCGAAGAAGACGCGGCGGCTGCTGCGCTCGATCGCCCCTTCCCCGGCGGCGACCGGACGCGGCGCCGGCCCCGGCACCACCAGCGCCAGCTCGACGTCGACGAGGGCGACTTTGCCCTCCGGGTCGCGGTGGCCGTAGCGCTCCTCGTGCGCCCGCTCGAAGCCCTCGATCAGCTCGTCCGGGTCGGGATCGGCGGGTCCCGGCACCGGCAGCTCGAAAGCCTGGCCGGCGTAGCGGAGCTTGTAGGTCAGGCGCGGCTCGGCTTCGTCGAGCCCGCCGCCGATCTCCTCGATCATCGAGCCCACCGTCGCGGCGATGCCCTCGGCGCTCATCTCAGCTTCAGGCAGCATCACCGTCCGTACCGTGTCGCGGCGGCGCTGGGAGGCGCAGAGGCCCAGGGCGGAGAGGACGCCGCCGGCGCGGGGACAGAGGATCGCCCGGATTCCGATCTCTTCGGCGATCGCCGCCGCGTGCATCGGGCCGGCGCCGCCGAAAGGCAGCAGTGCGAAGCGGCGCGGGTCGACTCCCCGCTCGACCGTGACCACCCGCAGCGCCCGCACCATCTCCTGGTTGGCGACGCGGAGGATCCCGGCGGCGGTCTCGAGCGGGTCGAGGCCGAGCGACCCCGCCAGCTGCCCGACCGCGCGCTCGGCGGCCTCGGCGTCGAGCGCCACCCCGCCCGCCAGCTCCGAGCCGCCGCCGAGGTGGCCGAGCAGGAGGTTGGCGTCGGTGACCGTCGGCTCGGTGCCGCCGCGGCCGTAGCAGGCGGGCCCGGGCTCGGCGCCGGCCGAGCGCGGCCCGACCCGCAGCGCCCCACCGCTGTCGCGCCAGCCGATCGAGCCGCCGCCGGCGCCGACCGTGTGGACGTCGACCATCGGCAGCTGGATCGGCCGGCCGGCGATCTCGCGCTCGTCGGTGCGCCGCACCTCGCCGGCTTCGACCACGCAGACGTCGCAAGAGGTGCCGCCCATGTCGAAGCCGAGGGCGTTGCCGTCACCGCTCAGCTCGGCGAGGAGGCCGGCACCGACGGCGCCGCCGGCGGGGCCGGAGAGGACGCTCCAGGCGCCGGCCCGCGCCGCCTCCTCGGCGGGGGCGACGCCGCCGGAGGAGCTCATCACCAGCGGTTGCGGCAGGCCGGCGCCGGCCGCGGCATCGCCGAGGGCGCCGAGGTAGCGGCCGAGCAGCGGGCTCAGGTAAGCGTCGATCACCGTCGTCGAGCAGCGCTCGTACTCGCGGAAGCGGGGCAGCACCTGGTGCGAGGCGGAGACGTGGACGTCCGGCAGCCGCTCCCGCAAGTGCTCGGCGAGCCGCCGCTCGTGGCTCGGGTCGAGGTAGGAGAAGAGGAGGCAGATCGCAACGGCCTCGGCGCCGCTCGCCTCGACCGCGGCGGCGAGGCGCTCGGGCTCGTCCTCGCCGAGGGGCTCGACCACGCCCGCCGGGCCGACCCGCTCGCTCGCCTCGAAGCGCCGCTCGGGCGCGACCAGCGGCGCCGGCTTCGGGGCGCAGAGGCGGTAGAGGTGCGGCCTGTCCTGGCGGCCGATCTCGAGCAGGTCGGCGAAGCCGCGGGTGGCGATCAGCGCCGTCGCCGCCCCCCGCTCCTCGAGCAGCGCGTTGGTGCCGACCGTCATCCCGTGGGCGAAGACCTCGACGTCGCCCGGCGCGGCGCCCGTCCGGCGCAGCACCGCCTCCACCGCCCGCATCACCCCGGCCGACTCCTCCCGCGGCGTCGTCGGCGCCTTCGCGGTGTGGATCTCGCCCCCGTCGAGCAGGACCGCGTCGGTGAACGTCCCGCCGACATCAACTCCCAGCAGCATGCGCCGACGCTACCGCGAAGCCGACGCAGTTGTTCCCGCATACCGGGAACAACTGCGTCCGGTCAATGCCACTCCTCCTCGGTGACGTCGCCGCCGGGGTGGACCACCACGTGGATGCCGTCAAGAGCGGGATCGGTCTCTCGGCAATCGCGGCGCAGGTGGCCGCCGCGGGACTCGCGGCGGTCGAGGGCGCTGGCGCCGATTGCGCGGGCGAGGGGATAGGGGTTGGAGATCAGCCGCGCCAGGTCGTCGGGGTTGCGCATCGGGCCGGCGTAGCGCCAGACCGCGTCGCGGGTCTCGTCGCTCGGCGGCTCGAAGCGCCACTCCGGAGGTTCGGGCCGGCTCGGCGCCGCCTCTTCGGCGATCGCTGCCGTCGCGGCGCGGTCGCCGAAGACGAAGCACTCGCTGAGCGAGTTGGAAGCAAGGCGGTTGGCGCCGTGGAGGCCGGTGCAGGAGCACTCGCCGACGGCGTAGAGGCCGGGCAGCGAAGAGCGGCCGTCGACGTCGACCGCGATCCCGCCCATCGTGTAGTGGGCGGCGGGGGTGACGGGCACCGGCCGGCTCTGCGGGTCGAGCCCCGCCTTGGCCAGCGAGGCGAAGACGTTGGGGAAGCGGGCGGGGTCGATCTCCCGCAGGTCAAGGTCGACCGTCGCGGTCCCCTCGACCCGCATCTGCTCGAGGATCGCCGCCGTCACCGCGTCGCGTGGCGCCAGCTCGTCGGTGAAGCGCTCGCCGTCGGCACCGAGCAGCTTCGCCCCCTCGCCGCGGATCGCCTCGGTGATCAGAACCCCGTCGTGCGGGGTTCCCGGCAGCGCCAGCGCGGTCGGGTGGAACTGGCAGAACTCGAGGTCGGCGAGGTCGGCGCCGGCGAGCGAGGCCAGAACCGGTCCCGCCCCGATCGCCCCGCGCGGGTTGGTCGTCCGCCGCCAGAGCGCCGCGGCGCCGCCGGTGGCGAGGATCGTCGCCCGGGCCGCGACCTCGCCCTCCTCGGTGATCACCCCGTGGCAGCGCTTGCCGTCGCTCCACAGCGCCACCGCCGAGGTTCGCTCCATCACCTCGACCCGCTCCTCCTCCGCCACCCACCGCGCCAGCTTCGAGGTCAGCTCGTAGCCGGTCTGGCTGCCGCCGGAGTGGACGATCCGGCGGTGGGCGTGGCCGCCCTCCAGTCCCAGGGCCAGCCGCCCCTCGTGGTCGAGGTCGAAGACGACGCCGCGGGCGATCAGGTCGCGGACGGCGGCCGGGGCCTCCTCGACCAGCGCCCGCACCGCGGAGGTGCGGCAGAGCCCGCGGCCGGCGGCGATCGTGTCGGCGGCGTGTAGCTCGGGGGAGTCGTCGGGTTCGAGCGCCGCCGCAAGCCCACCCTGGGCCCAGTAGCTGGCGCTCTGGGAGAGCGGGGTTCGGGAGACGAGGCAGGTGCGGGCGCCCTGCTCGGCCGCCCGCAGCGCGCTCCAGAGACCGGCGGCGCCGCCGCCGACGACGGCGACGTCGAACTCGCCGACCGCGGCTATCGGTCCTCCGCCTCCCGGCGCAGCGCCTCCAGCTGACCGCGCAGCCAGGTCGCTGCGCCCTCGCGCGCTCGCGCCAGCTCGTCGGCGATCGTCTCCTCGGCGGTGCTGGCGCGGCGCTCAGCCGCCAGGATGCGCTGCTCGGCCGCCTCGACCTGGGACTCGATCTCCTCCAGCCGCTCCTCGGCCGCCGCCAGGGCCTGCTCCTTCTCCTCGCGCTCGCGTTGCAGATCGGCTTCGAGCGCCTTGATCTCCGCCTCGGCCCGCTTCTCTGCCTCGGCGGCGAGCGTCGCGGCCTCGTCCAGGCGCCGCTCCGCCTCGCGGATCCGGCTCTCGAGGTCCTCGCTCGCTGCACCCGGTTCAGCGCTCATCGCTTCTCAATCTATCTCTGCTCGGCGAGGACGGTCTCGTAGGCCTCGATCACCCGCTCCGCCATCCCGGAGGCGGAGAGGGTTGCCGCGCGGGCGGCGCCGGCCACACGGGGGTCGGGCGCCGCCAGGTGCTGCCGCGCCAGGGCCGCCCAGGCATCGACGTCGAAGCTTGCGCAGAGGCAGCCGTCGATGCCGCCGAGGGCGTAGGGGGCGATGCCGACGTCGGTCGAGAGGACGGGGACCTCGCAGGCGAGCGCCTCGACCGCGGCCATCCCGAAGCCCTCGTAGTCGGAGGTGACGAGGACGGCGTTGGCGGCGTTGATCCAGAGCGGCATCTGCTCGGGCTCGATCGAGCCACCGGTGAGGAGGTCTGCTTCGCAGGCGGCGGCCACGGCGGCGGCGCGGTCGTGGCGCTTCTCCGGCCGCGCCGGGTTGGCGGGGAAGAAGAGGTAGGGACCTTCGGGGTCGAGCCCGAGCTGCCGCCGCGCCTCGGCTCGTGGCATCGGCTCGAACCGCCGCAGGTCCGGTCCGCATGGGAGGACCGCCGAGCCCGGGACCGCGGGCAGTCCCGGGCGCCCGTCCTCGGGGAGGAACAGCGCCCGGGAGACGCCGGCGACGAGATCGATGCGCCAGGCGAGCCGGCGCGAGAGGTGGCCGACCAGGTGGTGGCGGACATCGGTCCCGTGGAAGGTGACGACCAGCGGCTTCGCGCCGGCCAGCCGCGCGACCCAGCCGGCCAGCCCGTAGTGGGCGTGGACGAGGTCGAAGCGCTGCCCCCGCAGCAGCGAGCGCAGCCGCCGCGTCGCTGGCAGGTACTCGTCGCGGCCGCGGGCGAACTCGAAGACGTCCACCTCGATTCCCCGCCGCCGAACCTCGTCGACCTGGTCGCGGACCCAGCGTCCCCGCTGTGGAGCCGAGGCGTCGGGCATGAAGTTGGTGACGACAAGGACCCGCACCGTGGGCAGGGTATAGCCAGCCGTCGAAGTGGGTAAACGCAGCCTCAACGTGAAGGACCGCCGTCCGCCAGCCGCAGCCATCGCCCTCGGGGGTCTGGGGGCGCTGCTCGCCGGAGCGGTCGTCGCCTTCGTCGTCGGATACCTGATCGGCCACGCCAACGGGCCGGAGCGGACCACGACCGAAACCGTCGCCGCCCGCTCTGCCGCGCCGGGCGGGGAAGCGGTCGGGGACATCGCCCCGGCGCCCGCCTTCACCGCCGAGGAACTGGCCGCCGACCCGCGCGAAAACTGGCTCACCAACGGCGGCTCTCTCTCCAACGCCCGCTACTCGCCGCTCGACGAAATCGACAACGACAACGTCGAGGACCTGAAGGGCGTCTGGATGACCCACCTGAACGGCTCCGGCGAGGCGACCAAATACTCCGCCGAGGCGACGCCGATCGTCTACCAAGGCGTGATGTACGTGGTCACCGGCGCCGATGACGTCTTCGCGGTCGACGTCGAGACCGGCAAGAAGCTCTGGGTCTACGAAGCGAAACTGCCGCCCCAGATCGACACGATCTGCTGCGGCTGGACCAACCGCGGGGTCGCGCTCGGCGAGGGCAAGGTCTTCCTCGGCCAGCTCGACGGCAACCTCGTCGCCCTCGACCAGAAAACCGGCGAAGTCCAGTGGAAGGCGACGATCGGCAAATGGCAGGACGGCGAAACCGTCACCTCGGCGCCGCTCTACTACAACGGCCGCGTCTACTCGGGAGTCTCCGGGGGCGAGTTCGGGATCCGCGGCCGCCTCACCGCGCTCGACGCCAAGACCGGCAAAGTCGAGTGGAAATTCTGGACCGTCCCCGGGCCGGGCGAAAAGGGCCACGAGACCTGGGAGGGCGGCAAGGGCTGGAAGGAAGGCGGTGCCCCGATCTGGAACACGCCGGCGGTCGACCCCGAACTGAACATGCTCTATTTCTCGACCGGCAACGCCTCACCCGACCTCAACGGCAGCGGGCGCCCCGGCGAAAACCTCTTCACCGCCTCGATCGTCGCCCTCGACGCCGCCACCGGCAAATACAAGTGGCACTTCCAGGAGGTCCACCACGACATCTGGGACTACGACGCACCCAGCCCAGTTGTCCTCTGGAACGCCAAGGTCGACGGGGAAGAGGTCAAGGGGCTGAGCCAGCCCGGCAAGACCGGTTGGCTCTACATGCTGAACCGGGAAACCGGCGAGCCGATCCACAAGATCGTCGAGAAACCGGTCCCGCAGAACAAAGAGCAGCAGGCGACCTGGGACACCCAGCCCTACCCGCTGACCGAATCCTTTGTCCCCCAGGAAGTCAACGAAGGCCACTACGAAGAAATCAAGAAGCTGGCCAAAGAGACCTTCAAGGGCGAAGACCTCGAAGTCAGCAAAGGCGAGATCTTCGACCCCTTCGGCGCCGACATGAAAGTGCTGGCGCCCGGGCCCTCCGGCGGCACCAACTGGCCGCCCTCGAGCTACAACCGCAACACCGGGGATGTCTACGTCTGCGGCATCGGCGGCTACGCCGGCTACCTCACGCACGGGCTCGAAAAACTCGCCCGCGGCAACGTCTACCTCTCCAGCGTCCTCAGCCTCACCGGCTTCGGCACCTACGACGGCAGCATCACCGCCCAGAACGTGGAGACCGGCGAGATCGAGTGGCAGCACGAACTCGAGGGCGAATCCTGTTACTCGGGGACGACGACGACCGCCGGCAACCTCGTCTTCGTCGGCCGCAGCAACGGCGAGCTGACCGCGCTCGACGCCGAGTCGGGCGACGAACTCTGGTCCTTCCAGACCGGCGCCGGTGCCAACACCACCCCCGCGGTCTTCGAATGGGAAGGCAAGGAGTACGTCGCCTTCTACGCCGGCGGCAACTCGCTGGCGGCGAGCGCCCACGGCGACAACCTCTGGCTCTTCTCGCTCGAAGGCGAAATGGAAGAGGTCGAAGGCGGCGGCAAAGCCGAACAGGGCCAGCATGCCGGCGAGGAAACCCCGCAGCCCGAGGTCGAGGAATCCGAAGGCTCGCCCTCCGAAGCGGCCGGCGGCGGCAAAGAAGGGAAAGAAAACGTCGAAGAGGAATCGGCGGGAGGCGACGCGATGGCGGGCAAACTGGTCTTCTCGGAAAACTGCTCGGTCTGCCACGGCGCCACCGGCCACGGCGGCAACGGCGGCCCCGACCTGACCACGCAGCCGAAAGCGAAGACCCTCAACGGCGCGATCGAACAGGTGACCGAA
>Ga0307300_10000172_pt1 | contig 16221 bp, 15 predicted proteins | sample ER_DNA_181_FD_194492 | JGI IMG/M metagenome (GOLD analysis project Ga0307300, IMG submission 194492) | Bulk soil microbial communities from the East River watershed near Crested Butte, Colorado, United States - ER_DNA_181 | ecosystem: Environmental > Terrestrial > Soil > Floodplain | place... | reverse complement strand
GGTCGGCGACGCCGGTGGTTACGTCGATGCGCTTACCGGCGAGGGGATATCGCTCGGGATGGCGCAGGCACGGGCGGCGGTGTCAGTGGTCGGAGCCGATCGGCCGCACGCCTACGAGCGTGCCTGGCGCCAGGCCAGCTGGCGATATGCCGCGATGACGCACGCCCTTGTGCAGGCAACACGCCCAGCGTGGGCCCGGCAGGCCATCGTTCCCGCCGCCGCAGCGCTCCCTACCGTCTTCCGCGCGGCCGTGAGAGAACTCGGGCGATCGAACTGAACCTGAACATCTCCGCCGGTCCCTCGCCAGCGAGGCGGCCGCTCGGGTAGCTGTTCTGCAACCGGGCGGCCAGGTTCCTGGAGTTGGACAGTCCCTGCTCGGGATCGGGGTAGCTGAACGCCTTAACCAGCTTGGCGTCCACCCACTCCTTCTCATGTGGCCGGCAACCACACTCCGCTGAAGACACAGCCGCCGACTGCATGCACTGATGCAAACCGTTCGCAACGATCACGGCGATTCCAACATCCGCCGCACCTACCCCATGGGCAGACCCAAACCCCACATTGCCGCAACCCCACTCCTGGCCAGGCGCCCAACCCCTCTTTGGAGGTCTATCGGATAAACGGTTGCTCTGTCCATGTATCAGCCATGCATCGGCTCTCTCGGCATAAGTGTTCGCGCGCTGAACGCCACAAGTGTGCCGGCCCAAGCGCATGCACGAGGCGGTCTTTAACCCCTGACGAGAACCTAATGGCCCGTGTGACAGCGTGATTGGGAGTTTCAATTGCTCAGTCCGAGGCCGCCAGGGGTTAATGGCCCAGGCAATGGCCCGAGCCCCGACGGATCTTGTTCGCGCGAATGACTGCATGGCAAAAGCCGCCCTTGACTAGGGCCTTCGCTGTGGAGCGGGTGACGAGAATCGAACTCGCATGACCAGCTTGGAAGGTCGCGGTCAGTGTGTGTACATGCGCCGCTGCAGGCGGGGAGGTGTGTCCGAGAGGTGCCGTGAATGACCGGGTTTCGCCGTGGTTAATGGCCCGCTAAGGGCCCATGGCGCAGCGCTCAACCAGCGGCTCAGTTCGTTGCCGGCCCGCGCCATCCGGCAACGCTTGGACCGGCCCGGCATCGTAGCAGGGAAGGGCAATCCCGCCCCGCGCCGTCACTGAGTTGATGGTGTCTTGCGATTCGGCCGACGTTGATGCCTAAAGACCGAACTGGGCGCCCGGGGTCCGTCTTTGCGAAAGCACTCTTTGTCTGACCTCGCCGTAGACCGACCGGTTCTCGGCTGTGACCTGTAGGTGTGAAGCACGCCAGACGGTCGGCGATCCCTATGCCTGGAGCGCCGAAGCTTCCAGGATCGTCCCGGTGCGGTTGCCGATTTGCGCTGCAATAGTTACTCAGTTCGTTACTCACTTTGGCGCGACCTGCACCCCGTCCGAGTTCTCGCTGGCAATCGCTGGAGTTTCGACCCCCGACACAAGGCGGTGGACGTCCTTGCTGCCCTGCGCAAGGAGCACCCCGAGCTCGCAGACGATGGTCCGCCGGAGCCGTCATGAACCGGACAGGGTTACGCCCGGTTATCGGCCTCGGAACGCCCAAAGGGCTACATAAAGTCCGTTAATCCCATCTCCGCCCAGTAGTAGCTCGAGCGAGGAACTAACCGGATGAGCAAGTCTCTGCTCGAACAGCTCCCCAATATCGTCGCCGCTAACAAGCGCCAGGCTGCCCAGATCCTTGAGCAGCTCGAGGGACACCATCGACAGTGACCAAGAGCATGCTCCTGAGCTTCGCCATTGTGTACGCACAATCGCCTAATAGCTTCAACGCTTCGGATTGCCACGCCGACGCGGGTGGCGGTGCTCCTGCGCCGTCGTGAATGAGCGCCGGCACGCCGCTAGATGTGTACGGCTCGCCGTCAAGGGTGTAGCGAAGTTGTTCAACGAGCGCAGCGACCCAGAGGGCGCGCAAGAAGTCGGGACCCAGCTCGCCGCTTGAGTGAGCCTTCCAGCGGTCGTTGACGTCTTAACCCAAGACTCCTCTGGTGCCGGGAGAAGGAGGGCCTTGCCATGATGTGTCTGCCCGCTTCAGGCAAGCCGGCACAGCCAGCCGTCGGATCGGTGTAGCCGACGATCTGGCACCCCGACAGGAAGGCAGATGCGGCAGTGAGACCTGATCGTCGAGTCTTGGATCAAGCCGGCAACGACGACATCACCTCAACGCATCCTTTCGCGGCAAACCTGGTTAGCGCGCTGGCCTGCTTGCTCGTCTTTTTCGAGCTGCTTGCTCCGAACGAATTCAGCCGCCTTACTCCGGGCGCATTTGTCAGCGTCCCGCTGGAAGCACTGCTTGGCGTCGCCTTCCTGCTCGTCCTGCCGGCGAAGGCGAGGCCGGTCGTCGCGACGCTTCTTGGACTAGCCCTGGGCTTGCTGGCCCTTATGAAGATCCTCGATATCGGCTTTTTCGCAATCCTTGCTCGGCCGTTCGATCCGGTAATGGACTGGACGCTGTTCGAAGACGGCATGAGGTTCCTGGCGGGCGCCATCGGCCCATTCGCGGCGATCGGCTGCCTTGCGGCAGCCGTGGTTTTCAGCACGGCCCTGCTCATATTGACAGCCCGGGCCGTTCGACGCTTGACGCGCCTCTTCGTCCGGCGCAACGCAGCTGCCAGCCGTGCAGTCGTTGTGATCGCTGTTCCCTGGCTCGCCTGCGCCATTCTCGGCACCCAGGTCGTTCCTGGCGTACGCGTCGCGGCCGCGAGCACAGCGGTCTACCTCCAGCATCGTCCAGCGGCCGCACGTCCGCAGGATCGCGAGTCGTTCGCCGCCAACGCAGCAGCCGATTCCTTCGCGAACACGCCAGGCAAGGAACTGTTGACGGGATTGCGCGGCAAGGACGTCATCGTTGTTTTCGTTGAAAGCTATGGGCGTAGCGCTATCGAGGATCCTGGGCTCGCGCCGCCTGTCACCGCGGTGCTCGACGCAGGGAATCGGCAGCTGCGTGCCGCCGGATTCGGGTCCCGAAGCGCGTTCCTTACCTCACCGACGGCAGGCGGTGGCAGCTGGCTAGCGCACGGCACGTTGCTTTCGGGTTTGTGGATCGATAATCAGCAGCGCTACGACGACTTCGCTGCCAGCCAGCGCCTGACCCTCACCAGTGCCTTCCGACGCGCGAACTGGCGCACCGTCGGCGTCATGCCCGGCAACGACGGCCCCTGGCCACAGAGCGAGTCCCTGGGCTATGACCGGATTTACGACGCCGAGGACATGGGATATCACGGCCCCCGGTTTAGCTGGGCAACCATGCCTGACCAGTACACCTTGCTGCGGTTCGAGCACACCGAGTACGCCCGACGGGACCGCGCGCCGGTCATGGCAGAGATCACCCTGGTCTCAAGCCACGCGCCGTGGGAGCCGGTGCCGCGACTCATCAAGTGGGGCGACGTGGGTGATGGCTCCGTCTTCGACGGGATGGCGACGGCAGATGACAAGCCAGAAGCCATCCTGACCAGAAATCCCGAGCGAGTGCGCACCGATTACCGAACCTCCATTGCATATTCGCTGAGCAGCCTGATCTCATACGTGGAGAACTATGGCGACGACAAACTGGTGCTCATCTTCCTTGGCGATCATCAGCCCTCTCCGATCGTCACCGGCCCGGGCGCCAGCCGCGACGTACCGATCACGATCGTCACGCGCGACCGTGCCGTCTTGAATCGCATCTCGCAGTGGGGTTGGCAGGAAGGCCTCAAGCCCCGTCCGCAAGCCCCAGTCTGGCCAATGGACGCATTCCGGGACCGATTCCTCACCGCGTTCGGGTCTCAGAACGCGCCAATCAGTCACCGCCACTAGGGCGGTCAAAAGGCAGGACTCAGAACGGCAGCCGGGCCTATGTTGCGGGGCCGGCATGCGGCGGAGGTGGGGCGGTTTCAGTCAGGCTGCGCGTTTCGCCCGGGCCGTCCGGATCAGCCGGAGTGCCTCGGGGACACCGCCGGTCCAGGCATCGCCGTGGCCGGGGAGGACCCATCCCGCGGACAGGCCGTTGAGGGCATCGAGTGATACCAAGGCCTTCGCCGGGTCGATGGTGAAGGGTGCGAGCGCCGGCCCGACGATCCCCGTCGTGACGGAGCGGGTCGTCATCGCGTCACCCATGAAGATCGCATCCAGCGATGGCACCTGGTAAGCGACCGAGCCCGGGGTGTGGCCGGGCAGCGGAATAACCTGCGGTGCGCCCGGCACGTCGAGCGTCATCGCCCCGGCGATCGGGGTGACCTCCTTGATCGGAATGCTCCGCAGGCCACCGTGGGTAAGTCCGTAGACGAGGAACTTGGTCATCGGCACGAGGCGCATCCGATCCCGCACGGCCGCCGGCTTGGGTACTTCGCCGCGTGCCTCGGCGGCATCAGCCGCCCCGACGAAGACCGGCATACCGTGCTCCTGGCGGAGCCGCTCCGCGAAGCCGATATGGTCCACGTCGCCGTGCGTCAGCAGCAGCGCTCGGATGTTGTCGACGGATCGTCCCATCGCCTCGAGCTCGCGAAGCAGGTCTTTCCAATGGCCGCGCAGCCCGGCATCAATGACCGTGATCGCGCCAGCGTCCTCGATGAGATAGCTGTTGACCAGGCTCGATGAGCCCAGCCGATGGAGCGAGGGAGCCAGTTGCATCCGATGCCTTCCTTCGTGCTGCGATCCTCAGACGGCCCTTCCTGGAATGGCACATGCGGTCCACGCGTCCGCATTTGGTGCATCCACGAGCCTACGGCGTATTCGCGCCACTCCCCGAGGCGTGGCGCGCGGATCCCGTCATCAACGCCAACCTTGATCCCGGGCGGCTAGATTCCCATCTAGCTTTTGACATTCATTTTCGTTAGGCATACTGTCTGTTTGGCGCCTGCTGCGCCGTACGTCGGCCGGATCTGTTGAGAAGGACACTCATGAAACGCCTCGTCGCGCTGGCTGCGGTGGTCCTGCTCGGTGTCGCCGGCTGCTCCACGAGCTCCGCCGGCAGCCCATCAGGCTCCGCGACGTCGGCTTCGGCGGCCAGCGGCGCCGGTCTGGTCAACGTGGTCGCCTCCACCAATGTCTACGGCGACATCGTCAAGACGATCGGTGGGCCGGTGGTCGCGGTGACCTCGATCATCGACAGCCCCGACAAGGATCCGCACGAGTATGAGGCCGATGCGCGGACCCAGCTTGCCTTGTCGAAGGCGCAGCTGGTGATTGAGAACGGCGGCGGCTACGACGACTTCGTGGACACCATGCTCAAGTCCGCTCGAACCAGGCCGACTGTGATCAACGTGGCCGACGTCTCCGGGCGGAACCAGCATTCTGCCGACGGAGAGTTCAACGAGCACCTCTGGTATGACTTCCCCACCGTGGAGAAGCTGGCGGCCCAGTTGGTCACTGACCTTTCCGCGGCCGCACCGGGCCAGGCCGCCACCTTCAAGAGCAACGCCAAGGAGTTCACTGCCAAGCTCGGCCAGCTGCAGCGAGACGAGGCTGCCATCAAGGCGAAGCATGCCGGCGAGGGTGTGGCGATCACAGAGCCGGTGCCGCTGTACCTGCTTGAGGCGGCCGGGCTGGTCAACAAGACCCCGGAGGCGTTCAGCGAGGCCATCGAGGAAGACACCGATGTACCCCCCGCCGTGCTGAAGGAGACCGAGAACCTGTTCGACACCAATCAGGTCAAGCTGCTCGCCTACAACCAGCAGACCACCGGCCCCCAGACCGAGGCCGTGCTCGCCGCCGCGGAACGCAACAACATCCCCGTCGTCCCGGTCACCGAGACGCTGCCGACCGACCAGACTTACCTCTCGTGGATGCAGGCCAACCTTCGGGCCATCTCCACCGCGTTGACCAATGACCGCGGCCACGTCTGACCGGCCGCAAACTCGCGGCACCGCACCAGCGCCGCCGATTCTTTCGGTCCGCGACGCCAGCCTGAGGTTTGGCTCACGCACCCTCTGGTCGCACCTCAACCTCAAGGTCCGTCCTGGCGAATTCGTCGCCGTGCTCGGACCCAACGGGGCCGGCAAGACCAGCCTGCTCCGCGCTATCCTCGGCGCTCAACCGCTCACCGGCGGCTCGATCGAGCTGCTCGGCGGTCCGGTGCGCCGCGGCCACCGGCTTGTCGGCTACGTCCCACAGCAGCGGCTGGCGGACCGCGGCACTCCGTTGCGGGCGCGTGATTTCGTCGGCCTTGGCCTCGACGGGCACCGGTTCGGGCTGCCGCTGCCCAGCCGAACGCGACGGCAGGCGATCGATCAGATGCTGGCTACGATCAACGCCACCAGCTTCGCCACCCGCCGGATCGGGGATCTGTCCGGCGGGGAACAGCAGCGGCTCCGGGTCGGGCAGGCGTTGATCGGAAACCCGAGGCTGCTGTTATGCGATGAGCCGTTGATCTCCCTCGACCTGCACCAACAACGGGCCGTCAGTACCCTCATCGACGCCAGCCGGCGGACCGGCGACCGCGCCGTCATCATGATCACCCACGACATCAATCCCGTCCTGGACATGGTCGATACCGTCCTCTACTTGGCCGCCGGCCAGGCCCTCACAGGCACCGTCGACCAGGTGCTCACCAGTGCTGCGCTGTCGGAGCTCTACCAGACCCCGGTCGATGTGATCCGGGCCCGCGGCCGGATCCTGGTCGTCGGCCTGCCCGACACCGCCCTCGAGGGCCATGAGGCTGCCCCCGAAAATCCGCCTGAGGGGCTGCGATGAGCGACCTGTGGTCGGAGTTGTTCTCCTTCGCCAACTACGGCGAACTGCTCATGCTTGTGCGCAACTCGATCATCGCCGGTGCAGTCCTCGGGCTTGCCGGCGGCCTGGTCGGCGTGTTCGTGATGGCCCGTGACCTGCCGTTTGCGGTGCACGCCATCAGCGAACTCTCCTTTGCCGGCGCAGCCGCCGGCCTGCTGTTTGGGATCGGGGTGGTGGAAGGATCGTTGGTCGGATCTTTGACGGCAGCGTTGCTGATCGGCCTCCTCGGATCCCGGGCCCGGGAGCGTAACTCAATCATCGCGGTGTTGATGCCGTTCGGCCTGGGACTGGGCATCCTGTGCCTCAGCTTGTACTCGGGCCGGGTCGCGAACAAGTTCGGGCTGCTCACCGGACAGATCGTCGCCGTCGACAACCCCCGGCTGCTGTCGCTGCTGATCATCTGCGGCATCGTCATCGCCGGTCTGCTCGTGGTGTGGCGGCCGCTGATGTTCGTCAGCATCGACGCCCAAGTCGCCGAGGCGCGCGGCGTCCGGAGTGTCGCGTTGTCGATGGTCTTCATGATCCTGCTCGGGCTGGTGACGGCCGTGTCGGTCCAGATTGTCGGCGCCCTGCTGGTGCTTTCGATACTCGTCACCCCGGCCGCCGCGGCACTAAGGGTGTCCGCCTCCCCGTTGCTGGTTCCGGTGTTGTCCACTCTGTTCGCTGTTGTCGCCATGGTCGGCGGCATCATGTTGGCTCTGGGTGGGTCGGTGCCGATCAGCCCCTACGTCACCACCATCTCGTTCCTGATTTACCTGGCCTGCCGGGCGTGGGGCGCCCTCCAGAATCGGCCGCCGAAGTCCGCTCGGGTCGCGGCAACCGCCTAGTGTCGATACCGCTCATCCGTTGTTATTGAAAATCTTTGTCGTATTGTTGTGCGGTGAGTTCCCGGCGGCACAGGAGGGCGGCGTGGTAGCCGCCCCGCTACGGCAGACGCGGCAGCGCGCCGCCATCGCCGACCTACTCTCCCGCACCGACCACTTCCGCACCGCCAGCCAGATCCACGACGACCTCCGCCACCAGGGTGAGCACATTGGGCTGACAACGGTCTACCGCACCTTGCTGATGATGGCCAACGCCGGCCAGCTCGACCTGATCCGCACCGGCGACGGCGAAACTGCCTACCGACGCTGTTCGATGGGGCACCACCACCATCTCGTCTGCCGCGACTGCGGACGCACCGTCGAGGTCGAAGGCCCCGCCATCGAGCGGTGGACCAACCATGTCGCCAACCAACATGGGTTTAGCGACGTCCAGCACCATGTTGAGATCTTTGGCCGGTGCAGCAGCTGCGCCGACCGTTGACCACCGCCATCGGCGTCGCCATCACCCACGCGACCGGTATTCCGCGGCAACCAGCCAACCTGGGCGAGACTCTGAGGAAGCTGCAGCTACCCTCTTAGGCGCATGGACAAGGGCGTGGTTCCCGCCGAGGCTCAGTAGAGGCGGCGGACTACGGCGTCAAGAGGTCTGGCGTTTCAGTTGCACCAGTTGACCTCAGATCCAGCCACGTCGTGGTCAGTCCGTCCGGTTGCGGTATCGACGAACTCGGTCTTGTTCGCGAATCCGGAGCCGTCGGGGTTGGTGGCGGCATCGCGGGGAAGCTTCGCGACCGCGAGGTATTGGCCGTTTGGGGAAAGGCAGATGTTCTGGATCCCGCCCGTTGCATCCGGTTCTTCCGCGTAGATCTGACGCGCGTTGCCGTCGTTGATCACCACGACGGAAGCCGCACCGGCCTCCGTTGCCACCCAGCCGATGTATCCTCTGTCGCCGCCGAGTGGCAATAGCTGCTGGAGATCTACGGCCTCGGGTAGGTCGAGGGCAGGTATCGGGGAGGTGTTACCTGTTGCCAGGTCGATTGCCTTGTAGCCGCCGTTATCGTCAACTATCAGCGTCGTCGAACCCGGAACAAACCCATACATCCTTGAGTGACCGCCAAGAGGTTGAGTTGGTCTGCCATTGAGCGGGTCAATGAGGTAGAACGCGTTGTCGGCGGTCTGCGCGACGATTGAGGTCGTGCCGGGAACAAATGCCCAGTCCAGCGGCTCCAAGGGCTTACCGTCGAATCCGGACACCTTGATCAACTTGCCCGTCACTGGATCGTAGAGGTGAAGCTGACCACCGGGAGCTAGGTCCGGGTCACTCAAGGGGGTCAAGACAAATCCGAGGAGGCCGCTCGGCCCCGACGATTTCAATTGGCTGATGTCTGAATTGTCGACGAGCGTTTGGTTTGGCTCCGACCCGTCGAGTGGGCCAACGGTGAGCGTAGCGGCGCCGGCGGCATCTGATGTCACCACCGCGATCGCAGGATCGGCGACGGCGTACTGCTCGATGCGCGGCTGGCTGCGCACAACCCGCTGCTCGGGCGACCCGATAAGATGGTGGACGATTTGGTCGGGAGCATCTGTGTCGGCGTTCGATGCGGCGCGCTGCAAGATGTAGAAAGTACCGTCCGGTGTTCGGAACGAATACCTCAGGGTGGAGGACGCGCCGGTCGTCGCGCTTTGTACTTTGGCGACGATCTCGTAGGTAGTCGCATAGCTCAGGCTGTCGGCAAAACGCAGGATCAGAGCGGCCCCGTCCGAAGTCGGCTCAACCGGCACTTTTGGTGTCACGGTCACCTGATCGGTGGTCGGCTCAGCGACGGTCTGGTCAGCTCGCATGATCAACCGCTGCCCGGCGCCCTCGACCGCCGCCCCCGGGTTGATCTGCGCATCCAGCAGCCGTGGACCCTGAAGAGTGTTCGCCACCGTGAGGCCGACCGCGGCAAACACTAGGGCGCCGATCGTCACAGCGGCAGTGAGCCGAAAGTGATCCTGCCGTTTCGACGGCTCAGAAGACATAGGGCTGGTCGGGCTCCTCGATGTTGGCGAGGGAACCGACCCCGATCGCCACGCCTTCTTGGCTGTCACGGCTCGGGTTCTTGACGAAGGCTCCTTCAATCTTGATCCAGGCGCCCGGTTCGATCTCCTCTCGCCAGCCCGGTCGGTAAACAGGAACCCCGATCGGTTGGGCGTCTACAGCACAGCAGCTGACCGCCAGCCGTGCAATGAAGAAGACGTCCTCTTCATCTTGGTCCAGCACGTAGCCGGAGAGATCGACCTGCTTGCCCAGCACCGCTTCCGGACCGCCTTGACTCAGCAGCGCGGCCCAGTCCGTGACCGAGAACGTTGCCGGATCGGCACCGACGAGGGCCGCCACCTTGGTGGAGTCAAGCGCCTGCCCCGAGGTGACCAGCTCCCGGTTCTGCCGTGCAGTCGAACTCAACGTGGCGGGCGGGATGACCAGCAACGCCAGCGCTGCGCAGACGAGCACAGCGCCATTGGACCAGATGAGTAACCGGCCGAAAGCTGACATCCGAGTGACATGATCGTGGTCACTGTCTTCGTCTGCGGCCGACGGGACACCTACTGCTGCCATCCCAACCAGCACCAGGAGCGTAAGCACGGCCATTATGACCGTAAGGAGGGTATAGCGCGGGTGCACGTAGAGGGTGAGCCTCCCGGTCGCGGCGAGCCAGATTGTGGCTATGACGCCCACCAGAGTGAGGGCAGCCCCGGTCCAGTTACGGAGAACATCTTCAAAGCGCAACGTTGACCGCCAACCCCAGTACTGCCGTCAGCGAAGCCACCACCGTCGTCAGAAGAACGAGTGTCGATGCGGTGAACGTGGTACGCAGCAACGCCAGCATCTTGATGTCGATCATCGGACCGAACACTAGGAAGGCGACCACCGCGCCCGGTGTGAACATTGATCCGAGTGAGAGCACGAAGAAGGCGTCGACCGTTGAGCAGATGCCGATGACGAACGCTAAACCCATCAGGGCGAGCACAGACCAGACCGGATTCTGCCCGAGAGTGAGCAGCAGGTCGCGCGAGACGGCGACCTGGATGAAGCCGGCCACGGCGCATCCGACCACTAAAGCGGGCAGCATCGCGTTCATTTCGGCACCGAACATTCGTAGCGCTTGGACACCCCGGTCCTGCTCGTGCGCATGGCTGTTCACGTTGCAGGAATCCTGAAACCGTGGAGTCAGCAGATCCTCCGGTCGGTTGTGCCGACTAAACAGCCATCCGACGAGATTGGCGATCAAGAAACCGCCGAGCACCCGCCAGAACAAGATTCCATCTGAAAAACCGAACGCCTGATACGTCACCACAATGGTGATCGGATTTAAGGATTGGTGCCGCCAGCAAGAAGGTGATGGCATCCGGAACAGCGATCCCCCGAACAACCAGCCCGCGGGCTAACGGCACGTTCCCGCACTCGCAGACAGGCAGCATCACCCCAAGCAGAGACAGGGCCGCGCGCCGAAGAATCGGCGTTCTTGGAAGCATGCCGAAAAGCACCCGTTGCGGCACCCAGAGCTGCACCACCACCGAGAGCCCAATACCAAGCATCACAAACGGCAGCGACTCGACCAGCACACTAATCGAAAGAGTGATGAAATCCTGCACAGCGTCGCCGAGCGCAATTTCCCTCGGTGCAGTGACTCGGATCGCGAACAGAGAGGCGACTACAAGCAGGCCGCCGAGCGCTCGGCGCACATTGAGAACCGAAGCGGCCCCCGGCTCCGGCCGATGCGAAGTCGGCTGCGCGTCGACCAGACGCTCAGTCACGAATGGCAGCCTAAAGCTCGTCCGCCGCTAGCCCGAACCATCTCAGGCTTCGCCTGCAGCGTGTCTCAGCGATTCCCGGCGGCCGTCAGCCGCGGGGGCTACCTCCAGCAGGGCACGGCGGAGTTGATCTGGTCGTTATGCGAGTAGTGGCAGGACCCGGTTGGGGTCGGACGACGTGGTGCCTGGCGACGGCGATGTTGGTGCGCCGGCATCGTCCCCGATCCCGTTAGGTGGTTAGGCATGCAACGCTGAGGAGCTGGTCGTGTTGATTTCGACCTTCGGCCTGACCGGTTTGTGTATCAGAGTCGTGTTCGTGGGGATCTCGGTCACTCTCGCCGCCACGGCCTGCAGTCCTGTAGCAGCGGCGCCTCCGCCCACCGCGCCCCAGTCTTACGGGCCATTAGTGCAGCAACTGGCCGGTCAGGTGAGCGATGCCAGGGCACTGAAGCACCTTCAGGCATTGCAGAAGATCGCCGACGAACACGGCGGCAACCGGGCCGGCGGGAGCCCCGGCTACGACGCGAGCGTCGAGTACGTGGTCGACGTGCTGGCCGACGCCGGGTTCAAGGCCAGCACTCCGACCTTTGATGCGTCCGAAGGCACCGGCGGGCGCCAGCGCAACGTCATCGCGCAGACCCGCACCGGAGACCCCGGCCACGTCGTGATGATCGGCGCTCACCTTGACTCGGTCGAGGACGGCCCGGGCATTGTCGACAACGGCTCCGGCGTGGCGAGCCTGCTGGAGATCGCCACCCGGCTCGGCGCCACCCCGTCGGTGCAGAGCATGGTGCGGTTCGCGTTCTTCGGCGACGAGGAGAGCGGCGCCGTGGGCTCGACCGGCTACGTGGAGGGCCTGTCCGCCGACGACCGCAAGAAGATCAAGCTGTATCTGAATGTGGACATGGTGGCCTCCCCGAACGGCGGCTACTTCGTCCAGGGTGGCAAAGGCAATGACCCGGAGGAAGCAGGACCCCCGGGTTCGGCCACGATCGCGTCGGTGCTCGCCGACCAGCTGGCCAAGACTGGCGTGACCAGCCCGGAGTTCATCGAGTTCGTCGGGGACGACGAATCGCCGTTCATCGAGGCGGGCATCCCGGTCGGCGGCGCGGAGAACGGCGACGAGGAGAAGAAGACGGCCAAGCAGGCCGAGGCCTGGGGCGGACAGGCCGGCCAAGTCTATGACCGCTGCTACGACGTGGCTTGTGACACCATCGACAACGTCAACCGGACCGTGCTCAACCACTACCTGCGGGCGCTTGGCGGCACGCTGGCCCACTTCGCGACATCCACAGACGAACTGCGCTGACTCGATGAAGCGGTGCTCGCTCGGTGGGTGAACACCGCCCATCGACTTGCGGGGAAGTGTGCGGACTGGACCACTGTCGGTTGTGGCGAGGGCTGCCGAAAGCGACTTGGCCCTCGCCGGCGCGGCCACGGCACCGGTGGACGGACCCATCACAGCGACACGCTAGTCGGCGGTGAGCCCGGCTCTCCACGATGTCCCGTTGAGCGTTCCCAACTGACGCAGCCAGGCGGGTCGCCCACTCCCTGCCGTACGTCCGTGTCCGCAGGAGGGTCGGCTTGCAGTCACTCCAGTGTGTGAATCGGTCTTTGTTGTTTGCTGGTGGAGAGGGAGATGGCGCTGGATCGGGCTGCTGGCGAGTTGGGTTGACAGATCGCGGGCGTGTGGGATCGTTACCGTCAACGGTGTCGCGGAAGATTGCTCGGAATTTGATTCGTGACCGTCATGCGGTCGGCTTTGGTGCGTGTAGTAGGTGCCGGATCTCGTCGGCAAGGGCTGCCACGTCGACCGTAGTGCGTGCGCGTGGTGGTGTTCGGGCGCTTGAGCGCGGGCTACGAATCGCTGATATGCGACGCTTGGTGGGCAGGTGAGCCTCCTACAACACACCTACCTCGAGCTAGGCGGTCCGTGTATTCCTGAGCTGCAGAGCCCGCTCAATGGCACTGGCCGTTCCCGCTGTCGAGGACCTCACCTCTCGGAGCCGCCGTGAACTTCCACGCGTACGCCTGCTCGGTCAGCTGCAGGCGCAGCACACCGTGGCGCCCGGTAATCCTGACTTTGCTCGTCGCCTTGGGGTTGCGGAATTTGTAATGGCTCGCGCCACCTGTTCCTGCGACGAACTGCATCACCCCTTCCGGGTCGGCCTCTCCGTCGGCATTCAATGGCGTGAACCTCTCGTAGTCGTGGTCGTGCCCGGCAAGGACGACATCGGCGCGCGCCCCAGCAAGGATCCGCCACAGTGCATCTAGTTCGTGGTCGTTGCCGTGCGGTCCTGAGCTGAAGCGAGGCAGGTGCCAGTAGGCGAGCACACACTTACGTGGGTGAGCCTCTAGATCCTGCCGGAGCCAGCGGGCTTGCGGATCCGAGTCGGCGCAACCGCCAATCTGGTGACATTCTGAGTTCAGCGCGATCAGGTGCCAGGCGCCGAGATCGTAGCTGTAGTAGCCCTTATCGGGCTCACCGGCGCGGTTGCCGAAGTAAGCGAAGTATCCCCGAGCGCCGGGTGTTTCATATTCGTGGTTTCCCGGCACCGGGAAGGTGATATCGCGGTAGGCACCCCAGGTGTCTGCGTAGGATGCCTCGAAGTCGGCCAGCGAACCGTTCGGGTACTGGTGGTCGCCAAGGGTGAGCACTGCGTCAGGCCGGATCGCTTCAAGCACCTTCGCAGTGCCTTCCATGCCGCAGGCGTTGGGTCTGTTGGTCCTTCGGCCAGGCGGGCAAGCGATGTCACCGGCCGCGCCAATGATCACCGATCCCGGGTCCCGCGCGGGCTGGGCGCCGATATACAGCGGCGTAGCGCCCCGGTCGTGGGGCCGACGCGCATAGACCACGCCGACAGCAGCGAGAGAACCCAGCACCCCCACCACGACAACGGCAATCAAGATTCGCCAGGGAGACCGCCCGGCCTGTCGCTCTGGACGCAATGCCATCCCTTCCTGGATCGTCGGAGTCGTCGATCACGGGCGTCGGAGTCATCGATCACGGGGCTCTTGGACCGAAGGTCCTTGGATAAGGCTAGTTAGTTCTGGAGAACTTCCACTCAGGGCGACGCGTGCCCAATTCGTGCCCAATACTGCGCACAATGGCGGTCACTCTTGGCTAGCCATGGTCAGGCTTTTCCTTTGCAGATGAGGAAACCACCTGGTCAGAGTCTCTTCGGTTTCGTCTTCCAAGCTGGTCATGCGAGTTCGTGGCCAAACCACCAGTCACGCTGCAACGCCGACTGTCGAGAGATCCAAGGGCAGCAGCCGCCCCAGGGTGCAGCGCGCCACTCGAAGTAACCACGCTTTCAGCGACACAGAGCGGCAACTTCTTGGCGGCCAACCAACGCACTCAGTGGCAGACACAAGCGACCCGCTACACGTTCCAAACGCAACACTCGCCCCGCGAAGCACGGCCATCGCTGGCCAAGACCACCCGCAGCGTTCTCTCGGGCGGATGCGGCCTTGCCTGATCGCGACCTTTCCAAGGTTGGTCATTCAGGTGTTAACGACCGCCAGCTGCCGCTTCGTGACTTAGGTCCGTTGACGGACAGGTTCTGACCAGCAGCGCATCCCCGGTCTCCGGGCGAGTGCAATACGGACGCGCTGTCTGCTGAGCGAGCAACAAATGCAGTGGGGTGAAGCGCAGATGGATCGACAAGCAACGGACGCCGAGACTGCCGAGACGATCACCGCGTCGTGCGGCCTCCTGCGCTCGGGCAGCCACGGTGATTCGATGGCACCGTTGTGCCTCCCAAACACCACTCAAGAAAGAAGATGATCATGACGCTGCAGGCCGGTGACAAGCTAATGTCACTCACAGATGTCTCGGAAATGTTAGGCATCCCGGTTCACACCTTGTATCGCTGGCGGTACAGGGGTGATGGTCCAGTCGGCTATCGGGTGGGCCGGCACGTGCGATACCGCCGGGAAGCGGTCGAGGCCTGGCTGGAGCAGCGCGCCGACCAGCGCTAGCAAGCGCAGCGCAAGAAACAGTCCCGAGCGGTCCGAGCGGCAGCGGACCAAGAGCCGAGCAAATCAGGGATAAAAGAGCCTTCGAAGACCTCGGCCGCCCCGGTCGCGCACTCCTTGCGCCCCATCTAGATGTCGGCGGGCAGCGGGGGTTTCGCGTGCCCGAGCTGGTCGGCAGCCGAACGTGCGGACAGGCCCGCCTCATCCATCAAGGTGGCGACGGTCTTACGGAAGTAGCGGCTGGCCACCCCATCGAAGCCGGCGCGATTGAAGGCTTGGCGCATCATCTTGAGCGTGTTGGACGGGTCGCGTATACCACTGGCGACCGGTGCGGGGAAGCGGGCAAGCTCATCCTCGCCTACGTCCTCGGCCTCACGCCGCCGCAGCATGATCACCGCCCAGGACGGCAACTCGAGGATGCGCCGTCCAGTCGCGCACTTGGGGGCGGCTTGATAACGAGCCCGCCAGCGCGCAGCCGCAGGACCCTCCCACATACCTCTACCGTGCCCTTATCCAAGCCGACGTCGCCCCACTGGACCGCGAGCCCTTCGCCGATTCGCAGTCCGGTGACGACCATGAAAAGTAGGAGGTCGGGAAGACCACGCTCGATCAATTACTCATCGAACTAAGCCATTAGTGAAGGCGTGTCAACGCATGACACCCGGCATGATAACCGGACGTGAGTCGAGGGCACGCCGACCTTGATCGTTTGACTGATATGACCTGAGTTAGTCCTCTTCCCAAACATCTCCGGAGGTGTCAGAAGGGATCCATCTGGTTCCTTCGAGGATCTGGCGTTGATGCGCTGTCCTCCTGACGCCCTCCGGAGGTGGGTTATGTCTATCAAGGGTGCACCTGTCATGGCTGC
>Ga0307300_10000170_pt1 | contig 16332 bp, 15 predicted proteins | sample ER_DNA_181_FD_194492 | JGI IMG/M metagenome (GOLD analysis project Ga0307300, IMG submission 194492) | Bulk soil microbial communities from the East River watershed near Crested Butte, Colorado, United States - ER_DNA_181 | ecosystem: Environmental > Terrestrial > Soil > Floodplain | place... | reverse complement strand
TCGTGCTAGGGATTCACTGGGCAGCCTAGACACGACGTGAGCGAACGCTGGAGGGGACCGTGCAGTCTCGTTCGAGCAGTTGTGCCGGCGGCGTCGAAGGCGCCGCCGCAGAGGCGATTGCTGCCAGGCTGCCTGGAAGAGTTGTTGGTAGCAGACCCATCCGCCTGTACCGCTTGGACACTCTCAGTGCGCCGGCAGATGTCCCAGGCGAGTCCCGTCGGGCAGGCGGCAGCGATCGTGAATTGCTGCGGCACTGGTACCGGTCGTTCGCACGGGATGCGGATGCACATTGGGGCGGCAGCGACGATGCGGTTGACGCCGCCCTGAATGCCCGTGGCTGTTGGCTGTGGGTCGACGCGAACGGCGTCGTTGTGTCACTGGCGACGCGACGCCCGATTGTCGCGGGATCTGCTCGAGTTGGGCCGGTCTACACGCCGAGGCGCTGGCGAGGAAGGGGTTACGGCTCGTCCGTCACCGCTGCTGCGACACGCGACATCCTTGACGACGGTGGAATTCCGGTCCTCTTTGCCGATTTGTCGAATCACACCTCGAACGACATATACCAACGCCTCGGCTATTACCCCGTGGAAGATCGCCTAGAGATCAAGTTCGGCACTGGGAGCGATCGCTGAACATGCAAGCGGCCGACGCACAGAACGACCGATCAGCTTCGGAGAAGCGACCGCGGTGGCGGCTGCCTAGCATGAGGTTTCTACCCATCAAGAGTCGAACGGGGAGGAAACAGGCATGAATGACACCCAGAAGTCGGCCCAGAGCACCGCGGCGACCGAGAAGAAGTACGAAGGATTCACGGACGAGGAACGGGGCGCGATGAAGGAGCGCGCCAAAGAACTGAAGGCAGACGCGCGCCGCGGCTCGCGCGGGAAAAAGACGGACGAGGAAAGCGCCGTGCTCGCGAAGATAGCCGAGATGACGGAATCGGATCGCCTGATGGCCGAGCGGCTCCATGCCGTCATCACGGCCAGTGCGCCAGACCTCTCGCCGAAACTCTGGTACGGGATGCCCGCGTATGCCAAGGACGGCAAGGTCGTCTGCTTCTTCCAAGCCGCACAGAAGTTCAACGCGAGGTACGCGACGTTCGGCTTCAACGACGCTGCGAACCTCGACGATGGCGCCATGTGGCCGACCGCCTTCGCCCTGCTGAAGTTGACCGCGACCGACGAGGCAACGATCGCCGCGATCGTGAAGAAAGCGGTGAGCTGAGGAAATGGAACTGCGAGCTGTCAGCCCGACCGCAAAGGCACCATCCAGCAATTTCGCCGGCGATGTATACGTGAACCCGATCTATCGCGGGGAGGAGCCGTCGCGAATGATCGTCAGCTTGGTTCGGTTCACGCCGGGTGCCCACACCAATTGGCACTCCCACGCTGTCGGCCAGACCCTGCACGTCACCGACGGCGTCGGTCTCGTCGCTACCCGGAACGGCACAGTGATCAGGATGCGAGCTGGGGACACCGTCTACACGCCACCGGGTGAGGAGCACTGGCACGGTGGCACGGTTGACAACATGATGTGCCATCTGGCGATGCTCGAGGGCACGGAGAACGGTGACAGCACGACCTGGCTCGAGCCGGTCTCCGATGAGCAGTACGCGGCCGCCAACCAGTCCTGACTGCGATCCTGGCGTATCTGATCAGTTTGTCAGCCGGCGAAGCACATAAGGCTGCCCGGGAGCGAGGAGTTGAATGCGTTCGGGATTTTCGACCCGGTCCTGCAATGAGTCCGGGTCGGCGTTGAACGGGGGGAAATCGGGAGCATCGACGCACCCCCAGTGGTACAGCAGCAACGGGGTGCGCGGGTAGGCGTTCGCCATCTCGATTGCGCCATCGAGCCCGAAGTGCCACTCGCTGTCGGAGAAGTCGAACAACATGGCATCGGCGGTGGGCATGCGCAGGTGATGGTCGGGGATAAGCCGTGAATCGCCGGGCGCCCAAATCGTGCCGTCCGGAGTTTCAATCCAGAATCCGCAGGCATCCTCCGGCTCGAAGATCCGGTCGCTGGCGCCCGGGGATGCGTTCTGCCAGGCGTGGTCGGCGGGCGTGACCTCGACGTTGACCGGTCCGATCGCGAAATGCTCGCCGATGTCGTGACCGTACGCCGGGAAGTCTTCATGTTTCATCAGCGAAGACACGTATTGCGTTGAGTGGTACTCACCGGTGCCTCCGGCAAGATCACGACAAGTCAGAACGCTGTAATGGTCGTTGTCGCTGTGCGTGATCAACACGGCATCCAACCTCGGTACGTCTGTGGCGGCGATCGGGAAGTCGATCATGACCGGCATGTCGAAGCCGCCCAGCAGAGGATCGACCATCAGTGTCGTGCCGCGACTGTTGATCAAGAACCCGGCCATACCCAGCCACCGCAGGACGGTCCCGTTGCTGGCTTCGAACGCTTCCGCGCCGAACGGTTGGGTCTTGGGCGCTTGGGCTTGCCGTTGCATGGCTGGAACTTACCGCCCGAAGGAGACAATGCCAGTGACTACCACCGAAGGAGACATCGTGGTCGAGCCTTATCAAGATCCGTGGAACGGCGTGCAGAACCGGGTCGCGGACCTGCTTGCCCGGCTCACGCTCGAGGACAAGGCAGGACTGATGTTTCACGACATCGTCGTGATGATGCCGGGCGGACAGTTGGCTGGGGCTGATAACCCGTTCGGCCGCCCGGCGACCGACGCAGCCATCCGTGAGATGCGGCTCAACCATTTCAACCTCGCCGGAGGCGTGGACAACGTCCGCGACTTGGTGGCCTGGCACAACCGGGTACAGGATCTGGCGCTGGCGACAGGGCCCGGTATTCCGGTGACGCTGTCGACCGATCCTCGGCATTCCTTCAGCAATAATCCCGGCACCGAAGCGCTCGCTGGCGTGTTTTCGCAATGGCCGCAGTCGCTCGGCTTCGCCGCCCTCGGCGACTCCGACCTGGTGCAGCGATACGCCGACGTCGCCCGGCAGGAGTACCTCGCCGCCGGCATTCGGGTGGCGCTGCACCCGCAGATCGACCTGGCCACCGAACCCCGCTGGGCCCGGATTGGGATGACCTTCGGTGAGGACGCCGACCTGACCTCACGGCTAGTCACTGCCTACATCCGAGGCTTCCAGGGCACCGAGCTCGGCCCGGCTTCGGTCGCCACTATGACGAAACATTTCCCCGGCGGAGGACCGCAGCAGGATGGCGAAGACCCGCACTTCGCGTACGGCCGCGAGCAGGTCTACCCCGGCGCACAGGCCGAGTACCACCTCAAACCGTTCCGGGCCGCGATCGCGGCCGGGACATCGCAGATGATGCCTTACTACGGCCTGCCGGTCGGCACCGACTGGGAAGAGGTTGGGTTCGCCTTCAGCCACGGAGTGATCACCGAGCTGCTGCGCAACGACCTCGGCTTCGACGGCATCGTCTGCACCGACTGGGGCCTGATCAGCGACAGCGTCATCATGGGCCAGCCGATGCCGGCCCGCGCGTGGGGCGTCGAGCATCTCAGTGAGCTCGACCGGGTCGTCAAGGTCATCGATGCTGGCTGTGACCAGTTCGGCGGTGAGTCCAGGCCGGAGTTGGTGATCGCGGCGGTCCGGTCCGGGCGGATCAGCGAGGAGCGCATCGACCAGTCGGTCCGCCGGCTGCTGCGGGAGAAGTTCGTCCTCGGGCTGTTCGATCAGCCCTTCCTCGAGGTCGAACGCGCGGTGACGACTATTGGCCGAGCTGATTTCGTGGCCGAGGGCGAGGCCGCGCAACGGGCAGCCATCGTCCGGCTCACCGCCGCGGACTCAGGCCCGGCAGCCCTGCCCGTGGCCGCTGACCAGGCGGTCTACGTCGAGAACATCGCGCCGGTCACCGCTGCCCGATTGGGCCGACTGGTCGACGATCCGGCCGACGCGGACCTGGCCGTCCTTCGGATCAACGCACCGTACGAACCGCGTCCCGGCGGGTTCGAGTCGTTCTTCCACGCTGGATCGCTGGAGTTTGCCCCACAGGAGTGCGAACGGATCGTCGCGATCTGCCGGCAGGTGCCGACGATCGTGGTGCTCTTCCTCGACCGTCCGGCCGTCGTGCCCGAGATCGCCGGCGCAGCTGCCGCCCTATTGGTGGAGTTCGGAGCCCGCGACGACGCAGTCGCCGACGTGTTGCTCGGCGCAGCCCGCGCCCGCGGGCGACTGCCGTTTGACCTACCGTCGTCGATGAGAGCCGTCGCGGAGAGTCGAAGCGACGTGCCGTTCGACACTGCGGATCCGCTGTTCCGATTCGGAGACGGCATCGTCAGCAGCTAGATGGGCCGCAGGTCTCAGAGCACTCGCAACCCGCCCGAAATGAGGACTTCCGCCAGAGGTCGACGCGAAACGGATAGGGTCTTAGCTAACACCTCGGGGGAGGATCACACATGCCGCGACTGTTGGGCTCGCGAGCGTGGTCCGTTCTGGCGTTGCTCGCCGGCATCACGTCCGTCTGGGCGGGGGATGGCTCCTGGCTGCGACTCGCTTGCGCCGCTGGGCTAGTGGTTGGGATTGCGCAACAGCTGGTGCTGCTCGCGCTCAGCATCCGCACGCGAACGCTAGAAACATTCCGAGTTCGATTGAGCGCCGCCACGATGTTGTGCGCTGGAGTTGCCTGCTGGTATCTGGCTAGTTCTCCGCGCTGGCCGTTTCTGGTCGTTGCTGGCCTGCTTGTGATGCTTGCCGGCCAGTGGTGGTTTTGCGCCGCACTCAAGGACGCTGATGGCCCACGACTACGAGCGCGTAATCTGCCAGGAGTTCCCGATAAGCCGGTTGGCCCTCCGCGTTGGCCGTACGGGTGGGGCGGGGCGACGATGTGTGCGTTTCTCGTACTCGGCTTTACCGCCGCCACGCTGTCGCTGCCGGCGGCTGTGTTCTCAGTCCTTGCCGTCCTCGCCGTAGCAGTGTTGGCCATGATGCGTGTGCAGCTTGCACGCTTCACCCAGTACCACAAACTTGTCCTCGACAAGCTTCGCGCGTACGCACCTGTACTGACGATGCCTTACAACGGGCATGCCGCCTTCCACATCGGTTTGTGGTCACCTTTTATGGAGAGAACCGGCCAACCCTTCACCGTCGTGACCACCGACGCACTCGCATTCCAGCGCGTGGCCGACAGGTACACCATGCCGGTGATCTATGCCCCGAAGGGAGATCGTCGGGCCATTCGAGCGATGTTGCCAACGACGGTCCGGGCTGCGCTCTACGTTTTCAGCCGCGACAACGACGATTTCCTGAAGGTCCGGCGGATGACACACGTCTGGCTCCATCACGGAGATAGCGACAAGGAGGCTTCGTGCCGGCGTAAATCGGCGGCCTACGACGTCCTCGTCGTGGCTGGCCAGGCAGCGATCGACCGCTACACCTCGCATGGGGTCCACATTCCGCCGGAGAAGTTCAGGATCCTGGGTCGGCCCCAGATCGAGAACATCCGAACTGTGACCAGCTCAATCTCCGCCATCGACAAGCCGGTCGTGCTCTACGCTCCGACCTGGTACTCCGCCGATCACCGGTATCACCACTCTTCCCTTCCTATTGGCCCAACCATCGTCTCCGCGTTGCTCGCGCGCAATGCGACAGTGATCTTCAGGCCGCACCCGGCCAACCGCAGACTGCCGGAGGCCGCCGCCGCTATTGCCGAAATTCACGAGCTCCTCCGGGCCGACGCCGAGGCGACGTCACGGCCGCATCGCTGGGACGCGGCGGCATCCGACCCAACGTTTGCAGAGTTGGCCAATGCCGCGGACGCCATGGTGGCCGATGTGTCGGGGGTCGTCACGGACTTCATGCAATCGCTGAAGCCGTTCGCGATGGTTGCCACCGGCGACAAGACAGATATCTTCCGAGCCCGATTCCCCTCGAGCCGCTCTGCGTACGTCATCGAGTGGGACCTGTCGACCCTGGATGATGCGCTCGATGCCATGTTGGGCGACGATCCACTCGCATCCACCCGGGTCGAGCGTCGCGACTACTACCTCGGCGGCTACGACAACGGAGAATCGGCTCACGCCTTTGTCAGGTGCCTTCAATCGCTGACCGCGGATCCGATACCTGTGGAAGCTGTGCCTGCCAAGCTGACAGTTCGCGCATCAAGTCCGCAGAAGCCGTTGGAGCCTGCTCGTAAGTGAGTCTCCTCGGTGAGGTAGGGCGTGGCGATCTCAGCAGATGCCTCCACAGCGCGGAATGAATGTCTCAATCGGCGCTTGGAAGTGCGAGTTTGTCCAGCTGTTGTTGTGGGGGCCTGGCTGCGCGCCACATCTTTTGGGCGTACCCGGAATCGCCGAGGGGATGGGTGCCGGCGGCGTTGACGAGGTAGATGCGCCGGTGGGGTGATCGCCACAGCCAAATGCCTGGTACTGGCTGGCGTACTTGCCAGCCGCCATTGGTTTTGTAGTTGTGGTGGCGGCGGACGTGGGGTCCGAGGTTGCCGATTCTGGTTTGGCCGGGCGGCCCGCCGCTGGCGGGGCTGAGGTAGGCGATGGTGTGATCCATGTCGAGGCGGCGGCTCACCGTGGCGGCGTAGGGAAACATGTCGGCGGGGTAGCGGAGCTGGAGTTGTTCGCGGAGCCGGGTGGGGATTTCGTAGCTGTCGACCGGGAGATGCCCGGCGGGCAGGTCGATCACCGGTTTCAGGCTGATGCTGCACCGGTCGCCGTCCCAGCAGTTTGTAGCGTCTCCTCGCAGAGCTGGATCAGGCGGCGGCAATTCGGGCTGCGCTGACAGCCACGGCTGCGCGTCGTCAGTGGGCTGTATGAAATCGCTGACGGTGATACTTGGGCTGCTCAATCTCGTCGACGACCGCCTTCGCCAGGTCGGCGCCTGAGATATGGGATTCACCTTTCTCGTCGGTCAGCAATACATCCTCACTAATGCGGTACTCACCGGTGACTTGCTGGGGATGCCAAGCGCCGAACGTCAGAGCTGGGCTGACATAGAACCAGTCGAGCGTCTCAGGGGACTTCTGAAGCGCCTCCAATAGTGCGAGCCCGGTCTTGATCTCCGGCAAGACCTCGGGCTGCTGCTCACTGACGTCAAAGAGCCGCGGGCCTCCCTCAGAGACCAGCACCGACGACACGCCGCCGAGCACTCCGAGTCGTACGCCCGCGTCGTCGGCGAGCCGGATCAGTTGGTCGACGATCTCCTCCACGCGCCCCTCCATGTCACCGCGCGGGGAAATGGTCTCGAAGACAACATCGGCGTTCTTTACCGTCTTGGCCAGCAGCTCCGAGTCCAGAAGTGAGCCATTGACGTACGCCACGCCGTCCACTGGCTCCTCTGGCGGCCGCCGGCTATAAGACGTCACCGAGTGGCCTCTCCCGGCAGCCTCGCGGACTACCGCCTCGCCTGCAAACCCAGTTCCACCCAGCACTTTGATCCGTGCCATCTGTTCTCCTCTCTTGATCGCTCGTAACACGCGGACGCCCATTCGAGGGCCTGCCCGAAGGTTACGGACGAATTGTTATCTCTGCGCAATCTCAAAACTGAACCTGCCTAACGGTTCGGCTGATTACGGGGAGTCGCGGGCTCGTCTTGGTTACGTTGACGATTCTTGTTCATGCCGCTATCCGGCTTCGGGTCGGACGGTCAATCCTCGGGGGTCGTATGCGCATTCGCACCCTTCTCGTCGCCTGTCTCGTGGTTGGCGCGAGCCTTATTGCCTTACCCGCCGATGCAGCCGGCAGCGTCCAGTTTCGGAAAATTCGGTACGACTCGCCAGGTACCGACCGGGGTAGCAAAACTAGCTTGAACGCCGAATACGTGGTGATCAAGAACACTGGAACAACCACGCGGACCTTGACAGGATGGACAGTCCGCGACAAAGCGCATCACGTCTACACCTTTCCCAGCTTCAAATTAAAGCCTGGAAAGAGCGTCAAGCTGCATAGCGGAAAAGGCAGCAACACCAGCAGCAATCTCTACTGGGATCGCGGCTGGTACGTCTGGAACAACGACGGCGATAAGGCCATCTTGCGTAGTAGCAGCGGCACGCTCACAGACACCTGCACGTGGGGAGACGGCATCGGCTACAAGAACTGCTGATCCTTCCTGGCGGCGGCGCACTCAGCCGTACAGCTCGGGATCCAGCTCGTTGATCTTGACGAGCAGGCCGTCGGGGGAGGCGACCTGTAGCTGGCGGCCAAAGCCCTCATCCGAGGTCGGGGCGACGATCTGCACGCCAGCCGACCGAAGCTGCTCCTCTAGCTCGGTCAGCGGCCCGGAGCTGACGAAGTTGAGCTCCACCTGACCCTCGTCTTGTGCCGGGTTCGGCGGGTGTGCGAGCAGGCTGAGCTCGCTTACGTTGAGCTGCAAGAGCGTGAAATCCCCATCTCGGCTGCCGTTCAGCACTCGGGCGCCGAGTGCCGCATAGAAATCGACTGCCTCGGGCATCTAGATGTCTAGGAACGTGGGAATTTGAATGGGCCCTACGACCGCTTCGATGCTCGATGGGAGGGTAGTTTCCCTCCGGAAGGAGCGGTGCGCCGATGAGTGAGTGGACTACCGAAGAGCTGAGCAAGATCGAAACAGCCGAGGAGCTGAAGATTGCGTCCATGGGACGCGACGGCACGCTCCGCAAGCCGGTCACGATTTGGGTCGTAAGGCATGGCGACCAGATTTACGTGAGGTCGGTAGGCGGCCCCAACGGCGGGTGGTTTCGTGGCACCCAGACGCGCCATCGGGGCCATATTCGAGCCGGCGGTGTGGCGAAGGACGTGAGCTTCGTGTCCGTCGACCCCGCTGACGTAGGGGAGGAGATCGATGCCGCGTACCGCGCCAAATACCGCCGCTACCCGGCAGGCATCATCAATTCCGTCCTGACCCCGCAGGCGCGCGCCGCGACGCTCCAACTCGTGCCCAACAATCAATGACCGACCAGCGTGAGGACGAGGGCGCAGCAGAGCCGGTCGCCGCTGAAACCTCAGTTGGGGCGACCAGCGCTGCGGAGTCCTCACCCTGGGCACCGTTCAGACAGCGCGCCTTTCGCTGGCTCTGGTTCGGGGTATTTCTCGGCTACTTCGGCACCTGGATGCAGACCGTTGGCGCCCAATGGCTGGTGGTGGACGCTCCGAATGCTGCCACGCTGGTCTCGCTGGTCCAGGCCGCGAACACCCTTCCCGTCATGCTGTTGGCGCTTCCCGGGGGAGTGCTAGCTGACTCCTTTGATCGGCGCTGGCTGCTGTTTACGGTTCAGGTCTACTTCTTCATCGTCGGGATTTCCCTGACGACATTGACGGCTCTCGGATTCATGCCGCCGTCCTTGCTGCTCGCCTTTACTTTCGCGCTTGCCATCGGCGCGGCAGTGCAACTCCCGACTTGGCAGAGCACGATTCCTGACCTTGTGCCGAGGAGTCAGTTGCGCGCGGCAACAAGGTTAGAAGGCGTCAGCATCAACTTGGCCCGTTCTGCCGGGCCGGCGCTGGCCGGATTAGTGATCGCAGGCTTTGGCGTGGCGGCCGTATTCGCGCTGAATGCCCTCTCGGTGGTCTTCCTCGCAATCGCCCTGCTTTTGTGGCGCCGACAGCCGGGGTCGGAAGGTCAGCGAGAGCGATTCATCCCAGCACTCCGCGCCGGCGGGCGCTACGTCTCGCACAGCCCGGTGGTACGCCGCCTGCTGCTCAGAGCAATGCTCTTCGTGATGCCAGGTATGGCCCTGTGGGCACTGTTACCGCTGATCGCTAATCGACGATTGGGACTGGGACCCGCCGGCTATGGCGCCCTATTCGGCGCGTTGGGAGTCGGCGCAATTCTCGCCGTTCTCATCCTTGGCCGGCTGCGAAGCCGACTGACGACCAACGGCCTGCTCACTCCAGCCGCACTGATCTTTTCCGCGGCTTTGGTGATCATCGTGCTCGTCTCGAACTTCCTTGCCGCCCTCGTCACTCTGGTTTTCGCCGGGCTGGCCTGGACGGCCGTGATCTCCACGCTGAACGCCGAACTGCAGCTGTTCTTGCCGGTCTGGGTCCGGGCTCGCGGCCTCGCCATCTACATGATCACCTTTACCGGCTCGATGACCGTCGGATCGCTGATCTGGGGGTTGGTCGCGCAGAGCGTCGGCCTCCGGGTGACGTTCTTGGCTGCGGCCGCAGTGATGGTGGCAGGGGTGGTGGCTGGATTGTTCTGGCGAGTGCCGGAGATCGCCCATCTGGACCGTGAGCCGGCCATCTATTGGCCGGAGCCACGGCTGGCTTTCGATCCCGAGCCGAACGGCGGCGCTGTACTGGTGACCGTTGAGTACACGATCGCTGCGGACCGTGAGCAGGCCTTCCTAGAGGCCATGGAGCACCTTGGTCAGTCTCGGCGCAGAACCGGCGCTACTCGGTGGGAGCTCTATCGGGACTCTGATCACCCCAACAGGTTCGTTGAACTGTTCAGCGTGCCGTCGTGGCAGGAGCACGTACGCCAGCATGAGGGGCGGATGACAGGCACGGATCAAGACATTGAAGAGGCCGCACTGGCAATGTCTGATCCGCCGCCACGAGCCGAGCACCTACTTCCCCCGTAGCGCCCTTCGACAGGCTCAGGGCACAGACCGACAGGGCTCAGGGCACGGGCTTGGGCTCCTTGCGAGCGGTGATCGTACGCAGCCATGAGGGATTGGTCGGCCTGCTCGTGACAGCGGTAAAGCCGGCCGCATCGACCAACTGGCGAGCCTTCTCGGCCATGTGCCCGGGGGCGGATGGGCGCAGCCATCGTGGCAGCGCATGCGGTCCGTGTCCCTGATCGAACTCGGCGATCAACAGTCTGCCCTCCGGCTTGAGCACCCGATGCATCTCCTGCACAGCGGTCTGTTGATCATCTTCGGCGACGTGGTGCAGGGCCAGCGTGCAGGCGACGGCGTCGAACGTGGCATTGGGAAAGGGGAGTCGCTGCGCGAAAGCCACCTGAAAAGCGACTGGGACCTGCTGCTTGCGAGCTCTGGAGGTCGCACGTTCGATCATCTCGGCAGCTGCATCGACACCGGCGACCGTTCCCGTAGGTGCGACCCGCTCGGCGAACGTCATCGCCAACCGGCCGGTGCCGCATCCCACATCGAGAACCCGATCACCGGCCTGCACTCCAAGATCATCGGCAAAGGTCTCGCGGAGCCGCTTTCCACGTCGGCCGAACAGGCCGTTGACCAAGTCGTACGCGCGGGCCCAGTGAATGAGGCGGTCATGGTCGTGATTCATGAAAAGACGGGTTCGCTGTCGAAGTAGGAAAACTAGGTGGTTTTGCGGATGTTGAGCCTACCGGTGACTCCTAACCTGCGATTGAGGACCAGCACCCCGTAGGAGGTTGGGTATGAACGAGCCGGACTGGAAGGGAGCGCTCGGCGAAGCTTTCGACGAGGCGGTTGCCTATCTACAAGGCCTGCCCACGCGTCCGATCCCGAGTTATGTCGAGCTCTCGACGCTTCGAGCGGCTTTGGGTGGCGCCGTGCCAGAACGGTCAGTGGATCCCCAAGAGGTAGTGGCTGATCTTGTCGCAGCTGCGGATCCGGGAGTGGTCGCCTCCGGCAGCGGGCGATTCTTTGGCTTTGTGATTGGCGGTGCCAACCCAGCCGCGCTGGCAGCCGACTGGTTGACGTCGGTCTGGGACCAGAACGCTGGCCTCTACGTTCTGGGCCCGGCGGCGAGCGTCGTCGAAGAGGTAGTGGGGGAGTGGCTGGCTGAGTTGTTCGGCCTGCCTGCCGGAGTGTCCGTCGGCTTTGTGACCGGCGGGCAGATGGCCAACTTCACCGGTCTGGCTGCTGGCCTGCAGGAGGTCCTGCGTCGGGCCGGGTGGAACTTGGCCGCAGGAGGGCTCTGGGGCGCACCTCGAGTACGGATTCTTGCCGGCGCGGGTCGCCACGGGACCATCGACCGGGCACTCCGTTTCCTCGGCGTTGGTACGGAGGCAATTGTCGAAGTCGATGCCGACGAGCAGGGCCGCATGCGAGCCGAGGCATTGGCCATGGCGCTCGACCAAACCAGCGGACCGGCGATCGTCTGCGCCCAGGTGGGCAACGTGAACAGTGGTGCAATCGACCCCGTTGCAGAAATCTGCGCGCTGGCGCACGAACACGATGCTTGGGTGCATGTGGACGGCGCATTCGGACTCTGGGCAGCCGCCAGCCCGCGACTGCGACCGCTTGTCGCCGGGATGGAATTGGCCGATTCATGGGCCACCGATGCACACAAGTGGCTGAATGTTCCGTACGACTCCGGGTTGGTCTTCTGCGCGCATCCCGACGCACATCGAGCGGCGATGGGAATCCGCGCCGGATACCTCATGCATAGCGCTGGCGATGAACGCGACGCTTTGGATTACGGGCCGGAGCACTCTCGGCGGGCCCGCGGGTTTGCGATCTATGCGGCGATCCGGGCACTAGGCAGGGAGGGTATTGCGGAGCTGGTGGAGCGGTGCGCCGCGCTAGCCCGCCGCTTCGCCGTACGACTGGCCGGCGCCGAAGGCGTGGAGGTACTCAACGAGGTGGTGCTCAACCAGGTGCTGGTGCGCTTTCTGGCACCAGACGGTGATCATGATGCCCGGACTCGCCGGGTGATCGAGCGCGTACAGCACGACGGTACGTGCTGGATGAGCGGTACGACATGGCGCGGCCAGGCGGCGATGCGTATCTCGGTCTCCAACTGGTCCACCGATGAAGCCGACGTTGATCGGTCGGTGGCGGCGATCCTGCGTTGTGCCGCAGAATGAGGCGTGGGCCCAGAGTTAGTCGGTGCAGAGTTGATCGGTCCCGGGTTGATCGGTCCAGGGTTGATCGGTCCAGGGTTGAGCGGTGAGGAGTTGATCGGCAGGGAGTCCGAGCAGGCGCAGCTCAACACCTGGCTGAGCGAGGCCGCATCCGGCCACGGGTCGGTGATCTTGCTCGCCGGCGAGGCGGGGGTCGGCAAGACGACTTTGGCGCAGCGCACTCTGGACGGCTCGGATCTTCAAACGTTGGAGGGCGTGGCCGTACAAGGCGGCACATCTGCATTCGGACCGATTGTCGAGGCCCTGCGGTCCTATCTCCGCGGACCAGGCGAGGAGCCACTCACCGATGGGCCGCTCGCTGCGCACCTGGCCATGCTGCTGCCTGAGCTTGGTCCGCCGGCTCCAACCAGTGATCGCGCGACGCTTTTCGAGGCCATTCGGCAGGCCCTGGTCGCTATCACTCGGCGCCGCCCCACCGTGCTGTTTCTGGATGATCTTCAATGGGCGGACGATGCCACGCCGGAGCTATTGGGTGCATTGGCGCGTTCGGTGGACTCCGAACCACTGGTGCTGCTTGGCGCGTTCCGAAGCGATGAGTTGCCGCGTGGGCATGCGATCCGGCGGTTGCGCAGCGAGCTGCGTCGCGCGGGCAGGCTGCGCCAGATCACGCTCGAACCGCTCGGTGCCGAGCCGAGCGCCGCGCTCCTGGAGAAGACCCTGGGGATGGTCGCGCCGTCATTGCGCCAGGAAGTCTTCGACCGGACGGACGGAGTTCCCTTCTTCGTACGTGAGCTGGGTTCGGCACTGGCAGCGAGCGGCCGTCTGGTACCGAGCGCCGCCGGGCTGGAGTTGCTCAAGGGTGAGGATTTTCCGCTCCCGGACGGCGTCCGTGACGCTGTGCTGCTGCGGGCGGCTGGCCTGTCCGACCAGGCTCGCGATGCCATCAGCACCGCCGCCGTGGCCGGCCAGACGTTCAATCCTGAGTTGGTCATGGCGGTTGCCGGATTGTCGGAGTGGCCCGACGAGTTGATGCGCCGCGGCATGGTGATCGAGGTCGAAGCTGGACGCATGGCATTTCGGCATGCCTTGGTACGCGACGCCTTCTACGGCGAACTCCCGTGGACTCGGCGGGTCACATTGCACCGGGCGGTGGCTGAGCGGCTCGAAGCTGCCCGGGCCACTCCCGTTCTCGTCGCTGAGCACTGGGTGCGCGGACGGCGGCCGGAGCCTGCGCGCACCGCATTGCTCGCGGCCGCAGAGGCATCGGGTGCCGTACACGCTTATCGCGATGCCGAGCGGGCCGTCCGACGCGCTTTGGAGCTATGGCCCGAGGGGTACGAGGAGGCCGGCCGCCTCGACGTACTGGAGCGTCTGGCCGGTTATGCCGAGCTGGCTGGCGACTTGGCCGAAGCCGTCCCGACCTGGCGTGAGGTTGCCGACGGACGGCGGCGTGACGGTGATCTTTCCCGGCTCGGGATCGCTCATCGCCGGCTTGCCGCGGTGCTCGAGCTGCAGGGCCGCTGGCAAGAAGCGCTGGCCAGTCGGGAGCAGGCTGCCGTCGCCTTTACTGCGGCGGGTCTGCCTGCGGACGCGGCCGCGGAACGCCTTGCCTCGGCAGCTCATCTTCGATCGGCAGGCAGCTTCCGTGCCGCCATCGCCTTGCTCCAGATTGCCGGCGCGCAGGCACGGGAGGCGGGCCGGGTCGACCTTCAGGCCCGGATCATGGGGCATGAAGGAAATGCCCGGGCCCGCATGGGCGAAGGTCCTGCCGCGGTGGATCTGACCAGGTCCGGGCTGACCTTGGCTTTGGAACATGGTCTGACCGGACCCGCCGCCGAGATCTACCAGCGACTAGCTGACGCACTCGAGCACACCGGGGACTACGCGGCGGCCAAGGAAACCTACGACGAGGCATTCAGCTTCTGTGCCGCCAATGCGCTGCAGCCAACCGCGCAACTCTGTCTGGCCTGTCTGACTGCCGTTTTGCGCCAAACGGGTGACTGGGAGCGCGCAGTCACGCTCTGCCGCCAGGTCATCGCCTCAGGCGATGCGACGCCGCATGCCAGTGCTGTCGCTACGGGCATACTCGGCTCGATTCTCGGCTTTCGCGGGCAGACCAAACGAGCTCGGCCATTGCTGCTCGAATCCTTGACAACGGCCCGCCGCATCGAGCTGGCCGCGTTGGAGCTGCTGTCCACGTGGGGGCTCGCCATCGTCGACGAAGTCGACGGAAACCTGGAGTCGGCGACGAGCCAGTGCTGGTCGATCGTGGAGCGCTGGAAGCAGACAGAAGATCGTCATTACGCGATCTCGCCGCTGCGTTGGGCAACCACATTCTTCGCTGCTGCGGGCGACAACACTGGGGCGCGAACCTGCGCTGCGGCACTGGCCGAGATCGTCACCGACTCCGGTCAGGACGAGTCCATGTCAGCGTTGTCGCATGCGCTGGGAGAGACAGCGCTGTTGGACGGCAGCGCGGAACAGGCGGCCGGGCATTTCAGCCGGGCGCTGGTGCTGCTCGAGGGCGTCGATGCTCCTTTCGATCGTGCCGAGTCCCAACGCCGCTCTGCAGCTGCCCTGGCCGTACTCGGTCGGCGGGAGGAGGCTGTCGAGCAGCTGATAGCCGCCCACCGCACTGCCCGGCGGCTGGGCGCAAAGCCGACGGTGGAACGTATAGCGAATAGCCTCAGCGCATTGGGCGAACAGGCCGAGCGCCGTCTCGGCCCGAGGGCATTCGCCATGACCACGAACGGAAGCCTGACACGGCGGGAGATCGAGGTCGTGCGGCTCGTGGCTACCGGACACACCAGTCGAGAGATTGCGCGCGAGCTGTTCCTCAGCCCCCGTACGGTGGAATCACACGTCGCCAGCATCCTGCTGAAACTTGATTGCCGCTCGCGCGCCGATGCTGCTCGGCGCGCAAGCGAGCTCGGTCTGCTCGGGGTGTCTTAGCCAACGGCTAGCGTGGGTCCGTGCGGTTGGCTACCTGGAATGTGAACTCGATCAAGCAACGCGTGCCGCGGCTGCTCCCGTGGTTGGACCAGCGGCGACCCGATGTGGTGTGTCTTCAGGAGACCAAGCTCGCCGACGAAGCCTTCACCGATTTGCTGGGCGAGCAGCTGGTGAGCCGCGGCTACGAGCTTGCCTTGCACGGTGAAGTGCAGTGGAACGGCGTAGCGATCCTGTCCAAGGTCGGGTTGGACGATGTGGTGCCTGGCGTCGCCGGGGCGCCTGGATTTCCACTGCCTGAGGCGCGCGCGGTGTCAGCGACCTGCGGCGGCATCAGGGTGACCTCGGTGTACGTGCCGAATGGCCGGGTGCCGGACTCGGACCACTACCGATACAAGCTGGAGTGGCTGGCCGCATTGGCCGAGCAGGTTCGCAGCGGTCCTTCGGAGGCCGTGGTGTGCGGCGACATGAATATTGCACCGACAGACGAGGACGTGTTCGATCCTGAGGCGTACATCGGTCAGACCCATGTCACCCCGCCGGAGCGCGAGGCTCTGGCGCAGCTGCAGGCAGTCGGGCTGCGCGACGTCGTCAGAGATCGCTGGCCAGGGAAGAGAGTGTTCACCTACTGGGATTACCGCGCCGGCATGTTCCACCAGGACTTAGGGATGCGCATCGATCTGGTGCTTGCCACGGCTGCAGTCTC
>Ga0307300_10000163_pt1 | contig 16585 bp, 13 predicted proteins | sample ER_DNA_181_FD_194492 | JGI IMG/M metagenome (GOLD analysis project Ga0307300, IMG submission 194492) | Bulk soil microbial communities from the East River watershed near Crested Butte, Colorado, United States - ER_DNA_181 | ecosystem: Environmental > Terrestrial > Soil > Floodplain | place... | reverse complement strand
TACGCGGTCTCCCTCGACCGCGGCGGCGGCAGCTACCCCTGCACCAGCCCCGGTCTCTGCGAGATTGGGGAGACCGACCTCGCCAGCGGGATCGGCGACGACGCCCTCTCCCTCGGAACCCTGCCCGAGGGAACCACCTACGCGCGCGTCGTCGCGGTCTCCGGCGCCGGGGTCGCCTCCCCGCCGCGCACCGCCGTCTTCGGGGTCGACGCGACGGTGCCGCAGGTCTCGCTGCCCGGCGCTCTGGGCGGCTGGAGCGCCGGGCCGCTGAGGCTGACGGCGCAGGCATCCGACCCGCTCTCGGGCATGGCGGCGGCCGGGCCGACCGGCCCGTTCACGGCGATCGCCATCGACGGGGGCGCTCCCACCGTCGCCACCGGCGACACCGCGACCGCCTGGGTCAGCGGCAGCGGTATCCACACCGTCGCCTTCTACGCCCGCGACGCCGCCGGCAACGTCGCCGGGGGAACTCCGCAGGCGCCGCCGCCGCAGACCGCCCTGGTCCGGATCGACGAAACGCCGCCGGAGGTCGAGTTCGCTCCCGCCCAGGACCCGGCCGACCCCGAGCGGATCGAAGCCACGGTCACCGACCCGCTCTCCGGTCCAAGCCAGAGCCGGGGCGCGATCGGCATTCGCCTGGCCGGGACCCGCGCCCGCTTCGAGCCACTGCCAACACGGGTCGAGGGCAACCGGCTGATCGCCCGCTGGAGCTCCGACGACTACCCGAAGGGGAAGTACGAGTTCATCGCCACCGGCTTCGACGCGGCCGGCAACGCCGGCCGCGGCACCGACCGCGCCCGCGGCGGCAGGATGGTCCTGGTCAACCCGCTGAAGGCGCCGGTGGCGCTGAGCGCCGAGCTGTCCGGCATCCGCCTCGGCGGGCGGCTGCGGCGAGCAGCCGGCGGTCCGCTGGCTGGACAGGAGGTGGCGATCACCGAGACCTTCGTCGCAGGGTCTGCCGAGGCCAGGCGGACCACGATGGTCCGCACCAGCGCCGACGGGACCTTCTCGCTGCGTCTCCGCAAGGGACCGAGCCGGGAGGTTGCCGCCAGCTTCGGCGGCACCCGTGTGCTCAGCCGCGCTGTGGTGCCGGCGGGCCGGGTCGCTGCGAAGACCCAGGTGCGTTTTCGTGCCTCGGCCGCGACCGCCAGGGTCGGCGGGCGGCCGATCGTCTTCGAAGGCAGGGTCTCAACCCGGGGAACCGTGCCCGGCGCCGGCGCGAAGCTGCCGGTCGAGCTGCAGTTCCGCTACAGCGGCGCCGCCTGGTCGGAGTTCCGCACCGTCGAGACCGACGCGCGCGGTCGCTTCCGCTACGCCTACCGCTTCAGCGACGACGACAGCCACGGCGTCCGCTTCCAGTTCCGCGCCTACGTAAAAGGCCGCGAGGGCTGGCCCTATGAGCCGAGCGCCTCGCGGCCTGTGACGGTGACCGGTCGCTAGCGGATCGAAGCCAGCTGGCTGCTGACGGTGCCGACGACGCCCGTGGCGCGGGACGTCTGCTCATCGATCGCCTTGCGGACGCGCTGCTCGACCTCGCTGCGGTTCCGCTTCAGCGTCGTCTCGACGTTGCGGCGGCGGTTGCGGGCCTCGCGCTCGACCTGGTTGCGGGTCTTGCGGGCCTCGCTGATCGCCTTGCGGCGGGCAGTGCTGCCCCGGCGCTCGGTCCGTTTCAGCGATTTGCGCAGGTTGCTGCGGTAGCTCTTGATCTGCCGCTCGGCCTTGCTGCGGTCGGTCCAGGGCTCGACCAGCTCGCTGACGCGGTCGCTGACGGCGAGGACGGCGCCGACGGGGACGTCGACCGCGCTCTCGACGACGGCCTGGACCTGGTTCTTCTCGGCGACGGCCGTCTTGGTCGCGGCGCGTTTCGAAGCTTTGGCGGTTTTCACCGCGGACTTTTTCGCTTCGGTCGTGGCTCGTTTCGCCTGCGTTTTCGGTTTGCTGCCGTTGCTTTTGCTCTCAGCCATGCGAAGAAAACACCTCTTCAGTCTCGTTTTGGGGGCTTGGGAAGTGCCCGAGTGTAACGAACATAAGTTCGTGGGAACAGGTGTTTGTAAACCGCTCGGGAAGAAGGGTTACGCGGTGCGCGCCAATTGCGCCGTGCGCACCGTGGCGAGCGCCGCCTCGCCGTTGCCGGCGGCCATCGGGTAGCGCGACTCGAGGTCGAGCATCGCCTCGGAGAGCTCGCCGTCGCCGAAGGCGACGGCGCCCCCGGCCTCGCGGACGATCAGCTGGGCGGCGGCGGCATCGACCGAGCGGCAGGCGCGCAGGCTCAGCATCGCGTCGAAGCGGCCGGCGGCGACGTAGGCGGCGGAGATCGCGATCGCGCCGACGACCCGCAGGCGGAAGACCTTGCCGGCGAGAGCCTCGAAGGGCGCCTGCGACCACTCCGGCTCGGCCGACTCGACCCCGACCACCTCGAGGCGCTCGGCCTCGGGGGAGACCCGGGCCGGCCGCCCGTCCAGCTGCGCCCCCTCGCCGCGCCGGGCGAGGAACTCCTCGTCGGCGCCGAAGTCGTGGACGAAGCCGAACTCGACGTCGGCCATCGAGGGGCCGGAGGCGACGGCGATCGAAACCGCGAAGGAGGGGATGGTGCGGCGGGCGTTGAGCGAGCCGTCGATCGGGTCGATCACGATCCGGGCCTCGCCGCCGGAGCCGAAGCTGACCTCGCCGCGCTCCTCGGAGACGGCGACGAAGGAGCCGCCTTCGGAGGCGAGCTGATCGAGCTCGGCGAAGACGACGTCCTCGCATTCGCGATCGATCACCAAGGTGCGATCGCCGCCCTCGCCAACCCCCTCGTAGACGGTGCGCTCCTCGCTCGTCCGCGCCCGCTCGAAGATCGGGCGCTGGGCGGCGACGATGCGGCGGCAGATCGCCGGCCAGTCAGCGGAGAGGACGTCCATCGGCCGCATGCTACGTACCGTTAGCTTTGGGTGGTGCGCGAGGAGCGACCAACGGCTCAAACTCCCGTCTCAGAGCGGCAGTCCGCGGTCGCGCACGAGGGTGGGCCGCTGCTGATCGTCGGCGCCCCCGGCACCGGCAAGACCGAGCTGCTCGCCCGCCGCCTAGCCCACCTGGTCGCGGCCGGAGCACGGCCCGAGAGCGTTCTGATGATCGCCTCCCGCCAGGCCACCGCCGCGCGCCTGCGCGAACGCTGCGAGGCGCTCCTGACCGGCTCCTACGAGGAGCTCTGGATCGGCAGCTGGGACGCGATCGGCGAGCGCCTGCTGCGCGAGTACTCCGAGGAGGCGGGCCTCGACCCCTTCTTCGACGTCCTCAGCCGGGCCGAGCGGCTGGCGCTGCTGCTCGACCGGCTCGACCGGCTGCCGCTGCGCCGGCACGAGATCCGCGGCAACCCGACTGGGCTGCTGGCCCGGCTGCTGGCCCGGATCGACAGCTTGAAGGCCGAACGGGTCGGGCCGACGACGCTCTCGGAACGGGCGCGAGCGCGGGGGGAGGCGGCCGGGGACGAGGCCGGGCGCGAGGCGGTCCGCCGCGAGCTCGAGTTCGCCGAGCTCTACGCGACCCACGACCGCATCCTCGCCGAGTCCGGCAGCCTCGACCGCGGCGACGTCTTCCTCGCCTTCGACTGCCTGCTGGTCGAGCGGCCCGACGTGCGGCGACGGATCGCCGAGCGCTTCGGCGCGGTGATGGTCGACGAGCTGGAGGAGGCAACCCCGGCCGAGCGCGCGGTCCTGGAGTCGCTCGCCGCCGAGGACCCGAGCCAGGTGCTCGCGCTCGAGATCGGGACGGAGGCGGAGGTGACGCCGGCCGAGGAGTGGTTCGACTCCGTCCACCCCGGCGGCGACCGCGTGCTCCTCGCCGACCGCTTCCGCGACCCGAAGCTGAGCTTCTGGCGCTGCACCAACGAGCGCGCGCAAGCGCAGGCGGTGGCGCGGGCGGTCGAGCATCTGGTCGCGGCGGGGACGGCGGCGGACGAGATCTGCGTCCTCGTCGAGGACCCGGCCAAACAGGGGGGTGCGGTCGCCGCGGCGATGGAAGAGCGCGGCATCCCCTTCCACCTCTCGGGGCCGACGGCGCTGTTTCAGCGGCCGGAGGTGCGCGACGCGATCGCCTGGCTGCGGGTCCTGGCCGCCCCCGACGACTCGGCGGCGGCGGCGCGGGCGCTGACCCGGCCGCCGGTGGAGCTGCGCTCGGGCGACCTGGCGCGGCTGACGACGATCGCGCGCCGGCGCAAGCAGGACATGGTCGCCGCCTGCGAGGCGGCCCTCGACAGCCCCCAGTTCCAGCCCGAGGCGCGGGAGCGGATCCAGGCCTTCCTCAAGCTCTACAACGGCGCCGCTGCGGTGATGGAGGAACGGCGGGCCGACGTCTTCGTGCGGCGGCTGATCGAGCAGGTGGGGCTGCGGCGCCAGCGCCTCTTCGCCGCCCAGCCGGAGGTGGCGGAGCGCCTGCTCGGCCTTTCCCACCTGGCCGAGCTGGCGACCGCCTGGGCCCGCCGCGAACCGCACGGCTCGACCCGCGACTTCGTCGCCTACCTCAGCGCCGTCGCCGAGGCGGGGACCGAGCCGGATGAGACCGAGCACCAGCACTCGCCGGGGGCGGTGAACGTGATGGCGGCCGCGGCGGTCAAGGGGCTCGGCTTCGACCGCGTCTTCGTCCTCGGGCTCGAGCAGGAGGGCGAGTGGGAGCAGATCGGCTGGCCGGCCCGCAGCAGCCTTGTCCTCTCGCGGCTGGAGCGCAGCGCCGGCGGCGAGGCGGCGCGGCCGAGCCGCTTCTACGAGGAGGCGCTGGCGGCGGCGGACGAGGGCGATGCCGAAGGCGCTTTGGAGGAGCTGCACGAGGAGGAGCTATTCGGACCGGCCGAGGGCCTGCACGCCACCTACCGCGCCCTGCGCGAGCAGGTGCTGGAGGCCTCCTGGCGAGCGGGACGGGAGCTCTCCGAGCCGCGCCTTGACACCGCGATCGACGTCAACCGGGCGCTCGCCCGCTACCTGGAGCTGCTGAAGCTGGCGGCGCTGGCGCAGCGGCCGGGCGAGGAGACGACTGCGGAGGCGATCGAGGCGGTGAACGGGCTGCTGCGGCAGGTGGCGACCCCCGAGCAGCAGGCCGAGCTCGATGCTTCCTCCCTCGACGCCTACCTGCTCGACTCCGAGCACGAGCGCGGACATCGCCTCGAGCTGGTGGCGGCGCGCGAGGAGCCTTCGCTGGCCGCATTCCTGCCCAAGCGCGGCGACGGCATGCTCAGCCTCTCGGCCTCCGACCTCTCGCTCTACCTCACCTGCCCGCTCAAGTACAAGTTCGCCCGCGTCTTCGGCATCCCCCAGGAGCCGACGATCAACCAACGCTTCGGGATCCTCTTCCACAACGTCCTCGAGCGCTTCCACAAGGAACCGCCGGAGCACCCCGGCGAAGGGCTGGGAGTGCTGAACCGGCTCTTCGAGTCCGGCTGGCGGCGGACCGGGTTCGGCTCCAGCGACGACGAGCTGCAGTTCCGCGACCGCGCCCGCGAGGCGCTGCGCCTCTACTGGGAACGCGAGCGCGAGTCTGAGGGCGAACCGGTCTGGCTGGAGAAGAAGTTCGACTTCAAGGTCGGCGACCACCACGTCCGCGGCCGCGTCGATCGCGTCGATCGGCTCCCGGACGGCGACTACGAGCTGATCGACTACAAGACCGGCGAGCGCAAGAGCGAAGAGGACCTCGACGACGACCTCCAGCTGGCGCTCTACCGGATGGCCGCCCGCGAGGCCTGGGGGATCGAGGCCAGCACCGGCAGCTACTACTACGTCCTCGACGCCGAGAAGGTGCCGGCGCCGACGCGGCCGGACGATGCCGAACGCGTCGAGCGGACGGTGCTGCAGGTCGGCGAGGGCATCCTCTCCCAGGACTTCGAGCCCCGCCCCTCCCCCAGCGTCTGCAGCTGGTGCGACTACCGGCTCATTTGCCCGGCGGCGGAAGCTTGAACGCACTTCTTCCCGGTATGCGGGAACCAGTGCGTCGCGTCAGCTTTTGTCGTTACCGCGCTGGCGGAGGAAGCGCTGGAACTCTCTCGCGAGGGTGTCGGCGTTGGGGAGGTCGCCTTCCTCGTCGAGGAGGTCGACCTGTTCGGCCTCGATCCGGGTGACGAGTTCCTCGATCTCCGGGTTGGCGGCGACGGCGCGGCCGATCTGCTCCTCGTAGTCGGTCGTTTCCTCCTCCAGCTCGGAGGCCTCGACGGCGATCCCGGTCAGGCCCTCGAGCCGGCGCAGCAGCGCCAGGGCCGCCTTCGGGTTGGGGACGGCGGCGACGTAGTGGGGGACGGCGGCCCAGAGCGAGGCGGAGTCGATCCCGTTCTGGCGGCAGAGGTCGTGGACGACGCCGACGATCCCGGTCGGCCCCTCGTAGTTGGAGCGCTCGAGTTCCAGCTCCTCGACCAGCTCGGGGCTGGAGGGGAGGCCCGTGATCGGCACCGGCAGGGTGTGAGAGACCTCGGCGATCAGGGCGCCGAGGGTAATCACCATCTCCACCCCGAGGGCGTCGGCGACGGTCGCGACCGTCTCCGAGAAGGTGCGCCAGCGCAGGTTGGGCTCGGTGCCGTCGAGCAGGACCAGGTCGCGGTCGGCGCTGGGGACCTGGACGGCGAAGACGTTGTTCTCCGGCCACTCGATCCGCCGCGTCTGGCCTTCGTCCATCGTGATCGTCGGCCGGGTCGACTGGAAGTCGAAGTACTCCTCCGGATCGACCTGGGCGACCAGCTGGGCGTCGAGCGAGCCGGCGACCGCGGTCAGCGCGGTCGAGGCGGCCGCGGCGGCGTCGTTCCAGCCGCGAAAAGCGCAGACCATCACCGGCGAGCGCAGGTGGGGCAGATCCCCTTCCCAGGTCAGCGAGTCCACGCTTCTGAGCGTAGACCATGCACCAGGCCCGGCTGGGGGCGTTGGGGAAACCCGCGTGTGCGACTGGCGAGCGCCGGACCAAGCAGGGCAAGGACGCAGGGAGGCCGCATAGCAGCGCTATTTGGCCGACCGAGGACGCCGCCCTGCGCAGTGTCCGCCGCCGCCAGACGTGCGCGGGGGTTTTCCCACCGTCCCCACACTCAGGCGGTGCGGGCGCGGCGGACCAACTGGGCGGCCATGAACAGGGCCAGGCCCGCGAAGGAGAGCTGCAGGGCGCGCTGGGAGACGTGATTGGCGACGGTGACGCCGATCCAGACGCCGAGCGGCGAGAGGGCGCCGATGATCAGCGCCTCGCGGACGCGGACGTTGCCGTAGCCGTTCTGGCGGTAGGCGCCGACGATCGCCACGAGGACGATCATCAGCAGCGAGGTCGACTCGGCCTCGACCTGATTGAGCCCGATGAAGATCGTCAGCGCCGGGACGAAGAGGACGCCGCCGCCGACCCCGACGAGGCCGCCGGTGAGGCCGCCGAAGACGCAGATGAGGACGGCCGCCACCTCGCTCACGAGAGGATCAGCTCCACGGCGATCGCCACCAGCAGCAGGGCGAAGAGGTAGGAGACGGCGCGCTGGGGGATCCGCTGCTGGAGCGCAGTGCCGAGCAGCACGCCGGCGATCGCCGGGATCGCCAGCAGCACGCCGGTGAGGACGTGGACGTTGCCGTAGATCCCGCCCTGGGCGATCGCCCCGAGCAGGCCGATGAGGATGATCGCGGCGAGGCTGGTGCCGGTGGCGAGGCGCTCCCCGTAGGCGAACCAGAAGATCAGCAGCGGCACGATCACGGTCCCGCCGCCGACCCCGAAGAGGCCGCTGAAGATTCCGGCCAGGGTCCCGATCGCCGCCAGCTTCCAGATCGCGTGGTCCGGGGTCGCGGCGGCGGCTGGCATCCCGCGATACTAAGCCCGTGCCACACGACCCAGAGAGCGGGGGCGGCGACTGGGCGGCGCGCCTGGAGCCGCTGCGCCGGGAGCCCGGGCGAGCCGCGGTCCTCACCGACGTCGACGGCACCCTGGCGCCGATCGTCGAGCGCGCCGCCGAGGCGGCGGTGCCGGCGGCGGCGCGCGAAGCCCTGGCGGCGCTGGCCGAGCGCTACGCGCTGGTCGGCTGCATCTCCGGGCGGCAGGCCGAGGAGGCGCGGCGGCTGGTCGGTCTCGACACCCTCGCCTACGCCGGCAACCACGGGCTGGAGCTGCTGCTGCCGGGGGAGGCGACGCCGCGACCGGATCCCTCCGTCGCCGGGCGCGAGACCGAAGCGGCCGAGTTCCTCGCCACCGTCGACAGCCGCTTGGAGGCGACCGGGTTGCGGCGGGAGGACAAGGGACCGATCCAGGCCCTGCATTGGCGCGGCGCCGAGGACGAGGCGAGGGCGCAGAGCTGCGCTCGCGAGATCGCCAACGAGGCGGGGCGGGCTGGGATGGAACCGCGCTGGGGGCGCAAAGTGCTGGAGCTGCGGCCGGCCGGGGGCGGCGGCAAGGACGGGGCGGTCGCCTCGCTGCTCGCCGACGCCGGGCTCGACAGAGCCACCTACGCCGGCGACGACCGTACCGACCTCGACGCCTTCCGGCGCCTGCGCCAGCTGCAGGAGGAGGGCCGGCTGAGCGCCGCGGTCTGCGTCGGCGTGCTCTCGGCCGAGGCGCCGGCGGAGCTGGCCGAGGAGTCCGACGTCACCGTCGGCGGCCTCGACGGCTGGCTGGAGATCCTCGAGTGGCTGGCCGAGCCGGAGGGACCGGGGGCCTGAGCCGATGACCTACACCGACCTGCTCCGCGCCAGCGTCTTCGTCACCGCCGCCGAGGCGACCGTGCTCGGGGCGATCACCGCGATCGCCACCAACCGCGACGGTGAAACCACGATCGCTCTGGTCGCCGCCGGCTGGTGGCTGGTGGCGCTGGCGATCGGCGCTTACCTGGGCCGGCCCCACCGCGCCGCCGAGGACGTCCGCGGCGCCCTCGCCCGCGCCAGGACCGCGACCTCGCTGCCGGACCAGAGTCCGGCCCGGATCGCCTTCACCCGCCTCTGGCCGATCGCCTTCACCGCCATCGCCGCCGGTTTCGCCGGGCTCTTCTTCCCCGGAGTCGCCGCCGTCGGCGCCGGCTACGCCCTGATCGTCTCCCTCGCCTGGCACACCCGCGAGGCCGCGGTGCTGGCGATCGAGCATCGCGACGGGGTCAAGTTCTACGTCGTCCCAACCCCGGCGCTCAAACCGATCGAGCTGGTGCGGGCGCCAGGGCTGCGCAGCGACAGCCTCGGCGCCTACTAGCCCTTGAGCAGCTTCTTGAAGGCGGCCCAGCCGCGGGTGTTGGCGACGTCTTCGGCGGTCAGCCAGGCGCGCCGGGCGGTGGCAACTGCGTAGGCCATGTTGTCGAGGGTGTCGACGCCGTGGGCGTCGGTGTTGAGGACGATCTTGACGCCGGCCTCGACGGCGAGGCGGGCGTGGAGGTCGGAGAGGTCGCGGCGGTTGGGGTTGCCGTTGATCTCGATCATCGTCCCGGTGCGGGCCGCTGCCTCGGCGACCGCCTCGACGTCGATGCCGTAGGGCTCGCGGCGGCCGATCAAGCGGCCGGTGAGGTGGCCGATGCAGTCGACGTTGGGGTTCTCGATCGCGGTGACGACGCGCTCGGTCATCTGTTTTTCGGAGACCGAGAAGGAGGTGTGGACGCTGGCGACGACCCAGTCGAGGGCGGCGACGAGGTCGTCGGGGTAGTCGAGGGACCCGTCGAGGCCGATGTTGATCTCCGAGCCGGCGAGGAGGCGGAAGCCCTTCTTCCCGCTCCGTTCGTTCCAGGCGCGGACCTCCTCGATCCGCTCCCAGAGGCGCTCGGGGGTGACGTGGTCGCCGAAGCCGTGGCTTGCCGAGTGGTCGGTGATCGCCAGGTATGCGTAGCCGCGGTCGCGCGCCGCCTCGGCCATCTCGGCGAGGCTGTTGCGGCCGTCGGAGAGCGTGGTGTGGGAGTGGAGGTCGCCCTTGACGTCGCCGATCTCGACCAGATTGGGGAGCTTGCCTTCGCGCGCCGCCTTCAGCTCGCCGCGGCCCTCGCGCAGCTCCGGCTCGATGTAGGAGTAGCCGAGGCGCTCGTAAACCTCGGCCTCCGTCGCACACTTCTGGACCTCACCGCTCTCGGTCTCGGCGATCCCGTGCTCGGAGACCGAGAGGCCGCGGGCGACCGCCTCTTCGCGCAGCTGCACGTTGTGGGCCTTGGAGCCGGTGAAGTGCTGGAGCAGGTTGCCGAAGGCGGCTGGCGCGACGATCCGCAGATCGACCGAGACGCCGTTGTGGGTCTGGGCGCGGACGCCGTTCGGGCCGGGGGTGCCGGCGGCGGCGATCAGCGGGTGCGAGGCGAGATGCTCGGCCAGCGCCTCGGGCTCCTCAGCGGTGGCGATCAGGTCGATGTCCTTGCAGGTCTCGCCCCAGCGGCGGACCGAGCCGGCGACCTCGACCCGGTTGGCGGCCGGGTGGTCGCGCAGCGCCTCGGCCAGCTCCTCGGCGATCGGCTTCACCTTCGAGAGCAGGAGGCGGCCGGGGCCCTCGCCGGGCTCGCCGAGCCGCTCCAGCGCCGCGAGGATGTTCTCCTCGGCCTTCGGGCCGAGGCCTTTGACGTCGCGGATCTTTTCTTCCTCACCCGCGGCTTTGAGGTCCTCCATCGAGGAGATCTCCAGCTCCTCGAAGAGGCGGCGGGCGGTTTTCGGGCCGACGCCGGGGACGCGGGTGACCTCGATCAGGGTCGGCGGGAACTTTGCCTTCAGCTTCACGGCGGCGGGGATCTCGCCGGTCTCGATCAGCGCGTCGATCTTTTCCGCCAGCGTCTTGCCGACGCCTGGAACCTTCGTCGCCTCCCCCCGCGCCGCCAGCTCGGCGACCGAGACCGGGCTCTCGCGGATCGCCTTGGCGGCGGTGCCGTAGGCGAGCACCCGGTATTTGACCGCCCCGTCGAGCTCATAGAGGATGCCCAGCTCTTCCAGGGCGGCGGCGATCTCGGCGTTCGTCACCTGCCAAGGAATACCATCGCAGGACTTGTGGGTAGGGGAGGCAAACGCCTTTTTCCGACCTTGACCAGTGCCGCTATACTTTCTGAAGTATTGAGCTGAAGCGAAACCGCAACCGGGAGAACCGATCGTGACTGGCAAATTGACGGACGTAACCGACGCCACCTTCAAAGCTGACGTGCTGGATGCCGAGGGCCCTGTCCTCGTCGACTTCTGGGCGCCCTGGTGCGGTCCGTGCCGCGTCGTCCACCCGGTTCTCGAGGAGATCGATGCAGAGCGCGACGACCTCAAGATCGTCTCGATCAACGTCGACGAGAACCAGCAGACGGCGGCCAACTACGAAGTCCTCTCGATCCCGACGATGATCCTCTTCAAGGACGGCGCGATCGCGAAGAAAGTCGTCGGGGCGATGCCGAAGCGGCGCCTCGAGGCCGAGCTGGAGCCGGCGCTCGCCTAACGGGGGCGCCTCTCCCCGATGCCCTTCGTTCACGTCCACTGGTACGAGGGCCGCTCCGACGAGCAGAAGGCGGAGATCGCCAGACGCATCGAAGAGGCCCTCGTCGAGGTGGCCGGCGTCTCCCCGGATCACTGCTGGGTGAAGTTCGAGGACTCGGCGAAAGCCGACTTCATCATCGGCGAGGAGCCGAGCGAGTAACCACTCCGAGGTTCACCTCGCTATAGCGAGGTGAAGTCCGTAACCGCTACGCCCGGGTGACGCCGATGTTCAATTCGCGGCCGTCGATCTTGGCGGCGGCGCCGTCGCCGCCGTCGTAGGAGAGGGAGGTGGCCAGAACCTCGCCGGCCAGGTAGTCCTGGTGGGCCTGGGCTGCCTCGATCAGGTCGGCGTCGCCGGTGAGGGTGAGGTCGATGCGGTCGGTGATCTCCAAGCCCGCCGCTTTGCGGGCGTTCTGGACGGCGTGGACGATCTCGCGGGCCAAGCCCTCGCGGCGGAGCTCGTCGTCGAGCTCGAGCTGGAGGGCGACGGCGTGGCCGGCCTCGGCCTCGACCTCGTAGCCCTCGAGGGGCTGGAGGGAGAGGGTGATGTCCTCGGGGCCCAGGGTGTGGTCGGCCCCGTCGATCGCGATCCCGATCTCGCCGCCTTCGGCGAGGACCTCGGCGACGTGGGCGGCGTCGAGGGCCTCGACCGCGGCGGCGACCTGGGGCATGTTCTTGCCGAAGCGGGGGCCGAGGGCGCGGTAGTTGGGCTTGGCGCTGTAGCTGACCAGCTCTGACTCGTCGGTGACGAAGTCGAGCTCCTTGACGTTGAGCTCGGAGGTGACGAGGCCGGCGCGGGCTTCGATCGCGGCGCGCTCGGCGTCGTTGGCGACGATCACGGCGCGGCGCAGCGGCTGGCGCACCTTCGCCTTCGCCTGGGCGCGGGCGGCGCGGCCGAGCTCGACGGTGAGGCGGACCGCCTCCATCCCCTGCTCGAGCTCGGGGTCGGCGAGGGCCTCGTCGATCTCGGGGAAGTCGCGCAGGTGGACCGAGGGAGCTCCGTCGGGGTCGGCGAGGTTGCGGTGGATCTCGTCGGCGAGGAAAGGGATGAACGGCGCCAGCATCGCCACCGTCTCCAGCAGGCAGTGGCGCAGGGTCGCGAAGGCGGCGCGGTCGCCTTCCCAAAAGCGCCGGCGGCTGAGCCGCACGTACCAGTTGGAAAGCTCCTCGACGAAGTCGGCGATCGCCCGGCCGGCGGCGGTGCAGTCGTAGTCGTCCATCCGCTCGCGCACGGTGGCCGTCGTCGCCTGCAGCCGCGAGAGCGCCCAGCGGTCGAGATCGTTGCGAGGCGCCTTAGTGTCCTCCTGGTCCACTAAAGCGCCATGGAAGTCCCCCGGCCCCAGCTCCTCCGCGTTCGCGTAGAGGACCCAGAACGAGTAGGTGTTCCACAGCGTCAGCAGGAACTGGCGCACCGACTCGCCGACGGTGTCGACGCTGAAGCGGTAGCCGGCCCAGGGCTGCTGGGCGGTCAGGTAGTACCAGCGGAAGGCATCGGCGCCATGGGCGTTCAGCACGTCCCAGGGGTCGACGACGTTGCCGCGGCTCTTCGACATCTTCTGCCCTTCGGGGTCGAGGATGAGGCCGAGGCAGACGCAGTTCTTGTAGCTGGAGGTGTCGAAGAGGAGGGTCGACTCGGCGAGCAGGGTGTAGAACCAGCCGCGGGTCTGGTCCTGGGCCTCGCAGATGTAGTCGGCCGGGAAGCGCTCCTCGAACTCCTCTTTGCCCTCGAAGGGGTAGTGGAACTGCGCAAAGGGCATCGCGCCGCTGTCGTACCAGGTGTCGATCACCGAGACGACCCGCCGCATGATGCCGCCGCACCGCTCGCAGTCGAGGGTGACGCCGTCGATGTAGGGGCGGTGCAGGTCCTCGGGCACGGCCTCCCGCGCCCGCTCCCTCAGCTCCGCCACCGAGCCGGCGCAGAAGCGGCCGTCGCAGCCCTCGCCGGTGCACTCCCAGATCGGCAGCGGGGTTCCCCAGTAGCGATCGCGGGAGAGCGCCCAGTCGACGTTGTTCTCCAGCCATTTGCCGAAGCGGCCGTGCTTGATGTGCTCGGGGTGCCAGCCGATCTCCTCGTTGTTGGCGAGGAGCTGGTCCCGCGCCTGGGAGGTGGCGACGTACCAGCTCGACTTCGCGTAGTAGAGGAGCGGCGTGCCGCAGCGCCAGCAGTGCGGATAGGCGTGCTCGTAGACCTGCTCGCGGAAGAGCAGCCCGCGCTGCTCGAGGTCGGCGATCAGTGCCGCGGTGACCTCGGGGTCCTTGACGAAGCTTTCCTCGAAGCCGCTGACGCGCCCGTCGAATTTGCCGTCGAGGCCGACCGGGTTGTAGAGGGTGCCGGCGTCGGTCGGGTCGAAGATCCCGGCCTCGGCGGCGACCCGGTAGTCGTCTTCGCCGAAGGCGGGGGCGACGTGGACTAGGCCGGTGCCGTCCTCGGTGGTGACGAAGTCGCCGGCGAGGACCCGGAAGGCGTTGGCGGGGCCGCCGTCCCCGAGCGCGAACACGGGGCCGCGGTAGCTGCGGCCGAGGAGGTCGGAGCCGGGGAAGCGGTCGAGCACCTCCGCCCCCTCGCCCAGCACCTTCTCGACCAGCGGCTCGGCGACGATCACGGTCTCGCCCTCCAGCCGCGCCCGCACGTAGGTGACCTCCGGGGCCGCGGCGACCGCAACGTTGCCGGGAAGGGTCCAGGGCGTCGTCGTCCAGACCAGCAGTGACTCGCCGCTCTCGCTGCCGTCCTCACCCAGCAGCGGGAACCGCACGTAGATCGAGGGGTCCTTGACGTCCTCGTACCCCAGCGCCACCTCGTGCGAGGAGAGCGCGGTGCCGCAGCGCGGGCAGTACGGCACGACCTTGTGCCCCTCGTACAACCGGCCTTTATCCCAAAGCTGTTTCAGCGACCACCAGACCGACTCGATGTAGTCGTCCTCGAGGGTCACGTAGGGGTCGTCGAGGTCGATCCAGAAGCCGATCCGCTCGGTCAGCTTGTTCCAGTCCTCGACGTACTCGAAGACCGACTCACGGCAGCGCTGGTTGAACTCGGCGATCCCGAACTCCTCGATCTCCTGCTTGGAGGAGATCCCCAGCTGCTTTTCGACCTCGAGCTCGACCGGCAGCCCGTGGCAGTCCCAGCCGGCCTTGCGCGGCACCCGGAACCCGCACATCGTCTTGTAGCGCGGATAGACGTCCTTGAAGACGCGGGCGAGGACGTGGTGGGAGCCGGGGCGGCCGTTGGCGGTCGGCGGCCCCTCGTAGAAGCTCCAGACCGGGGCGCCCTGGCGCTGCTCCAGCGAGCGCTCGAAGACCCCCTCCTCGCGCCAGCGCGCCAGCACCCGCTCCTCCAGCTCGGGGAAGGACTGCTTCGGGTCGACGGGCTCGAAAGCGGACATAGGGATCAGGATTCTATGAGCGACGATGTTTCCTACACCGATAGGTGTTTCTGGTCCCAGATTGAGCTCTACCGCTAGGGTGGCCGCCGATGGAGCGCTACGACCTCAACGGCAAAGTCGCCCTCGTCACCGGCGCCGCCCGCGGCATCGGCTTCGAGACGGCGCGGCAGATGCACCTGCGCGGGGCCTCGGTGGCGGTGCTGGACTTGGACGCGAGCCAGGCGCGCGAGGCGGCGGAGCGGATCGGGCCGCGGGCGATCGGGCTCGGCGGCGACGTCACCGACCAGAGCGCGCTGATGAACGCGGTCGCCGAGATCGTCGAACGCTTCGGCGGGCTCGACGTCGCCGTCGCCAACGCCGGCATCGCCCAGAAGCAGTTCGCGACCGTGCGCGGGATCTCCGGCGAGGAATGGGAGCGGGTCTTCGAGGTCGACATGCTCGGCGTCTGGCGGACTGTGCGGGCGGCCCTGCCGCAGCTCGTCGAGCGCAGGGGCCAGATGATCGTCGTCTCCTCCGTCTACGCCTTCGCCAACGGTTTCGGCAACAGCCCCTACGCGGTCGCCAAGGCCGGGGTCGAGTCGCTGGGCCGGACGCTGCGGGCGGAGCTGAAACCGCACGGGGCCAGCGCCTCCGTCGCCTACTTCGGCTGGGTCGACACGAAGCTGGTGCAGGACGCCTTCTCCCAGGAGACCTCCCCGCGGGTGAGGGAGCTGAGCCCGGAGTGGCTGCTGAAACGGATCACGCCGGAAGAGGCCGGCGCCGGCCTGGTCCGCGGGATCGAGGAACGGGCGCCGCGGATCTTCGTCCCCAAGTGGTGGCGCTACGTCTCGGCGCTGCGCGGCGTGCTCAACCCGCTGCTCGACAAGCGGATGGAGACCGAACCGAAATTCGCCGCCCTGGTGCGGGACATCGACGCGGAAACCGTCGACGCGATCAAAGCGCGGACCGAGGGACAGAGCGCTTAGGTCCGGACTTCCTCAACCTCAGCTCGGCTGGGTAGAGGTTGAGGAAGTCCGGGTGAGGCGCTCCAGGAGGGACACGACCGACTCGTAGCGCTTGCCGGTGGCGCGAGTCATCGCGATCTCGCAGGTGCGATTGCTGGAGAGGTAGGCGTCGAAGGTGCGGCCGGCGAGCTCTTCGGCCTGGGGACGCGTGGCGGAGGCCGTCAGCTCGGGGTGGGTGATGCCGCGATCGCCGGCGAAGGCGCAGCAAGTGGCGGACGGGGCGATGTAGACGTCGTCGGCGAGGGCGTTGGCCAGGGTGCGGATCGGATGGGCCAGCGCTAAGCGGCGGGTGGCGCAGGTCGGGTGGACGGTGGCGGAGGCCACCTTCTCGCCGATCTCCAGGGTCGGCAGCAGGCGCAGCGCCCAGGCCACCGAGTCGACGATCTCGATCTTCCGCAGCCGCTCCGCGCTCTCCTCCGTCAGCACCTCATCAGCGGGGTCGGCAATCGCCCCGGTGCAAGAGGCAGCGTCGATCACCACCGGCAGCGCCCCCTCCCCGCTCCACTCCCACAACCGCTCCACCATCTCGTTCGCCTTGTGCGCGTGAGCGGCATCGAACCCTTTCGAGCTCCAAGGCAACCCACAGCAACTCCCCGCCACGTCCCCCGGCACCCAAACGGGCGCACCAGCCCGCTCCGAAACCTCCACCAGCGCCTCAACCACGCTGCGAGACCGCAAACGACGCCGATTATCGACTTTGTTTGCGGTCTCGGCGGAGGAGGGGCCGAAGATGCGGTTGGTGCAGCTGGGGACGTACACCGCGGCGGCGCCATCAGGGGGAGCGGGTGACCCTCCCAGGGCACTCAACATCGAGCCATAGGCGAGATGTGCCCGG
>Ga0307300_10000162_pt1 | contig 16585 bp, 15 predicted proteins | sample ER_DNA_181_FD_194492 | JGI IMG/M metagenome (GOLD analysis project Ga0307300, IMG submission 194492) | Bulk soil microbial communities from the East River watershed near Crested Butte, Colorado, United States - ER_DNA_181 | ecosystem: Environmental > Terrestrial > Soil > Floodplain | place... | reverse complement strand
ACGAATGTCACAGAAAGGTAAAAGCTAGTCGAAGAGGGAAATGGGGGAGTCCCACTCGATGGTGTCCCAGACCGGCGCCGGTAGCTCATCAGCCTGGTCGTCGGTGTGCACGATGGAGTGAGCGCCGCAGCCGTGGTCCACACTGACGACGGTTCCGTCTGAGACCGAGAACGCGTTAGCACAGACACCGAACAAGGTGCCGAGACTGCCTTGCAGGCGTACGAAGAATCCGCAGGTCTCACAGACGTCAGGCGCCAGCTTGCTGAGCAGGTTGTCCGGACCTCCATCACCAGCCAGCCAGCGCTCAGCGGCCTCGTCATGACCCTGCACCGAAAGCACCCGCTCCCGGCCGAGTCCAAAGTCGGCGACCACGGTCCGAATGAGGCTCAACTCCGCGGCTTCGGCGTTCGCGGCCTGCTCACCACCGGTGTAGCCCGGTTCCAGCCGCGGATCATCGCCGGTACTCGGCATCAGCAGGCCAGGCGTTACGTCGCGGGGCTGGATCCGCTCGACCCACGGCACCCATTCGTTCGTCAGCAGCGCGCCTTCACTCGGCAGCAGCACGACCTCATCGACCGTCACCGCGCGCGCGCGGGCGGCCCGCGCAACGGTCACCGACCAACGCCAGCCCCGATAACCCGGATGCGGGCAGCCAAAGAAATGACTCACCACTCTGGTGTCCTCGGCCTGGGCGCCGAGATAGTCGCCGACCCCGATAACGCCGGCGGTCTCTTCGGCCGCTTCGCGAGCAAGATCAACGGCAGCGAGGCAGACTGCGTCTGGTTGAGTCGTACCGGTGCTCGAAGGCATGATCCCCATTCTGCAGCACCCTGACGTCATGACCGACTCGACCGTCCTGACCCGAGCCGGAGAGCGTCGCACATCGGTGCCCGACTGAGCAGGTCGGCTTGGCCAGCGTGCTGGCGATGAGCCTGACTGCGTCAGTGCTCGGCAATCAAAAAAGCCGAGACGCCTGACTAGAGCTCGAGTTCATCCGCGACGGCGCGCAGCACCGTAGCGATCTTGCTGCTGGTCTTGGCGTCGGGATAACGGCCGCGTCGGTAGCCGTTGCCAATGCCATCGAGCATTTTGATCAAGTCCTCGATGATCACGGTCATCTGGTCCGGCTGCTTGCGATGCGCCTTCGAGAGGGAGGGCGGGACCTCCACGATGTGCACCGAAAGGGCTTGCTCGCCCTTGCGGCCTTCCACGACGCCGAACTCGACCCGCTGGCCGGCCTTCAAGCTCGTGACCCCCGGAGGTAACGCGGTGGCACGGACATAGACGTCGCCGCCCTCATCCTTGGTTAGGAAGCCAAAGCCCTTTTCGGCGTCGTAAAACCTCACCTTGCCAACAGGCACGTCCACCCTCACTTGCTCTTTCGCCGGTTCGCCAGTAGTCGTTTGATTAGGCACTGCTCGCGCGACCGACGCTCGCAGTAGAACCTACGTCGGCACTGCTCGCGCGACCGACGCTCGCCGTGAGGACTTACCCCCACAACAGCGCGCTAAGCGTAGCCGTTTCGGTCCTGCAGCCCAACCTTGAATTGGGCTTCCTTGTCGCCTTGAAGCACGTTGTCCGCTTCAGGCTGAGCCGTCTGCTGTTCTACCCGCTCTAGTCCGCCGGTCCCGCGTCTACGATGACTGCATGGCAACGTGGGAGGACGGGCCGGAGTACGCGCCGATCGAGCGCCCCTCCGACTTTCAGACACCCGACGCCGCGCCCTTGACGACAGCAGCGCCGTACCCTCAAGCCGCTGCTTGGGCTCCCAGGAATCGGCCCGTCTTCGATGCTCCATCGAGTCCCGTGACGCCACTGGGCGCCTTGGTCCCCGCGCGAGGCGAGGACCCGCGCGACCCTGAGAAACCATTCACCGTCGTAGCCAGCATGATGACCACAGACTCGGCCTGGGGGGCCGTGCACTGGGCGCCCCAGGCGGGCCGGACGGTCGGGCCTACTGCTTCAGGCAACTGGAGCCCACCGGTCGGCGCTCCCTATCCACCGCCCGACCAGCCCATTGCTGTTCGCTCCGGGAGCAGCCCAACGACGGCTCCCTTTCCAGCGCCCGGCACGCCAGGTTGGTTCAGGCCTGGGCCGTCAGGTCAACAGCCGCAGCAAGCTGCACCCGTCACGGCGAGGAGTGTCCTCGACGCGGCAACACCTGGTCTCTGCATGTGCCTGATCATCGGCGGCCTGGTCTATGTTCTCGCGCCGATCTTCCTCTGTATCAGTGTGGGTCTTGCCGGTCGCGTCAAGGTCGCGACGGCAGAAGTCCGCCGAGCCCACGTCTTCGGCTTGGTGGTGCTCGCCATGCTTGGCGTCCTCGGCTCGCTGATCGTCGGTACCGGCTTCAGTGAGTGGTGGGGATTCGTCGGTCAGTGGGCGCTGTTGATTTGCTGGGTGCTGCTCGTCGCCACACTGATCACGATTTATCGACGCCTCAAGTCCGAAGCCCCACCTCCGCCGACCTATCGATCTCCCTGGGGGTAGCGCGAGGTGACGGCGCTGAGTGACCAGCAGCGGCCACGCACCTTGACCGAGGCCCTGCGTGCAATGTCGGCCGAAAAGCTGACCACCTTCCTCGACCTACGTCCAGACCTTCTCGAACCCGTTCCGCAAGATGTTGCGGAGCTCGCGAGCCGATCCACCACCTCGGCCTCGATCACCCGAGCCATTGACGAACTCAACGCCTGGCTGCGAACGGTTGCCGAGGCGCTGTCCGCGCTCCCTGATCCCGCCTCAGTTGCAGAGTTGGCGATCATGCTCGGGCAGCCACCGTCTACCGTGGCCGCAGCGGTCGCTCAGCTCCGTGAACGCGGCTTGCTGTGGGGCCAGGACGATCAGCTCCACCTGGTGCGACCGGTGCGCGAGGCGTTCGAGCCCTATCCCGGTGGTCTGGCTCCCCCATCGGCCCGGCCGATGTCCGCCGAGCAGATCGACGCGGCATTGCAGGATTGCGGCGCTGAAGCCCGCGTCGTGTTGGAACGACTTCTCTGGTCGCCGACCGGGGCCGTACGCAACGCCGAGCGCCCGGTCAGCTTTACCTCCGCCCGGTCACCGATCGAGCGCCTGCTCAGTCGCCAGCTGCTGCGACCGCTGGATTCCGAGACCGTGATCATCCCTCGCGAGGTGGCATGGCAGTTGCGGGAAGAGCGCTTCAGTGCAGAGCCGGTCGCCCCCGAGCAGCCGGTGATCACGGGGCGACTTCGGAATTCGAATCTGGTTGATCGGGCGGCGGCTGGCGCCGCTTTCGCCGTACTGCACGACATCGAGCTGCTGGCCTATCGCCTGGAGGCCATCCCCCACAAACTGCTCCGCGGTGGGGGTTTGCCGAACCGCGACGTCCTGACGCTTGCTCGACATCTCGGCGCCGAACCAGATCATGCCAGCTTTCTTCTCGAGTGCGCGGCAGCCGCTCAACTCATTGCACCCGCCAGCACAACAGCTTTGCTTCCGACCCCCGACTACGACCAATGGCTCGGCCAGGATGCCCCAAGCCGCTGGCGGCTGGTTATTGAGGCATGGCTGGATGCCGACCGCTTCTTCGCCCGATCATCAGCAGGCGCCGGCGGCCACGCCCTCGGGCAAGAGGCGTACGCCCGCAGTGCGGCCAGGCTGCGCAAGACCGTCGTACGGATCCTTGCAGACACCGAGCCTGGAACGACGCTGGATCGGGACCGGCTGGTCTCCGCCGCTTCTTGGCACCGGCCCACCTTGACGCACGGACCTGTAACGGCGGATCAGTTGGTGGAGTGGACGTTGTGTGAGGCGTCGTGGTTGGGGCTGGCGGCACTCGGTGCGGTGTCCTCGTTCGCCCGCCTTCCGTTGCTGCCGGATCTCTCGATGCCGGCTGCATTGCAGGATCTGTTCCCTGCTCCGGTCGAGCGCTTCGTCATTCAGACCGATCTGACCGCGGTTACCGCCGGTCCCCTCGAGCACACAGTCGCAGCCGAGTTGCGGCTGCTGGCCGATCAGGAGTCGCGCGGCGGGGCGGGTGTCTATCGGTTCAGTCCCGTTTCGCTGCGCCGCGCCTTCGACCAGGGCTGGTCGGCTGCGGAAGTGCAATCTTGGCTACAGCGGCACTCCACCACCGGCCTACCCCAAGCGCTCGACTACCTGATCGACGACGTCGCCAGGCGCCATGACAGCATCCGCATTGGCCCGGCGGTCTGCTATGTCCGCATCTCTGACCCGGCACAAGCTGCGGCGCTGCTGGCTCACCCTTCGGCATCAGGACTTGGGCTCCGAGCGGTGGCCCCGAATGTGCTCATCGCGGCGGTTGACGAGTGTGAGCTGCTCCCGCTACTCCAAGAGCTTGGACATAGCCCAGTCGTAGAAAACGGTGCCGGTGAGGTGCTCCTCACTCCGCCGACTCGGCGCGCTGGGAAGCAGCTGACCGAATCGAGGCCGCTCCTTTCCGCTGCTGAGGTGGCTGAAGCCCTGCTGACCCGTGGGGCAGGCCACCCGGTCGCTTTGCAGCCTGGAGTCACTCAGCCAACCGCCGAGGTCGGTCTGTCAATCCCGCGCGGGACCCTAGCCAGGTCCATAGAATGAGCGGATGCATGCGGCCACGATCAGGCGAATGATCGTTTTTGGCGTGTGCGCGCTTGGGGTCGGATCCCTGTACCTGGTGCCCAGCATCGCGCGGTCCCCAGAACAGATCAGGCTGTCGGGCCCTCTTGACGAGCCCACCACCTCGCCAGCCGGACCGGGACCGAGTAAGCCCGACCAATCCGCCTCGACGAGCGGTGGCCCCGATTCGGTCGCCGGAGGTGGTGTCGCACCAAGCGACAACGCGCCGACCACCCAGCCATCGGCGACGCGCAGCACGGGCGCAACTGATGCCGATGACCGCCTGGCCCGGAGGCCAAGACCCGATCAGACTAAGGCCAGCAAGGACTCTGATCCGCCCCAGCCCGTCGCCGATATCGAGGCGTCGAAGGTCACCAGGCAACGGCTCACCGTCAGCTGGCCGGTGACCGGCGACAATGTGGGGGTGATCGGCTATCGCATCTGGCTCAACGGTTTCGAGGTGGCGACCACCGCCAAGACCCGGGCAAGGCTGCGTTGGTTCAACAATGACAGCGGCCAGCACGTCGTACAAATTCGCGCTGTGGACGCCGCTGGCAACCAGAGCCGGAGCTCACCGACATTGGTGGTCACGAGACCTTCGTCCGAGCCGACTGTGACGCCGACACCGGAGCCGGCCGACTCGTCGCCGCCGACGAGGGAACCGACCGAGCAAAGCCGCCCGGACGCTCTGTCATCGAAGTCGCCTAGCGCGAGGTCGACCGGCCAGAAGTCCACAGCCGAACCGACTCCGCGCTGATGTCAACGCCGGCCAGCGGCCCGGGGCCGCTCATCGTACAGTCCGACCGCACGCTGCTGCTCGAAGTCGATCATCCTGAGGCCAATGCGTGCCGGATCGCGATCGCACCGTTTGCGGAACTGGAGCGGGCGCCCGAGCACATTCACACCTATCGGCTGACTCCGCTCGGGCTCTGGAACGCCCGAGCTGCGGGCCATGACGCCGAGCAGGTGGTCGACACACTCCTGACCTACAGCCGTTACCCGGTGCCGAACGCGCTACTGGTGGACGTAGCCGAGACGATGGCCCGGTACGGCCGGCTGCGGATCGAGAAACACCCGACGCATGGGCTGATCTTGGTCAGTAGCGACCGCGCAGTGCTCACCGAAGTGCTGCGCAGCGCCAAGATCAAGGGACTCATCGGCGGCCGGATCGACGATGACACCGTCGTCGTCCACCCTTCTGAACGCGGTCACCTGAAACAGATCTTGCTCAAACTTGGCTGGCCTGCCGAAGATCTGGCCGGCTATGTCGATGGCGAAGCGCACGCCATCAGCCTGAACCAGCGCGGCTGGACGCTGCGGCCCTATCAGGGTCAAGCTGCTGATTCCTTCTGGCACGGCGGATCCGGCGTCGTCGTCCTACCGTGCGGTGCCGGCAAGACGATCGTCGGCGCCGCCGCGATGGCGTTGGCCGGGGCCACCACGTTGATCTTGGTGACGAATACTGTCGCGGCGCGGCAATGGCGTGACGAGTTGATCAAGAGGACCACACTGACCGCCGATGAGATCGGCGAGTACTCCGGCGCCAAGAAGCAGATCCGGCCGGTCACCATTGCGACGTACCAAGTGATCACCACCAGGCGCAACGGGATCCACCCTCATCTCGAGCTGCTCGATGCGCGAGATTGGGGTTTGATCATTTACGACGAGGTGCACCTGCTGCCGGCGCCGGTCTTCCGGATGACGGCCGGGCTGCAGGCACGGCGTCGGCTCGGCCTGACTGCCACGTTGATTCGCGAGGACGGCCGGGAAGGTGACGTGTTTTCGCTGATCGGGCCAAAGCGCTACGACGCGCCGTGGAAAGACCTCGAGGCCCAGGGCTACATCGCGCCTGCCGACTGCATCGAGGTCCGGGTGACCCTCAACGAGGCCGAGCGGATGGCGTATGCGGTCGCAGAGCCGGACCAGAAGTATCGGCTGGCTGCCACCACCGAGTCCAAGACGAGTGTCGTCGTGGAACTTGTGTCCAAGCATCGGGGTACGCCGACGCTCGTGATCGGACAGTACGTTGATCAACTGGAAGATCTTGCTGCCCGGCTTGATGCACCATTGATCACCGGTGAGACGACCGTACGGCGGCGCGAGCAGCTCTACGAGGCCTTCCGCACCGGTGAGATCGAACTGCTCGTGGTGAGCAAGGTGGCGAACTTCTCGATCGACCTCCCATCCGCTCAGATCGCTGTCCAGGTCTCGGGTGCCTTCGGCTCGCGGCAGGAAGAGGCTCAGCGGCTCGGACGGCTCTTGCGACCCAAGTCGGAGGGCGTCACCGCCCGCCTTTACGCCGTGGTCGCTCGCGACACGGTCGACACCGACTTCGCCGCGCACCGACAACGGTTCCTCGCTGAGCAAGGCTACGGCTACCGCATCATGGACGCAGAAGACGCACTCACCGCGGAGTGAGATGGGCCATTCTTGTTCGCTGCTCGCACATCCCGCGTGGCGACTGCGCGAGCGGACCACAAAAAGGGCGCGCGCGTACGCTCGGATGTCGAGGAGGCACCATGGCCGATGATCCTGTCAGGAAGCGGTCCGGCCGAGCCGGCAAACGCGTCGAACGCCAGCGCCGTAAGCCGGAGTCCCAATACCTCGAGCTGTCCGCCGAGCCGGCGTGAGCGATCTCCCGTCATGAGCGTGTTTTCTGGTGCTGAGATCGCATACCTGCAGAGCAAGTCGATGGGCCGATTGGCAACCATCGGCGCTGACGGCAGACCACATCTGCTTCCGCTGACTTATCACTTCAACGCCGATGAGGACACCATCGACATCGGAGGCATCGACTTCGGCAACACCAAGAAATGGCGAGACATGCTCGACAACCCTCACGTGGCGTTTCTCGTCGACGACGCCTCGCCCGACGGCGCCCGCGCGATCGAGATTCGTGGCGACGCCGAGCCGCACCTCACCGGCGGGGAGTTGATCAATCCGCGGTTTCCCAACTTCAAGCCGCAATTCGTACGGGTGCGAGCTCACCGCGTCGTCAGCTGGGGAATCGACAGCGAAGGGTTCCAGCCGCATGCTCGAAACGTGAGTTGACCCAGCCGACGGGTCGCGTCAGACGTCGAGAACCGTCGACTCCTCCTGGGTTCCGAGATCAACTGGCCAGATGTCTGGCTGACCAGCCAGAGACCAGAGCTCAACCAGCTCGTGCGGCCAGATCCATTCGTCGGTGTGGCGCAGATCGTCGTGGGTCCACCAGCGATGCCCGAGCAGCGTGAGCTGCTCATCTGTGGTGTGCGCCGAAATGTTCACCTCAAATGGCGACACCATGGCCAAGAAGAATGACTCGTCCTGCTCGATCACCAGGTCGGAGTATCCGTGCACGACATGCCGGCTGGCGATCGGGCCCAGCAGGTCGGCCTCCGTCAGCCGGTAGCCGGTTTCCTCGGCCACCTCTCGGATGGCCGCGGACATCTCACTCTCTCCCTCGTCAATCCCACCGCCGGGAGTCGTCCACCAGCTTGTGCCAGGAATCCCGGGATCGCTGTCCTCGAACAACAATGTGCGGTCAGTGTCGATCATGATTACCCGTACGGTCGCCCTGGATTGCCGCGGACGGTCCGCCGGATCCGCCACCGGCAGATAACTACGCTCGGTATCAGAGGAAGACACGGCCTACACCTTACGAGCACCCTTGCTGCCGCAGGGCCGCACCCCAGTAGCGGTGCTGCAGAAAATTCCGTGGACTGTTCAGCCATCTGGTGGGTAGGCTGACCCCTCGCTCCCCGTACCCACCGATCTAGCATCGGAGCTGTTCGCATGCCTGAAACACCGGGCGACATCCTGGCCAGGGAACGCACCCACCTCCGCGAGTCCCGCGCTGCGCTCGAGCGAATGAAGCAACACGCTGCCGGTCTCGAGGCGTTCGGCGGTGACCACGTGTCGACCGAGCACCTCAAGCAAGCGCTCTATCGCCGCATGAAAGCACTCGAAGACGATCCGACCGTGCCGCTGTTCTTCGGCCGGCTCGACTATGACAGCGACCTGGGTGCGGAGCAGGACGAGACACTCTACATCGGTCGGCGACATGTCACGGGTGAGGCGGGAGGCGAGCCGCTGGTCATCGATTGGCGCGCCGGCATGTCACTGCCCTTCTACCAGGCAGGTCCCGGCCAGTCGATGGGTGTTCGGCTCCGCAGGCGCTTCGGTTTCTCGCACGGCCAGCTGACGGCGTATGAGGACGAGGATCTGGCTGGGCTGCACGACATGGCCCATTCCGACATTCTGGAGTCTGAGATCGAGCGGCCCCGGACCGGCCCGATGCGCGACATCGTGGCCACTATTCAGCCGGAGCAAGACAGCATCGTGCGGGCGGGTCTCGGCCAATCGCTGTGCGTCCAGGGTGCGCCTGGCACCGGCAAGACTGCCATCGGCTTGCACCGCGCCGCCTATCTGCTCTACGCGTTCCGCGAGCAGCTGGCTCGGGCAGGCGTGCTGGTCGTCGGGCCGAACGACAGCTTCTTGTCCTATATCGCTGACGTACTACCTGCATTGGGTGAGATCGATGCTGTCCAGACCACCGTGACATCGCTGGTTTGTCAGGCGAATGGCGTCAGCGCCCGCGGGCTCGACAGCGTTGCCGCGGCGCTGATCAAAGGGGATGTGCGGATGGCTGAGGTGCTGCACCGGGCCGTATGGAGCCATCTCGGCACTGCCACGGCGCCCTTGGTCGTGCCACGCGGGGCCTATCAATGGCGGGTTGGCGCGTATCTGACGAGCGAGATGGCCGATGAGCTGCGGCGGCGCGGCGTCCGGTACGGCGCCGGCCGAGCCATGCTGCCGCAACGGCTGGCTCACCAGGTACTGCTGCGGATGGAGGCAGCCGGGGATTCCCCCGACGATCGGGTCCAGGATTCGGTCGCCCGCAGCAAACCGGTCAAGGCGTACGTCGACGCGATCTGGCCGGCTCTCGACGCGCCGAAGCTGATGATGAAGCTGCTCACCGACGCGGCATTCCTGGCCGTCGCAGCCGATGGCATTCTGAGCGCGGACGAGCAGCAGCTGATCATGATGCGCCGTCCGCCGCGATCAGTGGCAGCCGCCCGCTGGTCGCTGGCGGACGTGATCTTGATCGATGAGGCCGCGGACCTGCTGCAGCGTACGCCGAGTCGCGGCCACGTCATCCTCGACGAGGCACAGGATCTGTCGCCGATGATGCTGCGCGCTGTCGGACGCCGAGCGACCACCGGTTCCGTCACGGTGCTTGGTGATCTTGCACAGGCGACCACACCGTGGGCAACCCGCTCCTGGCAGGAATCGCTGGCCCATCTCGGCCATCCCGATGCCGCCGTCGAAGAGCTGGTGGCAGGGTTCCGTGTGCCGGGAGCAGTGATCGATTTCGCTGCCCGACTGCTGCCGCAGATTGCGCCGGCGCTCAAGCCGCCGCACTCGATACGACGGCACCGTGGCGAACTCGACCTGCGCCCCACCCATCGGCTGAATGATGAGCTAGTCGCAGCGATAACCCAGGCCATAGGCGATGAAGGCACGGTGGGTGTGATCGTCGCGGACGCCGCTGCGCCTGGCATCCAGAAGCTGCTGGAGCGTCAGCAGATCGACTACGACATGCTCGGCGAGGATCCAGAGATCTTCGATCCTCGAGCCGACCTTCCTCGCTCCGATCCGGAGGTGGCTCCGCTGCTGAAGCCCATCGTGGTTCCGGCGACCCTCGCCAAGGGTCTGGAATTTGATCACGTCGTGCTGCTAGAGCCGGCCGACATCGTTGCGGGCGAACCCGATCAGCTGACGGGGTTGCGCCGGCTCTACGTCTGTCTTACCCGCGCTGTGACCTCGCTGGTGGTGGTGTACGCGGCAGAGCTGCCTGCTGCGCTCGTGGCCTAGGCCGCTGGCCTGACTCAGCCGAATGAGGGAGGCTCGGTCAGCGGCAGTCTGACCTGGAAGCGAGTGTCCCCCGGCTTTGACCTCACCCGAAGATCGCCGCCATGCCGCTGGGTGATCACGCGATAGGAGATGTCCAGGCCCAGCCCGGTTCCCTGGCCGACCGGCTTGGTGGTGAAGAACGGTTCGAAGATCTTTTGCTGGATCTCGACTGGTATGCCGATACCGGTGTCGCAAATCTCGACCAGCACCCAGCCATCCTCCCGCGACGTACGGACGGTGAGCGTTCCGCCGTCGGGCATCGCATGGATGGCGTTGTCGATCAGATTGGTCCATACCTGGTTCAGCTCGGCGGGATGGGCTGGAATCATGGGCAGCGATTCGTCAAAGTCCTTGACGATGGTGATCTTCCCCGATTCCTTGATCTTGTGGCCGAGCATGACCAGCGTGCTCTTCAGCCCGTCGCGTACGTCGATGTCTTGATGTGCCGCGCGATCCATCTGGGAATACTGCTTGGCCGCTCCGATCAGGGCCGAGATCCGGCCTGTGGAGTCCTCGATCTCCACCATCAGCTGCTCGGTCTCCAACGCGTAAGTCACCCAGTGCAGCCCATCGGCGAGGAGGGTCCCCGGCATGGTCGAGGCGATCTCATCGAGCCAGTCGGTATGGACCCCTGCGGCGACAAGGGTGGGAGCCAGGTCCCATCCATCGTCGATCCCATGATCATCAAGCCAGTCGGTGATCTCGTCTTCAGCCTCGCCGACCTGCATCGGCGTGAGTTTTTCGGCCTTCGCCATCTTCTCTACCGCCGCCTCTTGCAGATCGGTGAGCGCCACCAGAGCCTTCGGGTCGACGTCGGCAGTCGCCAGATGGGCGAGCTTGCGTCGCATCCTGCTCACCAATTCCCGCAGCGAGGCTGTGGCGCGTACGGCGGCAGATGCCGGATTGTTCAGCTCGTGGGTAAGCCCGGCCGACAAACGGCCGAGCGACAGCAGCCGCTCCCGCTGGCCGATAATGGCCTGGCTTGATCGGAAGCCTGTGGTGAGGCCCTCGAGCAGGTGCATGGCCATCGGGAACCACTCGCGGAACTTCTCCCCGAACTCCGCCGAACCGATGACCCAGAAATCACAGTCCGTGACGGCACGTGCGGAGCCCCAGTACGGCAGGTCAGCCATGCCTTTGACAAAGGACTGGGTCGCGCCGGAGTAAACGCCTCGTTGGTTGGTGCGCCCGGTTTCCACCTCGGTGTTCTCCACCCGGCGGTGCATGGACATCGTTCCGGACAGCAGGACGAATAAACAGGTCGCTGGATCCCCCTCGTTATAGACCGACTGGCCGCCTGACCAGGCCTGGCAGTACCCGGTCCCACTCAGCCAGGCCAGCTGATCATCATCGAGTTTCTCGAACAGGAACAGGGTGCGCAGCTCTGAAGGGCTTAGTCGCACCGGCTCAACGGTCTGTTCGCTCATGATCAACTCCTTACTGCTCCGCCAGGTAGCGATGGACCAAGGTGACCGCGAGGGCCCCTTCGCCCACCGCGGAGGCGACCCGCTTGACGGACTGGGCGCGTACGTCGCCCGCCACGAAGACTCCAGGGATGCTGGATTCCAGCAGGTACGGGTCACGCGCCAGGTCCCAGGATGCCGGCCGCTTGCCACCCGCTGTCAACCCGGAGCCGGTGACCACAAAGCCGCTCGCATCTCGCACAAACGATGGCGGCAGCCAGTCGGTTAACGGCGCGGCGCCGATGAAGACGAAGAGATGCCCGGCATCAACCACTTCCTGGCCTCCATCATGATCGACAAAGGTGACGCACTGGAGTCGATCATCTCCTGAACAGCTTTGCACGGAGGTGTTGAGCCGAACCTCGATATTGGCGATCTTGCCGATCTGTTCGATCAAGTATGACGACATCGACTTCTCCAAGGAGTCACCGCGCACCGCCATTGTCACCCTCGTTGCATACCGGGAAAAGAAGACGGCTGCTTGGCCTGCTGAGTTCGCCCCACCGACGATGATCACGTGATCACCCGAGCAGGATTCGGCCTGGGTCGCTGAGGAGCCGTAATAAACGCCGCGCCCGACAAGCTCGTCGGCGCCGGCTGCCGTCAGCTGGCGATAGCTCACTCCGGTCGCCAGCACGACCGCATGCGCTAGCACCGAGGATCCGTCGTCAAACAGCACCTGTCGTGCGGGACCTCTGACCTCGAGGCCGACCACCGTACGCGCTGTCAGGAGCTCGGCACCGAAGCGCTGCGCTTGTCGCCTGGCTCGGTCGGTGAGCTGGTCGCCAGAGACACCGTCGGGAAAGCCAAGGTAGTTCTCTATCCGGGAGCTCTGGCCTGCCTGACCGCCAGCCGCCGCTCTCTCCACAACGACGGTCCTGAGGCCCTCCGAGGCCGCATAGACGGCGGCACCCAGGCCGGCCGGGCCACCGCCGATGATCACCACGTCGTAGAACTCGCCCTGCGGATTGGTGCTCAAGCCCACCGCATTGGCCAGCTCGACCAGACTCGGCTGCACCAGCGGCTGGCCGTCACTCGTGATCACCACCGGGGCTTGACTCAGGTCGGCGCCCGCAGCCGCGAGGAGCCGAGCACCGTCGGGGTCACTGACGTTGTACCAGCGGTAGGGCACCATGTTGCGGGCCAGGAAGTCGCGTACGTCATACGATGCCGTCGACCAGGGATGGCCCAAGATCTTGATCTTGTGTTCGGGTTCCCTGCCCTCCCGCTGCCACGCCTCCAGCAGCTGGTCGACGATCGGGTAGAACTTCTCCTCCGGCGGTTCCCAGGGCTTCAGCAGATAGTGGTCAACATCGACCACGTTGATCGCCTGGATTGCCGCGTTGGTATCGGCGTACGCGGTCAGCAGGGCCCGGCGCGCCTGCGGAACCAGATCCATGGCCTGCTCGAGAAAGTCGACCCCATTCATCCGTGGCATCCGATAGTCAGCCAGGATCGCCGCCACCTGCTCGCCGCGTAACACCACATCCTTGATGGCCTGCAACGCTTCCTCACCTGAGTCGGAGCGCATGATGCGATATTCGGCGCCGTAGCGGCGGCGCAGATCACGAGCGACAGCACGGGACACGCTCGGGTCGTCGTCGACGGTGAGAAGCACGGGCCGCGTGACCCGCTCAGTCCGCCCCTCGGCAACCGGCGCTGTCATACGCCGACCTCGTCGACATAGCACCAGCGCCACTGCTCACCGGGCTCAGCCGACGTCACGACTGGGTGACCGACAGCTCGAGCATGGGCACTCGCGTGCCGTGCTGGCGAGGAGTCGCAGCACCCGATGTGGTCGCAGGTTAGACAGCGGCGAAGATGAACCCAGCGCCCGCCGACTGCGAGGCAATCACTGCAGGCGGCTTGGAAGCTGCTGGGAACTGGGGTCATCGGAACGTCGTCGAGATGGGCGCAACTAGTCACAGGCTGGTTCCTTTCCTCCGCCAATCTAGTCTGCGCGCCAGACCCAGCCGGAACCTCGACGGGGGCCAGGTGGTGCGTCCAACAACGAGGAGGATTCTGCCGCACAGAGTCGCGGCACAATCCGGCCCGTTATTCCGCGGCCCAGCGTGGAGCCAAGCGGGACTGCCGTCGGCGGCGTAGCCCGGCCGAGGTCAGTAGTACGACGATCTCGCGCGAGGACACGGGCTGGGCACCCTCGGCCAGTGCCGCGCCGTAGCGCTCGGCGATGACGTCGTAGTGATCACGCTCGAACCCGCGTCGCGGGATGCCGATGCGCGCCGCGAAGTTGTGCAGCTCTTGGTACGACCGATCGCTGATCAAGTGTGACCAGAGGTGCCCATGTCCGGGCCAGGTCGGTGGGTCGATATAGACGGTCAAGAAGAAGTCGCTCCCACCACGACCTGCCGGCTGGCATGGTCGATCAGTGTCCGCCACGTGCGAACCAGCCCAGGATCGACGTACGCCTTGGTTGATCCCAAAGGCCGCACCGCTGCATCAATCTGGAATGCCCGGATGCCCGCCCTTGTCAGCCATGGGACATGCTCGGGCAGCAAGCCACCGCTGGCCATGATCACCGTTCGGGCAAACTCATCGACCTGAGCCCGGGCGACAAGATCATCCAGGCCCTCGCTGACACCGCGTGCGGATCCCGCGGTCAAAACCTGGTCGAGGCCTGGCAGCGTACGCAGCTCGCGCCACGCGCGGTTGCTGGAAATGCAGGCGTCAACGGCGCGGTGAAAAGTCCAGCGAAAAGCAGTTTGCTCGCCGACAATCTCGGTCACTACACCGGTATCGACCTCGGTGTGACCGTTGAGAAAGCCCAGCACGACGCCATCGGCGCCGACCGCCAGATAGCTGCCGAGCAGACCCTTGAGCCTCGCAACTTCGCCGCCGTCGGTCGTGTAACCCTGACGCAGCCGGAGTACGACCCGGATCGGAAGACTCGTCGCACGGCGCACCTGGCCGACCAGCGCCGGCTCCGGGGACAAACCATCAGCCAGGCTAGATATGAGTTGTAGCCGGTCGGCTCCCCCGGCCTCGGCCCGTTCGGCATCCGCAGCGTGCAGCACGACGACCTCAAGCAGACCAGTCCTCAGCACGGTCACCGCCGCCGCGCGGCTGGACTGAACACCATGGCGTCACAATATTCCTCCGGCCCGACAAAACGGTCGACCATAGACTTGCGGCGTGGCTGCAATGAAGCGGCTGGTCGCTCTCGTCTCGGCGGCCTGCATGCTCTCCGCTGGCTGCACGTATACCAAGGAGGAACCGGGGCTCTTCCGCACCAAGGTGTCGCAGTCGCCGACGGTCGAGCAAACAGCGCCACCCGCGCCGACCAATCCGAAATTGCCCGTGGCCGCAGAGGCCGAATGGACCACCGCCGAGGGATTGAATATCACGACTCGGCTCGCTATTCATGCCGTACGGCGACTCCAGCACGCGACCGTGGTCGATTGGTCAGTTACGCCGCTGAGCGCTCCTGGCTTCGGACGTGGTGACCGCCTGCCTTCATGGGTCGACCTCGGGCTGAGCCGCACCTCCGAAGGGGACATCAACATGTTCCTCCTCGACCCCGCGGGCGGGAAGGTCTACCGGACTCTCAGCCATCAGTCTCGACGCTTGTTCAATCGCTGCCTGTGTACGCCGCTCTGGTTGGCGCAACAGAGCCTCCGGATCGGCGACACGCGTGTGTTGCAGGCAAGCTTTCCACCGCTGCCGGAGGCGCTCGGTTTCATCGATGTGGACATGATCAACATGGCACCGTTCGTGCATGTCCCGGTGACGCCGATCGGTCAGGTACCCACCGCGCCGCGTCCGACGGACCTGACTCGGCCGCCGGCCTTCGTGCGCCCGATCCTTGCGCAGCAGGTTTTCCGATATCGCCAGGAGCCCCACCGAGTCCAGAGCATCGCCATCGACCGGGTCGTCGTGGCGCCGGGGCGAACATCTCTGGAATGGACGATCAAGTCCGTCACCGATCAGTCCACCTTCGTGCTCGAGCCGGCGTTGTCCCCGATCGGCGGCATCTTGCCCGACGGCGTTGACGTGCTGAACCCGGACGTCGTCAGCGGGCCCATGATCAAACCGCAGGGTGCCACAAAGGCCAAACCCGCACGGGTGTCCTGGATGACGGCGGCCGTGTCCGAACGCAAGGCATACGAGTGCCTGTGTAGTGGGCTGGGACTGTGGGCAGGCTCGCTGCGCCGGGAGGGCGGCCGAGCAAGCGTGGCGAGCAACTATCCGGCGCTGCCGGTCGGAACCCGATCCGTTGAGGTGATTTTGCCCGGCGTCGCCACCCTCTCCGGCATTCCCGTGGTCGAGGCCGAGGACATAGCTCCTCGACTAGGTCCTCCGGAGCCGTACACCACAGATATCTGGACCTACTACAGCGACGATCCGCCGCGCGGCTGGTCCACTGCTCAGTGGCCGACGCCGCTACCGGATCCGGACCAGCTGAAGGACTACCGGTTCTCCATCGAGAACGTGACGACGCTGCCCGGCTGGTAATCCGCCAGAGACCTTGTTCCTGTCATTCGTCCTGCCACGTTTGCGCTCCCGAGACGGCAAACGAGGGTCGAAGGCGCTGATCAGACACCTGCCACTCGTCCTGAGAGGGAAAACGACGGCCGCCCAATCAGCTCCGTCGGCCGACGTCACACCACAAGCAAGAAGGGGCGGCTCCGTGTCGG
>Ga0307300_10000159_pt1 | contig 16739 bp, 17 predicted proteins | sample ER_DNA_181_FD_194492 | JGI IMG/M metagenome (GOLD analysis project Ga0307300, IMG submission 194492) | Bulk soil microbial communities from the East River watershed near Crested Butte, Colorado, United States - ER_DNA_181 | ecosystem: Environmental > Terrestrial > Soil > Floodplain | place... | reverse complement strand
GCTCTCCTCGGTGGCTCCGTACCGCTGGATCGCTGGTATCTATATCGAGTTGTTCCGGGGCCTGCCGGCCCTCATCGTGCTACTCGCGTTCGGTCTGCTGCCGCTGGCCTTTTCCGGCCTGATTATTCCCTTCGACCCGTACGGCACCGTGTGGCTTGCGCTCGGCATAGTCGCTGCCGCCTACATGGCCGAGACCATCCGAGCCGGCATCCAGGCAGTTCCGAAGGGCCAGGTCGAAGCGGCTCGCTCGCTCGGTATGCCGGCCGGGGTGGCGAGTCGGAAGATCGTGCTTCCGCAAGCCTTTCGGATCGTCATTCCTCCATTGACCAATGAGCTGATCTTGCTGGTAAAGGACTCGTCGCTTGCCTACATCCTGGGCTTGTCGGCGACCGGCTATGAGCTGACCAAGTACGGGCGCGATCTGTCCAGCACCAACGCCAATCTCACCCCACTGGTGGTCGCTGGTCTCTGCTATTTGGTGATTACGCTGCCGCTTACCTTCCTCGTGCAGCGGCTGGAAGTCCGCGCCAGGAGAGGTCGGTGATCGCGATGTCGGAAGCCGTCACTGACACCGCCACCACTCCATCGGCTGGGCAAGGGGATGTGGTGGTCGAAGTCATCGACCTACACAAGTCCTTCGGCTCTGTCGAGGTGCTCAAAGGCATCTCAACGGTCATTCATCGCGGTGAGGTCGTTTGTGTGATCGGTCCCTCCGGTTCTGGGAAGTCAACGTTGTTGCGCTGTGTGAACCTGTTGGAGGAACCCACCTCCGGGCGAGTGGTGGTGATGGGCGAGGAGGTCACTGATCCCGACTGCGACATCGACCGGGTCCGGAGCAACCTTGGGATGGTGTTCCAGCAGTTCAATCTTTTTCCGCACATCAACGCGCTGCAGAACTGCACTATCGGTCAGATCAATGTGCTGAAGCGTCCCAAGGAAGAGGCTTCAACAAAGGCTCAAGAAAACCTAGCCAAGGTGGGTTTGGCCGGTCGGGAGAGCGCCTATCCCGCTCAACTTTCCGGAGGGCAGCAGCAGCGGGTCGCAATAGCCCGCGCCTTGTCAATGGACCCAGGCCTGATGCTCTTCGACGAGCCGACATCGGCGCTGGATCCGGAACTTGTCGGCGATGTGCTTTCGGTGATGCGGGAGCTTGCCTCCGAAGGGATGACCATGATCGTGGTCACCCATGAGATGGCGTTCGCCCGGGAGGTCGCTGACCGGGTGATCTTCATGGATGGCGGCGTCATCCTTGAGGAAGGCCACCCGGACGATGTCATCGGTCGCCCACAGGAGAAGCGAACAATTGCCTTTCTGCAGCGGGTGCTTGACCCGACACATGTGAGAGCCGGCGAGGAGGATGAGGCCCACTACCGGCGACATGCCGCTGATCATCGAACCGCCGGCTCGGCAACACGCGACGACGATCTCACTCCGCTGCCAGGACTACCCCACTAAGCCCGGCTAGGTCGAGTCGCTCGCCTATACGAGCCGGCCGCCGACTTGAGCGGCGGACGGGTTAGTCAGAGCTGATCCATCCCCCCAGGTATTTGATCAAGGCAGTACTAACATCACCCTCTGAAAACGTTGTGTGCGGAAGGCAAATGCGACCACATTTGCTTGATCGCGTTGCGCAGCGCGACTGCGGAAGACACTGTTGATCTTGGCAGGCGCTTTTCGTTGATCAAGCATGCGGCTGTTGGTGCTGATCGCCATCGCGCTCGCCGGGAACCACTTCGGTGGTCAACCTGCTCGCCGGCAGCCTCATCGGCGCCTGGATGGGGGCCACATGGGCTACCCGGATGATCCCGGATCAATGATGGTGTCGAACCGATTGGCCTTGGCGGTGATCCCCAGCGCGGCGTCGGTTCGTTTGCATGGCCGCATGGCAGATGTCGCCTTAGAGGCTAGGGCTCGGCGGCCCCGACCTCTGGTTGATCTTGGATGGGCGCTGCCAGTGGTGTCGATCTTCGGGACGGCCACCTTCAAAGGTGGAACCAACTCCCTGCCTCCGGAAATCCACGTTGGCCCGGTAGTCGCCAGTGCGGCTGATGCTTCGATCGAGATGTTGTTGCCATTCGGCCGAAGCGGTCGGCACCTGTTTTGGTCCGGTGGGGCGGCGGTCATGGGGGTTGACGCCATTGGCGGCGCGCCATACGGCGACTTCGCCAATGAGAGCGGCGCTCAGCGAACTGCCCTGCGGCGCCCAATGGGGCTGAGTGCCGTCGTGGTCGGCGTGATGTCGAATGTGGTCGGCGAGGTCGGCGATCAATTGGGACCGCCGGGCTAGGTAGTGCCGCCAGTCGGGGTGATCGTTGATCGCTTGGGGAATTCCGGGTAGCCAGGGCAGCGGTGCTTGGCCGTGGGTGGAGGTGGGTTCTGGGAGGCGCCAGTTCAAGACGGCGGCGATGTCGTCAGCTGTGCTGAGATCTCGCCCGAGTGCGGCTTCATAGAGGTGGACGAGCGACGGCCTCGGCGCTGCCCACCACCGCTGCGGCCTCTTTGAGCCAGGTGGCGCGTTGCTCAGCCAGGGATCGGGGTTCATGTTTGGCGTCGCGGGTCTCCAATGTCGCCTGTTGTGCCAGATGCAACGCTTCGACCGGTGTCGGTGGCCGGCCATGATCATTCGTCTGCACCGTCGCCGGTGCCGACCTGTACACCTTTTTCGAGCAAGGCCAGATCCACCGCCGTCGACTCGACAGTCACACCGCCGCGACGTCCGGCCGCCGCCAGCTGCGCTGATCAGAGTGGTGAAGAAATCGACCTGGTGCACGAGCTCGTTACTGACCCTGCCGGCTGGTGCCTTTCCGGGCCAGCGGACCAGGCACGGCGTCCGGTTGGACCCCTCCAACGCGGTGAACAATCCGCCCCCGCCAGGGCCCAGAGAAGCCGTGCCACTGACCGCCCGCAGGATCCGGGTCGATCGCCGGCAATCGGAACATGGTGTCGGCCCCATTGTCGGAGGTCCACACCACGATGGTGTCCTCGGCGACGCCCAGCTCGTCGAGCTTGTCGAGGATCGTGCCGGTGAAGTCATCCATCTGGGTGAGGATGTCGGCCCAGTTCCCGCGCTTGGTCTTGCCCGCGTACCGCGGGTCCGGGATCGGCGGGATGTGCACCTGGGTGTAAGGCAGGTACACGTAGAACGGCTTGCCGGCCTCGCTGGAGCGGGTCATGAAATCGCAGGCCCACTCGGTGATCTTCCGGTCGAACCCCGCCCGGAACTCAGCGTCGTAGATCGAGACCACCTCGGCACTCTCGCCCTTCCGCCGCGAGTAGATCGGTTCTGGAGTTAGCGGGATCTGGGTCTGCCCCGCATACGGGGTGGCAGTTACTGGGCCATTGGGAAATAGGATTGCATGGTCCACAGGACCTCATCGGCGGTGCGTGGACTCCACACCGCCTCGTCGAAACCGAAGTCCACCGGGCTTCGCTGCTCGGGGTTGCTGCCCAGGTGCCACTTGCCCCACATGCCGGTGGCGTACCCGGCGTCCGACAGAGCCTGGGCGATCGTGACCTCCCACCGAGTCATCCCGTCAGGCCCGCCGGTGACATCCACCGTTTGGGTACCTGAGCGGATCGCGTGCCGCCCGGTCAACAAGGCAGACCGGTGGCGAAGACGCCGCTTGTGAATGATTATGACGTGGAGCCGTACACCGTCGATGAAGTACAACAACTGTTCGTGGCGGCCCAACGCGAGCCCAACGGCGCACGTTGGGTCTTCGCTCTGGCCCTGGGCTTGCGGCAAGGGGAAGCGTTGGGCCTTCAGTGGGGTGACGTCGATTGGTCACGGTCAGTCCTGACGATCAAGCGCAGTCGAACTCGACCCCGTTATGAACACGGATGTCAGCCCCATTGCGGCCACAAGTACGCCGGTCACTGCCCCAATCGGGTGCTCTCGCGGCCAGATTTCGACACGACTAAGTCGCGTGCTGGCCGCCGGGTGGTCCCGCTGCCGGCAGCGGTGCTCGACCTGCTTCGGGACCACGCCAAAGCTCAGGCGGTCCAGAGACGGACGGCCGCTCAGCTGTGGGTTGACGAGGGGTGGATCTTCAGTGACGAGATTGGTCGAGCGCTGAACCCGCGTACTGACTGGGACCACTGGAAGAAGCTGCTCAAGGCTGCGGGAGTACGGGATGGCCGACTCCACGACGCGCGCCACACCGCTGCGACGGTGCTCTTGCTCCTGGGGGTGCACGAGCGCACGATCATGAGTGTTCTGGGATGGTCAACGACGGCGATGGTCAGCCGCTACGCACACGTCGTTGCTCCTATTCACAGCGACGTGGCGAGTCGGCTCGACGTGCTGCTCTGGTCGAGCCCAAACAGCGCAAAAGACGATCGAAATGTAGCCAGATGAGACCAAAGATGAGACCAAGACCTAGAACGCCGGCGCCCACCTTGTGGCGGGGCCAGCGTTTCGCCTTGTCAGTTGGCGGTGGCGGCGGGATTTGAACCCGCGGAGGCTTTCACCTCACGCGCTTTCGAGGCGCGCTCTTTAGGCCGCTCAGACACGCCACCGCCGGAGAGACTACCCAAGGCCGTCCGGGCGCGCGAATCAGTCAGCGGCTGGCGAAGAAGTCCTTCAACAGTGCGCGGCATTCGTCCTCGAGGATGCCGCTGCGTACGTCGACGCGATGGTTCAGTCTTGGGTCGCGTACGACATCGAAGAGTGAGCTGACTGCCCCGGCCTTTGGATCGAACGCCCCGAACACGAGACGTGCGACCCGAGCGAGCACGATGGCGCCCGCGCACATGGCGCACGGTTCGAGGGTGACCACGAGGGTAAGGCCGGTCAACCGCCAGGACCGCAGCCGCCTAGACGCCTCCCGCAGCACCAAGATCTCTGCATGCGCGGTCGGATCGTTTCTGATCTCTCGTTCGTTTCCTGCTGCTGCCAGCACGGTCCCGGCCTGGTCAACCGCCACAGCGCCGACGGGCACATCACCGTGCCCGGCTGCCATTCGCGCCTGATCGAGAGCCAGCCGCATCGGGTCTTCCCAGTGGCTCAACCCGCCATATTCACTCACCCAACGGCTGCTTCAACGGCCTTGCGAAATTGCGGATTCAGCTTGATCTTGTCGGCGATATCGACCAGCATCTCGACGCTGCTCAGCTCGAGGTTGTCGATGATCGCGCCCATGTCGAAGTCGTTCAATCCGAGGTCGGCGACAATGCCAAGATCACCGATCGGCTCACCTTCCTCTTCGTCCTCGTCTTCGTCCACGGGCTCCTCGCCGAGATAGTCCACGACGTCTCGCGCGATCGGCCAGTCGCCCGCGGCCGCCGCATCAGACAGCAGCACCTGAACGTGTTGACCACGTACCCGGGCGATCACGAAGACTTCTTCGACCAGGCTCACGAAGCCGAGCGCACCAGCATCGCCGGGCAATCGGCGTAACTGGATGATCAACTCGTCAAGATCGTTGGCGAGATCCTTGCCGAGCGACTGCACATATGGCTGGCCGTCCTCCCGATACGCGGCTAGTACGAAATCGATCTCGTCGTCTGCGGCGTCCTCGAGGTCGGCCTCGTCGAAATCGTCGTCGTCCTCCAGATCGTCGTCAACCACCGTGCCGCTGCCTGTAGCTCTCTTTTCCGAGCCAGCGCTCCTGCCCGCGCCATCCAGGTCGAACGACTCGTACTCTTCGTCGTCGAACTCTGACATGACTCCCCTCCTCCGCAGAATCGCGAATCCGCACCATCGTGTCAGACGCTGCGGCCGGACACGACGCCAATCCCCCATCTCCGGCCCTGTCTCGCTACGGTTCCATCGTGGAACTCCGCATCGTCGACCATCCCCTTGTCGCTCACAAGCTGACTGTGTTGCGGGATGAGACCACCGACTCCCCCACCTTCCGGCGACTCACCGAAGAACTTGTCACCTTGCTCGCGTACGAGGCGACCCGCAACGTCCGCGTCGTGTCCCGGACGGTCCAGACGCCGCTGCAAACCGCGGTGGGAGTGAAGCTGTCACCTCCGCGGCCGCTGGTGGTGCCGATCTTGCGAGCTGGTCTTGGCATGCTCGAAGGCATGACCCGGCTGATTCCGACGGCTGAGGTCGGGTTCCTAGGCATGGCCCGCAACGAGGAGACGCTCGTCGCGACAACCTACGCTGAACGGCTGCCCAGCGACCTGACTGGACGCCAGTGCTACGTCCTCGACCCGATGCTCGCCACGGGCGGCACCCTCGGGTCGGCCGTGCAATTCCTGGTCAAGCGTGGTGCCGATCAGATCACCTGCATTTGCTTGATCGCGGCACCGGAGGGGATCGCCCGGCTCACCGAGCTGGTCGACGAGCTTCACATACCCTGCACATTGGTGCTGGCCGGTCTGGACGAGAAGCTCAACGACGTCGGCTACATCCTGCCTGGTCTCGGCGACGCAGGAGATCGCTTGTACGGCGTCGTCTAACGCCGACTTGTAGGTGAGTCAGTAGTAGTACGGGAAGCGGCTCCAGTTGGGCGGGCGCTTTTCGAGGAAGGCGTCGCGGCCTTCGACGGCCTCCTCTGTCATGTACGCCAGCCGGGTCGACTCCCCCGCGAACACCTGCTGGCCGATCAGCCCGTCATCAATCGCGTTGAACGCGAACTTGAGCATCCGCTGCGCGGTCGGGCTCTTGCCGCAAATGATCTTCGCCCACTCCAAGCCGACGGTCTCCAGCTCCTCATGCGGTAGCACGCGATTCACCATGCCCATCCGGTACGCGTCCTCAGCAGAGTAGGTCTCACCGAGGAAGAAGATTTCCCGTGCCACCTTCTGCCCGACCTGTCGGGCCAAGTACGCAGAGCCAAAGCCGCCGTCGAACGAGCCGACATCGGCATCGGTCTGCTTGAAACGGGCATGTTCGGCACTGGCCAGGCTCAGATCGCAGACGACATGCAGGCTGTGTCCGCCACCCGCAGCCCAGCCGTTGACCAGCGCGATCACGACCTTGGGCATGAAGCGGATCAGTCGCTGGACCTCGAGAATGTGCAGCCGTCCGAGCGCTGCTCCGTCACCCTTCGCCGCCGAGTCGTACTGATACCCGGCACGGCCGCGGATCCGTTGGTCGCCGCCGCTGCAGAATGCCCACCCACCGTCTTTGGGCGACGGCCCGTTTCCGGTGAGCAGCACCGCGCCCACGTCGGAAGCCATCCGGGCGTGGTCCAACGCCGTGTAGAGCTCATCGACGGTATGCGGCCGGAACGCGTTGCGTACTTCGGGTCTATCGAAGGCGACCCTGACAACGGGTGCGTCTTTGGCCCGGTGATAGGTGATGTCGGTGAAGTCGAAGCCCCCCACCGCATCCCATAGGTCAGGCGAGAACGGGCTAGTCACGTCCCAAAGCTAGCGGCTCGGCCCTGGATCACGAGCGTCGGTAAATCGAGCGGATTGCAATCCAGAAAACAATCGGAGGGTGCGGCCATCCCGCTATCACACGCGGGCCCCCGTTGACCAACACCCTCCACGCTTCCATGCCGCTATCGCGCCCGTCCCAAGGCGCGAGATCGACTGGAATCCCCCGACAGCCGGTCTATCCCCCTCAGACCCGCCTCACATATCTTGAACACTGCGGCAATTGTGCGACCACGAACAGCAGACGAACAATCAGTGCGCATCGATGCCGTTGAGGTAGCCCAGATCCGACGGTCTGGCAACACGCTTTTCTCACGTAGCAAGGAAAAGATGACCTTATTCGGTGAGGAGCTGCGGAGGCTTCGGAGGCGCTCCGGCCTCTCCCAAGAAACCCTCGCTGCTCGCGCCGGCCTGAGCTCTGAGGCCGTATCGCTGCTCGAACGCGGCCGCCGCTCACCGCGGATGACCACCATGCGGTTGCTGGCCGAAGGCATGAGACTCGCCGAAGCCGACCGATCCGCCTTGTTCGCCTCGGCCAACCTGCACGAACCCTCGACTCCGTCGCTTCCGGTGTTTGCCGACCATCCTGTCGGCCGAGACAAAGAACTCCGCGAGGTAGCCGAGCTCATCGAACGCGACGACACGCGGCTGTTGACATTGCTCGGCCCCGCCGGAGTCGGCAAGACCAGGATTGCCGTCGGGTACGCCGCCACCCAGCCCGCGCGGTTCCCGGACGGAGTCCACTGGTTCCCTATCGGAACGCTCAACGATCCATCGACAGTGCTCAGTGCGCTCGCCGGAGCGATGGGCGTACGCAGCACGCCAAAGGCCACCGTCGAGGAGATCATCGACCACGTACGGCCGCTCTCGAGCCTACTGGTGATCGACAACGCCGAACATCACCTGACGACCTGCGCCAAGCTCTGCCGTGCCATTCTGGCCGGCGCCCCAAAGCTCACCATCTTGATCACCAGTCGACATCTCACCGGAGTTTCAGGCGAACAGGCCTTCCCCGTCGTTCCGCTGCAACTGCCGCCGCCGGGGATGCCCGCTGAGCAGCTTGGCACCATACCTTCCTGCCAGCTGTTCCTCGCCCGCTCGTTGATCAACAACAGGCTCAGCCAGTCAGCTGCCGAGGCCGTCATCCGGATCTGCCATCGGCTGGACGGGCTGCCCCTGGCTCTGGAACTGGCCGCGGCCCGGACCAACGTGCTCACCGTGCACGAGCTGGCCGACACCCTTGAGAGCGAACTCGGCATCTTGCAGGCGCCAGCGCCTGGCGGTGAGCAGCAACTCGTGGATGCCATGGTTGGCTGGACGTATCAGCGGTTGAGCCGCACCGAGCGATTGATCTTCGAACGACTCTCGGTGTTCGGCGGCAGCTTCAGCCGTACCGCGGTCACCGAGGTGTGCGGAGCCGGCCTGAGCGAGATCGAGGTCGTCGATGTGCTCTCCTCTTTGGTGTCCAAGTCGTTGGTGGTACGCGAGGATGAGGGCAGCACCCAGGCCCGCTTCCGGCTCCTGCAACTGATCAGGCAGTACGCCCGGAGCAAGTTCGCGCTGCACCCGGACCGAGTTGTCACCCATCGGCGGCACGCCGAGTATTACCGTGATCTTGTTGAGCGAGCGGCGCCGCAGCTCACCGGTCATGATCAACATGAGTGGCTGTCGATCATCGACCGGGAAGTCGGAAACATCCGACCCGCGATCGCGTGGTCGATCCAGCACAAGCCGGAGATCGCGATGCGCACTGTCGCTGCCTTGGGCCGCTGGTGTTACCTACGAGGCCGCTACACCGACGGCCGGCGTTGGGCCTCGAGCGCCTTGCGAGCGTGGGCGGACGCCCCCGGCGCCGTACAGGCGCCGGTGCTGGTACTCGCCGGAACCTTGGCGTTCTTGCAGTGCGACTACGCCGAAGCCAGGCCACTGGTGGAGAAGGCGCAGGCTCTGTTCGCCGCCGCAGGTGATCGGGCCGGCCTGGTCTGGTCGGTTGGCAGGCTGGGCGCGATTGCCCGTGAGCAGGGCAGTTACGAGCACTCGGCAGAGCTGCATCGCGAGGCGTTGCGCCTGGCCCAAGAGGCCGGGAATGATCATGATGCCGCGGTTCAGCTCAACTATCTGTGCTTCCTTGCCTGGCTGAGCGGCGACCTGGTGGAGGCTGAGGCGCTGGGTCCCGATGTGTTGCGCCGGATGCGCGAGCTCGGCGACCAGGAAGGCGTGATCTGGGCGTTGATCAACTTAGGTACCACAGCACGCTACCGGGGTGACTTGATCGGGGCCCGGCTACTGCTCAGTCAGTGCCTGGACTTGTGCGAGGAACTGGCCTTTCGGGAGGGCATTGCCTGGACCCTCAATCAGCTCGGTGTGGTGGCTCGGCTGCGCGGCGAAACCGAACGCGCCCTCGGATTGCAGCTGGCGAGCCTTGCTGAGCATCACAAGCTTGGCGACCGCTGGCGGGAGGCGAGCGTACGCGACGAGCTGGCAGCACTCGCGATGCGGCGCGGAGATCCAGCCGAAGCTGCGCGCCAGCTCGCCTCGGCGGACGGGCTGAGAGCAGAGATCCAGGCCGCTGTCCCTGCGGCGGAGCGAGCTGACCGTGCCCAGACGGTGGAAGCGGCGCAGCTCGCGCTGGGGGCGACCTACGAGCTCGCCGCCCTTACGGCAGGGCTGAACGGCTCGTGATCTAGGAATCAGTGTCGTAGCGGAGCTTCGGGGCGAAGATCCCACGATGAATCTCGTAAGCCCGTGCGTTCCCGGGAGAGTTCGGATCATCCACGATCGGCTTATCAGCCATGAACTGTCGAATCACGTTGGCCAACTCTCCTGGATGCGAGAAATTGATCGCATGGGCAGCTCCGTCGATGACGACGAAGACAACGCGGTGCTCGACTTGTTCTGCGACTTCTTGGATGCGCGCTCGACCTGGCATCAATGGGTCCCGGCTGCCGGCAACGACCAGCGATGGTACGTCCAAGGCAAGCAGCCGGTCCAGTGATGGATATCGGGTGAGCGCGCCGAACATCCGGAAGGTGCTGGGAACGCCGAACCGCACATAGTCCGGCACCGCCACACGCAGCAGGCGGACGGGTTCGCGGATGCCGTCGTGGCTGAGCTGCCGTACGGCCCGACGCATTGGCTGATTATGTATCCCGCCCGCTGGCGAGACCAGAATTGCCCGCTCCAGCCGATCCGGATACGAGTATCCAAACTCGCAGATCACCGGGCAGCCCATCGAGTTTCCGACCAGGGTGACCTTTTCGATGCCTTGGGTATCGAGGAACGCGGCCGCCGCGTGTGCGAGCTCCTCGACCGTGAGGGGCTCGATCGCATTGCCGCTCCGCCCGAATCCAGGTAGATCAGGCACAAGGATGTGGAATTCATCAGCAAGCGCCTCGGCTGTTGGCAGGAGGTAACGACCTGAGAGCCCGAAGCCATGGAGATGCATCATGACGGGCGCATCGGGCGGATGTGGAGACTCGCGATAGAAGACATCGACGTTATCGATGGTCGTCCACCGCTCTGCCAGCCGAGACGACGGCCGCGAGAAGCGCCGCCTGGTGCCGCGGTGTGACCTCGCCGACGACCTCCGCTTGACGATCGTCGGACCATTCTCTGGGGTAGTCATGACTGGCTGCTTGTCATCGTGTCGCCTCCTGATCGGCCGGCGTTACCCCAGCGCCTTCTGCTTCAGCTGGTCGAACTCTGTCTGGCTAATTGTCCCACTGTCGAGCAGCTGCTGAGCTGTCGCGATCTGACCGGCCGGGTTGTCGATCTTCATGACGGGCGGGGGCACGTACACCTCTTCGTCTCTTCGCCCGCCGCCCAGGCTCTCTTGACGACGCTCGGCCATCCCCGTGCCACGGGCGATCACGTAGATCAACACGCTCAAGAACGGCGCGATGATCAAGAACATGATCCATACCGCCTTCCACCAGCCGCTGAGATCGCGATCGCGGAACAGGTCACCGAAGACCTGGAACAGCACGATGAGATAGCAGGTGAAGACGAAAGCCCAGAGCAGCAGCCAGAAGAAATCAGAGAAGCTGTTCACAGCAACCTCCACTCGTTGGATTCGCCTGAGTATCGCGCGAGCGATCCGCTCCGTGCATCACTCTCTAGGGGTGAGTCTTTCGGCAGTCCAGCGACTCCGGCCGAGGCCCTGGTAGACATAGACCAATGCGGAATCACGTCATTGTCGCTGGGGCAGGAATCGTCGGACTGGCGACCGCCGCCGAATTGATCCGGCGCGGACACACGGTCACGGTGCTGGAGAAGGAGTCGGGCATCGCCCAACACCAGACCGGCAACAACTCCGGTGTCATTCATTCGGGGCTGTACTACAAGCCTGGCAGTCTCAAGGCGAAGCTCGGCACGGCTGGAGCGACGTCGATGCGACGCTTTGCCGAAGAGAACGGCGTTTCTGTCGAGATGTGCGGCAAGCTAGTGGTCGCGACCGAGTTGTCTCAAGTGCCGGCCCTCCAGGAGCTTCACCGACGCGGCCAGGCGAATGGCGTGCCATGTCGCATGATCAGTTCTGAAAAGGCCAAGGAATATGAGCCGTACGTGTCCTCGGTAGCGGCGGTGCGGGTCGAGTCGACCGGAATCGTCGACTTCCGGGGCGTATGCGACGCACTTCGACGTCAGATCGAGCAGGCGGGCGGCGATCTTCGCCTGGGCCAGAAGATCGTCGGAATTACGTCCCGCCCTGACGCGGTCACCGTGTCGACCACGACCGCCGAGTTTCGCGGGGACCAGTTCGTCAATTGCGCCGGTCTGCACAGTGATCGGCTGGCGCGCCTGGCGGGGCTGACGCCGGACGTCCGGATCATCCCGTTCCGGGGCGAGTACTACGAACTGACACCGGAGGCGTCGTACCTGGTCAAGGGTCTGATCTACCCTGTTCCCGATCCGGCGTTCCCATTTCTGGGCGTGCATCTGACTCGCATGATCAACAGCTCGATCCATGCCGGTCCGAACGCGATCCTCGCCTTGGCGCGGGAGGGTTACACCAAACTCAAGATCAACCCCCGCGACGTAGCCGACAGCCTCCGTTGGCCCGGCCTCTGGCGGTTGGGTAAGCGGTATTGGCGGACTGGATTCGACGAGGCGGCGAGATCGTTGTCCAGGAAACGGTTTCTCGCCAGCCTTCGAGAGCTCGTTCCGGATCTTCCTGACGACTGTCTAGTGGCAACCCACGCCGGCGTACGCGCTCAGGCACTGCGGCGCAATGGGCAGTTAGTGGACGACTTCTACTACGAGCGAACGACACGGCAAGTCCACGTGCTCAACGCCCCGTCCCCGGCAGCTACTGCCTCGCTGGAGATCGCCAAGCGGATAGCCAACGAGCTAGAAGTGGCCGAGATCGGAACCCCTTCCTGAGCTTGTATGCGCCCTGAGCCTGTATGCGCCCTGAGCTTGTATGCGCCCTGAGCTTGCCGAAGGGTGCACTCCCGCCCTTCGACAAGCTCAGGGCGCATACGGGCCCAGGCGCAAGCTCAGGATTTGCGGCGACGCACAAGCCACGTGGTGAGCCCAACAGCGGCAGCAGCGCCGGCGGTCGCAGCGATGATCTTGCGGCGGGGCGAGCCCTTCGCAACGGGCTCGATCCTCGATTGCTCCGCTCCGTCCAGCAGGCTGACCGTGCCGGCGTCACCATCGACGCGGATCAGCTGACCGCTGGAAATCCGCCGGGTCGCTACGGCCGTGCCGAGCACGGCCGGGATACCGTACTCGCGCGCAACGATCGAGCTGTGGCTCAGCGGACCACCGATGTCGGTGACAACGGCCGATGCCATCGCAAACAGCGATGTCCATGCGGGCGTGGTGATGCTCGCGACGAGCACATCGCCCGGCTGCATTTGCCCGAAATCTTGCGGTCCGCCGAGCACTCGGGCCGGCGCGGTGATGGTTCCGGCACTTCCTGCGATGCCCTTGATCACGTCGCCGGTCTGCTCCTCAGACGCCGCCGGCAGCCACCTGCGCCACACGTCGCCCCAGCCGCCCTTGGGCAGCAACTGCGGCGGTGTCGCCCGGCGCTCCCCACGCCACAGTTGTTTACGCTGCTCGACTTGATCGGCAAGGCTGTCGAGGCCTTCGTTGATCTCCGAACGGTGTAACCAGAAGACATCGTCAGGTTCGTTGATCACATCGGCTCCCTGGAGCCGCCGCCCGACCTCGGCCAGCATGCGGCGCAGCTGAGGCCAGGCCAGTCCGACGTCGGCGAGCGCATCCTCCCGCATCGGTGCCACGCGTTGCGCCCAGTGCACCAGGCGGCGGAAGGCTTTGGCGCGTGCCGGATCCAGCCGGGCGAGAAACGTCGCTGTGGCCTCGTCGCGTCGGAGCGCGAGGCGGCGCTGCCGCTCGTAGGGGTCAGCACCCTTGCCGCTCACGAAGAACCGCATGGTCTGCAGCAGCGGAACCGGATCATCGGCCGGCACCGGATTCATAAAGTCGAGGTTGTAGACCGTGTGCCCGTACGCCGTGAGGTGGGCCTCGAAACGGGTGTGCCACTCATGCCAGACCGGATCGTCGGATACAGCAGCTCGCTTCAAGAATTCCTGCGGCGGCACGGCGAGCAGCGACTCTGCCAGCTCTTGATGATTGCGAGTCCAGGTCGCGAGCTCGTAGAGGGACTTCTCCGCCCTTATCGGCTCGCTGTCAGATCCCAGCAGGAAGACTTGAGCGGGCGGATCGTCCTTGCTGCGAACAACCGATTCGTAGAACCAGGTGAACAGCACCTCGCTGGTGGCCGCCACCGGAATGATCGTCTGCACAGCGGTGTAGTACTCAGCGGCCGCTGCCACCAGCGCCTCCACACCACCCATGAGCTCGTCGGTGCTCATCTCGGTGAGATTGCTGGCAGTCCAGTCGCTGACGATCCGCCGATACTTCGGATGAGAGTAGTCGCGCCACCGACCAGCCATGGTTCCGGTGAATAACATCCGAAAGGCCCGCGGGCTCTTCCACATGAGCCGGCCCATCCCGGCCCGGCTGTAGCGGTAGTAGGCATACCCGTTGACGGTTGGCAGCCCGACGTCGCTGTCCCTGATGATGTCCTCACCCACCAACTCGCGGAACAGACTTTGCAACGAGCGAGTCACCGCAGGGTCGATCAGGTCTGCGAACAGCGGCGAGAGCGGGTCGGGGAGCTGCTCGACGATGCTGGCCCGGGCGTACATGGCGGTGGGTTCGGGCACGGTCCAATCGGTCGGCGCCGGCGCCTCGATCTCGGGCAATGCGGTGATCGGGCGAGCCTGCACGATGTAGAACTGTCCGTTTGCGCGGGCCCACTCGATGTCTTGGGGCGCGCCGTAATGGTGCTCGATGCGGCTCCCGTACGCCGCCAGCTCAGCAGCATCGGACTCGCTGAGCACCGGTTGCCGGCGCTGATCATCAGGTACCGGCAGCTGCTGTGTACGCTGCTCGGCCGAGACGGTCATGACTGCCTTGTCGGCCGTTTCGCTGGACAGCACCGTGCCATCCGGTTCACGCACCACGATGTTGTCGGTGTTAACCGATCCGCTAACGACCGACTCGCCGAGGCCCCACGCGGCGCTGATCACTGTCTGGTCGCGATGCCCGTTGCTCGGGTTGGCGGTGAACATCACCCCGGCAGCGTCCGCGTCGACCATCTGCTGGACGACGACGGCCAAGCTGACCGTAGCCGGATCGAGAGTTTGGCGGGCCCGGTAAGCCATGGCCCGCGCCGTCCACAGCGACGCCCAGCAATCGCGGACCGCGACAAGCAGATCCTCCAATCCGCGGACGTTGAGATAGGTGTCCTGCTGCCCCGCGAAACTTGCCTCCGGAAGATCCTCGGCTGTTGCCGAGGAGCGGACGGCGACCGGCACGTCTTGACCAAGGGCGGCGTACGCCTCGGCAATCTCGGCTCGGAGCGCGTCGGAGACCTGATCGGCAAAGAGGGCTTGGATGCGTACGGAGGAATCGTCGTATCCGGCTGGATCATCGGTCGGCACCGCCAGCTTCGCTATTTGTCCGTCAAGATGATGGTCGGCGACATAAGCGCGATAGGCATCGGTAATGATCACGAAGCCTGTCGGCACGGGGAGGTCGGCGCGCGTTAGCTCGCCCAGGTTCGCACCCTTGCCGCCGGCTTGATCGATATTGTCGCGGCCGAGTTCGTCAAACTTTTTGATGAAGATCATGGGCATTTCAAAGAATCTAGCCCTGGCACAAGTGTGGGCTAACCGCGCCCCACGAAGGGCATCTTGGTGGCCATCACCGTGATCGTTGCGACATTGCTGTCCAGCGGCAGACTCGCCATATAGACGACGGCACTGGCGACATCCTCGACGCGCATCCGTGCCTCGGCCCGCACGCTGCCGTCGGCTTGCGGCACTCCCTCTGCTGTCGCGGACGTCAGGTCGGTAGCGGCGTTGCCGATGTCGATCTGGCCACAGGCGATGTCGTACGGGCGTCCGTCCAGTGCGGTCGACTTGGTGAGGCCGGTGATGGCGTGCTTGGTCGCGGTGTAGGCAAGTGATCGCGGGCGGGGTGAATGCGCGGAGATGGAGCCGTTGTTGATGATGCGGCCGCCTTGCGGGCGTTGGCGGCGCATCACGCGAAACGCCTCTCGAGTACAAAGAAAGGCGCCGGTCAGATTGACATCGACGACCTCCTGCCATTCCTGCAGCGGGATCTCGTCGAGCTCGCGCGGCGGCGCACCCATCCCGGCGTTGTTGAACAGCAGATCGACCCGACCGTGTCGCATCGTCGTGACGTCGAAGAGGTTGCGTACGGACTCCTCGTCACCGACGTCGGTCGGAACCGGGTGAAGCGCCAGATCCGGGTGGGCAGCCGCGACTTCGTCCAACCGCATACGCCGCCGGCCAGCGAGTACTACCGTCCAGCCGTCACTCCCGAGCGCCGTCGCCACTGCCGCGCCAATCCCGCTGCCCGCTCCCGTCACCACCGCGGTCTTGTCCATCCGCCGTCGCACTCTCTTCGACTCTCGGAAATGATGTATGAATGCAGATTGCCATTTTGGGGACCAGCGCCGTTGGACCGGCATTAGGTAAGGCATTCACGGCCGCGGGCCATGACGTCACGATCGGTACGCGTGACCCTGTCCAGACCAGAGCCCGCGAGCAGTGGGCCGGCGTCGATCTGCCGCTTGCGGCGTACCGGGACCTTGAGGCAGACGTGTTCATCAACGCGACGAGCGGCATCGGTTCGCTCGCCGCACTCGAAGCTGCGGGTGACGCACTCAACGGCAAGGTGGTGATCGACACCTCGAATCCGCTGGACCACTCTCAAGGCTTCCCGCCGTCACTGTTTGTCAGCAACACCGACTCACTCGCCGAACAGTTGCAGCGGGCATTGCCGAAGGTCCGGCTGGTGAAGATGTTCAACACCATGGCCAACGAGGTCATGGTCAACCCGCG
>Ga0307300_10000154_pt1 | contig 17103 bp, 13 predicted proteins | sample ER_DNA_181_FD_194492 | JGI IMG/M metagenome (GOLD analysis project Ga0307300, IMG submission 194492) | Bulk soil microbial communities from the East River watershed near Crested Butte, Colorado, United States - ER_DNA_181 | ecosystem: Environmental > Terrestrial > Soil > Floodplain | place... | reverse complement strand
CGTGGCGGACCTCACCGGCGACGGCAAGGCAGACATCGTCGCGGTCGAGCCCGACGGAACCGGCAAATACCGCTACATGCTGGGCATCAGCAGCGGCACCTGCATCTCTAGCTGGACCCAGATCCTCAGCGGGATGGGCTTGCCCACCCGTATGGCGCTCGGCGACTTCACCGGCGACAAAAAAGCAGACGTACTCGCGGTCGAGCCCGACGGAACCGGCAAATACCGCTACATGCTGGGCATCAGCAGCGGCACCGGGATCTCTAGCTGGGCTCAGGTGCTAGGGGGGCTGGGCTATCAAGAGTTCTTCGACGCCGACGACTTCAACGGCGATGGCAAGGCCGACATCCTTTCCGTGGAGGCCGAAGGCAACGGCAAATATCGGTTCATGCGGGGCCTCAGCAGTGGGGCCGGAATCTCGAGTTGGACCCAGTTGCTGGGAGGCATGTCCGGCCCCTACTTCTACAAGGCTGGCGATCTCGACGGGGACGGCAAGGCTGATCTTGTCAGTCTCGAGTCGATTTCGTGAGGCCCCGGACGTCAGGTCAAGCAGGGGGCGGTTGTAATCAAATGAGAGGAAATGGCATGGAACGTAGGCAGACGTGGGGTTCGACCAGATCATTCGGGGGACCCCTACGGCGACCCTCGTTCCTCTCCATGCTTGTAGCGAGCATGGTCGCGAGTCTCGCATTCCTGCTCTGCACCTCCTCTGCCTCGGCGCTCTCACTGGGACTTCAATTCCAGAGCATCGAGGGTACGCAGACCCAGATGTATGAAATCGCCCAGACCGGCACCAAGGTATGGAGGATCCAGGTCGAGCCTCGTTACGACACGGCGACCTATGACAAAGTCTTCGAACAGGCGGCGCTTTATGGCATCACCATCTTGCCCTTGGTGAGAGACGAACCCGTAACGAAGATCCTCTCGAGCGAAGCTGAAAAACAAGCTTGGGGCAATTGGCTAACCGGCGTCGTCAAGCGCTACGGCTACAACGGAACGTTCTGGCAGAGCCACCCGAACATCCCGGCCAAGCCCGCGACCGCCTGGGAGGTTCTCAATGAGCCGAACCTTCCAGGGGCGAACTATCTGCCGGCTACCGAATACGGCAAATTGCTCGCCTGGGCAGGGCAGCTGATCCAAAGCGCTTCCCAGAGCCAGGCCCAGCGCACCACTGAAGTCCTCTTCGGGGGCCTCGAGATGCAGGGGATACGGACCCACTACGAAGATGCGCAGAAATACCTGATTCAGGCCTACAACGTCCCGGGCGTCGCCAGCGCAATCACCGGCGTCGCCATCCACCCTTACCAGATCTACCCCGAAACCTTCAAAGGCTATTCGCGCGCCGAAGCATTCGGCATCGCGATTTACGGGATACGAGCAAAGCTCGACACGCCGACGGAAATGCCCGGGGGATCGAGTGAGAACCTCTGGATTACGGAGATCGGCTGGCCCGCGGAAGGCGAATACAGCGTGGGCGAAGCCGGACAAGCAGAACTGTTGAAGCAGGCATTCGACTATGCCAGGAACAACGCCAACGCCCTCAAGCTCCAGGGAATCGTCTGGTACAACTACGCTGACTCGCAGGAGACGAACTGGGCCGGTCGCTGCGGGCTGCGCCAGGGGAACCTCACGCCCCGGCAGTCTTGGACTGCATTTCAGGAAGAGGCAGGGGTCCCTGTCGGGCCACCGACGCCTCCCCCAACTCCGCCCACCGTTGAAACCAAGCCTGCCACCAACATCACCGAAAGCCAGGCGACCCTGAACGGGACCGTCAACCCCAACCGTGCGGAAACCACCTACCGCTTCGAATACGGCAAGACGACCAACTACGGCAGCTCGATCCCCGTCCCCGACGCCGGCGCCGGCGCCGGGACCAGCCCGGTTACCGTCTACCTGACCCCGAACACCCTGCTGCCCCGCACCCGCTACCACTTCCGCCTGGTCGCGACCAACACCATGGGCACCAGCTACGGCGCCGACAATGCCTTCACCACCGGGGTGAAGTGGTCGGTGCGCAACTCCAACAGCTCCGGCAGCCCGCAGGTCGCCTTCTGGTTCGGCCTGCCCGGGGAAACCCGCGTCTCGGGCGACTGGGACAGCAACGGCACCTCCACCCCCGGCGTCTACAACCCCACCACGGGCATCTGGAAGCTGCGCAACTCCAACACCACCGGGTCCCCCTTCACCACCTTCCAATACGGGGGAGGGCCATGGACGATCCCGTTGGTCGGCGACTGGGACGGCGACGGCAAAGACTCGATCGGGGTCTATGACCCGACCGCCGGCAACTGGAACCTGAAGAACACCAATCAGGCGGGCAACGCCGATTACTCCTTCCAATACGGCGGCGGTCCCTGGACCAAGCCCGTGGTCGGCGACTGGAACGGCGACGGCAAAGACACGGTCGGCGTCTACGATCCCTCGGCGGGCAACTGGAACCTGCGCGACACCCTCGCCTCCGGGCCCTCCACCTACTCCTTCCAATACGGCGGCGGTCCCTGGAGCGGCGCGGTGGCAGGCGACTGGAACGGCGACGGCAAAGACTCGATCGGCGTCTACGATCCCTCGGCGGGCAACTGGAACCTGAAGAACACCAATCAGAGCGGCAACGCCGATTACTCCTTCCAATACGGCGGCTCCCAATACCAGATCACGGTCGGCGACTGGGACGGCAACAAAACCGATACGCCGGCCCTGAGCGAAGCCAACGCGCCGACCGCGATCGAATACCAGCTACGCAACAAAAACGAATCGGGCGGCGCCGAAATCAGCTTCGAATCCGGCAGCCCCGAGCAGACGTCGCTCGCCGGCGACTGGAACGGCGACAAAGTCACGACCACCGGGCGCTATGAACCCATCACCGGGAAATGGTTCCTGCGCACCACCAACAGCGCCGGCATCTTCTCGCCGATCGAATTCCAATACGGCGGTTCGGCGTTCAAACCCGTCGTCGGCGACTGGGACGGCAACAAAACCGAGACCGTCGGCCTCTACGAACCGCAGGAAGGCCGCTGGGAGCTGCGCAACGAAAACAGCGGCGGCAGTCCGCAGCTGGACTTCAAATATGGCGGCTCCCAGTTCATCCCCGTGGTCGGCGACTGGGACGGCAACGGCACCGATACCGTCGGCCTCTACGAACCGACCTCGGGCCAGTGGCAGCTGCGCAACGAAAACAGCGCCGGCAGTCCGCAGCTGAACTTCCAGTTCGGCGGCTCCCAGTACATCCCGGTGGTCGGCGACTGGAACGGCGACGGCAAAGACACCGTCGGCCTCTACGAACCGCAGAGCGGCCAGTGGAACCTGCGCAACACGAACTCCAGCGGCCCGCCCGACCTTTCCTTCTCATACGGGGGCTCGCAGTTCAAGCCCGTGGTGGGCGACTGGGACGGCAACGGCACCGACACGGTCGGGCTGGTGACGTGGTGAGTGGATAGCAGGGCCGGGTCGCTGGCCAGGGGAGCACGTGCGTGCTTCCCTGGCCAGACTGCCGACACGGGGTGGAGGCAGGATTTACGCCGGTGCCGCTAAATTTGTCTCTCCGGACACTGGGCCGGGGCAGCACGGTCCGGGGTAGCTCAACGGCAGAGCATTCGACTGTTAATCGAAGGGTTGTGGGTTCGAATCCCACCCCCGGAGCTTTTTAGGCGGCGGTAAGCGCCAGTTGCTCGACCAGTACTGCGCCTCGCTCTGCCCCGTCGTTCGCCGCTCCCCAGTCTGCGATATGCCCTGCCTTTGCTGCAAAGCCTGGCTCGTGCAGCAGTCGCTGCGCCGCCCACCGCAGCGGGGCCGGCCGGCATAGGCGCCAGGGCAGCGACAACCCGGCCCCTGCCCAGGCGACGCGCATCGCGGTCTCGCTCATGTCGCCGATGATCGGGCAGACGAGGACGGGGGTGCCGGCGCCGAGGGCGCGGGCGACGGTGCCGTGGCCGCCGTGGGAGATGACGAGGGAGGCGGCAGGCATCAGCTGGCTGTAGCTGAGCCATTCGACCAATTTGGCGTTGGCGGGAACCTCGATCGGGCGCTGGGGGGCGACGCGGTTGGTCGTTGCCACGACCCGCACCGGCTCGTCCGCCAGCGCGGCCAGCGCGGTCCGCACCAAGTGGTTGTCGGAGTCGTGGGCGGTGCTGGGGGCGACGAGGACGAGCGGATCCTCGCCGGGCGGCAGCTCGATGCCGGGGTGGGGAAGCTCGAAGGTCATCGGGCCCGTGATCTCCACCCCCGGCGGCCAGGAGCGCGGGTACTCGAGCTGCGGATAGGTCGCGACCAGCGCCAGGTCGAGGCTGATGCCGCCGTGGAAGCGGTCGATCGGCGGCAGGCCGAGGCGGGCGCGCTGGACGTTGAGGTCGCGCCTGCCCTGCTCGAGGCCGATCCGCAGCGCCCGGTCGTGGCCGTAGCGCCAGATCCTCCGGCCCAGCCCCGTGCGTGTCGACCGCAAGCCGATCGCGAAGAAGGGGAGCCCGGGCTCGACGACGGGGTAGATGTGGGGGATCAGCGTCGCCAGCGGGATTCCGGCCCGCTCGGCCGCCAGGGTGGGGGCGAGCGTGAGGATGTCGCTGACGACGACGTGCGGCTGGAAGTCCTCCAGCAGCGGCATCAGCGCCTGCGCAGCCTCGGCCGCGTGCTGCCCCTCCTCGGAGTCGGGATCCGGCGGGGGGAACATCCGGTATTCCTCCGCCGCGGCGAACCCGAGCCCCGCGCCTTCGACGGCTTCGCGCCGCTCCTCCCAGGTCTCGATCACGATCTCGTGTCCACGCGCAGCGATCGCCTCTCCCAGCGCTATGGCCGGAAAGACATGACCAGCGTCACCGAAGGCGGCGACAAGTATCCGCAGGCGCCCGTTCACGCCTGAACCGCCCTAGGGCGTGTCCAGCCCCTCGCCCGGGCGCGTGAACACAACCTCCGGCACGTGACAGTTGCGCGAGGTCCGCAGCAGGAACCGGACCGCCTCGCCGAGGTCCTCGGGCCGGATCATCTCCTCGGGCGGGATCTGGCCCTGGACGAACTCGGTCATCGGCGTCTCGACGAAACCCGGCGCCAGCGCCGTGCACTGGATCCCGCCGCCGCCGGCCTCGCGATGGGTCGACTGGGTGAAGTTGATCACCGCCGCCTTCGTCGCGGCGTAGATCGAGAGCCAGGCCTGGCCGCCCTTGCCAGCGATCGAGGCGGTGTTGACGATCAGGGCCTTGCCGTGCTCGGCTCCGGCCTCGCGCAGCATCGGCAGCCCCTCGCGGGTGCCGAGGATCAGCGCCCGCAGGTTGACCGCGAGCTGCATGTCGAGGTGCTTGGTCTGGATCTGCTCCATCGGAGCCCCGATCCCGACCCCGGCGTTGTTGACAAGGACGTCGAGGCGGCCGTACTTCTGCCGGTGGGCGGCGAAGATGGCGACCACGTGGTCCTCCTCGGCCATATTGGCCGGGATCGGCTCGACCTCGAAGCCTTCGCCACGCAGCCCTTCCGCGGCCTCCTCCAGCTTCTGCGGCCGCCGGGCGGAGACGGTCAGCGCGTAGCCCTCTGCGCCGAGCGCCCGCGCGATCGCGAGGCCGATCCCGCTCGATGCTCCGGTCACCAGTGCCGCTCGCTCCGCCATCTCCATCTCCTCTCGTCGAGAACCCCGGGCACCCTATCTCTCCATAACATGCCGCCGATGCGCGCCCCCCGCATGCTCCCAGCGCTGCTCTGCCTGCTCGCGAGCGGCGCCGCATTGGCGGGTTGCGGGGGCGATTCGGGGACCGATGGCTCGACCGCCGCCGCTCCGGGCAGCGCCGAAAGCCGTCCGGCGCCGCCGAAATCGGAGTTCCCCACGGCCCGGAACCGAACCCTGCGCCAGGTCCTGAAGGCGGCCGACACGCCGCTCGAAGGATGGGTCGTCGACCCAGCCGCCGAAGTCTTCTACCGCGGCAAGAACCGCTACCCGTTCGGAGTCTTCGACCGCGACAGCGGGCAGGTGACCGACGCGGAAGTCGCCCTCTATTTCGCCAAGGTGCCGGAACCGAGGGGAGGGGGGCGATCCAAGTCGGGTAACCGCGGAGAGCAGGCAAAGGCCGAAAAGCAGGCGCTCGACCAGCCGGCCGTCGGCCCCTTTCCGGCCTCGGTCGAAAGCCTGGCGACGACGCCCGCCTACCGTGCCGAATCGACGTCGGCGGACGCCGACGCGGCCAGGGCCGTCTATTCCGCCCAGCTCGACTTCCCCCGGGAAGGCGGATGGCGGATCGCCGCGATCGCAAGAGACGGCGGCGAGCTGAAAGGCGGCCTCCTGCCCAGCGTCGAGGTCGGCGAGTTTCACCGCGTTCCCCGCGTTGGTCAGGCAGCCCCCGCGATCCACACGCCCACCGCGCAGGACGTCGGCGGTGATCTGTCGAAGATCACGACTCGAAACCCCCCGGACACCCAGAACAAGGTGGATTACGCGGAAGCGCTAGGAAAGGAACCGATTGTCCTCTTGTTTGCGACCCCGCAGTTCTGCCAGAGTCGGGTCTGCGGGCCCGTCGTCGACGTGGCGGAGCAGGTCAAGAGCGAATACGGAGACGAGGCTGCCTTCATCCATATGGAGATCTACAACGACAACGACCCGGCGCGCGGCGTGCGGCCCCAGGTGCGGGCCTTCCGCCTGCCGAGCGAGCCGTACCTGTTTGCGATCGACGGGCGGGGAGTCGTCAAAGACGCTGTTGAGGGAGCATTCGGGCTCGAGCTGATGCACGAAGCCGTCGAGAAGGCGATCGCCCCGTGAACGAGAAAGCCGCCACCGAGGAGGAGCTCCTCCAGTCCTTCGCCGCAGAGGCGAAGCGCCGCTGCGACGTCATTTCCGCCGGCCTCGCCACCGGCTCCAACGACTTCGAGACGATGCGGGCCGAAGCGCACGCGCTGAAGGGAACCGCCAGCGTCGTCGGCCTGCGCCGCCTCGCCGAGCTGGCCGGCCTGATGGAGTCCGACCTCGCCGAAGCGAAGAAGACCGGCACGATCCGCGGCGGCCGCGACCACCAGATCGGCGACGCCGCCAAGGCCCTCGCCGAGGGCGCCGCCGCAGCATCCAGGGGCGAGGAAGAGCCACCGGACGTCGGCCGCTCCCTCGCCCAGCTCTTCAGCGCCTGAGCCCGCAACCGATTTTCGGCACACCCCGCTGTGTCGAAACTCGGCTGCGGCGCTGATCGGCGCTAGGCTCGGCCGGCGGGGCAGTAGCTCAGCTGGTTAGAGCAGCGGACTCATAATCCGTCGGTCCCTGGTTCGAGTCCAGGCTGCCCCATGCGCCGGTGGGATTACCGGCGGCTGGCAGTCGACAGGTACCGCGCCACCGCCTGCGCCCGGTTCGCGACCCCGAGCGCTCGCAGGATCTTGCGGACGTGCCATTTGACGGTGCTCTCGGTGAGGTAGAGGCGGGAGGCGATCTCGGCGTTGCTGAGGCCCTCGGCGACGAGGGCGAGGATCTCGAGCTGGCGGGGTGAGAGGGACTTGGTCAGGTCGCCGCTGTTGCGGGCATCGCGGGAGGGGCGGAGCGCGGCTGCCCGGCGCCCGAGGTCGCTGGCGGTCTGGTGGAGGGCCTCGGCGGCTGCGTGCAGCTCGGTCACGTCCTGGACGGTGCCGGTCAGGCGCAGGGCCTCGCCGTCGCTGTTGGCGCTGAGCTCGGCGCGGCTGCGGACGCGGCGGACGCGGCCGTCGGGCCTGATGATCCGGTACTCGAGGTCGACCCAGGCGCCGCTCTCGACCGCTTCCCGCATCTGCTGCTCGACCATCTCGCGGTCGTCGGGGTGCACGTACTGGGACCCGCCGTCGTAGTGGCCGTCGAACTCATCGGGCGAGATGCCGTAGATCTCGTAGAGCCCTTCCGAGCAGGTCAGCCGACGGCTGGGAATGTCCCACTCCCAGCTGCCCATGCGGGCGATCCGCTCGGCTTCGGCCAGCCGGGCCCGGTTGCGCTCGACCTCTTCTTCGATCCGTCGCTGCTCGGTGATGTCGGTGACGAGGACGAAGAACCCGCGCACCTCGCCGTCGACGACGTCGGGGATGTAGGAGGACTGGGTGTAGCGGACCTCGCCGGATGGGGTCGGGATCTCCCGGTGGAAGAGCTGGACCTCGCCAGCCAGCGCGCCTTCGATGTAGGGAAGGCTCTGCTCGTAGATCTCTGTTCCCAGTAGCTCGCGAATGTGGGTCCCGCGCATCTCCTCGGGCGATTTGCCGAAGAACTCGATGTAGGCGTTGTTCGCCATCCGGTTCCGCAGGTCGCTGTCCCAGTAGCCGACCAGCGCCGGCAGCGCGTTCAGCATCGCCTGGATTCCCTCCGCCGATTCCGACGGTTGCCGATGCCAGTCTCGGCTCCCCACCTTCTTTCCCATGCGAAGAGAATGAACTAGTCGCAGGGCGGGCTCAACCATCCGAGCGGATGGGGCGGCGAGGTCTATCTTCAAGCTTGTGCTCGGTCGCGGCGAAAACCAGGCGCCCCGCCCCTTGCGGCGTCGGTCAGCTGAGCGAGCGAGTACCTCCCCCGCCGAGGCCCAGGGGCAGCGGCCGGCTGCTTCTACCCTGCCCGCAGCCGGCCGCGCCGCCTCGGAAGCGCTGGCTAGACAACGGTCGGTTGCAGGGCGGCGCCGATCGCTCCACAGCTGAGCACCACGTAGAGCACGGTCAATTTCCCCGTGCCAGCGGTTGAGGGCGAGGAAGGCGCTGGCGATGTCGGCTCGGAGATCTACTCCTCCTCCTTGACGCGCTCGCGCTTGATCATCGCGATCTGCGCCGCCGGCCCGCCCCAGGCCAGGCAGCCGAACTTGGGGAAGCGGCGGAAGATGGCAGTCCGAGAGTCCAAGCGGCCGTTTGTCTATCGCAGCGAGGGGTAATCGCATAGTGAGCCCGATGTCGTGCCGTCTCGCCTAGGTTCGAGCCGATCTTGGGGAACAGTGACTGCGGAGTGGCGAGGTTGACGAACCTCGGACCTGGCCGCCGGTCAAGGTAATTCGAGATCCGACAACTGGAGGACGATGATGGCTGACGGAAGCGTTGGCGAAGCGCAGGAGAAAGCGCAGGAGGTCGCTGGCCAGGCGCAGGAGAAAGCGCGTGAGGCGGCCGGCAATGCGCAGGAAAGCATTCGCCAGCAGATCGACGACCGCTCCACCCAGGCGGGAGAGCGGGTCGCCACTACGGCCCAGGACCTGCGTTCGGTGGGCGAGGAGCTGCGCAAACAGGGCAAGGACGCGCCGGCGAAACTCGCCGACCGGGCCGCCGAGCAGACCGAGAAGGTCGGCTCCTACCTCAAAGAGAACGGCCCCGACAGGATGCTCGAAGACGTCGAGGACTTCGGCCGCCAGCGCCCGTGGGCGGTGCTCGCCGGGGGCGCGGCCGTCGGCATCCTCGCCGCCAGGTTCCTGAAGGCGTCCAGCCGCAACCGCTACCAGCAGCGGAACGGCTCGAGCACGCGGGCGCCGCAGAGCGCCGGTGCGGTCCCGGCCCGCCGCTCCGCGGTCGAGCCGGTCGTAAGCCCGCCGCCGGTCACCGCGCAGCCGGCTGTTCCCTCCGCCGCACCATGAACACCATGAACGGGGAGAGCAACGAGCTGCGCTCGCACTCCACCGGGGAGCTGGTCAAAGAACTCTCCGAGCAGACGACGACGCTCGTCCGCAAGGAGATCGAGCTGGCCAAAGCCGAGCTGAGCAAGAAAGGCAAGGTGGCGGGTGAAGGCGCCGGCATGTTCGGCGGCGCCGCCGTCGTCGGCCTGCTGGCACTGGGGACGCTGACGACGATGATCCTCGCCCTGCTCGACAAGGCGATGGACCTCTGGGTCGCGGCGCTGATCGTGACCCTTGTCTACGGCGCGATCGCCGCCGTCTTGGCCCTCTCCGGAAGGGACCGAGTCAAGAAGGGGATGCCACCGGCCCCCGAACAAACCGTCGAAACCGTGAAGGAGGACGTGCAATGGGCCAAGAGCCGAGCCAAATCCGCCAGGAGATAGAGGAGACGCGCGCAGAAATGGGCGACACCGTCGACGCGCTCGCCTACAAGACCGACGTCAAAACCAGGGTCAAGGAGTCGATCTCGGACAAGCGGGAGCGGCTGATCGAGCAGGTCCAGGGAACGACGCACAAAGTCGGCGAGGCGACGCCGGACGGGGGGGAAGTCAAAGAGAGCGCCCGCCAGGCCGTCGGCATCGCCCAGGAAAACCCGCTCGGCCTCGCGATCGGCGGCCTCGCCGCCGGCTTCCTCGCCGGGATGTTGATCCCGTCGACCCGGATCGAGGACGAAAAGGTCGGGCCGGTCGCCGACCAGGTGAAGGAAGCGGCGGTCGAAACCGGCCAGGAGGCGCTCGACCGTGGCCGCGAGGTCGCGAGCCAAGTCGCCGAGCAGGCTGTCGAGGGCGCCAAAGAGGTCGGCCAGGAAGCGGTACAGACCGCCAAAGAGGCCGGTCAGGAGCAGGCCGAGGGGCTCAAAGACAGCGCCACGGAGAGCGCGCAGGAAGTCAAAGAGCAGGCACGCGCCTGAGGAACAGGGAGCGAGTCCCCGTCTCGGGGGCTCGCTCCAAGCCTTGCCACCGGCTAGGTTTGGGGCATGGCCAAGTGGAACGACGGCCGACGGTTCGAGGGGAAGGTCGCGCTGGTCACGGGGGCGGGAGGAGCTCTTGGTGGCGCGGTGGCGCGGGCGCTCGGTCGCGAGGGCGCGAGCGTCGCGCTCGGGTACCGCTCCTCGGAGGATTCGGCCAAGAGCGCGCTGGGGGAGATCGAAGCGTCGGGGTCCGGAGGTCACGTCGCCCAGCTCGAGATCACCGACCGCGAGTCGGTCGATCGCTTCGTTGCCGAGGCCGCCCGGCGCTACGGCCGCATCGACGTCGTCGTCAACACTGCCGGCCGCATCGACCCGGCCGACGCCGTCCGCTTCGCCGACTCGGAGGGCGAGGCCTTTGCCGCCCTCCTCGACGTCGACCTGCTCGGCAGCTTCCGCGTCTGCCAGGCCACTGTTCCCCACCTGAAGCGAACCGGCAACGGCGCGATCGTCAACTTCTCCGGCTCCTACGGCAACGGGATCAACCAGGAGAACGTCGTCAACTCCGTCGCGGTCACCTACTGCGCCGCCAAGGGCGGTGTCCGCGCCTTCACCTCGGCGCTGGCGCGGGACCTGGCGCCGGAGGTCCGGGTCAACGCAGTGGCCCCTGGCCCGATCGCGGCGAATTGGGAGGACGACTGGGAGATTCCGAAGGAGCACATCGACGAAGCGCTGGAGATGACGCCGCTGGGCCGGATGGGCAGGCCGGAGGAGATCGCCGAAACGGTGCTGTACCTAGCTTCGGACGGGGGCGGGTATACGACGGGGCAGGTGCTCGAGGTGAGCGGTGGCTGGATCCTGGACGGGTGACGAAGGAGGGGAGCTGAGATGACCGATATCGACGTCGACCTGAGCGCGCTGCTGCCTCCCGATCTGCCGGATGGCAGGGAGGCGGTCGCGGAAGGCCTCGAGATGGCGAAGGGAATCGAGCGGTCCCGCTCGACCTACTGCGAGGAGAAGGGCGTCGGCTCCGAGCGCGAGTGGCGCGAACGCGCCCGCGAGCAGGGAATCCCCTGTACCTGCATGAACGTCGGCCTCGCCACCTGGGCCGACACCCGCGAGGCGCTCGGCTTCATCTATGAGGACGCCCTTTCCCGTGGCGTCCGCCCGCCGGACCGCTTCAACCTGATCGCCGAGCGGCGGATGGGGTTGCCGAAAGACAAACGCGCCGAAGCGCCGCAGGAGACCGGGCCGGTGATGATGACCGAGCAGGACTGGTGGGAGCTGGCCCACACGGTCCCGATCCAGCCGGAGGCCGCCGACAACACGATCGGCGGCCCGGGATCGGTGGAAAACGCCCTCGACGCGCTGCAGGCGGGGATCACGACCATCGGCGTCCTTTCGCAGTACTCCTGGCGCTGGCCCTACTTCGACGACGACGTCACCCAGACGATGGTCACGCTGCAGGCCGCGGGGTTGTTGGCCGCCTTCAAAGACGAGGGAGTGGTCTTCGACTCCTACCTGGAGGACGGCTACCCCGGCGTCTTCCACGACTACGCCAACTACGTCGGTTGGGCGATGGTCGAGCGCTACGTCAGCGAAGAGTTGATCGGCGCCGCCTACTCCCCCTCCTGGGGCGGCCTCACCCAGAACCCGGTGATCAAGTCGGCGGTGACGCTCGCCCTCTACGAGGTCAACCCGGACCGGGTCCCGCTCTCCTACGTGCAGGGAGACACGATCGGCAACACCGAGGACTTCGACGCCAACATGGCGGTGCTCAACACCGACGTCCTCTTCACCAAGATGACCGACATGCGTTACCGGCTCGGCGCCGCCCCGATCGCCGTCCCAGTGACCGAGACCGAACGGATCCCCACCTGGCAGGAGGTGGCGACCGTGCAGACGATCAGCCGGCGCCTGGAGGACTACGTGCCGATGGTCGAGCCGGTCGTCGACTGGGCGCAGATCGAGTCAATGCGAGACGAGCTCGTCCGCGGCGGCCGCGCCTTCTTCGAGGCCGCGATCAAAGGGCTCGACGCCGCCGGCATCGACGTCCGCGACCCCGCTCAGCTGCTGCTGGTGTTGAAACGGCTCGGGTCGACCCGCTGCGAGGAGCTCTTCGGCGCCGGCGAGCCCGATCCGGAGTTCCCGCGGGGCCGCCGCCCGATCCTGGAAACCGATCTGGTCCGCAGCACGATGGAAGAGCGGGAGCGGCTGCTGGTCGAGCTGCAGGGCCGCCGCGAAGAGGAGGCGATCCGGGGGATGAAGGTGCTGGTCACCTCCACCGACGTGCACGAGTTCGCCGAGTTCCTGCTCGCCTCGACGCTGGCGGCGGTGGGAACCGAGGTGATCGACTTCGGGATCAACCGCGACCCGGAGGACATCGTCAAAGCCGTGATCGAGACCGATGCCGACGCCGTCGTCATCACCACCCACAATGGCGTCGCCCGCTCCTTCGGACGCCGGTTGATGGAGGACCTGAGGGGGACCGGATCGGCCGAGGTACCTGTCTTCATGGGCGGGGTCCTCAACGAGGACATAGAGGGCTCCGACATCCCGATCGACGTCCGCGGCGACCTCAACTCCAGCGGGATCGAGACGCCGGGGACGATCGACGGCCTCGTCGACGCCCTGATCGACCGCCGCCGCGGCGTCGTCCCCGCCTGACGGTGGGCCTCGTCGCCCTCGCCGACTTCGGCAGCACCTACACCAAGGTCCGGCTGGCCGATCCCGACGAGGGGCGGCTGGTCGGAAGGGGGCAGGCCCCGACCAGCATCGGGACCGATCTGATGGACGGATACGAGGCGGCTCTGGCATCCGCTCGCGCGGTGGCCGGGGGCGAGGTCGCGGTCGACTGCCGGCTTGCGGTCTCCAGCGCCGGCGGCGGGCTCAGGGTCGCGGCGGTGGGGTTGGTCGCCGACCTCACCGCGGCAGCGGCGAGGCAAGCCGCGCTCAACGCCGGGGCCCGGGTCGAGGCGGTCCTCTCGGGGAGGCTGGGGGAGGAGGAGCTCGACGAGCTGCAGGCCGCCCGCCCGGAGATCGTTCTCTTCGCCGGTGGCACCGACGGCGGCCAAGCGGAGCTGGTGCTGGATAACGCCCGCCGCCTCGCCGAGCGCAAGGTCGGTGGCCACGCCGTGGTCGCCTGCAACGCCGAAGTCGCCGAGGAGGTGGCGGCGACGCTGCAGTCCGCCGGGACCCAGCCCCTCGTCGCCGGCAACGTGATGCCGGAGCTAGGGCGCCTGGAGGTCGAATCCGCGCGGGAGGCGATCCTGCGCGTCTTCCTCGACCACGTGATCGGCGGCAAGGGGCTGAGCGCCAGCCCCGAGTTCGAGCGGATGGTGAAGCTGCCGACGCCGGAGGCCGTCTTCGAAGCGACCCGCCTGCTCGGCGACGTGGTGGTCCTCGACGTCGGCGGGGCCACCACCGACGTTCACTCCAGCCGCAGCGCCGAGGTCGCGACCCCCGGCATCGAGGATCCGCTGCTGCCGCCGCCGCTCGCCTTGCGAACGGTCGAGGGAGACCTCGGTTTGCGCTCGGGGGCCGGGGGGGTCCTGACCGCCGATCGGCGCTGGATCGAAGCGGAGGCCGACGCGACCGAGGCGGATCTTCGACAAGGTGTCCTCCTGCGGGAGGAGAACCCCGAGTGGCTGCCGGAAGACGAGCGGGGAGAAGCGTTGGAGGTGCTGCTCGCGATCGGGTGCGGCACCCAGGCGCTGCGCCGCCACTGCGGGACGATGCTGCTCTCCCGGGGCGAGAAGGGTCCGCCGACGCTGGTCCGCGACGGCCCCGATCTGCGCGAGGTCGCTCTGCTGCTGGGCACCGGCGGGGTATTCGCCCACCGAGGGGACGGTGAGGCGATCCTGCGGCGGGTGCTGGAGCGGCGGGCGCCGCGGTCGCTGGCGCCGGAGGAACCGACGATCCGGGTCGACGGCAACTACATCCTGGCCGCGGCCGGGTTGCTGGCCACGGAGGACCCCGCCGCGGCCACGCGCCTCCTTCGCCGCGAGCTCGGTCTCTCCCGAAACTAGACAGATTGACCAATGATGGCTAGGGTCGGTGACGCTGACCGTCGGGCCGATCCCGCATCATCCCTGTGGGAAGGGGAAGAGGGGATAGATGTTCAAGCGCCGCCAGAAGCAGCCGATCACGCGTCTCTTCTACGCGGGGGACGTCCATGGCTCCAGGGTCTGCTGGAAGAAGTTCGTCAACGCAGCCGCGCACTACCCGGCCGACGCGCTGGTGATGGGGGGCGACCTGACCGGCAAGGCGCTGGTCCCGATCGTCCGAGCGGGGGACGGCTCCTACGCGGCCCGGGTGATCGGCGAGCAGCGGGTCGCGCGCACGGCGGAGGAGCTCGACGAGATGCAGAGGGCGATCTCGACGAACGGGATGTATCCGCTGATCGTCGATCCCGCCGAGGCGCAGGCGCTGTCGGAGGACTCCTCACACCGGGAGGAGGCCTTCGAGGAGGCGCTGCTCGGGGAGCTTCGCCTCTGGGTCGGCTTCGCCGACGAGCGCCTCGCCGGCACCGATACCCGCGCCTACGTCATCCCTGGCAACGACGACCCCTGGTCGGTCGACGCGGTCCTCGCATCAGGGAGCAGCGTGGTCGCCTGCGACGAGCGGGTGGAGCAGCTCGGCCCGCACGAGATGGTCTCCTTCGGCTACTCGAACCGGACCCCCTGGAAGACCCCGCGCGAGCTCGACGAGGAGGAGATCTACCGGCGCCTGAAGCGGCTCGCCGACCAGCTCGAGGCGCCCGAGCGGGCGATCCTCAACATCCACGTCCCGCCCTACGAGAGCAGCCTCGACACCGCCTACGAGGTCGACGAGGAACTTCGCTACGTGATGAAGGGGGGGCGTCCGCACGAGGTTCCCACGGGCAGCCCCGCGGTGCGGCAGATCATCGAGGAGACGGAACCCCTGCTGAGCCTGCACGGTCACATCCATGAGAGCAAGGGTGTGACGAAAATCGGGCGAACGGTGGCAATCAACCCGGGTTCCGACTACGGTAGCGGTCACTTGGATGGTTGCCTCGTGCATCTGGAACCTGACCGTGTGGTGAATCAGTACCTGGTCTCGGGATGAACCAACGCAAGGGAGAAAAGGGGAGATAGATGGCTGAGTTGGGGGAGCGTTCATCAGCGCCGGCAAACCCGCCGGGGGCCTACGCGCGAAAAGCCACGGGCCTGGTGCGAGAGGTCTCGCCGTTCTCGACCTTCGTCTTCAACATGGCGGGCCAGCCGACGTCGGTGTTCCTCGCGATCTCGATCTTCCTCTTCCTGGGGGTCTTCACCGGCGGCTCGATCTGGCTTGGTTTCGCGATGGCGCTGGTCACCGCCTTGGCGATCAGCGTCTGTTACGGGCTCTTCGCCTCGGCGATCCCGCGCAGCGGCGGCGATTACGTCCTCGTCGGCCGCGTCACCCATCCCGTCATCGGCCTCGTCTCGTCGTTCTTCTGGACCTCTGGGGTGATCCTCTCGATCGCCTTCATCGCCTTGGCTTTCGTCACCGTGGCCCTCGGGCCGTCGCTGGCCGCCGTGGGGCTGGTGAGCGGGCAGAACGGGCTGGTCACCGCCGGCAACGACCTCGCCACCAGCGAAGGCTGGCAGTTCGGAATCGGGACGGCGCTGATCCTGGTCTCGGCGCTCTTCCTGGCGGGAGGGTGGCGCTGGACGGCTCGGATCATGAACGGCTTCTGGGTGCTGATGATGCTCGGCCTGGCCACCGTGTTCCTCGTTCTCCTGTTCAAGAGCCACGATGGTTTCGTCAACAGCTTCAACCAGTTCGCGGGATCCACCACCGGCGAACCGGACACCTACCACTCGATCATCGACAGCGCCCATAAAGAAGGGATCGACACCAACCCGGCCTTCAGCATGCACAACACCTGGCCAACCTGGGCCGCGATCTGCAGCCTCTCGATCTTCGGCTGGCTTTCGATCTACATCTCCGGCGAGGTCCGGCGCGCGAAAGACACCACGCAGGTGAAGGTGATGGGACTCGCGAGCCTCGTCCACATCGGGATCGCCGTGATCCTCTCGGCCCTCTTCTTCGGAAAGTTCGGTCACGACTTCTTCGTCGCGATCAACGGCATCAACGGGTCCGAAAGCTACCCATTCGCGGTGGAACCCTTCTATACGTTCCTGACCGCGATCGCCGGGGACAGCACGGTGCTGGCCTGGTGGCTCCTGATCACCTTCGTCGCTGCTTTCCCGCTGCTGATGATCCCCAACATCACGATCGCGGTCCGGACCTTCTTCGCCTGGGCCCTGGACGGGCTCCTGCCCTCGCAGATCGCGCGGGTCTCGCCCCGGACCCACGCGCCGAACACCGCGATCGCGGTGGTCGTGGTCCTCAGCATCGCCGTCCTCGGCTGGGCGGTGACCAACGGCGAAGACTTCTTCAGTGTCCTTGCCCTGGCGGTCCTCGTGCAGCTGATCGCGATGATTCTGATCGGCATCGCGGCGATGCTGCTGCCCTACCGGCGGCCGGAGGCCTGGCGCGCATCGGCCACGACCCGGCGCATTCTCGGGGCCCCAGTGGTGTCGATCGCCGGCGCGGTGGTGGCGGTCCTCCTCTCGGTCCTCTTCTACGTGTTCATGCACTACAACGAAGGCTTCGGCATCGACAGGGGGGATTTCC
>Ga0307300_10000150_pt1 | contig 17272 bp, 18 predicted proteins | sample ER_DNA_181_FD_194492 | JGI IMG/M metagenome (GOLD analysis project Ga0307300, IMG submission 194492) | Bulk soil microbial communities from the East River watershed near Crested Butte, Colorado, United States - ER_DNA_181 | ecosystem: Environmental > Terrestrial > Soil > Floodplain | place... | reverse complement strand
AGGAAGTAATTAACGGGCACTTCACCTACGAACTCACCTTCCGGTAAGCGGACGTCCACGTGCGTGACTCCACCGAGAGGGCCAGGATGGATTCCGCCTCACACCGCCGCCTGGTGGGCTGATCCAGCCGCAAAGCAGCCTACCGAGCAGCCTAGACATCATCACTCGAACTCAGAACGACCCTCGAACAGCAAGCCCTCCACCCGCGCCACCGCTTCTCGCGACGATGCCGGCGTGAGATCGCTGTAAGTGTTCATCGTGACACTGAATTGTGAATGCCCAAGAATCTCCATCACGACATGGGGTTCACGCCCTGGCCAACATGAGCGAAGCAGCGGTGTACCGCACGTCGTGCAGCCGAATACGGCGCAGGCCGGCGGCGCCGACCAGCCGTCGGAACTCCCGATAGTCATTGCGCGGGGACGAGGAAAGGTGTTCAGCCGGGCCTGCGCTCCCGTTTCCGCCGCCGTCGAGCCGCCTGACCGCGTCCTCCGCGCGGCGGTCATCCGGTTGCCCGCTGGCTCGAGCATGTATCAGCCCTCCATCCGAACCATCTGTCAACTGTCAGATGATCGACCGAGGGGACCGAGATGGCTTCGGTAGTACTCAGACTCGAGCGCAAGAACCTGTTCGTGGGCTCGTACACACCGATGCAGATCGAGATTGATCCCGGCAGCGGATTGACCATCGACGATCTTGACTTCAAGATCAACACCGGGCTTGCAGGCGGCGTTGTGTCGCTCTCCCGCGGCCCAGGCTTCGACCCGAAGCGGCCGGAGTTGATGCCAGTTGGACCGCCCAATAGTTAAAGGAATTCCCCACAATATCCCGATAGGAGATACGGCCATGACCCACCAGCAAGCATCAGCGACTGCTGTTCCGCTTCTTGATGCAAGCCTGTTCGACATCGTCGGACCGATCCACGTTAACTACACGACTTCCAGCATCACCGGAACGCCGCGGTTCAACTACCAGGACGCGGAGCTCGATCTCAACTTCGAGGACGAGGAGATTACACGCACCAAAACCCCGTTGGGTGAGCTGGTCACCGTCACCTTGGAGACCGTTGTCGACGCCTTCACCCGTACCTTCACTCTGATTGTGCCAACGATCAGATTGCCTCACGGTGGAGAGACAGAGTTCGACACGCTCGGAATCGAGACTACGAACACCACAAGCGCGTTCGTCGGGCCATCAAGGGCGGCTGGAGTGAAGCAGACCTATCGAGTCCATCAGCTCCACGGAAATGCACAGCAGGTCGAGTTCTGAACCGCCTCGTTCCGCTCTCAAACGCCAATTCGAGAAATCAAGGGCTTCTGCTTGTGCTTGAGGTCTCTCAGTCCAGATGATCTGGCGGTCCGCAGCAAACATTGTCGTCTCAGCGGCATGAATGTCCTCGGGGGGTCCTTTTCGAGGAAATCGAGAACTAGGCGATTCACCAGATCGGGCTTTTCAGTCGCCGCCGACGAGCACAACGGTGCGAGGCCGCCCCGAACCGGTTCCCTGACAAGTCAGCGGTCGGCATGCGCGACCTTCTCGTTTGGCATCGTGGCTCCCCCCCGCAATCGCACCGATCGTTCGGCAGCTCCTGCTGCAGGTACCAGAACGCCTTAACTGCGCCCGCAGGAAGTCGCATCTCTATGCGCAGCAGGTCGTGGGCATCACGAGCAAAGTCGCGAGACCGGTTCGCGTGGTCGGTCAGCGCCTCAATCTGCTTTTCTGGCCGTGCAGCCGAGTTAGTGCCGGTCGCATCACCCGCGGATCCTCGGCCACGATGTCGTGCGCGGACCACACAGTCACCAGGAACGGCAGCCCCAAAAGTGTCCTAGCTTGTGCAGGTGCCAGTAGCCGAGGCCAGCCCGCTGGCAGATAAGGGAGAACCCAGTGTGGGAGTGGGAGGTCTTGAGCTCGCCGATCACTAGACGCGTGCGCCGCTCGGAGGGTGCCGTACGGCCTCGAACTCGCTTCACTGCATGCGTCACCTTCAGCGCATCTCAGAAGAGCTTTGGGTGTGTCAATGGTTCGGCCGACTCGGCTCTCTGGTTCTGGCTGAGGTGTCGAACTCGATGAACATGCGGCAGAAGTAGTCAGGGTTCTCCTCGGCGGCCCAATGGCCGGCGTCGGGCACCAGGTGTCCGGTGACGTCGATGGCGATCTCCTCACACATCGGCGCGTAATTGGCGGCGAGGTCTGGGTGCCGCCGCCGGAGGCGAGGACGGGGACGGGGACGGTGAGTTTGCCGTGGGCCGCGATGTCGACGCGGTGTGAATCTTGAACAGCTTGGCGGCTTGGAAGATGTGGAAGGTGGACACAAGGTTGTTGTCGAACGTGGCGACGTTGGGCGCGAAGGTCGCACCGGGAATGGCGGCCAGATGGACGACGGCGTCGACGCCGCTGTGAACCTCGTCGATGCCGGAGAGTGCCTCGACAACCTGGCCGTAGTCGGTGAGGTCCGTGCGGATGAAATGTGCTCGGCTCTCCGGCGAGGGGACGCGGTCGAAGTTCACCACGGTCTATCCCTCATCGATGAGCGCTGCCACGACGGAACGGCCGAGCTTGCCGCTGCCGCCGGTCACTGCCACTGTTCGATCCATCGGTGCCTCCTCGGGTTTGCTGCTGTTGGTTGCGTGATCGGTCATGTCTTCGGACCGGGTCAGAAGCCAACCGGGTGGTGCGGTTCGTACGCGGTCTCCAGCTGCTGCAGCTCGGCGTTGGTCAAGACGAGGTCGAGCGCGGCGACTGCGTCGTCGATGTGGTGCGGTTTGGTCGCACCGATGATCGGCGCGGTGATGCCCGGCCGGCTGGCCACCCAAGCGAGCGCGACCTGCGCTTGGGGCACCTGCCGCTCGGTGGCGATGCGGGCGACCCGCTCGACGATCACCCGATCACCGGGTCGGTAAAGGTTGCTGCCGAACTCGTCTGTCTGGCTGCGGGTGGTCTCCTCGTCCCAGTCGCGGGTGAGTCTTCCTCGGGCGAGGGGACTCCAGGGGATGACGCCGACCCCGAGATCGGCGCACAGCGGCAGCATCTCCCGCTCCTCCTCCCGGTTGAGCAGGTTGTAGTGGTTCTGCATGGATATGAACGGGGTAAGGCCGGCCATCTGGGCGAGGTAGTGGGCTTTGGAGAACTGCCAGGCGTTCATCGACGAGGCGCCGATGTAGCGCGCCTTGCCGGCCTTTACCACGTCGTGCAGTGCCTCCAGCGTTTCCTCGATTGGGCTCAGCGGGTCCCACCGGTGGATCTGGTAGAGGTCGATGTAGTCCGTACCTAGTCGCGCCAGGCTGGCGTCCACCTCGGCCATGATCGCCTTCCGCGACAGGCCTGCCCCGTTCGGGCCGTCGTGCATGCGGCCTTGGACCTTGGTCGCAATCACTAACTCGTCGCGATGGCCAAAGTCCTTCAGGGCCCGGCCGACGATCTCCTCGCTGCTGCCGGCGGAGTACACGTTTGCTGTGTCGAAGAAGTTGATCCCCGCCTCGACTGCCTGACGGATCAGCGGTCTGCTGCTCTCTTCGTCCAGGGTCCAGGGGTGGGAGCCACGCTTCGGGTCGCCGAAGCTCATACAGCCCAGCACGAGCCGGGATATCTCCAGCCCCGTGCTGCCTAAACGTACGTATTCCATCGCTCCTCATCTCCGTGGCCGAGGCGCAGCTCGGCAGCCGTCACAAGCTCATCAATGGTCTTTGCTCGCTTCAGATCGGAAAGCTCCTGCATCGCGGGACGGCGGCGAACCTGGCCGGTTTCAGGCATCGGCGAACCTGCTTCCGAGGTCGAGGATGCTTACGCAGACGAGGTCCCAGTCGCCTTCGGCCGCCAGGTCCCCGGTCTGGCATGCGGCGAGCTCAGTCGGACGTGGGATGAATGCGGTGCCGAGTCCCGCCCGTTGGGCAAACGTGAGATCGCGGTTGTGGGCCGCCGCGAGCATGACCTCGCCTGGATCCAGCCGTAGGATCCACGCCATGTTTCGATACGCCTCCATGGTCGGCTTGTAGGCCCGGGTCGCGTCAGAACCGACGATCACGGTCCACGGCAGTTTCGCCCGCAGCGCCATCCGCAGCAGCAGGGCGAGGTTGGCGTTCGACAGCGGTCCGACGATCACGTGTTTACCGAGTTCGATCAGGCCAGCGGTGCTGTCCTCCCACGGGTCCAGCCGCTCCCATGCCGCGTTGAGGTCGGCGAGGTCACGATCGTCGAACTCGGCCGCGTTCAGGTCGAATTCGGCAAGGGTTGCGTGGAGATTCTCAAGGTGCAGCTGGTCCAGCGGCACGAACTCGCGGCTCCCGTTGCGGATCGGCTCCATTGACGGCTCATACTTTGCCCGCCACGCGTCGGCGAATCCTGCGGCGTCCAGGCCGATCCGGTGATGTGTGGCGAAGGCGGCGACGTCGCGGGCGACACCTGAGCGCCAGTCCACGACGCTTCCGAACGTGTCGAAGAGAACGGCTTTGATCTCACGCCCAGTGGATGGTGAGACGTACATCATCGTGCCCTTTCCGCGGCGTTGATGGTTCGGACGGCGGGATCGACCAGAAATCCGGGAAAGGCCATGAAGATGGAGCAGCCGGTCACGGTGGCCGGAGTGCTGATGCCAACGACGCCGCGAACGACCACAGCTAAGTATTGAGGGCTATTCGTCAACCTGTCACCGGTTGACCAATTTGGCGTAATCTGAGAATTCGTGACAGGCCCGGTTCTGTCCCTTGAGGCTACGCGGCCGACGTGTCCAGGAATCCGAGTAGGCGGCGGCCGGCGGTGTCCATGTGGGTACTCATGGCGGAGGCCGCGGCGTCGGCGTCGTGGCTGCGGAGCGCTTCCAAGACAGCGCGGTGCTCGGCACACGCGAGGCGAGCATGGTCGGATTCGTTGAGCGCTCGTTCGACCCAGACGCGGATCAGCGAGCGAACACTCTGTAGGAGATCCTCAAGCAGGGCGTTGTCGGTCGCGGCGGCGATCCTCTGGTGGAAGTGCATGTCGGCGGCCACGAATGCACCGTAGTCGTCATCAACGTGCGACTCCATTGTGGCGAGCTGGTCCTCTAGCTCAGCAATGTCATTGGGGTTTGAGGTTGCGGCGGCGAGCCGTGCCGCCTGAACCTCGAGTGCGTGGCGGACGTCGATGAGCTCGCGGGTCTTCGGCGCGCCGATCAACATCCCCCACGACAGCGTTTGCGGCAGCAGTTCCGATGCCCGGCCTCGCAGGTAGGTGCCGGATCCTGGGCGGACATCCACAACGCCGAGTAGTTCAAGCGCGGCCAGTGCCTCTCGGATGGCAGAGCGGCCGACGCCCATCGAGGCGGCCAGCTGCCGCTCGGGAGTGAGTCGATCTCCGGGCTGGAGCGTACCCGTGGTGAAGTAATTCAGTAGGCGTCGCGTCACCTCCGCGACGGCGGTAGTGCTGGTGATGTTGCCACCGAGGGCAGCCGTTAGTTCGTCAGCAGACAGCTGCGGTTCGTCGGCGCTGCGCCGGGGCATGGCCACAGGCTAACAGGCATGCGGTTAACCGGTCGACCAAAATTGGTCAACCGGTTGATAGGTAACGCTGCGGAAAGCAGAGTAGCTATACGCGAGCATCCGACCGGCGCACGAACCAGAGCCGCGAAGGTATGCGGTGACCGAGGGGCAGGTCACGACCGAGCAGTTTGGAGAAGCCGCGGCGGCGGCGGCTCCCTAGAATCAGGGTCGACCCATCAGATCTCGCAGGGGAGGAAACCTGCAATGAAGGACACGCAGAAGTCCGCCAAGAGCACAGCGGCGACCGACAAGAAATTCGAGGGATTCACCGAGGAAGAACGCGGCGCGATGAAGGAGCGCGCCAAAGAGCTGAAGGCGGCCGCGCGCCGCGGCCAGGGCGGGAAGAAGGCGGACGAGGAAAGCGCCGTGCTTGCGAAGATCGCCGAGATGCCGGAACCGGATCGCGTCATGGCGGAACGCCTCCATGCCGTCATCAAAGCCAGCGCGCCATCCCTCTCGCCGAAACTCTGGTACGGGATGCCCGGGTATGCCAAGGACGGCAAGGTCGTTTGCTTCTTCCAAGCCGCGCAGAAGTTCAACTCGAGGTACGCGACGTTCGGCTTCAACGACACGGCGAACCTCGACGAAGGCGCCATGTGGCCAACCGCCTTCGCTCTGACCGAGTTGACCGCCGCCGACGAGGCAAGGATCGGCGCACTCGTGAAGAAAGCGTTGAGCTGAGGACTCCCACACCAGACGCTGTACTGAGCCCGTACGGACGATGTGCGGGGCAAGGGCAGCTTGCTCAGATGGCTGGTAATCCTCACCCGTAGGGGTGGTCCTTTCGGCTGACCAAAGTGGGATCATTAACCTCGGCCCCAGCGAGACGCAAACAACGCCACCCGCGCCCGCTGGGGCTAACCAACCCCACTGAGACCCAGTACAGAGTCGCCTAGGGCCCGACCTGCCGGTGACCACACGAGGACCAGCCAGGGAATTTAGTGTCCGGCACTCATCAGCAGCGTCCAACACAGAAATCCCTAATCAGGACAGATTTGCAGGGCTCATGGCAGGTTCGGGACGACAGCCAAGTCGATCAGCCGGAAGATCGCGTCGCCGCCCTGGTCGGGGCCGACAACGTACGATGAGGCGACCACGATGAGCCGGCGGTCCGGCGCGACCAGAATGACTTGGCCGCCACTGCCGATCGCTGCGTACCCGTGCTGGCCTTGAACTGGGTGGATCCACCAGAGGTATCCATAGCCGCTAGGCGCATCGGCCGCCGTCGACTGCTGGATCCAGTCCGCTGGCACGAGTTGCTTTCCTTGCCATCTCCCCTCGTCCAAATACAGCTGACCGAGCTTGAGCATGTCCGTCGGCCGCAACTTCATAGCGAACGACCCGGCATGTACGCCGTCCGGCGCACGGAGCCAGGCGAAATCGGCAGCGAGGAACTCGGGCTCGACCCAGTAGGGGACCTCCTCCCCAAACCGTGCTTCGTAGACCGGACGGGTCGGAATCTCGAGCGGATCAAACAGCTTCTGCCGCGCGTAGTCGAGCAGCGACATGCCAGTTGCTCGTCTCAAGACGTGCGCCACGATGTGCGGACCTATGTTGGTGTACCGGAACTGCTCGCCGGGCTGAAGTTCGGGGCCTTCACGAAACCAGGCCCGCAATAGATCCCGGTTAGCCGGTGGCGTGCTATCCGTCCAGCCGGCCGTCATGGTCAACAACTGGCGTAGCGTGGTCCTTTTCGTACGGCCATCCATGTCCTTGCGATGTTCCGGCAGGAGATCCTCCAGCGTTGCGTCAACGCCGCTGATCTTGCCTTCGCCGATGGCGATGCCGGCCAGGATCGACACGATGCTCTTGGTGACCGACTGAAGGTCGGCGTACTCAGCCGGATCACTGCCGTAATACCGCTCGGCGACGACCTCGCCATCGACGCTGACAAGGACAGCACGAAGTTCGTGGAGCCCTGAAACATTGTCGGTGTGCACTCCGTCAATGGCAGGGCCTATCTTGGCCACGCCGGTTGAGGCAGTCTCGGCTGTGTCTAGTCGTCCGGGTGTGCAGTTCACAAGCCCGATGAGCAGGATTCCCACCAGGAGGACTCGAGGCCATACCTCTCGGCCAGATCGACTCACACGATCACCAGCGCGCGCCCCCGGTTCCGGTCCCGATCACTCATCAGGCTCGCGATTGAGAACAATAAGCATGCCGGTGGCAACCCCATAGATCATTCCCGCAACGCCTACGATCGCGGCCAAGGTGGTGATCAGATCGGGGGCCACGCCCGTCAAGCTGGCCAGGACCGCACCACCCACGAGGCCGAGACCGCCGAGAAATGCTATCCAGCTTCGTTGGCTCGCTCGCCGCAACTCGTCCCCGGCTGACCGCCGCACCTCTCAACGATAGCCAGTCCACCCCTGGTACGCAGCGGTCCTGGCGAGAGCTGTGGCCGGGACACAGAGCTGACTACCGCCTCATCGAGATACCAGACGCCTCCGCCTGCTTCGCAGATCAAGGCAGCCGTCTTTCAGACCGTCAGGCGTGCAGCTCTTGTTCCCACAAGATGTCGGTGACGCTTGGATCCCGGCGGACAGGTGCCGCCGGTAGGTGCTGGACGGCAGGCCGAGGACTTCGGCGGCGACTCCGGTGTAGGTCAGGGGCCCCAGCCAGGTGTCTGGATCGGCTCTAGGGACGAATGAGACCGCAAGTCCCGGGGTAGTCAGGTAGTGACGGGGCCAGGGGCACGGTGAAGACCCGGATCCGCGACGAGCTGATCGGGCTACGCGACGCGTTGGGGCAGCCGGATCACTGTCCTCCACTGAACACCCTAATCAGAAGCCCGCATGTCTCCTGCCGGTGCGACCGGTGGTCTTGGCCATAGCCTTGGTCGGGTGGACGATGTCGTCATCGTCGGTGCTGGTCCCGCAGGGCTGGCGGCTGCGGCGACTTTGAAGGCGCGGGGCATAGACGCACCATCCTCGAGAGCGAACAGCGTCTCGGTGAGCCATGGCGGCGCCGCTATGACCGCCTGCACTTACACACAATCCGCTGGTTGTCGGATCTGCCGGGCTACCCAATTCCCCGGCAGTTCGGCCGTTGGGTGGCACGAGACCAGTTCGTGCAATACCTGGTGCAGTACGCGGGGCACCACAACCTCAAGCCACGGTTCAGGGTGGAGGCAACGCGGATCGATCACGATGACGGTCACTGGCGGGTCCGGACTTCCGTTGACACGATTCCGACCCGGGTGGTCGTTGTGGCCAGCGGCTATACCCGCGTTCCACATCGGCCGCGATGGCCCGGCGCTTTCGATGGGCCGCTGGTGCACTCCGCGGAATACCGCAATACGCGGCCCTACCTCGGCCAGGATGTGCTGGTTGTCGGCGCAGGAAACAGCGGCACCGAGATCGCCGTCGATCTCGCGGAGGGCGGTGCCGGACGGGTCCGGATCGCGGTCCGTACGCCGCCGAACATCCTGCGGCGCGATACGAAGGGTTTTCCCACGCAGCTGGTCGGGCTCGCGTTCCAGCCGATGCCGGCCCAGCTGTTGGACCCGATGTTTCGTCTGCTGCGAAAAGCGACCATCCCCGACCTGAGCGCCCGCGGCCTGCCAACGCCCAGCGCGCCGTTCTCACAGTTCCGGCGCACCGCCACCGTGCCCATCATCGACGTTGGCTTCATCGACGCGGTACGCAGCGGAGTCATCGAAGTCGTGCCGGGCGTTGAAGCGCTCGACGGCCGGGCTGTCGTACTGGCCGACGGGTCACGCGTGCACCCGGACGCTATCGTGGCGGCCACCGGCTATCACCCGGGTCTCGAGTCGCTTGTCGGCCACGTCACGGCAATTGGCGGGCACGGCATTCCAAGCCCGCAGCCCGGGCTGCATTTCCTCGGAATCGGCATACCGCTCGCCGGGCTGCTGCACCAGGTCGGCAAGGATGCCCGGGAAATGGCAGGCGACGTTGCCCGCGAGCGGCGCAGATAAGTACCTGGCCGTGCGCGCCTTCAGTTATCGGTGTAGCTGACTTCGATCACCTTGGCCTTAAGCACCGTGCCAGACGACCGTGTGCCAGCGAACTCCTCCTTGTCGAACTTCGCCTGACCGTCCACGATCTCCAACGTGTTTTGCCGCGGTCCCGACTCGTCGCCCGTCACCCGATAGCTCACCTCGATCGTCCCCTCATCGGGCAGTTCCTGCGTGCCCACGTACTTCGGCTGGATGCGGTAGGTGATGCTGCAGCCTCCGGAGCGGAAGCACTTCTTCTCAAGGATCTTGACCCCGACCTCGAAGTCAGATTTCGTCGGGGTGAATCCGGTGGGCTCGGTCGGCTCGGCAGCAGCCTCAGCGGTTGATTCGTCATTCGGCGCTGTCTTAGTCATTGTGGTAGTAGCCGCCGGTCTTCCGATGATGTCCGTGCTGCCCAGCGCCACAACGGCGGCACCCATCCCAAACGCCCCGACGACCGCGATGATCATGGCCGGCCATCCGAACTGCTTCCGCCTCGGCACCCGCTGGATCGGCGGCGGCAACGGCTCAGGCTGCGGCTGCGGCTGCGGGACCGGCTGTGTGAGTGCCCCCGTAGGCGTTGGCGGCTGGGACATGAACGCTCCCTTGGCGTAGGAAGTCTCGACAAAGGATTACGTAGAGCAGGCCTCTCGGGTGGGAACCTTGCAGGCATCGTGGCCGGATCGTTACGCCTGTGATGCTTCGGAGTTCGAATAAACCACTGATTGATCATCTCCGTGAAGCTGGGCAGGGCTCACGGCGCATTCCTTCCGGTGATCGATGATCGGTGGGCTAGATGATGTGGACTTCTCTGAGCGCTTCAGCATCGCGAAACCGGTCTGCCCTGAACGGGTGCGGGTCCATGAACGAGTCGCGTTCCAGGAACAAGTCGGTGACTAGTTCGCCTACGGCGGGGGCCTGCAGAAAACCGTGTCCGGAGAATCCAGTCGCGTACAGGAAGTTCCTGGGAGCCCGGGCTCTGCCGATCAAGGCATTGTGATCGGGGGTGTTCTCATAGAGACCGGCCCAGCCCCCCTGGAGCTTTACGCCTACGAGAGACGGGGCGACCACCGCTGCGGCCTTATCGAAGGCCTCCACCCACTCATAGGAGAACTCCCGTCCGAAGCCAGGACTCTGGCCGGCATCGGAGATCCCCAGCAACAGACCGTCTCCGGCGTTGTGGAAGTACAAGGTGCTTCCCAGGTCGAGGGTGAACGGCACCGTTGGCATAGGTTGCGTCGGCGGTGCGGTGAAGCCGATCTGCCTGCGGACCGGAACGACGGGCAGGAAGACCCCTGCCATCTCACCGATGCGCTGCGACCAGGCCCCGGCGGCACAGATCACAGTGTCCGTCCTCACCTGACCACGGCTTGTCGAGACGGCCGCCACCCGCCCGTTGTGCGTGTCGATCTCCGTAACTTCGGTCTGTTCGCTGAAGACGACGCCCAGGCTGCGAGCCGCGTCGGCATAGCCATGGACGACCTGCCGCGGCTGGGCGTAGCCGTCTCGCGGCGAGAACGACGCGCCGAGAAGAACCGATGGGTCGATGAAAGGGTTGAGTTGAGCGGCTCGGTCCGGGCTCACCATCTCCGACGAGCCACCGAGGTGGTTCTGCAGTTCCGTTGACGATTCGACGGCGGCCAGCTCGTTCTCGGTCCGGCAGAGGAAGAGGTATCCGACCTGCCGAAGGCCGATGTCGACCCCGAACTCAGCCCCGAATCGCTCGTAAGCTTCGAGGCTGCGTTGCGCCAACAAGATGTTGCCAGGATCGGAGAACGTTGCCCTGACCCCACCCAAGGGTTTCGCCGAGGATCCAGATCCGAGCAGGTTTCGTTCAATGACCACGATGCTGCCAACCCCGGCTCGTGCCAGGTGCAACGCCGTGCTGACACCCATGGCGCCGCCGCCGATGATCGTGACCGAGGCGTACGGGGGGAGCGGCTCGGCTGGCACGTGCACGTTCTCACCTCGCTTGACGAGGGTCACTTACCGCATGAATGGGTACCGGTAGTCGCTTGCCGGCACGAATGTTTCTTTGATCGTCCGGGGCGATACCCAGCGGAGAAGATTGAGTACCGAACCTGCCTTGTCGTTGGTGCCACTCGCTCGCGCGCCGCCGAACGGCTGCTGACCCACGACTGCGCCGGTGGGCTTGTCGTTGATGTAGAAGTTCCCCGCGGCGAAACGCAGTACGTCCATCGCCTCGACGATGGCAGATCGATCGGCGGCGATGATCGAACCCGTCAGCCCGTACGCCCCGATCGCTGCGGACTCGCGTAGCACCTTGTCGTATTCGGCGTCGTCATAGACAAACACCCCGAGAATCGGACCGAAGTACTCGGTGGTGAACACCTCGTGGTCCGGGTCGTCAGCCACCACGATGGTCGGCCGGACGAAGTAGCCGTCGCTATCGTCGGCGGTGCCGCCGGCCACAATTTCGACGCCATCCTCGCCCCGGACTCGATCGAGGACGCCGCTCAGCTTGGCGAAGGACCGGTCGTCGATCACCGCGCCCATGAAGTTGCGGAAGTCGGTGACATCACCCATGGTGATGCCCTCGACCTCTTCTACGAGCTGATCACGGAGTCGCGACCACACGGACCGAGGGATGTATGCCCGAGACGCTGCAGAGCACTTCTGCCCTTGATACTCGAAGGCACCTCTGATCAGAGCCACCCGCAGGACGTCGAGGTCTGCCGACGGATGGGCCACCACGAAGTCCTTGCCACCGGTTTCCCCGACCAGTCGCGGGTAGGCCCGGTAGTCCCGCAAATTGCGGGCGACGGAGTCCCACAAGTGACCGAAGACTGCGGTTGAGCCAGTGAAGTGAATGCCGGCGAGCCCGGGGTCTGGGACGGCGACCTCACTGATTGCCTCACCGCGTCCGGTGACCATGTTGATCACTCCGGGAGGCAGCCCAGCGGCTTCGAGCAGCTGCATCGTGAAGTGCGCCGACAGCTGCTGGGTCGGTGCTGGCTTCCAGACAACGGTGTTGCCCATCAAGGCTGGCGCCGTCGGCAGGTTCCCGGCAATGGCTGTGAAGTTGAAGGGCGTGATTGCCACAACGAAGCCCTCGAGGGGGCGGTGGTCGAGGCGGTTCCACACACCGGGTCCGCTGATCGGCTGCTCTTCGAGGATCTGCCGCGCGAAGGCCACGTTGAACCGCCAAAAGTCAGCCATCTCACACGCCGAGTCGATCTCGGCCTGGTAGGCGGTCTTGCTCTGGCCGAGCATCGTGGCCGCGTTGAGTGTCGCTCGCCATGGCCCGGAAAGCAGGTCCGCCGCCTTAAGGAAGATTGCCGCACGGTCGTCAAAGGACATGCGCTGCCAAGAAGCCGCGGCGGCTGCCGCAGCATCGATTGCCTGCCGTACGTCGTCGGCGGTCGCGTTGGCCAAGGTGCCGAGCTTTGCTTCTCGCCGGTGAGGCTGAACGACCTCGGTTGGCTCGCCACCGCCCATCCGGTGCTCGCCGCCGACTGCCATGGTTAGCTCGACGTCGTCGGCGGCCATCTGCTTCAGCCGGGCCTCGAGCTCGGTTCGTTCGGAGCTGCCTGGCGCGTAATCCAGGACCGGTTCATTGACTGGAGGCGGCACGTTCGTCACGGCATCCATCGCGCTCCACATCCCTTCGTTCGAAGTGAATTCCCTGTTCCCGGCGGGATTCAGCGACCGACGGCGGCCCGCAGGAAGAACAGCAGGTTGGCTGGCCGCTCCGCCATGCGCCGCGTGAGATAGGGATACCAGGCCGAGCCGAACGGTATGTACACGCCGACGCGATAGCCCTTGTCTGCAAGGTCGTGCTGCAGGTCCCGCCGAATGCCGTACAGCAGCTGGATCTCGAAGTCGCGCTGGCCCAAACCAAGCCGGTTCGCTGCCTTGATCGCGAAGTCAATGCACGCGTCGTCATGGGTTCCGAAGGCGGGACGTTTGCCGTGTTTCAGCAGCCACTCGCTCAGGTGTTGGTATTCGGCGGTGATTTCCTTCTTAGACCGCAGCGCCCGGTCGATCGGCTCCGCGTACGCGCCCTTGACCAGCCGAATCCTCGGCTGCAGCGCCGCCAACGAGTCGAGGTCCTCGGGCGTGCGGCGCAGGCAGGCCTGCATGGCCAGCCGGGTGTCCGGATGTGTGACCGCCGCGTCCCGGTACACCTCGATCGTGTCCCCGACAACATCGCTTTGTTCCATGTCGATCTCGACGCCGACGCCGACGTCCCGGCCACGATCCAGCACGGTGGCGAGATTGGCTACGCACGCTTCGCGATCGATGGAGAGCCCAAGTTGAGTCAGCTTCAAGGACACGGTCGCGTCGATCCCACGATCGGCGATGGTCTGGACTGCCTCGAGGTATTGCTGGGTCGCCTGGTTGGCGCCGGTGAGGTCGGTGACAGCCTCGCCGAGCAGGTCGAGAATCCCGCGGATCCCTTGGCCGTTCAGCTGAACCGCTGCCGCGACGCCATCCTCGAGGGCGGGACCCGCGACGTAGCGGTGCACCACCTTCCCGACCAAGGAGTTGGTGTTGGCCACCTGTTCCAGTCGGCTGTTCTCTCCAGCCCAGACAAGCAGACGGTTTACCATTGGCCCTCCTTGATCAGCAGTGATTTGATCAAGATCGACGTGGCCGGCGGTCAGACCTCGACCAGCCCACAAAGCTGACGCTATCGCACCTCATCGACCGGTCATGACGGCGCTACACCCGGTTGTTCCCGGTATTGATTGCGACGCTCCGCGTCGCGGCGGATCGCGCTTGGGAATCCGCTGCTGTCGTCCTCGCTCGGAGACGAACAGCGTGACTCCTCGCTCGTCCTCCGATCAGCGGCGCGCGATCCGGTATTGATTGCGACGCTCCGCGTCGCGGCGGATCGCGCTTGGGAATCCGCTGCCGTCGTCCTCGCTCGGAGACGAACGGCGTGTCTCCTCGCTCGTCCTCCGATCAGCGGCGCGCGATCCGGTGCCGACACGCACTTTGCAGCGCTCTAAAGATAGTCAATCCATCCCGAGTAGCGTGTCGAGCAGACGCAACCCCATACGACGTCGCTCCCCACCAGGAGGAAGCAATGGCCCATGGTTCGGACGGTCAACTCGGGAAGGGTCTCAGGCAACGGCACCTGGCCATGATCGCCATCGGGGGCGTGATCGGAGCCGGGCTGTTCGTCGGATCCGGCGCAGTCATCGCTGAGGTCGGTCCGGCCGCCTTCATCACCTATGCACTCACGGGTGTGCTGATCATCATGGTGATGCGCATGCTCGGGGAGATGGCCGCATCAAATCCAGCGACCGGGTCGTTCGCCGATTACGCCCGCCAGTCACTCGGCGGGTGGGCTGGCTTCTCGGTCGGCTGGCTCTATTGGTACTTCTGGGTGATCGTCGTGGGCTTTGAGGCGGTCGCCGGTGCGGGCATCCTGCAGCGTTGGATAAACCTGCCGCTGTGGCTGCTCTCCTTGATCTTGATGGCGTTGATGACCGCCACGAACTTGTACTCGGTTCGCTCTTATGGGGAGTTCGAGTACTGGTTCGCTGGGGTCAAGGTGGTCACCATTGTGCTCTTCATCGTCCTCGGCACGTTGTTCGTCCTTGGCCTATGGCCGGGCAAGGATATGGACTTCTCCAACCTCACCGCGCATGGTGGGTTGTTCCCGAACGGGGTAGGTGCCCTGTTCTCCGGCATCGTGGTCGTGATCTTCTCGATGGTCGGAGCCGAAATCGCCACGATCGCGGCAGCAGAATCGGATGAGCCGGAGAAGGCGATCGTCAGGGCCACGAACTCGGTGGTGCTGCGGGTCATTGTCTTCTTCGTCGGCTCGATCTTCTTGCTCGCGACGATCTTGCCCTGGAACTCCGCCGAGCTCGGGGAGTCCCCCTACGTCGCAGCGTTCGAGCAGATGAACATCGGCTTTGCTGCCGAAGTCATGAACTTCGTCGTTTTGACGGCGGTTCTGTCCTGCCTTAACTCAGGGCTCTATACGGCCTCACGCATGTTGTTCGTGCTTGCGGCCCGCAACGAAGCACCGGAGCGGCTGCTCAAGCTCAACCGGAAGGGCGTGCCAGCCTGGGCGATCCTTAGCTCGAGCGTGGTGGGTTTCCTCTGTGTCATCGCGGCGGCCATCTCACCTGACCGCGTCTTCCTCTTCCTCCTCAACTCCTCTGGCGCGATCATCTTGTTCGTCTACCTGCTCATCTGCCTGTCTCAGCTCCGGATGCGCCGCATGGTTCCGCCGGAAAAGCTCATCGTGAAGATGTGGCTCTACCCGGTGTTGACCATTCTGACTGCCGTCGCCATCGTGGCCGTGCTGATTGCCATGGCTTTCGGCGCGGAAACCCGTTCGCAGCTGTTGCTCAGCCTGCTCGCCTGGGCGATCGTCCTGGTCGTGTACGCGCTGCGCCGGCGCGCCATCGGGGACGCGCATACCTCGACCCACGGTGTCGAGGCGGAGCACGAGGCCGATTCGTGGATGCATGAGCACATCTCGGGTGCCGAGGTTGAGGTGGACGCGGCGGTCGGCGAGGGTCCGTTGGATCCGGAGCTCATCCGCCGAGCTCGTGAGGAAGGCTACGCAAACGAAGCTCCCTGACCACTAGACAGTGCTTCCTAAAGCGACGCCGGAGCGGCTGAGCGCGTTCTCCGACGGGGTGTTCGCTGTTCTGATAACAGTGCTGGTTTTGGAGCTGCGGCCACCGGAGCTTCCAACCTATAAGGCGCTCCTGTTGCTTTGGCCCACATGGCTAAGTTACGCAGTTAGCTATCTATTCATCGCCATTGTCTGGACCAATCACCATTATCTGATGCGCTATGCGACGGAGGCGACCCCTCGTCTATTGTGGTTCAGTTTCGCGCACCTGTTTCCATGTCGCTGCTTCCGTTCTCTACCGCTTGGATGGCCGTGAGCGTCTTGGCGCCCCAACCTGTTGCCTTCTATGCGGCCGTTTCTTCCTCGTCAACGCGACTTACATATGCTTGATTTGGGAGCTTATCGATCGAGCTCGAGCTGACGAGGTCGCACCGACTGTGCGCAGGATTATGCACTTCCGATCGATTACGACTTTATGCCTTTTCGGCGCGGCCGCGGTTGTAGCGCTGAAATATCCGCTCGTTGGACTCGGAATTTGTGTTTGTTGCCTGATCGTTTATCTGAGGCCTGATCCGCCGAGAGCAAGGACGCAGATATCTCGCGGATAGCACGGCCGCTATAATCGCTCGGCGGGTATTGCCAGGCGCCTCACCGGAAAGTCAGGTCAGCGGCTACGGCACCAATGCCGCTTCCAGGGTTTGAAGTGCCTGCAGGAACGCTGTGCGCTGCTGACCCAAGGCCGCGAAGTAGTCCTGGTCCGCGGCCTCGACATCGGCAAGTGCTCAGCTGACCACGGCGCTCCCAGCAGCGGTCAGATGCAGGCGGCGGACCCTGCTGTCGGTCGGATCCAGCGCTCGCTCAAGCAGGCCGCGGGTCTCGAGCTTGCGCGTCACCTGGCTGGTCATCATCGGATCGGTCCCAGCTTGCTGAGCAAGCCGGGCCTGGGTCGGCGGGCGATCGTCGTGGTCGGCCAGCCACCACAACGACGCGAGCAGCACGAACTGCACGTGGGTCAACTGGTGCGAGTCCAGCACAGCGCGGATCCGTCGCTGCCATGACAGGGTGACGCGCCACAGCAGGAGGCCCGGGCTCTGCTCGGGCGCATCGAACTGGGAGCTGGGGCGCCCCGCCGCTATGACGAGCGCTCCCTAGTTGTACTCGGCCATGACGTTGGTGACACTCCGGCTTGGTCGTTGACGTTGCGAAGACCTCCGGGTGCGGTGGAGGGCTCTGCCATTT
>Ga0307300_10000145_pt1 | contig 17705 bp, 21 predicted proteins | sample ER_DNA_181_FD_194492 | JGI IMG/M metagenome (GOLD analysis project Ga0307300, IMG submission 194492) | Bulk soil microbial communities from the East River watershed near Crested Butte, Colorado, United States - ER_DNA_181 | ecosystem: Environmental > Terrestrial > Soil > Floodplain | place... | reverse complement strand
GGCGGTGATCAGCAGCGGCGCCGGGCGGCCCGGGATCGCGGCGGTGGTGACGATGATGTCCTGTTTCGCGGCGTTCTCGGCGAGGGCGTCACGCACCTGCGCGTTCTCCTCGTCGGTCAGCGGCCGGGCGTAGCCGCCCTCGCCCTCGGCGTCGGGGATGAAGTCCAGTTCCAGCGGCCGGCCGCCGAGCGAGGCGATCTGCTCCCAGGCGGCGCGGCGGATGTCGAAGCCGGTGACGATCGCGCCGAGGCGCTTGGCGGTGGCGACCGCCTGCAGCCCGGCGACGCCGGCGCCGAGGACGAGGACCTTGGCCGGCGGCACGGTGCCGGCGGCGGTGGTCATCATCCCGAAGAAGCGGCCGGACTCGCGGGCGCCGATCAGGGTCGCCGCGTAGCCGGCGGCGGCGGCCTGCGAGGAGAGCGCGTCCATCGCCTGGGCGCGGGTCGTCCGCGGGATCGCCTCCATCGCGAAGGCGGTGACGCCGGCGCTGGCAAGAGCTTTGTTGGTGTCGGCCGCAACCCAGGGGTTGAGGTGGGAGATGAAGATCTGGTTCCCGTTCAGCTTCGCGATGTCGCCGGCCTCGGGAACGGCGACGTGGAGGACGACGTCGGCCCCCCAGGCGGCGTCGGCGGCGCCGACCGTGGCGCCGGCCTCCTGGTAGGCGGCGTCGGTGTGGCCGGAGGCCTCGCCGGCCCCGGACTCGACGACGACGTCGACGTGCTCGCTTTTCGTCAGCGATTTGACGACGTCGGGGATCAGCGCGACGCGGCGCTCCCCAGCAGCGGTCTCTTTCGGCACTCCGATCTTCATGGCGCGGCGCGGAAGATTATGCGATCCGGCCGGGAGGGCGTCCCGACCCCCGCCGCTCAGGCAGAGACGCCGGCCAGAGCGGCGAGGCGTTCCAGCGTGTGCTGCTGCTGCTCGCGCTCGACGTGCACGGGCGAGACGATCAGCCGGTCGATGCCCGCGCCGCGGAAGCGCTCGACGCGCTCGGCGACCTCGGCCTCGGTCCCGACCAGCGAGGTCGCCTCGACGATCTCGTCCGGCATCGCCTCGAAGGCGCCGCCGCGGTCGCCGTCCTGGAACCGCTGCTGGACCTCGTCGGCGACCTCGCCGAAGCCGAAGCGGTGGGCGAGGTCGACGTAGAAGTTGGTTTTGCGGCTGCCCATGCCGCCGAAGTAGAGGACCAGCCCGGCCTTGACGACGTTCTTCGCCGCCTCGAGGTCGCCGTCGATCGCCACCTGCAGCGAGGGGCTGACCTCGAGGTCGGAGCGCTGGCGGCCGCCCTTGGCGAAGCCCGCCTCCAGGTGCTCTCCCCAGGTCTCCTCGAAGGCGTCGACGCTGAAGAAGATCGGAATCCAGCCGTCGCAGATCTCGGCCGCCATCTCGACCGATTTGCGCCCGATCGCGCCGACGAAGACCGGGATCTCGTTGCGCAGCGGGTGGAAGTTGAGCTTCAGCGGCTTGCCCTCGCCGCCGGGCAGGGGCAGCGTGTAGTGCTCGCCCTGGTGGTCGACGGGACCCTCGCGGGCGATGATCTCCCGCACCACTTCGATGTACTCGCGGGTCCGGCCCCAGGGCTTCGCGTAGGGAACCCCGTACCAGCCCTCGGAGACCTGCGGCCCGGAAGGGCCGAAGCCAAAGAGAAAGCGGCCGCCGGAGAGTTTGTCGATCGTCGCCCCGGCCATCGCCGCCGCCGCGGGCGGGCGCGCCGGCACCTGCATGATCGCGGCGCCGAGGTTGATCTTCTCGGTCTGCGCCGCCAGCCAGGCGAGGACGCTGACCACGTCGGAGCCGTAGGACTCGGCCGCCCAGACCGACTCGTAGCCGAGACCCTCGGCGGCGCGGACGATCTCGGCCGCCTCCTCACCGGCAGGGCCGATCCCCCAGTAGCCGAGGTTGAGTCCAAGCTTCAGGCCCATAGTTCCCGCACCCTATTGAATAGGGGGTCTGATGGGTAACGGCCAAGTCAGCATGGACCAGGGACTCTCCAGCGGCGAGGCAGCCGCTCGCCTGCGCAAGCTTGGGCCGCCGCAGCGGAACTCCTCGCGCTCGCTGGCGAGCATCGTCGCCGCCAACGTCTTCACGCTCTTCAACGCGATCATCGCCGCCTTCTTCGTCCTCGACCTCGGGCTCGGGCTCTACGCCGACTCGATCTTCGGCCTGATCGCCGTCGTCAACTCCAGCATCGGCATCTACCAGGAGAAAAAGGCGAAGGAGACGCTGGACGAAATCGCCGTCCTCGTCGCCCCCCACGCGCGGGTGGTCCGCGACGGCGAGGTCCTGGAGCTGATCGCCGACGAGGTCGTCCCCGGCGATCTGGTCGAGATCGGCCCCGGCGACCAGCTGATCGCCGACGGCGAGGTGGTCGCTTCGCGGGGGATGACGATGGACGAGTCGCTGCTGACCGGCGAGTCCGACGGGATCGAGAAGGACGACGGCGACCGGGTCCTCTCCGGCTCCTTCTGCGTCTCGGGCTCGGGCTCCTACGTCGTCGACGCGGTCCGCGAGGAGAGCTACGCGGGCAAGATCGCCGGCGAGGCCAAGGCCTTCCGCCACCCCCCCTCGCCGCTGCAGGAGGAGGTCAACCGGGTGATCATCGCCTCCACCTATGTGATGGTGCCGCTGGCGATCGTCCTCATCCTCAGCCTGAAGCTGCGCAACGTCCCGCTCGACGAGGCGGCGCAGACCGCCACCGCCGGCCTCGTCACCCTGATCCCCGAGGGCCTGGTGCTGCTGATGAGCGTCACCTTCGCGGTCGCCGCGAAACGGCTGGCGAGGCGGGGGACGCTGGTCCAGCAGATGAGCGCGACCGAGAGCCTCGCCTCGGTCGACACGATCTGCGTCGACAAGACCGGGACCCTTACGGCGGGGAAGCTGAAGCTGACCGGAGTCGAGTACGCGGATGGGATCGATCCGAAGACCGGGGCGGCGGCGCTGGGCCGGTTCGCCGCCAGCGCCGGCAACCGCAACCAGACCCTGGAGACGATCGCCGGCGAGTTCCCCGGCGAGGCGGGCGCCGTCCGCGGCGAGGTGCCGTTTTCCTCGGAGTGGAAGTGGAGCGGCGTCTCCCTCGACGGCACCGGCGACGGCGCCACCTACGTGCTCGGGGCGCCGGACATCCTCGCCGAGTCGGGAGCGCTGAGCCTGCCGCCGCGCCTGGCCGAGAAGCTGAAGCAGGAGACCGCCGCCGGCCGCCGCGTCGTCGCCTTCGGCCAGGCCAGCGAAGCTCTGCCCGAGGACCCGGCGGCGAAGGGGTCGCCACGGCTCGACCCGCTGGCGCTGGTGGTGCTGGAGGAGACGCTGCGGCCAGACGCGGCGGAGACGATCGCGACGATGCGCGAGGAGGAAGTCGACCTGAAGCTGATCTCCGGCGACGCCGCCGCCACCGTCACCGCCGTCGCCTACGCGGTCGGCGTGCCGCAGGACGCCCCGGTGATCGAGGGGCCCGACCTGCCGGAGGACACCGACGGCCTGGCGAGGGCGGCGATGGAGAACACGATCTTCTGCCGGATCAAGCCCGAGCAGAAGAAAGCGCTGGTCGGCGCGCTCGTCGCCAGCGGGCGCTACGTGGCGATGATCGGCGACGGCGTCAACGACGTGCCGGCGCTGAAGCGGGCGCGGATGGCGGTGGCGATGGGCTCGGGGACGCAGGTGACCAAGGGCGTCGCCGACGTCGTCCTGCTCGAGGACCAATTCGAGCGGCTGCCGGAGGCGGTCGGCGAAGGGCGCAAGATCGCCCGCAACATCCACCGCCTCGGCCGCCTCTACCTGACCAAGACCGTCTACGCGGCGACGCTGATCCTGCTCGTCGCGGTGCCGGGCTTCGTCTTCCCCTTCCTGCCCCGCCACCTGACCGTAGCCGCCCTGCTGACGATCGGGATCCCCTCCTTCGCGCTCGCCCTGCTCCCCTCGGAGGGGCCGCTCTACCGCGGGCGGCTGCTGCGGGCGCTGGCGGCGTTCGCAGTCCCGGCGGGGGTCGCCACCGCGCTCGCCTCGATCGTCTCCTTCTTCCTCGTCGACACCGTCGCCGGCGGCACCCTCGCCGAGGGCCGGACCGCGGCGACCTCGACCCTGATCGCCCTCGGGCTCGCCTTCATCCTCCTGCTAGAGCGCGGCCCCGGCCGCGAGCACATCGCGATCCAGAGCAACATGCTGGGGATGGTGATGGCCCTCGGCGGCGCCTATGCCGGCATCCTCGCCCTCCCCTTCCTGCGCGAATTCTTCGACCTCGTCCTGCTCGGTCCGGGCGAATGGTTCCTCGTCTTCCTCTCGGTCGCGATCGGCCTCGCGATCGCGAGCGCGATGTGGAAAGTGCCGCAGATCGAACGCCTGGAAATGCCGGAGGAACGGGTAGAAGCCGAGGAGTGAGCGTTCCCGCTTATTCGCCGGAATCGGACTGCGAAGACGAGGCCTTCGTGCCCGACGGCGCGCCGCGGCCGCTCTACCGGGAGCTGCTGGAGGAGCTGGGGCGGCAGGACCTCGCCGAGTTGAACCGGCGGGTCGAGGCGAAGGTGGCCGGCAGCGGTCTCACCTTCGGCGAAGACCGGCCGATCCCGATCGACCCGGTCCCGCGGCTGATCGGCGGCGAGGAGTGGGAGAAGCTGGAAGCGGGGCTGTTGCAGCGCGCGCGTGCGCTCAACGCCTTCATCGCCGACGCCTACGGGCCGCAGCGGATCTTCGACGCCGGCGTCGTGCCGCGCCGGCTGCTCGAGACCTCGGAGGGATACGCGCCCGCGATGGCGGGGCTGCTGGACTCCGGGGCGCCGCCGGCGACGGTGGCGGGCCTCGACCTCGTCCGCGGCGTCGACGGCGAGCTGCGGGTGCTGGAGGACAACCTGCGGATGCCCTCGGGCGCCTGCTACTCGCTGGCGATTCGCGAAATCGTCGAGCCCGAGCTCGACGCGCACGCCCGCCCCCGCGGCCTCGGCGGCTACCTGGAGAAGCTCGGCGAAGCGATCCGGGACGCCGCCCCGGCCGATCGCGAGGAGCCGTTCGCCGTCGTCCTCTCCGACGGCCCCGAGAACGGCGCCTGGTACGAGCACGAGCGGGTCGGCCGGGAGCTGGGCCTGCCGATCGTCACTCCCGACCAACTCGAGTCGAGCCGCGGGCGCCTGTCCGCCAGGATCGAACGCGACCGCCACCAGGTCGACGTCCTCTACCGCCGCCTCGACGCCGACCAGATCACCGAGTCGGACGGCAGCCCGACCGCGCTCGGCGAACTGCTGCTGCCGGCGCTGCGCTCGGGGCGCCTGCGCTGCGCCAACGCCTTCGGCACCGGGCTCGCCGACGACAAGCTCGCCCACGCCTACGCCGAGCGGATGATCCGGTTCTACCTCGGCGAGGAGCCGTTGCTGCGCTCGGTTCCGAGCTACGACCTCAGCGACGAGGAGGATCGGCGCGAGGCGATGGAGCGACTCGGCGAACTGGTGATCAAGCCGCGTGGCGGCTTCGGCGGCCACGGGGTGACGATCATGCCGCGGGCGAGCGAGGCCGAGCGCGAGCAGGCGATCGCGGAAGTGCGGCGGCGGCCCGAGGACTTCATCGCCCAGGAGCCGGTCGCGCTGTCCTCCCACCCGACCGTCCGCGGGGACGGGCTGGTGCCGCGGCGGATCGACCTGCGCCCGTTCGTGATCAGCAGCGCCGGCGGCCAGGCGGCGATGGTGGGCGGGCTGACGCGCTTCGCGCAGGGCGCCGGCGAGATGATCGTCAACAGCTCCCAGGGCGGCGGCTGCAAGGACACCTGGGTAGTGGAGAATCCAGCGGCATGAAGCGAGGCGCTGAGCACGGACGGCCCCTGATCGGGGTCACCACCTCGGAGGTGCGGGAGCCGAAACGGATCCAGCAGACCCCCGAGAGCGAGCCGAAGGTGCGCGAGATGGTCCTCGGCCTCACCTACCTGCGCGCGATCGAGGCCGCCGGGGCGCTGCCGATGGTGGTTCCGCCGCTGCCGGAGGAGGCGATCGGGTCGCTGCTCGACCGCCTCGACGGGATCTGCCTCTCCGGCGGCCCCGACCTCGATCCCGACACCTACGGCGCCTCCCCCAGCCCGGACCTGGGGCCTACGGAGCCGGACCTCGACCGCTTCGAGCTGGCGGTGGCGCGCAGCGCCGACAGGCGCGAGATCCCGATCTTGGCGATCTGCCGCGGCACCCAGGCGCTCAACGTCGCCCGCGGCGGCTCCTTGATCCAGCACCTGCCTGCGGTCTCCGAAGAGATCGCCCACCGGCAGCCCAACCCCGGCAACGAGACCAGCCACACGATCGACGTCGAGCCGGGGAGCCGCCTCGCGGCGGCGCTCGGCGACGACGAAGTCGAGGTCCACGACGAGCTCGACGTCAACTCCTTCCATCACCAGGCGATCGAGCGCCTCGGGAAGGGGCTGAAGATCACCGCCCGCGCCCCCGACGGGACGATCGAGGCGATCGAGGACCCCTCCCGTCCCTTCCTGATCGGCGTCCAGTGGCATGCCGAGACGCTGGTGCACCGCACCTACGAGGCGGCCCTGTTCCGCCACTTCGTCGAAGCGAGCCGGCTGAGTCCGGTCGCGGCCTAGAGGTCCGGCGCTCAGTAGGGGAGCTTGCCGCCGGGACCCGCCGGGGGCGGGGAGACCACTTGCAGGTGCCGTTGCGGGAACTCGAGCGGGTCGGTGCTGCGCTCGAACTCCTCCAGGGCCCCCTCGCCCAGGTCCGCGAAGGCGCGGCGAACCGCCGCCACGTAATCGCTGCTGACGAAGATCTCGGCGTCTGGCTGATGCCGGCGGCAGCGCTCGCGCGCCTCCTCAGTGGCGCGGTAGGCATAGACCGGCTGCGGCAGCGGCGGTTCGAAGGCGGCGCTGACGTCGATGCGCAGGTAGTTCATCTCCCGCCGGTCGATTTCGACCAGTCGACCTCGATCGACGGGGACGGCGAGGCCGTTGACGGTTCGCCCCGGCTCCTCCTCGATGTCGAGGTAGGCGACACGGATCCGCGGCTGCTCGCCGCTCTCGGGGTCGAGGAAGTGCTTCTGCGTCGGGCCCGCCTCCCAGTTGTTCATCGCCGCTCCCCAGCAGCGCCGATAATCGCGCAGGCGGCCCGGCACCGGCGCCCAGGCGCGGCTCTCGGGCGTCAGCTCACCGCCCATCGCCACTAGCGAGCCGTAGCCGAATACGTAACCAACGCCGTCAGGCGCTTCAGGCATCGCCGGCTGGCGGCAAGACGAACTGGCTGACGATCAGGTTCGCCGCCAGGCGCGGCTCGGTGCCCTCGCGGCGGCGCTCGATCCGGACCTCGATCACGACGGTGCTCTTGCCGACGTGGAGGGGCTCGGCCCGGGCCTCGATCTCGTCGCCGAGAACGCCGGCGGCGAAGACGTTCAGCTTCAGCTCGATCGTCGTGAAGTTGTGGCCGGGCGGGATGCAGCGGAAGGTCGACCACGCGGCGACGGTGTCGCCGAGCGCGGTCCAGACGCCGCCGTGGACGAAGCCGCCGGGGTGCAGGTGGCGCTTGTCGACGACGATGCTGCCGCGGGCGTGGGAGTCCTCGACCTCGAGCGGCTCGATCCCGAGGTCGCCGGGGAAGCTGCCGGGCAGGAAGGCCCGGACGGACTTGGGGGTGATCGTCGAGCTCGGGTGCGAGGCGTCGCTCATCGAAGCGGGAGCCTATTCCTCCAGGTCACAAGGCGAACCGAGGCGCGGCTCAACGAGCCGCGCCTCCAGGTGCTGCGGTAGCACAGGTATTATGTGCACACCAGTTTCAACTGTTTGCTGAAGGTGATCGTTGCCTCCGCATCCAGGCCTGTCTCAATCGCCGCACCATTTGGCAATGTTCTCGCGGTGGGGAAATAGTTTTTACCTGTGTAGGTTTTGTGGGTTTGAACGCCGTTGGTGGTAGAGGAGACCCCTGTCGCTTCTTTGCTGCTTCCTCCACATGCCGGTTTCGTGATTGTGGTTATCAGACTTCCACCGACTTCGATGTTGGAAACGCCGGCGCAGATGACAGTCGTCGTGGTAAGTGTGCCCAGCATCGCCGCCCCATCCGTTGTTGTGATGAGGTGAAAGGTGCCGGAGCTCGTGATTGTGTTATCGAGCGGGCTCCCAGTCGTGTGACATTTGGCTGTGATGCCAAACAAAGTGAAATGACAGCCTGAAACGTACCCCTGAACAACTCCTGTTGTTTCGCTGGTGAATTCGCCTGACGCCTGACCTGTTTCGCATGTAATCGCTGGCTCATTTGCAGCATAGGGAACATTTGGGCCCCCATGCGCGACGAAAGTGGTCCCAGTAGCACCTTCGAAGTGGATTTCGGCCGCCGAAGCCATCGATGGCAAAGCGAACATCGCCACGCTGGAGACCACGATCGTAAGCAGCATCGTCTTCTTGCTCATTGCATACCTTTCGTCTGCTACCCGGCGGGAGAAGATGATGTCGTCGCGCCGGGCCGTTTGAGTGGCCGGCGCCTTCTGTGATGAGCCGGCTCTTGCTTACCGACTATCTTTAGACTCAAAGCTTTGATTAGTTAGAAATAGATACAGCAAGTACCTACCGTCTGGAACAACCTAAGCCTGTTTCCCTGCAAATCCGCCAAAACCGGGGAGGCGCTCTCGCAGAGCTGCGCGCCCTTTCAGCCGCTGCTCAGTTGGGACGCTGCGGGTATGGCCTAATCGGGATCGAGGCCGAAGCCTTCGAGCCCGTGGTCGCCGTAGGGCTCGTCGCGCTCGCGCACCGCCTCGCGGAAGCCGGACTTGGCGGCGCGGCGGACGAAGGCGTGGCCCTCCTCGGTGTGGCGGGCGATGCCGTCGAAGAAGGTGCCGAGTACCTGGGCCTGGGCAAGGCCCTGGGCGTGGACCGTCTGGTTGACGAGCAGCTTCATCATCACCAGCTGGTTGATCGGCATCTGCGCCACGCGCTCGAGCAGGCGCTCGAAGCGCTCGTCGAGCTGCTCCGCCGGCGGGGCCTCGGTCGCCAGCCCCCACTCCGCCGCCTCGGCGCCGGTCAGCGAGTCGCCGGTGAGGAGCAGGCGCTTGGCCCGCATCGGCCCCAGCCGGCTCGCCCACATCGCCGTCGTCGGCGAGCCCCAGACCCGCGCCGGCGGGTAGCCGATCTGGTGTCGGGCCGGGGACACCCGCATGCGCCCGTCTCTATTTCGGAGACCCAGCCGCAGCCAGAGGTCGCCGGATCAAGCAGATCAAGGACGCAGGGAGCGTGGCGTGCTCTGCACGCGAGCGACCGAGGACGCAGACATGCGCCGATCAGGCGACCTCTGGCTCCACGCACTCGGCCAGCTCCACGGGCATCCGCGGCGTGATCCCGTTCCCCCGCTTGGGACGGTCGAGGGTGATGCGCGCGACCCGATCGCCGACCTCGTAGGTGAGCGTCTCGAGTCGCGCCATCGCGGTGCTCCTAATTCATCCTCTCGACCAACATTGCCTTGCCCTGGCCTCCCGCCACGCACATCGTCTCCAGGCCGACCTGCTTGTCGTCGGTCTCGAGCACGTTCAGCAGGGTGCCCATGATCCGGGCGCCGGTCATCCCGAAGGGGTGGCCGAGGGCGATCGCGCCACCGTGGGTGTTGAGCTTGTCTTCGTCGATCCCGCATTCGGCCATGATCGGGATCACCTGGGCGGCGAAGGCCTCGTTCAGCTCGACGGCGTCGACGTCGGAGATCGACATCCCGGCGCGGTCGAGCACCTTCTTGATCGCGCCGATCGGGGCGACGCCCATCAGCTCCGGCTCATTGCCGTGGGTGGCGGCGGTGATGATCCGGGCGCGCGGGGTCAGGCCCAGCTCCTTGGCTTTCGTGTCGCTCATGATCAGGACGGCTGCGGCGCCGTCGTTGAGCGGGCAGGAGTTGCCGGCGGTGACGCCGCCGCCGCCGAAGGCCTCCGGCAGTTCGGAGAGCTTCTCCAGCGTCGAAGAGGCGCGCGGGCCATCGTCCTTGGTCACTTCGTTGCCGTCGGGCAGCTTCACCGGGACGATCTCGCGGTCGAAGAAGCCGTCCTCCTGCGAGCGCACCGCCAGTTCCTGCGAGCGCTGCGCGAACTTGTCCATGTCGGCGCGGCTGACCTCGTACTTCTTGGCGACGTTGACGGCAGTCTCGCCCATCGCGATGTAGGCGTTGGGCTGGCCGTTGTTGCCTTTCAGGTTCTCGTTCTGGTCGGCCTCGCCGGCGGGCTCGGTGCGCTCGTTGTAGCGGCTGACGAACTCGACGCCGACCGCGAGGTAGGCGTCGCCCTCGCCGGCCTTGATCGCGTTGCCGGCGTGGCGGATCGCGTCGAGGCTGGAGGAGCAGTAGCGGGAGACGGTAACCCCGTTGACCTCCTGCGGCAGCTTCTCGCTGAGCAGCGAGATGATCCGGGCGAGGTTGAAGGCCTGCAGGCCCTGCGGCATGCCGACGCCGCAGAAGACGTCTTCGATCAGGGCGGGGTCGACCTCGGGGTTGCGCTCGAGCAGCTGGTCGACCACGAAGGCGCCCATCTCGTCGGGACGCAACTGCGACAGCGACCCCTTGAAGGCACGGCCGATCGGCGTGCGAATGGTGTCGACGATGACTGCTTCGGGCATTCCTATCTCCTCTAAGGCTTGGGAAGGGCTTGCGACTGCGGGGGCAGGGTAGTTGACGGGCGAGTTGGGCGTTTCGTGTGAATACGCACAAAGTTCACGGGAGCGTCGGGAACCTGCGTTACATTCGCCTCAATCCACCTCGCGTCCAGCGCGAGATTTGCCGTTCGCGGCAAGAAAGGAGGGCCCCTTCATGCCTGAGGGTTACTGCGTGAAAGAGCGCAAGAAGGTCGAGATCAAAGACGCCAAACAGGTGACGATGAAGAACGGTCGCCCGGCGATCCAGGGCGTCTGCCCGGACTGCGGGACGAAAATCTTCAAGATCGGAAAACTCGAATAGGCCCTCCCTGAGAGGAATCTGAACCCGGCGCGGCCGGGGAGCGTATGCCGGGTCGGATGGTCCAACTAGGAACTTCGACCCGGGGTGCGCTCAGTCGCGAACGCGACGTCCGCGAGGCCTACGCCGCCCATTCGGGCGAGCTGTACGGCTTCGCGGTTCGCTCGCTCGGGGACTCCGGCCTCGCCGAAGAGGCGGTGCAGGAGACCTTCGTCCGCGCCTGGCGCGCCGGCGAGCGCTTCGACCCGAAGATCGGCTCGCTGCGGACCTGGCTCTTCGCGATCCTCCGCAACGTCGTCATCGACCTCGGACGGGCGCGGGCGGTGCGGCCGGGGGTCGCCGAGGGCGGCATCGAACCAGCGGTCGAACCGCTCGACGAGGCGCTGCAGGCGTGGCAGATGGAGGAGGCGATGCGCCGGCTCGGCGAGGACCACCGCCGGGTCCTGGTCGAGACCTATTACCGCGGCCGGCCCTACGCCGAGGTGGCGGCGGAGCTCGGGGTGCCGGAGGGCACCGTGAAGAGCCGCGTCTACTACGGGCTGCGGGCGCTGCGGGTCGTACTGGAGGAGATGGGCTATGAAGACTAGGAACGAATGCCGTGAGTGGCGCGAGCTGCTGGGCGCCTACGCGCTCGGCCATCTGGAGGGCGACGAGCGGGCAGGCCTCGAAGCGCACCTGGAGGGCTGCTCCGGCTGCCGGGAGGAGCTGGCGGCGCTGGCGCCGGTGGCGCGGATGCTTCCCCACGCCGACCCGGCCCACTTCGGCCCGGCGCCGCAGCCGCCGCCCGAGCTGGGGCAGCGGATCGCGGCGACGATCGCGGCCGAGAAGGAACGGGCGCAGCAGCGACAGCGCCGCCGCCTTTTTGGCGGGCTCGCCTTCGGCGGCGTCGCGGCAGCCGCGGCGGCCGCGGTCCTGCTCTTCTTCGTCTTCGGCGGGAGCGGCGGCGAGGACCCGGCGCAGCAGGTCCGCTTCGCGAACCTTCCCGAGGGCATCAGCATCGACGCGACGCTGGAGCCCCATGCCTACGGCACCGAGATCCACATGTATGTGCACGGGGTGCCCTCGGGAACGCTCTGCAAAGTGTGGCTGCGGGGGCCGCGGGGCGCCTCGTATCCGGCGGGCACGTTCCGCTATCGCTGGGGCGACGACTCCGACGCCGTACTCAGCTCGGCGCTCGACCTCTCGCGCACGCGAGCGGTCGTCGTCGACACCGGCACGCGCACCTTCACCGCCCCAGTGAACTCGCCGGTGGCAGCGCTCGACATCCCAAACGAGGAGGAACCGACGTGAAGAGGACCATCTACGCGCTCTGCCTGGGGGCCACGGTCGCCGTCGTGATCGCCGGCTGCGGCAGCGGCGACTCGACCAGCTCCGGCAGCGCCTACGGCGGCAAGGGCGGGGGCGGGGGCAGCAAGCCGGCTGCCGAAACCAGCGAAGCCAGCGCCAAGGGACGGTACGGGGAAAGCGCAGAAACCTCCGGCGGCGGCGACGGCATCGTCTCCGCCGCCAAGGTCGGCGACCTGGGGACGATCCTCGTCGACTCCGAAGGCCGCACCCTCTACGACTTCCACAAGGACAAGGGGTCGACCTCGGCCTGCTACGGCGCCTGCGCCGGAGCCTGGCCGCCGCTTCTGACCGCAGGCGATCCCCAGGCCCAGGGGGCCGCGGATCGTTCGATGCTCGGCACCACCAAGCGCAAGGACGGCAGCGTCCAGGTCACCTACAACGGCTGGCCCCTCTACGCCTACGCCGGCGACCAGAACCCTGGCGAAGCCAACGGCAACGACATCGACGAGTTCGGGGCCGAGTGGTACGCGCTGCAGCCGAACGGCCAGGAGCCGGAGGACTGATCTCCGGCTCCATCAGTTAGCAGAGTTTTAGCGTTCCGGTATCCTCGCGGCGGTGGTAGGGGCCGCAACCATGCCCAGCGAGGAGGGAACGAAGGTGAAGAGGACCGTCTACGCGCTCTGCCTGATCGGCGCGATCGCGATCGCGATTGCGATCGCGATCGCCGGCTGCGGCAGCGGCGGCGGCGACAGCAGCGCGAGTGGCGCCTCCGGCGGCAGTCCGTCAGGCGGCAGCAAGCAGGTCTCCAACCCCGAAGACATTCCGATCGCCGTCATCTCCGCGAAGAAGGCCGGTGACCTCGGAGAAGTCCTCGTCGACTCCGAAGGCCGAACCCTCTACGACTTCCACAAGGACAAGCGCTCGCTCTACAGCGCCAAGGACTCGGCCTGTTACGGCACCTGCACCGAAGAATGGCCGCCCCTCCTGACCGGGGGAGAACCGGGAGCCGAAGGCAAAGCCATCGAGACCAAACTGAGCACGCTCGCGCGCAAGGACGGGACCCTGCAGGTCACCTACTACGGCCACCCGCTCTACACCTACGCCGGTGACAAGAAGCCCGGCGAAGCGAACGGCAACGACGTCAAGGCCTTCGGCGGCGAGTGGTATGCCCTAGGACCCGAAGGCGAAGAGCCCAAAGACCAGTAGGTGCACCGGCCGATCTGGATACTGGGCCTACTGGCTGCGGTGATCGTCAGCGGCGGGTGCGGCGGCGGCGGCGGGACGAGCTCCGCCGAACCTCGGGCGAGGGAAACCGACGGCACCGAGACCAGCGTCGACCAGGAGCCCGCCAAAGCGAAGAAAGGCGCCTGGGGCGTGGTCTTCGGGGCCGAAGGCGAATTCGGGATCATCCTCTACGACCTCTCCGGCCACACCCTCTACAGCTTCTCCAAGGACCGAGGCGGTAGGTCCTCCTGCTACGGCGCCTGCGCGAAGAGGTGGTCGCCCGCGCTCACCGAAGGCAAGCCAGAGGGCCGTGGCGAGGTCCGGGCCGCCCTGGTCGGGGCGAGCAAACGCAACGACGGGTCCAGGCAACTCACCTACGCCGGCCACCCGCTGTACACCTTCAGCGGCGGCGAACTGGCGGACCAGAACGGCAACGGCGTCACCGCCTTCGGCGGCGAGTGGCACCCGATCCGGCCGAACGGGGAAATGCCCTAGAGCGTCGGCTCAGTCTTCGGCGACGCCGCTGAGCCTCGCCCGCTTGCGGTGGGAGATCGAGGGCGGGACGAGCTCTCGAATCTCGGCGAGGAGCCGGGCGGAGAGAGCGCCGGGGTCCTCGTCGGGGCGGGGCTGACCGCCGACGGGGTCGAAGAAGCGGATGCGGATCCGGGGCCGGCGCGGGAAGCCGGTGAGGTCGCTGGTCCCCTCGATTGCGACCAGGGTGACGTGTGCCTCGGGCACCTCGAGCGCGAGCCGGCCGACACCGCTGCGGGCGCGCAGGACCTTGCCCTTGGAGCGGGTGCCCTCGGGGAAGACGCCGATGCAGGCGCCCGCCCGCAGCGTCTCGATCGCTTTCGCCAGCGCGTCCTTGTCGCCTTTGCCGCGCTGGATCGGGATCTGGCCCATCCCATTGAGGATCGGCGCCAGGCCGCGCACGTCCCAGAGCTCCGATTTGGCCAGGGCGCGGATCTGCCGCCGCTTGAAGGCGGCGATCCCGACCATCACCGGGTCCCAGTGGCTGTCGTGGTTGCCGAGGATCAGCAGCGGGCCGGTCTCGGGCACCGCCTCCAGCCCCTCGACCTGCAGCCGCCCCCACCAGGCGACCGGTCGGTTGACGGCCATCGCCAGCGAGTAGGTGCGGGTGCGCTCCTTCACGGACCGGGAGTTCTAGCGGCAACCGCCCTCTGAAGGATGTCTCGTAGTCCCTGCTGATCGGCTGAAGAGAGGGAGTCGACCCAGTCGGGAGGGGTGGCGAACGCCTTCGAGAGGCGAGCGTGGACGCGGCGTCCCTCCGGCGTCAGCTCGATCAGCTTGACGCGGCGATCCTCCTCCGAAGCGCGCCGCTGCGCCAGCCCCTTCTCTTCGAGGTTGTCGACGATCCCGGTCACGTTCGAGTTGTCGCACTGGAGCGCAGCGGCCACCTCGCTCATCGTCCGCGGCCGGTCGAGCATCCTCAGCGTCCCGAAAGCCGCGGGGCGCAGATCGAGTTCGCGGGCGATCGCGGCAAACGGCGGGGGATAGACGAGGGCGGAGAGGAGTCCCCAGGCTTCGTGGGCTGCACCGTTAGAGCTCGAGGGCGTCCCTTTCTTCGCCGGGGCCTTCACTTTACCGGATTTCGCCATAAACTTATTATACCTCAACCTTTGCTAGCCTCAACCAATCTCAGCTTCAACCAGTTGGAAAGGCCACCTATGAGCAACGGCAGCCCCAGCAGCGGCGGGATCGAGGTCGAAGCGCTCGTCCGCGAGTTCAAGAACGGCCCGCGGGCCGTCGACGGAATCGACCTCGAGGTCGCCCAGGGTGAGATCTACGGCTTCCTCGGTCCCAACGGCGCCGGCAAGTCGACGACGGTGCTGATGCTGACCACGCTCCTCCCTCCCACCGCCGGGACCGCCCGGGTCGGCGGCTTCGACGTCGTCGAGCAGGGACCGCAGGTGCGTTCCTCGATCGGCGCCGCCCTGCAGGAGGCGGCGCTCGACCCGCTGCTGACTGGGCGCGAGCACATGCGCCTGCAGACCGCCCTCCACGGCCTCGGCAAGGCCGAGCGCGAGACTCGTGGCAACGAGCTGCTGCAGCGGGTCGGCCTCGACTACGCGGCCGATCGCAAGGTCGGCGGCTACTCGGGCGGGATGAAACGCCGGCTCGACCTCGGGTTGGCCCTCGCCCACCGCCCCCGCATCCTCTTCCTCGACGAGCCGACCACCGGCCTCGACATCCAGAGCCGCACTGCGCTCTGGGAAGAGGTGGCCCGGCTCGCCGCCGAGGATGGGGTCACCGTCTTCCTCACGACCCAGTACCTGGAGGAGGCCGATGCGCTCGCCAACCGGGTCGGGATCATCGACCACGGTCGGCTCGTCGCCGAGGGAACCCCGGCCGAGCTGAAGGCGGAGATCGGCCGCCCGACCGTCGAAGCGGTTCCCCGCGAGGAGGACGACCGCGAGCGGATGACCGCGGTTCTCGGTCGCTTCGGCGAGCGGGCCGGATCCTCCCCCCGCGGCGTCGCCGTCCGCCTCGACGGCGGCGAATCGCAGCTGGCCGAGGTCGTGCGTGCGCTCGACTCCGAGGGGATCGCGATCGAGCGCCTGCAGCTGCACGCGCCCTCGCTCGACGACGTCTTCCTCGCCAAGACCGGCCGCTCGCTCGAGGGCGCCGGCGAGGAGGAGCCCGCGGACGCCGAGCCGGAGACCGCCGCCGCAGCATGAGCTCCTCCCTCGGCAACCAGGTCGGTCAGCTCGCCCGGCGCTCGATCCTGCGCACCCTGCGCCAGCCGGCGCAGATCGTCCCCGCGATCGTCTTCCCGATGTTCCTGCTCGCGGTGAATGCCGGCGGGCTCAAAGACGCGACCAGCCTGCCCGGCTTCCCGACCGACTCCTACCTCACCTTCATCCTCGCCGTCCCCTTCATCCAGGGGGCGCTCTTCTCGGTGATGAACTCCGGGACCGACCTCGCCCGCGACATCGAGACCGGCTTCCTCAACCGCATGGCGCTGACGCCGCTGCGCGGCGCCGCCCTGCTCAGCGGCCTCCTCGCCGGCGCCACCGTGCTTGGCGTCGTCCAGGCGGTCGTCTACCTCGCGGTCGGCCTGATCGCCGGCGCCGAAATGGCGGCCGGCGCGGGCGGCGCCCTCGTCCTCGTCCTCCTCTCGGTGACGATCACCGTCGCCTTCGGCACGATCGGCCTCTTCGCGGCGCTGCGCTTCGGCTCCGGCGAGGCGGTGCAGGGTCTCTTCCCGGTCTTCTTCGTCTTCCTCTTCCTCTCGGCAATGACGCTGCCGCTCGACCTGCTGACGACCGACTGGTTCCACGCGATCGCCAGCGTCAACCCGGTCACCTACCTGCTGGAGGCGATCCGCTCCCTGCTGATCGAAGGCTGGAACCTCGGCGACCTCGCGCTCGGGTTCGGGATCGCGCTGGCGATCGGGGCGATCGGGATGACGGCGGCGAGCAGCGCCCTGAAGACGCGGCTGGTGCGGACGTGAGCGAGCAGCGGACCGCCGGAGTCATGGACGTCGCCCGCGGGGTGGCCTGGCGCAGCGTCCACAACTTCCTCACCAACCCGGCCTTCCTGGTTCCGGCGCTGATGTTCCCGCTCTTCTTCTTTGTCTCCTTCGCCGGCGGCCTGGCGGCGATCGGCGAAGTGCCCGGCTTCGACTTCCCCAGCGGCTACACCGCCTTCCAGTTCGTCTTCGTGCTGCTGCAGTCGGCGGCCTTCGGCGGCGTCTTCACCGGGTTCGCGATGGCACGGGACTTCGAGAGCGGCTTCGGCCGCCGCTACATGCTCGCCGCCAGCCACCGCAGCGGCATCGTCCTCGGCTACGCCCTCGCGGCCCTGTTCCGCGCTTTCGTCACCTGGACCGTGTTGACCACGGTGGCGCTGGTGGCGGGGATGGAGATCGCCGGCAGCGGCGGCGAAATCATCGCCCTCTACGCCCTCGCCGTCCTCGTCAACGTCGCCGCAACGATGTGGGCCGCTGGCGTCGCCCTCCGCGTCCGCTCGATCCAGGGCGGCCCCCTCATGCAGTTCCCGACCTTCCTAGTCCTCTTCCTCGCCCCGGTCTACGTCCCCCTCGACCTGCTCAGCGGCTGGATCCACGCGATCGCCTCGATCAACCCGATCACCGCCCTCCTCGAGGCCGGCCGCGGCCTCATCTCCGGCGACCCCGTCCTCATCGGAGCAGCATTCGCAATCGGCATCACGCTCTCTCTTCTCTTCACCGCCTGGGCCCGCGGCGGCCTCCGCAGCGCCGAAGCCGCGGGCTAACCAAGCGTGTCACCGGGGAGGTGGGGAGGGGTCTTCCAGACACTCAACATCGAGCCATAGCGA
>Ga0307300_10000143_pt1 | contig 17852 bp, 18 predicted proteins | sample ER_DNA_181_FD_194492 | JGI IMG/M metagenome (GOLD analysis project Ga0307300, IMG submission 194492) | Bulk soil microbial communities from the East River watershed near Crested Butte, Colorado, United States - ER_DNA_181 | ecosystem: Environmental > Terrestrial > Soil > Floodplain | place... | reverse complement strand
CCGGAGTCGAGGTCCGCGCCGAGGACGACCCCGCCCTCGTCCCGCTGGAGACGCTCCCCGGCCGCAACCACTACGAGTTCCCGGCCTCCGAACAACCGCCGTGGCAGTGGCGCGTCGGCGGCCGCTTTCCCGGCTGGTCCTCATGACCTCCGGGCGAGGCTCATAAGTCGCCAGGCAAGGACGCAGGAGCGATGCGTGCTCTGCACGTGAGCGATCGAGGACGCAGCATGGCGGCTTATGAGGCCGCCTCGGCGGCCTTTTCGCCCTCGGCTTCCTCTTGCGCCTGCCTGATCAGGCCGCGCCAGTCGGTGGTGCGGAAGACGAGCAGGATCGCCATGAAGCCGAGGGCGACCGACCAGGCGGCCATCGCGATCTGGGTCCCAACCGAGAAGGAGAGGACGGCGGTGCGGGTCGGGCCGTGGAGGGTGGCCACCAGCAGCGCCTGCTGGGCGCCGGCGCCTCCCGGGGTGAAGGGGACGATGTTGGCGATCGCCTGCACGCTCATCACCAGCATCACGTTGCCGATCGAGCCGCCGATCCCGAAGGCCTCGAGGAAGAACCAGAAGGCGGCGAAGCGGCAGATCCAGCCGACCCCCTGCCAGGCGAAGACCTCGCGCATGTAGCGGCGCGGCTCGCGGAGGATGACGAGGCCCTGGCGGACGCGGGCCCAGAAGCGCCGCACCCGGTGGGCGAGGAGGTAGATGGCGATCGCGATCGCCAGCAGGGTCGCCGCCAGGGTGATGAAGAAGAGGTTCGGGTTCTCCGCCCAGAAGGAGATCTCGAAGGCCGGCAGGTGCGGGATCTGCGGCAGCGGCGGCAGCAGCCCCTGGGTGATCGCGTAGAGGAGGACGAGTACCCCGACCGAGGTGTCGAAGACAGTCTGGACCAGGAAGGACGAGGTCACCGCCGGGTAGGAGGAGTCCGGGATCTGCCGTTTGACGAGGAAGACCTTGGTCGCGTCGCCGGCGTGGGCGGGGACGATCGCGTTGATCCCGGCTCCGGCCAGGTAGGCGGCGGACAGTGGCAGGAAGGGGATCTTCCTGTCGGGGTAGGCGGCCCGCAGCACGTTGCGCCAGGCCCAGGCGCGGGCCAGCTGCATGCCGAGGAGGAAGAGCAGGGCGATCCCGAACGTCGTCCAGTCGATTTCCGAGAGGTGGCGGAAGAATTCGGTCGAGGCGTCGAAGAAACGCCGGAAGCTGTCTTGGAGATCGGCCGCGGGCATCGCAGCTAGACTAGCCACGCTCGTGCCGGACACCGACACGCACACCTTGCCGCCCACCGCTCACCGAGACCCCGCTGACGAAGCGATGTGCTCGCGCGCCCGCGAGCGCTACGCCGCCGATCGCAAGAGCCGCTGGCGCAAACGCCGCAAGCGCCACGCCCAGCTGCCGAACCTGATCATCATCGGCGGCCTCAAGTGCGGAACGACGAGCATCCACCACTACCTCGGCCTCCATCCCGAAATCCAGATGTCGAAGCCGAAGGAGCTGAACTTCTTCGTCGAGGAGCTGAACTGGGACCTCGGCCTCGACTGGTACGCGAGCCGCTTCGACGACCGCTTCAAGGTGCGCGGCGAGTCCTCCCCGCACTACACGAACCTGCCCCGCTTCGACGGCGCCGCCGAGCGGATCAAGCAGAACTGCCCGGACGCGCGGCTGCTCTACATGGTCCGCGACCCGATCAAGCGGATCCTCTCCCACTGGGTCCACGCCACCGGCGCGGGTTATGAGACGGGCGACCTGGTCGAGGTCCTCTCCCGCCCGGACACCCAGTACATGAACCGCTCCAAGTACTGGATGCAGCTGCAGCCCTACCTCGAGCGCTTCGACCGCGGCCAGATCACCCTGATCACCCAGGAGGAGCTGCAGTCAGAACGCGAGGAGACGATGCGCAGGGCCTTCGCCTTCGCCGGCGTCGACGAGACCTTCACCTCCGAGCAGTTCGACCGTGAGTGGGAGAAGTCGAGCGCGAAGGAGGGCGACAAATACCAGCTGATGGAGAAGCTGGTGAAACTGCCCGGCCTCCGCTCCCTGGATCGCAACTTCGACCGCCTGCCCGAGTCCATGCGCTGGCTGGTCGAGAAGGTCGTCCACGACCCCGACAAGCCCCCCGCCCCGAAGCCCAAGCTTCCCGACGACCTCTTCGAGACGATCCGCAGCCGCTTCACCGAGGACGTCGCCGAGCTGCAGAAGTTCGCCGGCCGCGAGTTCGCCGGCTGGCACGACTACAGCTGAGCGCTTCCGAATTTGTCTTCGCCATAGCGGGGTGAATCTCGGAATGGCGGGTAGGTTTCGCATCGATGCGACGGCTCCTACCTGATCCCGGCCCGACCACGGTCTCCGAGCAGCTGGAGACCTACCGGCCCGGGGAGGAAGCAGGAGAGGAGCGCCCGCTGGTGGGGATGAACTTCGCCGCAACGGTCGATGGCCGGGCGACGATCGACGGGCGCTCGGGGCCGATCGGGTCGAAGACCGACACCGAGATGCTGGTCGGGCTGCGGAAGCGTTTCGAAGCGGTGATGATCGGCGCCGGGACGATGCGGGTCGAGCGCTACGGGCCGATGGAGCCGCTGCTGGTGCTGGTCAGTGGCCGGCTCGACCTGCCCTGGGACGCCCCGGTCTTCGCCGAGGCCGGAGAAGAGGTCGTGATCTTCACCGCTTCGGAGGCCGAGCCGCCGGAGACCGCGGCGACGGTCGAGGTGGTGCGGCACGAGGGCGCGGTGAACCTGGGCCAAGCGCTGGCGCACCTGCGCCGGGAGCGCGGCATCCGCACCCTGCTCTCCGAGGGTGGGCCGCACCTGCACGCGCAGATGCAGGCCGACGGGCTCGTCGAGGACCTCTTCCTGACGATCGCCCCGAAGCTCGCCGGCGGCGAGGCGCCGCGGATCATCGAGGGGTCTCTGCCGGGCGTCGCCGGGCTGGAGCTGGCCTGGCTGCTGGAGGAGGACGGGGAGCTCTTCGCCCGCTACCGGCGAGCCTGAGGCGCCGATCAAATACCGTTCCTCCCCCGAAGCGGACGAGGAGAGGACGGAGATGGACTTCAACCCCAGTCCCGAGGTTGCAGAGCTGCGCGAGCGCGTGCTCGACTTCATGGACGAGCAGATCTACCCGCAGGAGCGGGAGCTGATGGAGGCGCTCGACGCCGAGGTGGCGCCCGGGGTCCCCTACCCGCAGAACCTCGTCGATGTCCGCGAGAAGGCGAAGAGCGAGGGGCTCTGGAACCTCTTCATGCCCGACGAGCGCTTCGGCCCCGGGCTGAAGAACTGGGAGTACGGCCTGCTCTGCGAGGAGATGGGCCGCAGCCCGATGGCGGCGCCGATGGCCTTCAACTGCGCCGCCCCGGACACCGGCAACATGGAGATCCTCGCCGAGCACGGCACGCCCGAGCAGCAGGAGCGCTGGCTTCACCCGCTGCTGGAGGGGAGGATCCGCTCCTGCTTCTCGATGACCGAGCCCGCGGTCTCCGGCTCGGATCCGACTCTCCTGCAGGCGCGTGCCGAGCTAGACGGCGATGAGTGGGTGGTCAACGGCCACAAGTGGTTCACCAGCGGCGCGATGGGCGCCGACCTCGCGATCGCGATGGTCGTCACCGACCCCGACGCGCCGCCCTATTCCCGCGCCTCGATGATCTGCGTCCCCACCGACACCCCCGGCTTCGACCTGGTGCGGCCGATCTCGGTGATGGGCCACGACGGCGGCCCCGGCCACTGCGAGATCCGCTACGAAGGCTGCCGGGTGCCGAAGGAGTTCCTGCTCGGCGAGCGCGGCGCCGGCTTCGCCGTCGCCCAGGACCGCCTTGGCCCGGGCCGGATCCACCACTGCATGCGGGCGATCGGAACCGCCGAGCGGGCGCACGAGCTGATGTGCCGCCGCGCCAACGAACGCAGCGCCTTCGGCGGCCCACTGGGCGACAAGCAGTTCGTCCAGGAGTCGATCGCCGCCTCGCGGATGGAGATCGACCAGGCCCGCCTCCTCACCCTCTACGCCGCCTGGAAGATGGACACCGAGGGAAAGCGCGCCGCCCGCCAGGCGATCTCCGCGATCAAGATCGTCGCCGCCAACATGGTCATGGACGTCCTCGACCGCGCGATCCAGATCCACGGCTCCCTCGGCATGACCGACGACACCCCGCTGGCGATCATGTGGCGCTTCAGCCGCATGCTCCGCCTCGCCGACGGCCCCGACGAGGTCCACAAAATGGTCCTCGCCCGCCGCGAGCTCAACCGCTGGGCGAAGCGCGCCGAGGCCGAAGCCGAAGGGAACCTCGAGCCCCGGCACGCGGCGCGGATGGTGTGAGCGGCGGAATAAAAAAGAGGGGGCTTACGCCCCCTCTGAACCAGCTGCCGATTTCCCCCAGCTCAGCCTACGAGCTGTGCGGAGATCGAGGAATCGTAGTATTCGATGTCACCGCTCCGCTGGTTGCACACAAGCTCGAACGTGTGGTTTCCGGCGGAAAGATTACCGGTCACGGTAGTCAGCGCGAGCCCGTTGGTCGCCCCTTCTCCCGTGTTGTCTTGGGCAGTCTCACCCGTGCGGAAGGACGGCTCGCTGCTCGCCACTCCGTCTACCGCGAACTCGCAGGTCCCCTGAGCAACACCGGCAAAGCTGTTCTGGCCGCTTGCGGCCACGAGCAAGACCGAACCGGCATGGGGGAGATCCAGGCTCACCGACGTGCAGGTGATGAAGGTGGTGGAGCCTGCATCGCATCCGGCGGCTTTGAAACCGCTGGCGGCTGCCGAGAATTGTGATGGGTTGAGCCCGCCGACGGTTTTGGCGTTGTCAGCAGTCCCCGCGCTGTCCGCTTTCGTGGCCTTGTCGGCGACCGTCGCTTTATCGGCGACCGTCGCTTTATCGGCGAGGGTGGCGCGCGCCGCGTTGGGAACCTGCGCAAAGGTGGCCTCGTTGGCCTTGGCACCGGTAACTGCGTCGTTCTTGATTTTCGCCGTGGTGACAGCGTTCTTCTTGATCTGCTTAGAGCCGACGCTGTTCTTGGCGAGACCGGCGGCCATCGCGGTCGCGCCGCCGAGGACGAGGAACACTGCGATTGACGACATGACATTCGCGTACGTCAGCCGCTTACGAATCTGCTTCACGAATAGATCTCCTTGCAAGGGGATAGGGACGATGCACATGAGAAATTCCGCATGTGCGGCGATTTCCCTGGTTTAGGTCAGGCCGCCAGACCTTTTCAGCCGGTCCGGACGGCATCAACCGGGCTGGACGAACGATTTAAGGAGCGGCTAGCCCGCCCGCTCGACCCGCTGGGCCTCTTCGCCCAGACGCTCGACCAGCCGGGCGAAGGCCTCGACGCCCTCGTTGACCTTGCCGTAGCCGCCAGCGGTGTAGCGGGCGTAGACGCCCTCGAGGATGATCGCCAGCTTCCAGTAGCCGAGGGCGACGTAGAAGTCGAGTTCGGAGAGGTCGCGGCCGGAGCGCCCGGCGTAGCGGGCCGTCAGCTCCTCGCGGGTGGGGAAGCCGGGGGCGAGGTTGGCGGGCATGCCGAGGGCGATGGTGTCCTCGCCGCGGTCGGGCCAGTAGACCATCAACAGGCCGACGTCGGCGAGGGGGTCGCCGAGGGTGCAGAGCTCCCAGTCGACCACCGCGGCGACCTCGCCCGAGGGGGTGAGGATCATGTTGTCGAGGCGGTAGTCGCCGTGGACGATCGTCGCCGGGCCCTGCTCGGGGATCCGGGCCGAGAGCGCCTCGTGGACGCGGTCGATCGGCTCCAGCTCGCGCGTCTTCGACTTCTCCCACTGCCCCTGCCAGCGGTGCAGCTGGCGGGCGACGTAGTCCTCCTTGCGGCCGAGGTCGCCGAGGCCGGCGGCGTCGGGGTCGACGGCGTGGATCTGGACCAGGGTGTCGGCGACGCGCTCGCCGATCGCCCGGCGGTCGCCCTCGTCGGGGAAGGTCTCGGCCTCGGCGAGGCCGCGCAGGATCGGACCCTCGACGAACTCCATCACGTAGAAGGGCGCCTCGTTGACGCTCTCGTCCGCGCAGAGGCCGACCACCGGCGCCACCGGGACCTCCGTCCCGCCGAGGGCGGAGACGACCTTGAACTCGCGGCCCATGTCGTGGGCCGAGCCGAGCCGCTTGCCCAGGGGCGGCCGCCGCAGCGCCCACTTCTGGCCGGCCGCGTCGGTGACACGGTAGGTCAGGTTCGAGTGCCCGCCGGCTATCCGCTCGAAGCTCAGCGGGAAGTCGACGCCGGAGACGTTCTCCCCGAACCAGGCTTCGACGGCCGGGGCGTCGATCCCGTCCGGAGCGGCGACGGTTCCGTCCTGCTCGGTAGCCTCGTCAGCCATAGGGGCGCAAGCATATTCACGATCCAACAGGCGGCTGAGCCCGTCGCTCGCCAACCGGCTGCGGATCGGGTTCGCGATCGGGTTCGCCGTGCTGACGGCGATGGCGGTGATCGGCGTCGGCCGCTTCATCCAGCAGCGCCAGGACTTCGAGGACGCGATCGCCCGCTCCTACCAGGTGGAGATGGTGGCGCGGGAACGGATCGCCCGGGGCGACGGCGGCGCACCCGCGCGGGCCGTGGTCACCCAGCAGGCGCAGCAGCGCAGCGAACTGCGCGACGAGATCTCCAGCGACACCCGCGACACCGCGCTGCTGGTGGCCGCCGGCCTGCTGGCCGGGCTGACCGGAGCGCTGCTCCTCTTCAGCGGCCTGATCTCCTCGATGCGCCGCCCGCTCGAGGAGCTGGTGACGGCGGCGGGACGGCTCGCGTCCGGCGACCGCAGCGCCCGGGTCGAGGTCGGCGGCCTCGCGGAGACCGCCACGCTCGGCGCCGCCTTCAACGAGATGGCCGAGGAGCTCGAGCAGGAGGAGAGCCGGCGCGAACAGCTCGACCGCCTCAAAGACGAGTTCGTCCTCACCGCCTCCCACGAGCTGCGCAGCCCGCTGACCTCGGTGCAGGGCTTCGCCGAGCTGCTGATGCTCGAACGCGACTCGCTGACGCCGCGGCAGGCGGAGACCGTGGAGGTGATCCTCGACAACTGCCGCCACCTGGTGCGGCTGCTGAACGACCTCCTCGACCTCGCCCGCTCCGATGCCGGCCGGCTCTCGATCCAGCCGCGGCCGACCGAGGTCGCGCCGCTGGTCGAGGACGTCGTGCGTACGATGCGCGCCCAGACCGAGGCGGCGGGGCAGCTGTTGCGCGAAGACCTCCCGCCCGGGCTGCCGCCGATCAACGTGGAGCCCGACCGGATCAGGCAAATACTGGTGAATCTGCTTACGAACGCACACGAGTACACGCCCGAAGGTGCGTCCATCGGGGTCGCGGCGCGCGCCCTCGGCGCCGAGGTGGAGATCAGCGTCAGCGACAACGGCCCCGGCATCCCGGAGGAACAGCTGCAGCGGATCTTCGACCGCTTCACCCGTGGCGACGCCGGGCTGACCCAGCGCGTCGGCGGCACCGGCCTCGGCCTGGCGATCTCGAAATCGCTGGCGGAGGCGCACGGCGGCGGCATCAGCGCCGAGTCGACCGTCGGCCAGGGCTCGACCTTCCGGCTGCGGCTGCCGATCGCGACCGGCGCCGCTCCGGCCGACGGGGCCGGCAGCGGCCAGGGCCAGCCGACGGCGGAGGCGAGCTGATGGCGACGATCCTGGTCGCGGACGACTCGGAGACGATCCTGCTGCTGATGCGGACGCGGCTGGAGATGGCGGGTCACGCCGTCGCCACCGCGGCCGACGGCCAGGAGGTGCTCGACCACATCGCCGGCGGGGTCGCCCCGGACCTGCTCCTGCTCGACGCGATGATGCCGCGCAAGTCCGGGATCGACGCCCTGCGGGAGATCCGCGGCAGCGGCAGCGAGGTCCCGGTGCTGATCGTCAGCGCCCACCAGAACCCGGGCGACGCCGACGCCCCCACCGACCTCGCGATCGACGGCTACATCACCAAGCCGATCGACTTCGACCGCCTGCTGGAGACGATCGCCGAGCTGACCGCCTAGCGGCGCCACACCACGCGGAACCTGAACAGGGCGGGGCTCGGGTCGCGGTTGCCGGCGCGGTCGACCGCGAAGACGCGGAAGGTGTGGCGGCCGGGTTTGACCGCGTAGGCGCGCGGTGAGGTGCAGGCGCGGTACGGCTTGCGGTCGAGCTTGCAGCGGAAACGGGAGTCCGCCTCATTGGCGGAGAAGCGAAAGGTGACCCGGCGCCACTTCTTCGTCGCCAGGACAAGCGCGCGCGGGTGGACGGCGAGGCGGGTGCGCGGGGGCAGCAGGTCGGCCGGCGGCGGCGGTTCCGGCGGCGGCGGCGGGGGCAGCAGGGTGGCGGTGCGGAAGTCCTCGGGGTCGGCTTCGGCGGCCGACTCGCATTCGATCGGCTGGGGGTCGCCGTACTGGGGGCGGTCGATCACGGCGGAGTCGAGATCGGCGCCGCAATTGATCACCTTGTCGGCGTCGGCGGAGTTGGCGAGGATCGAGTCTTCGCCGGCGCCGGCGAAGTAGGCGTCACCGCCCGGCCGGCCGAACAGCTGGTTGGGGCCGCCGTCGCCGTAGAGGACGTCTTCGAAGGAGGAGCCCTCGAGGTCCTCGACTTCGGCGATCGCGTCGAGCGTCGCGCCCCCGCAGGCGGGCACGTCGCCGCTCCCCGGGTGCCCGGCGGCGCCGCTGGCGAGGTTCGCCTCCACCGCTTCTTTGAAGCGGGCCCAGGAGGAGTTGTCGCGGCCCGGTCCGCCGACCACATGCTCGCCGTCGCAGACCGAGACCGAGAGGAAGAGGTCGTTGCCGTCGCCGCCCAGCAGTTCGTCGGCGCCGTCGGTGTGGGTGAGAGCGTCGTCGCCGCCGAGGGCGCTGAGGGTGTCGGCGCCGCTTCCGGGGCCGTCGACGAGGATGTCCTCGCTTTCGGCGCCGCCGTTCAGCTCGTCGCCGCCTTCGCCGCCGATCGCGACGACCGCGGTGGTCGCGGGGAAGCCCCCGGCCTCGATCGCGTCGTTTCCCCCCATGCCGGCCAGCAGCAGCGAGTCGAGCGGCGCCGCGAGCGCGCAGACCGCTTTCGTCGCCGATTCGACCGTGCAGCCGCCGGCGTCGCTCGCGCTCTGGTCGAACGCCCCGGCGGCAAGGGTGAAGGTGACGGCGCTCGGCAAGTAGGCGGCGGTGACGTCGTCGCTGCCGCTGCTGCCGACCAGGTATAGCTGGGCGTAGGGCGTCGCCCCCGACGGCGTCATGAAGCCGACGCTGACCTTGCTCGGGTCGCGCGGCGCGATGCCGCCGGCGTCGACGTTGTCGCCGTCGGCGCCGCCGACGAGGGTGTCGCTGCCGCCACCCCCGACCAGGGCGTCGGCGCCGCCGCCCCCGTAGATCCTCTCCCCCGCGGCGGTCCCGACGACGTAGTCGGAGAAGGGGGTGCCAATGATCGTCTCGAAGGCCCCGACTTCGACTTCGTCGACGCCGCCGCCGTTCTCCGCGACGCCGTTCTTGCCGTTTTCTCCCCCGGTGGCGAGTTCGAGCCGCAGCCCGCGCCCCCCCGTCGGCCCCGGGAACCCGCTGACGGGGACCGTGCCGCCGAAGCCCGGGGTGATCCCGGTCGAGTAGCTGAGCGTGTCGGCGCCGCCGCCGGTGTCGAAGATGCGGTCGATCGTCGAGTCGCCGCGGACGTAGTCAGCGCCTTCGTCGCCGTCGATCGAGTCGAAGCCGAAGCCACCCGCGAGGCGGTCGTTCCCCGGTCCGCCACGGAGAAGGTCGTCGCCGATCCCGCCGAAGATCTGGTCGTTGCCGGGACCCCCGAAGAGCCGGTCGTTGCCGCGCTCGCCGAAGACGACGTCGTCCCCTTCGCCGCCTTCGAAGGTCTGGCTGCCGACGCCGAGGTGGCAGCCGGCGGGGCAGGCCGCCGCCGCGGCGAGGATCGTGTCGTCCCCGCCGCCGCCCTCCACGGCGGCGACCCGCGGCGAGGCGACGATCGTGTCGGCGCAGGAGGTCCCGTAGGTGGTGCCGGCGACCGTCGCCGGCCCTTCGGCGCAGGTCGGGGTGGTGTCAGCAGCCGCAGCCGGTGCCGCCAGCCACAGGGCCGTCAGCAAGCAGGCGAAGACAAGGGCGAGAGCGGGTCGCACACCCTCTAGATACCCCCGGGCGGGCGAACGATTCGCTAGCTCTTGGCGATCTCGAGGCGGATCTCTTTCCCCTCGAGCTTGGTGCCGTCGAGGTACTCGACGGTTCGCTCGGCGACGTCGGGATCGACCTCGACGAAGGAGAAGCGGTGCAGGACGCGGACGTCGTGGATCGCCTCCTCGGGGAGGACTGCGCCCTCGCGCAGGGCCCAGCGCAGAGCCTCCTCGTTGATGCCGCTGCGCTCGCCGCGATTGACGAAGAGCTTCGTCGTCTCGGCCTTGTCGGCATCGCCGTCGCCGTTGGCCTCGGCTTTCGCCGGCTTTCGCTCCTCGCGCTCGGCCGCGGGTCGCTCCTCGCGCTCGCGGCGGCGGCGGCGCGGCGGCGGCGCGTGCTCGAGCCGCTCCTCCGGGGTCTCCCACTCGCCGATCTTCGTTTTGACGTCGCGCTCAATGCGGGCGATCTCGTCCTTCTGGTCCGGCGTCACGAAGGTGATCGCGCGACCCGTCCGCCCGACCCGGCCGGTGCGCCCGATCCGGTGCACGTAGGTCTCCGAGGAGTTCGGCACGTCGTAGTTGATGACGTGGGTGACGTGGTCGACGTCGAGCCCGCGGGCGGCGATGTCGGTCGCCACCAGGAGCTTCACGCGGTGGTCCTTGAAGGAGATCATCACCCCGTCGCGGACGCCCTGGCTGAGGTCGCCGTGGAGGGCCTTCACGTCGAGGCCTTTGTCCTTCAGCGTCTTTTCCAGCTTGGTGGCGCCGATTTTCGTCCGGGTGAAGATGATCGCCTGCTCGGGTTCTTCGGTCTTCAGCAGCTCGACCAGGCGCGAGGCCTTCTCCTTGGCCGGGACCTCGACGTAGGCCTGCTGGATCTTGTCGACGGTCAGCGTTTCCGGGGTGATGCTGATCGTCGTCGGGTCGTACATGTAGCCCTCGGCGAGCTTCTGGATCGGCGGCGGCATCGTCGCCGAGAAGAGCGCCGTCTGGCGGCCGCTCGGGCACATCCGCAGGATCTTCTCGACGTCCTCGATGAAGCCGAGGTCGAGCATCTCGTCGGCCTCGTCGAGGACGACGTAGCGGGCCGCGGTGAGGACCAGCGAGCGGCGCGACATCAGGTCCATCATCCGCCCGACCGTGGCGACGACGACGTGGGCGCCGGAGCGCAGCTGCGACTGCTGCGAGCGGATCGGGGCGCCGCCGAAGACGGCGACGATCTCGATGTCGAGGTGCTCGGCGTAGGAGCGCAGCGCCTGGGTCACCTGGATGCAGAGCTCCCGCGTCGGGGTGAGGACGATCGCCTGCACCTCGTTGTTGGCGGGATCGAGGTATTGCAGCAGCGGCAGCCCGAAGGCGGCGGTCTTGCCGGTCCCGGTCTGGGCCTGGCCGATCACGTCGTGGCCGCCGAGCAGCTCCGGGATCGCCTGTTCCTGGATCGGCGTCGGATCCTCGTAGCCGAGCTCGTCGAGGGCCTGCTGGATGTCTGGCGAGAGGCCTAGTTCCTTGAAGTTCACTTGATGTAGCGTCACTGAGAGGGGTCCAAGAGGAGCTTGCCGCTGGTGCGGCGGGCAATCAGGTCTTCGTGCGCCCGGGCGGCTTCCGACAGGGGGTAAACCTCTCCGATCGTAACCGTCAGCTCGTCTTTGGCGATTGCGGCCAGCAGATCCCCGATCATCGGCACCAGCAGATCCGGGCGGGCCAGCAGGTGGGCGAGCCAGAAGCCGATCACCGACTTCGAGCCCCGCAGCAGCGCGGCGGTCGAGAGCTGGCGCTGTTCGCGCGAGGCGATCCCGAAGACGACCATCCGCCCGAGCGGGGCAAGGACGTTCATCTCGGCGTCGAAGGCCTCGCCGCCGCTCATGTGGAGGACGGCGTCGACCCGCTGGCCGTCGTTGGCCTCGCGGATCGCCTCACCGAGGTCCTGGGCGCGGGAGTCGACGGCGGCGTCGGCGCCGAGGTTGCGCACCAGCTCGCGCTTGTCCTCACTCGAGGCGAGGCCGATCACCCTGGCGCCGGCCCGCTTGGCGATCTGGATCGCCAGGGTGCCGGTGCCGCCGGCGGCGGCCTCGACGACGATCGTCTCCCCCGGCTCGATCCGGGCGCAGCGGTGGACCAGCGCCATCGCGGTCAGCCCCTGCAGGAGCCCGGCGGCTGCCTGGTCGTAGTCGACCCCCTCGGGCAGCTCGATCAGCTGCGATTTGGCGACCGCGACCTTCTCGGCGTAGCCGCCGCTGCCGAGCAGGGCGACGACCCGGCGGCCGTCGGAGAGCTGGCCGCTGACCTCGGCGCCGGGGATCAGCGGCAGGGCCTGCTCGGCCAGGTAGTCGTTGCGGGAGGCGTGGGTGTCGGCGAAGTTGACGCCGCTGCGTTTGACGTTGACCACGACCTCGGAGAGCTTGGGGCTGGGATCCGGGACCTCGACGTGCCGCAGCACCTCCGGCCCACCGAACTCCTCGATTTGGATCGCTTTCATTGGCCGGTGAGTCTCGCAGGGCTGCGGCCGCTCGCGCGGTCACCTCGCCGCAGAAGGGATTAGGCTGCCACGCCTATGTCGCTGACGGTCGTTGGATCGATTGCCTTTGATGCGGTGAAGACCCCGTTCGGGGAGCGCGAGCGGATGCTCGGCGGCGCCGCCGTGCACTTCTCCCTCGCCGCCAGCTTCTTCACCGAGGTGCGCCCGGTCGGCCCGGTCGGCGACGACTTCGGCGAGGAGGAGTTCGCGGTGCTCGCGCAGCGCGGGATCCTCACCGAGGACATCGAGCGGGTCGCGGGCGGGCAGAGCTTCTTCTGGCGCGGCCGCTACGAGTACGACCTCAACGTCGCCCACACCGAGGACACCCAGCTCGGCGTCTTCGCCGAGTTCGAGCCGAAGCTCTCGGAGGCCTCCCAGAACGCCGACACCCTCTTCCTCGCCAACATCCAGCCTGACCTGCAGCGCCAGGTCCGCGCCCAGTGCGGGGCGGCGAAGCTGAGCGGGCTCGACTCGATGAACCTCTGGATCGAAACCGCCAAGGACTCGCTGACCTCGGCGATCGCCGAGGTCGACGTGCTCGTCGTCAACGACGCCGAGATCCGGATGCTGACCGGCGAGTCGAACCTGGCCCGGGCGGCGCGCGCGGTGATGGAGATGGGGCCGCGGGCGGTGATCGCAAAGCAGGGCGAGTACGGCGCCGCGCTCTTCACCGGCAACGGCTTCTTTGCCCTCCCCGGCTTCCCGCTCGAGGACGTCCGCGACCCGACCGGCGCCGGCGACAGCTTCGCCGGTGGCTTCTTCGGCTACCTCGACAGCTGCGGCGACCGCTTCGAGGAGGCCGAGCTGCGGCGGGCGATGGGCTACGGCACCGTCCTCGCCTCCTTCAACGTCGAGGAGTTCGGGACCGAGCGGGTCTCGCGGCTTTCCCGCGAGGAGATCGACTCCCGCTTCGAGGAGCTGCGGGCGATGACGCAGTTCGAGGGCCCGAACGCCGCGGGCGCGTAGACTTCCTTCCTCCCTAGGACCCAGTCAAGAAGGAGGGGGCGAATGGCCACCGAGCAGCAGACGCAGGATCAGACCGCCGACGCCAGCGCCCCCGGCAATTCCGGTAACGAGTCGCTGACCGTCACCGACAACCGCACCGGCAAGACCTACGAGCTGCCGATCTCCGACGGGACCGTGCGGGGGATGGACCTGCGCCAGATCAAAATCTCCGAAGACGACTTCGGGTTGATGTCCTACGACCCGGCCTTCACCAACACCGCCTCCTGCCGCTCCTCGATCACCTACATCGACGGCGCCGCCGGAATCCTCGAACATCGCGGCTACCCGATCGAGCAGCTCTGCGAGAAATCGACCTTCCTCGAGGTCGCCTACCTGCTGGTCTTCGGCGAGCTGCCGACCGCACCCCAGCTCGACCGCTGGATCTTCGACATCACCCATCACACCTTCGTCCACGAGGACCTCAAGCACTTCTTCGAGGGCTTCCGCTACGACGCCCACCCGATGGGGATGCTGCTGGCCGGCGTCGGGGCGCTCTCGACCTTCTATCCCGACGCAAAGCAGATCGGCGACCCCGAAGAGCGCTACATGGCCGCGGTGCGGCTGATCGCCAAGGTGCCGACCCTCGCCGCCTTCTCCTACCGGCACAACATGGGGCTCCCCTACGTCTATCCCGACAACGAGCTCAACTACGCCGAAAACTTCCTCTCGATGGTCTTCAAGAAGACCGAGGACCGGCACATCCCCAAAGAGGCGCTGACGAAAGCGCTCGATGTCCTCTTCATCCTCCACGCCGACCACGAACAGAACTGCTCGACCAACGCCGTGCGCGGGGTCGGCTCCTCCGACGTCGACCCCTACTCGGCGGTCGCGGCGGGCGTGGCGGCCCTCTACGGGCCGCTGCACGGCGGCGCCAACGAGGCTGTGCTGCGGATGCTGCGGCGGATCGAGTCGCCGGAGAACATCCCCGAGTTCCTCGAGCGGGTGAAGCAGCGTGAGGAGAAACTGATGGGCTTCGGCCACCGCGTCTACAAGAACTACGACCCGCGGGCGCGGATCATCCAGCAGTACATCGAGCCGGTCTTCGAGGCGACCGAGGCGAGCCCGCTGGTCGAGATCGCGCGCGAGCTGGAGAAACGGGCGCTCGACGACGAGTACTTCACCGAGCGCAAGCTCTACCCGAACGTCGACTTCTACTCGGGGATCATCTACGAGGCGATGGGGATCCCGACCGACATGTTCACGGTCATCTTCGCCATCCCCCGCACCGCCGGCTGGGTCGCCCAGTGGATGGAGATGCAGGAAGATCCGGAGAAGAAAATCGCCCGCCCGCGGCAGATCTACACCGGTGAGCGGGAGCTGGAGTACGTGCCGATCGAGCAGCGCGAAGGGCCGGAGAAAATCGTCGGGCCGCCGGCGCGGCGACCGAAACGGCCTCGGCGCGGGGCTTAGCTGGTTGGTTGTGGGAGGGTCGGGGGTCCCTCTCCAGACACATCTCGCTATGGCTCGATGTTGAGTGTCTGGAGAGGGACCCCCGACCCTCCTGCCATCGCCTAAGGTGCTCAGGGTGGGTCGTCCGAGGTGGAAGCTGACGGTTCGGCATGGGTCGGATGTCGATCATCAGTCCTATGGGGAGCTGGGAGAGGCTGTGGCCGCGATGAGGGAGCGGGCGTTGGCGATCCGCAGCGAGGGGCCGGTGCGGGGGGTGCAGTCGTTGCGGGACTACGGGCCAGGCGACCAGGTGCATGCTCGGCTGCAGCTCAGCAGCGGCGGGCTGTTCCGGAAAGCAGTGGCCGGGGTCGACGTGCGGGGGGACGGGACGTTCGTGCCGTTCAGGGGTGGGGTAGTGCGGGAGGAGCTCGACCCGAGCGGGCACGAGACGCCGTTCGACCTCGTGCGCGAGACTCTGGAAGAAGCGGAGCGACGATGACTGGAGCCAAGACCGAGATCCCGAAGGGCAGCTACGCCGCCGGCGAGCGGGTGAAGCTGCCGGCCGGCGCCGAACCGCCGTTCACCGTCTTCATCAACGGGATCGAGCAGAGCAAGGAGACCTACCGGATCGAATTCGGCGAGATCGTCTTCGACCGCCCGATCGTCAAGGAGAAGGTCGGCACCGGTCGCTGGCTGGCGATGTACCTCGGCCTCTTCGGCACCTACCGCAAGAACGAGACGATCGACCTCCAGTTCGCCCGCAAGGGCAAGATCGAACTGCGCTCCGACCTGCCGGTCGTCCCCTACGCCGAGGGCGAGGGACCGTGAACATCGGCTTCCTCCTCCTCTGCGACCACAGCGAGGCCGTCAACGGCAAGCTCTACCTGACCGGCGGCGGCTGGAACGTCCTCCGCCTCCCCGAGCTGCCCCACGAGTGGTCCTTCTCGATCGGCCTCGGCGTCGACGTCGCCTGGCACGAGACCAACACCCCCCACGAGCTGATCGTCACCGTCCAGGACCCCGACGGCAACGAGCTCGGCGAGGGCCTCACCGCCAACTTCGAGACCGGCCGCCCCCCCGGCCTCCCCGAAGGCCAGGAGCAGCGCCTGGTGATGTCGATCGCCGCCACCGCCGCCTTCACCACCGCCGGCCCCCACGCCGCAGTCGTCCAGGTCAACGGCGAGGAGCTCGGACGGGCGCGCTTCTACCTGATGGAGGCCGGGCCGGAAGAAGTGCTCTGAGTTCCGCTCGTTGCGCCTTTGCCGGTCGCAGTTTCTGATCGTCCCACTGAGCTAAGCTGTCCTTTGTTCGTCCTATCCAGCGGACAGGAAGAAGACAGCTTGACCGCAACCACCCCCGAGGACCCACAGTTCCGACGACTGCTGGAGATCGATACGGAGGTTGAGGGAGTGAAGGCCGCGTTCGAGACCGCCATCGCGGAGGTGACGGCCCATCCCGAGGTCGATGGATCGGCCGAGAAGCGGCTCACCGAGGTCGGAAGAAGGCTCAGTGCCCTGAAGCCGCAATTAGAGGCAGCCGATTTGAGCTTTGAGCAGAAAGCGACTCTCTACGCGGCAATGGTGGACATCACATATGCCATGAATGCGGCGCCCGACGATCTCGACCGGTTTGAGGCCGCTTTGATCGGCATCGAGCGAGTGCGCCATGTGATCCGCGATGCCCTCGACGAGTTCGTCGGTGGCGCTTCAGCGGATCGACGTCGCTTACTCGAGGAGATCGAGCGCAGCCTACCCGGCGTGAAGCAGGCAGATCTCGCGAAACTGCTGGACGTCGATCCTCGTACCGTTCGCAGATGGAGCTCGGAGCCGGGAGAGGCCGAGCACCGGCTTCAGCTCGTTGCCCACCTCGTCGCGATCCTTCGACATGCCTGGACCCCCAAAGGGATCGTCGGCTGGTTTCAGCGTCCTCGACGAGATCTCCACGGCGAACGCCCGATCGACCAGCTCGCGGACCCGGCGTCTGAGCGACGCCTGCTCACCGCCGCCCGAAGCAGTCGAAATCAGTACGCGACTTGAGCCATGGCGGACATCGCGTTCAAATGCGCGCGGGGCGTGGTCTATCGGGCAACTACGTACGACACCTGCCTATGGGTCTCGCCGAACAGCCGCTCGGGTCGCTGGAACGTTCCGCAGACCGGAACTATTTCCCAATACTGCACTCTCGACGTGGCCTCAGCCCTCGCCGAGATGATTCGCTCGGAGAACCTTCGAGAGGTCGAGGACGCGAGAGAGCTGTCGGTCAGCATCTGGGAACTGAGGATCGACGAGGGTGCCGTGGTCGACTACTCGACTCCCTCCCTCGCCGAGGACCAGGGATTCGAATGGAATGCACTGGTTTCCGATGAGTGGGGGCCATGCCAAGCGGAGGCGCGGAGACTCATCGCCACCGGGGCGAGGGGGGTAATTGCGCCTAGCGCTGCCTTGGCTCAGGGCGTGACGTTGACCCTCTTCGGTCCGAGGACCGAGATTGCGTGGAGCGTCGAACCAAGCCTCTCCATCCAGATCCCCGCTCGCCACATCCTTCGCGGAGCCCCAGGTGCCGGACTCGTCCGGGACACTCGCTTCTTCGACGAGGCATATCCAGATGTGGCCCCGCGCAATGCCCAGGGCCTCTTCAATCTCGACCTGAACGCCGAACGCAGGATCAGTTGAAGACGTAGAGCAGCAGGAAGGCGATGATCGCGAAGGAGGCGCCGGCGGCTTGGATGCCGCGATCGCCGGCGATGATGCCGGACATCGAGCGGTCGTCGTTGCGGTCGTAGATCAGGTAGAGGTAGCGGAAGATGCCGTAGACCGCGGGCGGGATGGTGAGCATCATCTGGCTGCCGATCAGGGGCGAGTTGACGGTGTAGATCGCGTAGCTGAGCACGGTGCCGGTG
>Ga0307300_10000134_pt1 | contig 18285 bp, 14 predicted proteins | sample ER_DNA_181_FD_194492 | JGI IMG/M metagenome (GOLD analysis project Ga0307300, IMG submission 194492) | Bulk soil microbial communities from the East River watershed near Crested Butte, Colorado, United States - ER_DNA_181 | ecosystem: Environmental > Terrestrial > Soil > Floodplain | place... | reverse complement strand
AATCCGGGATGGGGTCGGGCATCAACACCACCTTCCGCCAGGTCGGGATCGCCACCGGCGTGGCTGGCCTGGGCGCCGTCTTCCAGGGCCGGGTCGACTCGCAGCTGGCCAAGCTGCTGCCGAATGCGCCGGACGGGCTGGGGGAAGCGGTCGCCTCGGGTGGCTCACACGCCGTCGCCGAACTTCAGCTGCCCCCGGAGATTCACGCCAAGGCCGTGCACGCAGCTGACGTGGCCTTCGTCAGCGGCTTCAACGAGATCATCCTGATCGCCGCGATCGTCTCCTTCATCGGGGCTGTTTGCGGCTTCCTGCTCGTCAGGTCCGAGGACTTCGTCCAACCGACGGAGGGACCGAGCGAGCCGGCGGGCCGCTGACGCAGTTCCGCGCGAGAAATCCTCCAGAGAATTTTCATTCTGCGCACCACCGGTGACAACACGCTTCGTAGGGTTGAATCATTGCGGTGATGGCAAGGAAAAAGTGGACCGACGAGCGTCTCGACGACTTCGCGAGGCGGGTGGACCGAGGGTTCGCCGAAGTCAAGGGTGAAGTTCGCGATCTTCGGGTTGAAATGAACGAGCGTTTCAACTCGATCGACAGTCGGTTCAACTCGATCGACGATCGGTTCGATGCGATGCAGCGAACGATGATCATCGGCTTTGCGAGCATCGTCGCCAGCGTCGTCGGCGCAGTCGTCGCGGGCTTGGCGCTGGGTTAGCCGCAACTAGCGGATACAACCGCGCAAGTCGGTCCGCGGGCGTTGCTACACAGACCCCATGCTGCGCGAGCTGCGAATCGAGAACCTGCTGCTTATCGAGCGAGCCGAGTTGCGATTGGGCGAGGGGCTGAACGCGATCACCGGGGAGACCGGCGCCGGCAAGACGGTCCTCGCTCACTCGCTGGATCTTCTGATGGGCGGCAAGGCGCGGGCGCAGATCGTGCGGCCGGGGGCGCCGGAGGCCTGGGTGGAGGGGGTCTTCGACCTGCCCGAGGGGCTGCTGGAGGAGCCGGAGCTGGCGGAGCTGGCGGAGCGGCTGCCGGAGGGCGCCGACGAGGTGACCCTCGGCCGGAGGGTTTCCGCGGGCGGCCGCACCAGCGCCTTCGTCGCCGGGCGTGCTGCCGCCGCCGCCGACCTGAAACTGCTCGGCGGGCGCCTGCTCGCCTTCTTCGGCCAGCACGAGCACCGGCGCCTGACCATCTCCTCGGCGCAGCTGGAGATCCTCGACGGATTCGCCGGCTCCGAGCACCTGGAGCTGCGGCGGGCCTACCGGGAGGCGCACCGCGAGTGCGGCCGGTTGGAGGCCGAACTGGCGGAGCTGCGGGAGCGCCAAGGCTCGCGGGAGCGCGACCTCGACCTCTACCGCTACGAGCTCTCAGAGATCGAGGAGGTTGCGCCCGAGCCTGAGGAGCGGGACGAGCTCGGCACCCGCCGCGAGCGGTTGCGTCACGCGGAGGGCCTGCGCGAGGCGGCGGTCATCGCTCATGCCGGCCTCGCCGGTGCCGATGCGGACGGTGGCGGCGCCGCTGCAGCGCTGGCACAGGCCGAAGCCGCACTGCAGGGCGCCGCCGGTCTCGACCGGGGGCTGGACGCTCTCGCGGAGCGGGCCGCGGCCCTTGCGGTCGAGCTGGACGACGTCGCTTCGGAGCTGAGGGCCTACGCCGAGGAGGCGGAGGCCGATCCCGCCGCCCTGCAGGCAGTCGAGGAGCGACTGGACGCCATCGACCGGTTGGAGCGCAAGCACGGCGGCAGCGTCGAGTCGGTGCTGGCGCACGCCGAACGCTGCCGCGAGGAGATTGCACGGCTAGCGGGCGCGGGGGAGCGAAGCGCCGAGGCTGAGGCCGCGTTGAACGAGGCGAAGCTGAGGCGAGCTGACCTGGCCGCGCGCCTCACCGCCGGCCGCGAAGCCGCGGCCGGGCCGCTCGAAGCGCGGGTCGCGGAGGAGCTGGAGCGCCTGGCTATGGCGGGGGCTTCGCTCGAGGTCGTGCTCGAGCCTCACCCGAGCGGCTATGGCACCGCCGGCCGCGAGACGGTCGAGCTGCGGGTCGCGCCGAACCCGGGGATCGAGGCGGCGCCGCTGCGCGATGCCGCCTCCGGGGGCGAGCTCTCGCGGGTGATGCTGGCCCTGAGCGGGCTCGGCGAGGCAGCCAGCGCCGGGACGATGGTCTTCGACGAGATCGACGCCGGCGTCGGCGGCAAGACCGCGCGGATCGTCGGCGAGCGGCTGCAGGCGCTCGGCCGCGGCCGCCAGGTTCTCTGCATCACCCACCTGCCGCAGGTTGCCTCCCTCGCCGATGTCCACTTCCGGCTCGAAAAGGACGTCCGAGGGGAGCAGGCGGTGGCGAGGGTGGAGCGGCTCGAGGGCGAGGGGGTCGTCGGAGAGATCAGGCGGATGCTCGGCGCCGAGGACAGTGATGAGGCGGCGACCAAGCACGCGCGTGAGCTGCTCGCCGCTTGATCGATCCTCTTCCCTTGTCGTCCCCTGCCCGCTTCGCCTAGGCTCATCGGATGGCCACCGCCAGTCGTCGTCGTCTTCCCCTGCTTGGTCGAAGGAACGGTGCGCGGCCCGAGGCTCCGATCGAAGGCGTCGCTCGCCTGGGCGAGCGGACCAAGCACCTGGTCAAGCGCCTGCGGCCGGGGGAGATCGCGGTGATCGACCACGTCGACATCGACCGGATTGCCGCCGAGGAGCTGATCGATGCCGGCGTCGTTGCGGTTCTCAACGCCTCCCCTTCCTCGCAGGGGCGCTACCCCAACGCGGGCCCGCTGATGCTGGCGCGGGCTGGGGTCAGGCTGGTCGACGCTCCCGACGCGGGCCTCTTCGACCGCCTCAAGGACGGCGACCGGATACGGATCGTCGGCGGCGCGATCCACGTCGGTGACGAGGAGGTCGCGCGCGGCCGCGTCCTCCGCGTCCCCGAGCTCGAGCGGGAGATGCAGGAGCACCGGGCGCGGATCGACGAGGCGCTGGCCGAATTCGCGGAGAACACGGTCGCCCACGTGCGCGAAGAGACCGACCTGCTCACCGGCAACATCGCCTTCCCCTCGACCAGCGCCTCCTTCCGCGACCGCCACGTCCTCATCGTCGTCCGCGGCGACCGCCACCGCCGCGACCTGAAGACGCTGCGCGCCTACATCCGCGACGTGCGGCCGTTGATCGTCGCCGTCGACGGCGGTGCCGACGGAGTGCTCGAAGCCGGCATGAACCCGGACATGATCCTCGGCGACATGGACTCCGCCAGCGACGCGGCCCTGCGCTGCGGGGCCGAGTTGATCGTCCACGCCTATCCCGACGGCCGCGCCCCCGGGCGAGAGCGACTACAGGAGGCCGGGCTCGACCACAAGGTCGTCCCCGCCGCCGGGACCAGCGAGGACGTGGCGATGCTGATGGCCCACGAGAAGGGGGCGGCGCTGATCGTCAGCGTGGGGGCGCACTTCAACCTCGTCGAGTTCCTGGACCGCAAGCGCGGCGGCATGTCCTCGACCTTCCTCACGCGGCTGAAGATCGGCGAGCGCCTGGTAGACGCCAAGGGCGTCAGCCGCCTCTACAACCCGAGCTCGACCCTGGCACCGCTGGCCTTCTTCGTCGTCGCCTTCCTGGTGCTGGTGACGATCCTCGTCATCACCTCACCGGCGCTGAACGACGTCTTCGAATTGGTCTGGCTGAAGATTCGGATCTGGCTCGGGATCGACTAAAAGCGCCTGCGCCTTACGGCTTGGCCTAGCCTTCGGCTCTCGATGGGTTACTCCGCCCGCTACCACGCCACTTCCCTGATCGCCGTTTTCATCGCCCTCGCGGTGGGGATCCTGGTCGGCGCCGAGTTCGGCGGCGACACGCTCAACAACACCCGCCGGGACCTCGAGCACAGCCTCGTCGGCAACCTGCAGGACGCGCGCTCGCGGGCCGACGAACTGAACGCCGACCTCAACCGCTCCAACGAGTTCGCCGAACGCGTCTACCCGGCGCTGGTGCGCGAACGGCTGCGGGGAAAACGCTTCGCGATCGTCGCCCTCGGGGGCCTCCCGAGCCCCGTCACCGAGGAAGTCGAGGAGGCGCTGGGGCCGACGGGGGGCCGCCTGGTCGGGGTGGGGGTCGTACGGGAGCCGGTCGACGTCAACGGCCTTGCCGAAGACCTGGCGAAGACCAGGTTCTCGACGCTGCGCACGAACTCCGATGGCCTGAGCGAACTCGGGACCGGGCTCGGGCGCCAGCTGGTGCTCGGCGGCACCCTGCCGGAAGTCGTCCGCGGCCACCTGCTCTCGCGGGCCAGCGGCAGCTTCGGCGGCCTCGACGGGGTGATCGTCGTCCGTGACCAGCCGGAAGAGATGGGCACCGTGCAGCGGGAAAAGACGAACCAGCTCGAGACGGCGCTGATGGACGGCATCACCGCCACCCGCCGGCCGGCGGTCGGAGTCGAGACCTCCAGCGACGACTCCTCCTCGATCTCCTTCTTCCAGGCGAACGGCCTCGCCAGCGTCGACGACGTCGACATGACCGCGGGGAAGCTGGCGACGGTCTTCGCGCTGCTCGGCGCCGACGGCAGCTTCGGCGTCAAGGGCAGCGCCGACCAGCTGCTGCCCGATCTTCTGACCGAAGGCGAATAACCCATGTACTGGGTGGGGCTGCCGCTGGCCTTCGCGGTCTCCCTGTTCATCGTCCCCGCCGGCGCAAGGGGGTTACGGGACGCCGGCCTGGTGCGGGAGAACTACCGCGGCGCCCAGCTCGGCTTTCCGCTGGGGGCGATCCTGGCGACGGCGGCACTGGTGGCGCTGGCGCCGCTGGCCTTCCTCGACGACCGGGCCGACCTCGATCTGCTGGAGCCGGAGTTGCGCCGCTGGCTGCCCTACATGCTGGGAATCGCCTTCCTCGGCTTTCTCGACGACTCGCTGGGGCGGGGCGAGGCATCCGGGACGCCCCGGGGCTGGCGCGGCCACTGGGCGGCGCTGCGGGCGGGGTCGCTCTCGACCGGAGCGATCAAGGCGATCGGGGCGCTGGCGCTGGCCGCCTACGTCGTCTCCGGACGCGGGCTCGAAGACTGGCGATACCTGGCCGACGTGGCGCTGCTGATCCTGGCGACGAACCTCTTCAACCTGCTCGACCTGCGACCCGGGCGGGCGGAGAAGGGTCTTGTCCTGCTGGCCATAGGCCTCTGCCTCGGCGCCTGGACCTTCCTGCCCCTGGAACTGCTGGGGATCTTCGTCGGGCCGGTGCTGGTCGGCGCCTGGCTGACGCTGGGGGAGCGGGCGATGCTGGGAGACACCGGCTCCAACCTGATCGGGGCGATCGCCGGGGTGTGGCTGTTGACGACGCTGGGGGCGGATGCGCGCCTGGTCGCCCTCGCGGTGGTCGTCGCACTGACGATCTACGGGGAGATTCGCTCAATTTCCGCAACCATCGATTCGGTTCCGCCCCTGCGCTGGCTAGACTCGCTCGGCAGAGCATGAGTCCAGGGAGCAAAGGCGACACCAAGTTCATCTTCGTCACTGGCGGAGTCGTCTCGGCCCTCGGCAAGGGGATCACCGCAGCGGCGATCGGGCGCCTCCTCGTCTCCCGCGGATACCGGGTCGCGCTGCAGAAGTTCGACCCCTACATCAATGTCGATCCGGGGACGATGAGCCCGTTCCAGCACGGTGAGGTCTTCGTCACCGAGGACGGCGCCGAGACCGATCTCGACCTCGGGCACTACGAGCGCTTCACCGACGAGAACGCGACCCGCGCTTCGAACGTCACCGCCGGCGCCGTTTACAACTCGGTGATCAAACGGGAGCGCCGCGGCGACTACCTCGGCGCCACCGTCCAGGTGATCCCTCACATCACCAACGAGATCAAGCAGAAAATCCTCATCGTCGCCGAGTCGCAGGCGGTCGACTTCGTGATCACCGAGATCGGCGGCACCGTGGGCGATATCGAGTCGCTGCCCTTCCTCGAGTCGATTCGCCAGCTCTACACCGACCTCGGCCCGAAGCGGGCGATGTTCGTGCACCTGACGCTGGTCCCCTACGTCGGCCACGCCGGCGAACTGAAGACGAAGCCGACCCAGCACTCGGTCGTCGAGCTGCGCCGGATCGGGATCCAGCCGCACGCCCTCGTCTGCCGCTCCGAGGGGCGGCTCGACCGCGAGATCCGCGGCAAGATTGCGCTCTTCGCCAGCCTTCCCGTCGACGCGGTGGTCTCCGCCCACGACGTCGACAACATCTACAAGGTGCCGCTCGTCTTCCGTGCCGAGGGGGTCGACGACCTGGTTCTCGACCACTTCGGGATGGAGGCGCCCTCACCCGACCTGACCGAATGGGAGGAGATGGTGCGCCGCGCCGACTCCGCCAGCGGCGAGGTCCGGATCGCGGTGGTCGGCAAGTACGTCCAGCTCGCCGACGCCTACAAGTCGGTGATCGAGGCGCTCGAGCACGGCGGCTTCCACCACGGCGTCGAGGTCAAGGTCGAGCTGGTTGACTCGGAGAACTTCGAACCGGAGAAGCTCGAGGGCTGCGACGGGATCCTGATCCCCGGCGGCTTCGGCGAGCGTGGGATCGAGGGCAAGGTCGAAGCGGCGCGTATCGCCCGCGAGAAGTCGATCCCCTACCTGGGGATCTGCCTCGGGATGCAGATCGCGGTAGTCGAGTTCGCCCGCCACGTCGCCGGCATGGACGGCGCCAACTCGGCCGAGTTCGACCCCGAGACGCCGTTCCCGGTCGTCGATCTGCTGCCGGAGCAGAAGGAGGTCTCCGACATGGGCGGGACGATGCGGCTCGGGGCGGACCCGGTGAAACTGCACGAGGGCACGAAAGCCCGCGAGATCTTCGGCGAGGCGGTCATCTACAAGCGCCACCGCCATCGCTACGAGGTCAACAACCAGCTGCGGCGCCGGCTCGAAGACGAGGGGCTCGTCTGCGGCGGTACCTCACCCGACGAGCGGCTGGTCGAGATGGTCGAGCTGCCCGACCACCCCTTCTTCGTCGCCTCCCAGTACCACCCCGAGTTCAACTCGCGGCCGAACCGGCCCGAGCCCCTCTTCCGCGAGTTCGTCGGCGCCGCGGCGCGCCAGGCGGGCGAACGGCCGGCCGACGGCGGCGAGATCGAGGCGAGCGCCGAGAGCGAGGACACCGTCGACGACGATGTCCGCCTCCGCCGCTCGGCCTGAGCTTCCCGGCTAGCCTTCGGGCTGTGGAGGGTTCCCGACTGCACCAGCGGTTCGTCCGCTACTGCGAGATCCGCAGCCCTACCGGGGAGGAGCGGGAGATCGCCGACACCCTGGCCGCCGAGCTGCGGGCGCTGGGCCTGGAGGTGAGCGAGGACGAAGCCGCGGCCGCGGCAGAAGCTGGGGCGGGCAACCTGATCGCGCGCTCGGCGGGAACCGGCGAGGGCTGGCTGATGTTCTGCGCCCACATCGACACCGTCCCCCACAAGGGGCAGGTCGAGGTGGTTGACGACGAGGGCGTCTTCCGCAGCCGCGGCGAGACGATCCTCGGCGCCGACAACAAGGCCGCGGTCGCGGTCTTCATGGAGCTGGTCGCGCGGCACATGGAAGCGCCCTCGCCGGTCGGGATCGAGCTGGTGCTGACGGTGGCCGAGGAGCAGGGGCTGCGGGGGGCGAAGGCCCTCGACGCCTCCCAGCTGCGCTCGAGCGCGGGCTTCGTCCTCGACCACGCCGGACCGGTCGGCGAGGTGATCGTCTCGACCCCGACCCAGCAGAAGATCCTCGCCGATTTCATCGGCGTCGAGGCCCACGCAGGGATCAAGCCCGAGGAGGGGAGCAACGCAATCGCGGCTGCCGCGACGGCGATCGCGCGGATGGAGATCGGACGCCTCGACGAGGAGACGACCGCGAACGTCGGCCTGATCCGCGGCGGCACCTCGGGCAACGTCGTCCCCGGCCACTGCGCGATCCACGCCGAGGCCCGCAGCCTCGATGCCGAGCGGGCGGCGGAGGTAGCGGGCAAGATCGCCGACGCCTGCGCCTGGGGCGCCAGCGAGCACGGCTGTGACGTCGACGTGCGGATTGAAGAGCTGTTCCGCGGCTACCGGGTGCCGAAGGATTCGGCCGCCCTGGCCCTAGCGGAGGAGGGGCTGCGCGGGGCCGGGCTGGAGCCGCAGCGGGTCGCGATCGGCGGCGGCAGCGACGCCAACGTCTTCCGCCGCGACGGCTTCGACTGCGTCCTGCTCTCCAACGGCACCGACTCGGTCCACACTTCCGAGGAGATGATCCCGGCCCGCAGCCTCGACATGATGCTCGAGGTCTGCGAGGGCATCGCCAGGGCAGCCGCGCCGGCGGCGTCCTAGTGGCAGGCCGCCTGAAGCTGCGCCGCGGCCGCGTCGTCGCGACCGACCCGCTCGAGGTCGAGATGGGGGAAGAGCGTCGGCGCGCCTGGGCCGACGAGGCGCTGCTGGGGGAGATGCGCGAGGGCGACGAGGTCGTCGTCAACGTCGCTGCCCTCGACCTGAAGCTCGGCTCGGGCGGCTTCGACGTCGTCCACGTCAACCTGACCCGGGGCCTCGAGGGCGGCGGCGTGGACGGGACCCAGGTGATGAAGCTCAACTACAGCTCGCTCCAGCACCCCGTTGAGCCGGTGGAGCGAAGGAATTCGAACCCTCGACCTTCTGCACCTGTCCTCGTCTTGCCGTTGCACGGGCACCTGGCGCCGGCGGCCTGGGCACTGGCACAAGCTGCGCCCGGCCTGCAGGCGGGATACGTGCAGACCGGGGGAGGGGCGCTGCCGGGATCGTTCTCCCGCGACGTCAGGCAGCTGCGGGAGCGCGGCCTTCTCGCCGGTCACGTCACCGCCGCTCCCGCCTACGGCGGCGAGCACGAGGCGCTCAGCACCGTCGGCGCCCTCGACGCCGCCGCTGGGCTCGGCTGGGACGCGGTTCTCGTCGGACCGGGACCCGGGATCATCGGTTCCGAGACCGCTTACGGCCACGGCGGCGTGGCCGCCCTCGACAGCGCCCATGCCGCGCTCAGCCTCGACCTGCCGACGATCGTCTCCCCGCGTTTGTCGAGCGCCGACCCCCGCGCCCGCCACCGCGGCCTCAGCCACCACACCCGCACCGTCCTCGAACTCCTCCTGGCCCCCGTCGACGTCCCGATCCCAGATAACGAGCCGGAGATAGCTGCCGCTCTGGAGAACTCACTGCACCGCGTGCGCTACCTCCCCGCAGACCTCGAGGGCTACGCAGCCACGGATCTCCCCAAGACCACGATGGGCCGCTCTCTCCAGGACGACCCGCTTTTCTTCGCCGCCCCGTTAGCCGCGGGAGCATTTCTCGGCCGGCAGGCGTCTTCCTAATCCACTCCTCGCGCGGGTGGCATGGGCGCCGGGGACCCCGAGCATCCAGCGCAGGGGTCCCCGAACAGCCCATGACAGGACCCGCGCGCCACCGCGCACGGTCCCTTGCGCCCCAAGGACTGCCCGAACGCGAAGCGAACCAGCCGTCATGGCAGTCGCCATCAAGCCGCAATCTCCAGGTGCCCCGGCCAAGCCCGGCGCCGACGCCCGCTTCGAGAGCCTCGTCCTCGACTTCCTCTCCTACCTGGAGCTGGAGCGCGGCCTCTCGCGGAACACCCTCAACGCCTACCGCACCGACCTCTTCCAGTACGGCGAGTATCTCTCGGCCCACCAGCGCGACGCGCTGGAGGCGAGCGGCGCCGACGTCGCCGACTTCCTCGCCGAGCTGGCGACGGGAGAGGCGCGGCCGGCCTGCTCGGCGGCCACGATCCACCGCAAGGCGGCCTGCCTGCGCTCCTTCTACAAGCACCTACGGCGAGACGAGCTGATCGGTGACGACCCGACGGCAGCGCTGAGCGCGCCGCGGCGCTCGAAGAAGCTGCCGCACGTCCTCAACTACTCCGAGGTGCAGAAGCTGCTCGCCTCGCCGAAGGGCAGCGAGCCGACGGCGCTGCGCGACCGGGCGCTGCTGGAGGTGATGTACGCCTGCGGGCTGCGCGCCTCGGAGACGATCGGGCTGGAGCTGGGGGACGTCAACCTGCGCGAGGGCTTCCTGCGGGCGCGCGGCAAGGGCTCGAAGGAGCGGCTGGTGCCGCTCGGGCGCCAGGCGATCGCGGCGATCAACGGCTACCTGCGTGGGGGCCGGTCGAAGCTGGTCGGCGATCGCCACGAGGCAAAGCTCTTCGTCAACTTCCGCGGCGGCCCGCTGACCCGCCAGGGCCTCTACAAGATCGTCCAGCGCCACGCCCGCGATGCGGGCCTCGCCGGCAAGATGAGCCCGCACACGCTGCGCCACAGCTTCGCCACCCACCTGCTGGCCGGCGGCTGCGACCTTCGCGCCGTGCAGGAGATGCTCGGCCACGCCGACATCTCCACCACCCAGATGTACACGCACCTCTCGGGCGAACGGCTGAAGGAGGTCTACTTCTCCGCCCACCCCCGCGCCAACAACTGATCGGCGTTCGTCCTTTCCCGGGCATATGCCTAGGAAAGGACGAACGCGCATCGGGTAGAACTCAGCCATGCCCGAGCTGCCGGAGGTGGAGACCGTCGTCCGGCAGCTGGAGCCGGAGGTCGAGGGGCACGCGATCGAGCGGCTGGAGGTGCTGGACGAGCGCTGGTCGCGGCCGGTGCCCCCGCGGGAGCTGGAGGCGGCGGTGAGCGGCAGCACGATCGAGCGCCTGGGCCGCCGCGGCAAGTACATCCTGATGGGCCTCGACCGCGAGCGGACGCTGGTCATGCACCTGCGGATGACTGGCAACCTGATCCTGCGCGAGGGAGAAGAGATGCTCGATCCCTCCGAGGGGAGGCGCCTCTACGAGAGCGAGCGCTCGACCGAGGAGCGGCACCTGCGGGCGCGCTTCGTCCTCGACGACGGCCGCGAGCTCTGGTTCACCGATCCGCGCCGGTTCGGCGAGGCCTTCCTGCTCGAGGACGGCCAGCTGGAGACCCGATTCGCCAAGCTCGGCCTCGAGCCCTTCTCGCCGGAGTTCACGCCGCAGGCCCTGGGGCAGATGGCGGCGGGGCGGAAGGCGCCGCTGAAGTCCTTCCTGCTCGACCAGTCCGGGGTAGCGGGCGTCGGCAACATCTATGCCGACGAGGCCCTGTTCCGGGCGGAGCTGCACCCGCTCTCGCCCGCCGGCTCGATGAAGCCGGAGCACGCCGAAGCGCTCCGCGACGCCGTCGTCGCCGCCCTAGAGGCGGGCATCGACGCCGGCGGCTCCTCGATCGACGACTATCGTGACGCCCGCGGCGAGAAGGGGCGGATGCAGGACGAATTCCTCGTTCACACGCGCGAGGGCGAGGACTGCCCGCGCTGCGGGGGGACGATTACCCGGATCGTCGTCGGCGGCCGCTCGACCTATTTCTGCCCCGGTTGCCAGGTGCGCCTGCGGCGCCGGCCGAAACGAGGACGCAGCCCGAGGCGGCCGTAAGGCCGCCACCTGACCTGGTCCGTCCGATCCGTCGTTCATCTTTGGTTTCGTGGCCGGGACTACGGTCAAGACGGAGGCAGTTGTGCTGCGCAGCATTCGCTACGGCGAGGCTGATCGCATCCTCTACCTCTACTCGAAGAGCCGCGGCCGGATCGGGGCGATCGCCAAGGGGGCGCGCAAGCCCCGATCCCGCTTCGGAGGCCGGCTGGAGCCATTCTTCCGCCTCGACCTCCTCCTTCACGAAGGCCGCAGCGACCTGATGACGGTGACCAGCGCCACCACCGTCGACGGCTACCCGCGGCTGCGCAGCTCCGGCGCCGCCCTCACCGCCGGCGCCCGCGCCTGCGACGCGGTCCTGCGGCTGCTCGACGCGGCCGAGGCCAACCCCCCCGCCTACAACCTCCTCTGCCGCTACCTGAGCCTGCTCGACGATCCCGACGAGGAGCGCGCGGCGACGCTCAATACTGCCCTCTCCTTCCGACTCAAGCTGGCGCTGGTCGCCGGCTTCGCCCCGGAGCTCGCTTCGTGTGCCCACTGCGGCGAGGCCGAGCACCTGGCCGGCTTCTCCGGCGCCGCCGGCGGGGTCGTCTGCGGCAGCTGCGAAGGCAGCGCTTTCCCGCTCAGCGAGGAGGCCCACCGATTCATGGTCGAAGGCCTGGCGAAGCCGCTGAGCGAGGCGCCCGAGGCAGAGCTGCAGGCCCTGCGCCAGGTCGAGCGCGCAGTTGGCGAGACTTTGGAGCACCACGCGCACGTGCAGCTTCGAGCCGCTGCGTAGTCAGACGCCTGCAAACCGGCGCATATCGGCGTCCTCGGTCGCTTGTGTGCAGAGCACACTGCGCTCCCTGCGTCCTTGATCTGCTTGGTTTTCGGCGTCTGATGTGAGGCGCTTATGATCGACCAGTGCCCGCCACCGCCGCCTTCGAAGACAGAATCTCCGCTTGGGAGGAGGAGTTTCTCTCTCCGCAGGCGACGCGCTCCTATCCGGCGCGGCGGCAGCGGGAGGAGGCTGACAGCCCGCTGCGGACGCCGTTCCAGCGCGACCGCGACCGGATCGTCCACTCGAAGTCCTTCCGGCGGTTGAAGCACAAGACGCAGGTTTTCGTCGCCCCCGAGGGCGACCACTACCGCACCCGCCTCACCCACACGCTGGAGGCCTGCGGGATCGCCCGCACGGTGGCCCGGGCGCTGCGGCTGAACGAGGACCTGACCGAGGCGATCGGGCTCGGGCACGACCTCGGACACCCGCCCTTCGGTCACGCCGGTGAGGAGACGCTCGATGCGGCGCTGCGAAGCGCCTGCGGCGGCGGCTTCCGCCATAACGAGCACTCGCTGCGGGTCGTCGACGTGCTCGAGCGCGAGGGCGAAGGACTCAACCTGACCGAACAGGTGCGCGACGGGATCCTCAACCACACCGGCTCCCGCAAGCCGGCCACGCTCGAGGGCCAGATCGTCAAGCTCGTCGACCGCGTCGCCTACATCAACCACGACATCGACGACGCCCTGCGGGCGGGGATCCTGCGGCCCGAGGACCTGCCAGCGGCGGAGATCGAGCTGCTCGGGCCGACCGGCTCGCAGCGGATCGACACGCTTGTCCGCGACATCGTCGACCACTCTGAGGGCGCGGAGGAGATCCGGCAGGGGCGCGAGGTGGGGCAGGCGATGCTGCGGCTGCGCAAGTTCATGTTCGACCGCGTCTACCTGGGGGCGGAGGCGCGCAGCGAGCACGCCCGCGTCCAGCGGACGATGCACGGGCTCTTCGAGCACTACCTCGCCAACCCGGCCGAGATCCCCAGCTGGAACCCGGAGGCGAGCGACTGCCAGCGCGTCGCCGACTACATCGCCGGGATGACCGATCGCTTCTGCATCGCCAAGTTCACCGAGCTCACGGTCCCCGAAGAGGCTCGCTTCTGATGGCGCTGATCTCCAACGACAGCGTCGAACGGGTGAAGCAGGCGGCGGACATCGTCGAGGTGATCTCCGCCCACACCGACCTGCGGCGGCAGGGGGCGCGGTATGTCGGCCTCTGCCCGTTCCACGACGAGCGCACGCCCTCCTTCTCGGTCGAGCCGACCGAAAAGCTCTACCACTGCTTCGGCTGCGGGGTCGGCGGCGACGTGATCAAGTTCGTGGAGGAGAAGGACGGGCTCAACTTCGCCGAGGCGGTGGAGCTGCTCGCCGACCGCTACGGCGTTGAGCTGGAGCGCGAGCAGGAGGACCCGCGGGCGGAGGCCAAGCGCCAGCGCCGCCGCCGCCTCGAGCAGCTGCTCGACCGCGCCGCCGCCTTCTACTCCAGCTACCTCTGGGAGTCCGAGGAGGCGGGCAAGGCGCGCGACTACCTGGCGCGGCGGGGGCTGGGGGAGGAGGTGCTGAGGGGCTTCGGCGTCGGCTACGCGCCCAGCGCCTGGGACAAGCTGCTGGTCCGGGGACAGAGGGCCGGGTTCAGCGTCGAGGAGCTGCGCGGCGTCGGGCTCGTCCAGCGCGGGCGCAGCGGCGGCGACTACGACCGCTTCCGCGAGCGGATCATGTTCCCGATCCGCGACCGGCGCGGCCGGGTGCTGGGCTTCGGCGGCCGGGCGATGCGGGAGGACCAGGGAGCCAAGTACGTCAACACGGCCGAGACCGAGTTCTTCCACAAGAGCCAGATCCTCTACGGCGTCGACCAGGGCAAAGCGGCGATTGCCAAGGCGGGCCGCGCCGTCGTCGTCGAGGGCTACACCGACGTCCTCGCCCTGCACCAGGCGGGGATCGAGGAGGCGGTCGGGGTGATGGGAACCGCGATCACCGACGAGCAGGTGGCGGCGCTCTCGGGGATGGTCGACGAGGTGGTCCTCGCCCTCGACGCCGACGCGGCCGGGCAGGAGGCGATGCTCCGGGCGCAGCGGGTCGCCGCCGGGAGGCGGATGCGGCTGCGGGTGGCGGCGATGCCGGCGGGCGAGGACCCGGCGGAGATGATGGCAGCGGCCGAGGGCGCCGAGCGTTTCCGGGAGATCCTGCAGGGCGCCGAAGAGCTGACCGCTTTCCAGGTCGGACTGGTCCTCAGCCGCACCGACGTCGCCTCGCCGGTCGAGCGCGACCGGGCCCTCGCGGAGGTGGCGCCGGTGCTGGCGGGGATGGGGGAGACGGCGGGCCGGGAAGACCTCGTCCGCCGCGTGGCCGAGCGGCTCGATCTCGACCCGGCGATGGTGATGGGGAGGGTGGTCGCGGCGACCCCGGCCAGCGGCGGCCGAGAGCAGCAGGCTTCCTCGTCAGCACCGTCACGCTCGGCTGCCGCCCCGCCGCCGCGCCGGCAGGGGGAGCTGACCTCGCGCGAGCGGCGCGAGAGGGCGCTGCTGGCGATGTGCATCGCGATCCCGAGCGAGGGCAGGGAGTACCTGGCGCGGCTCACGGACGCCCATCTCTCCCCGACCGGCCTGCGCGCCGCCGCCTGGCTGCGCGAGCACCCCGAGGACCCCGCTTCGAACCTCCCGCACGACGACTCCGAGCTCGCCGGCCTGATCGCCGAACTGACGATCATGTCCCGCGAGGAGCCCGCATCCCACGAAGCGATGGAGCTCAACTTCCTCCTGCTGGAGCAGCGCCGCCTCGAGGGCGAGATCGCCGCCGCCGGCGAACGCGGCGACTACGAGCGCCGCGCCGCCCTCAGCCGCGAACGCGCCGCCCTGGTCCAGCGAATCGCCCACGCGGAGCGCCCGGCTGGGAGCGTCTGAGATCAGCGAGCCGCGGGCGCTTGTCGCGTCACCCCTTTCCCAAAAAGAATTCTGACCTTGCCGTGCGGGCGGGTAATACTCACTTGCCCAAGCCCGGTTTTCTTTGGGAACTTCCCGCCAAGGTCGAAAAGCTCCGTGATCGCGAGGGATGGCCGTTCACTAAGAAATTTCCTCGCATGACCTTTCTTGATTTCCGTGCCTCCCCCCTGTTGGCTGGCGGCCGCCACGAGGCAGTGGTCTGGCGAGGGAACTCCGGTGAAAGGATCTGCGGTGCGGCGAATGGCGGGTGGTCTTGCGGTGTGTGCTGCGGTACTGACCGCAGCGGTGACGTTCACCCTGCCCGGCGCGAGTGCCGCTTCGCCGTGCGCAGGCTCCCACGGGAAGCCCAATGCCCGGACGGCCACCAGCGCGGATGGCACCACCGTCTACGGCAGCCCCTGCGCAGACCTCATCGTCGTCACCGGCCCCCGGGTCCAGGAAGTCAAGGGTGGCGGTGGGAACGACACGATCTACGTCAACCCCCTTATCGAGGTGGTGGAAGGCGGCGAAGGTGACGACGTCATCTACGGTGACCTGCCGGCGGAAATCGAAGGTGGGGAAGGGGATGCTGCGCCGCCTGTACGCTCGCCGGTGTACCAGCCAGCGCAAGAAGAACCGAAGCCAGCAGGCGCGAGCGCGAGCATCGCCGAACAGAAATGCGAAGCAAACGTCTCCTGCTACGGCGGCATCGGCTCCCAGAAGCTGATCGGTTCCTCCGGCAACGACAAGATCTTCGGCCAGCGCGGCAACGACGAAATTTACGGCAACGCCGGCAACGACCAGCTCTTCGGCGGGATCGGCGACGAGTCGCTGATCTCGGGCGGCGCGAACAACGACCTTCTCTCCGGCGGCCTCGGGGCCGATCGCCTCAACGGCAACGAAGGCTCCGACCTCGTGCGCGGCGACGGGACCATCGACACGATCGAAGACACCGGCCCGAGCGGCACCGACACGCTCAGCTTCTCCACTGCCGTAACTCCGGGCTTCGGCGGCGCCGTCTCGGTCTCGGGGTTCCCGGGTGAAGGCGGCAGCGAAGAGCGCGGCGCCTACGTGCGCCTCGACGGTGGCAGCTGCGACGGTGAATTCCAAGCGTGCGACAACAACGCCCGCTTTGGAGGGGGCGACGACACGATCTCGGTCTCTGGATTCGAGAACGTGATCGGCTCGCCCTTCGCAGACGTCATCTACGGCTCGGCCGGCGCAAACCGCATCGACGGCGGCGGCGGCACCGACGTGATCTACGGGTTGGGCAGCACCGATCAGATCTACGGCGGTGCCGACGGCGACTACGTCAACGGCGGCGAAGGCGCCGACGCTGTCTACGGCCAGGGCGGCGCCAACCACTGCGCCGCCGATGCCTCCGACTCCCAGCACGAATGCTCGGGGACGAGCGAAAGCGTCACCCAACGCGACCCCTCGAAGATCAGCGTCGGCTTCCTGGCCACCAGCCTGCCCGAAACGCTCTCCTACGACGAGCTCTACCTGACCGGCTCCAAGGCCGCCGACCGCGTCACCGCGAGCTTCGGATTCGAAGGCTCCAAAGGCTACGTCAGCTTCGCGGCCGAAGGCGAATCGGGAACCTTCGACACCAGCACCGCAGCGGCCTCGGAAGGCTGCACCTACACCGCGACCCTGGTCAAATGCACGCTTCCCAAGCCGCTCGACTCGATCGTGATGGCAGGTATGGCCGGCAATGACCGCCTCGCCCTCAACGTCTCCGAAAAGTTCTGGGAGACGACCACGCCGGTGGTGCTCGGCGGCGAAGGCTCTGACGAAGTGCTCGGCTCGGCCTATACCGAAGACCTCCTGGTCGACGGAAACGGCGCGGGCAACGACACCGAGAAGGCCTACAACTACGACGACGCGCTGCTGAACAACGAAGGCGCCGACACCCTGGAAGGCGGCAACGGCAACGACCTCCTGCTCTCCTCGGGCACCTGCGAGGGCGACACCCTGCAGGGCGCCGAAGCGGGCGCGGCCGACGGCACGGCGCAAAACAGTGCCTCCTGGGCCAAGGTCCCGGCAGGCCAGCCCGGTGTGGTGGCCGACCTGCAGAGCGAAGGCGATTTCAAAGGGACGGCCGGCAACTCCTACTCGAGCGGACCCGCCTGCGGCTCGGGTTTGCTCGACAAGCTGCGCAACGTCGACGACCTCGAGGGCACCAACAGCGACGACATCCTCTACGGCGACGAACACGAAAACAACCTGCTGGGCCGCTCCGGCGAAGACCAGATCTGGGCCCGCGGCGGCAACGACAACATCGAAGCCAACGACGAAGGCGAATACGACCATGGTGGCGGCAGCACCGGCACCGATACCTGCACGCTCGACGGAGTCGACTCGTTTACGAGCTGCAACCCCTGAGAGGAACGGGAACTATGAGCGAACCGAGGAGAGAGAAGACCATGATCCAGAAGTTCCACCTGGAGACGCGAGCGAAGATGCCGACGGCACTGCTCGCCGCGCTGATCTCGACTATGTCCGATGTCATCGTCAGCAAGTCGCACAAGACCCGTTATACGGCGACGCCGACCTTCGTCATATCGCTGTTTCTGATGGCTGTCGGCGCGCTCGGCATTTTCTCCTCCACGGCAGGTGCGGTTGTTCCACTTGGCGTCGGATGGCGAAACACAGACCCCGCGGAAGTCGAAGCTGTGCAGAAATCGGGGGCAACGTATTACAGGATTGAGGTCCGCCCCTCGCTCTCGCCGAACGGCGACTGGTCTATTTACGATGCGGTCTTTCTCGCCGCGGCCGAACGCGGCGTGACGATCCTGCCAATTCTCAACGGGCGAATGGACGGTGTCGACGCGATCCCACGGCTAAGCGAAGGGGGATCCAATGGAGCCTGGACGGAATGGGCTAAGCAAGCGGTGCGTCGCTATGGATACAAGGGGGTGTTTTGGGGTGCACACCCTGGGATAACGGCACGCCCGGTCCCGGCGTGGGAAATGATCAACGAGCCGAACAATAAGGGCACTGCAACTGGGACTCAGTACGGCGAATTCCTCAAATGGGCCGGTCCGGCCGTGCAGAGCACGTCCGAAAACTTCGGTGAACACACGACCGGCGTCATATTCGGCGGCCTCCTCTCGGTGGATAACGGCACCAACTACCAAACCTTCTTCAACAACGCCTACGCCGTGATTGCAGGAACGCCCACGGCCTT
>Ga0307300_10000127_pt1 | contig 18739 bp, 15 predicted proteins | sample ER_DNA_181_FD_194492 | JGI IMG/M metagenome (GOLD analysis project Ga0307300, IMG submission 194492) | Bulk soil microbial communities from the East River watershed near Crested Butte, Colorado, United States - ER_DNA_181 | ecosystem: Environmental > Terrestrial > Soil > Floodplain | place... | reverse complement strand
AATAACCTTCAGCAGCGCCGCTCGAAGATCTGGCTGGATCACGGGCTTCGACCGATCGGCATGCAGGACTCTAGGCACACTGCAGCGACCTGGCTCGACCATGCCGGCGTGAGCCCAAAGGTGAACTCTGCCCTTATGGGGCACAAAGCCCCCAAGGCCCAGCCTGGTGCGGCCCCCATCACTCTCCGGCGCTACACCCACGTATTGCCCGGTGAGCTGGAGCGCGCTCGTGACAGGCTGCAGGCATACCTTGACGAGCGGGAGAGTGAAGAAGCGGGAAAGTCGTTCGCCGACGTCGGATAATCACCGACGCGCACCTCAGCAACCGAGAATTTCCCCGCGGTCACCGTGCTGTGATGTCGAGCACCTGCAGGCGAGCCTGCGGCTGCTCCGGGCTGACCTCCCATTTGTCCTCCCATCCAGGGATGCCCACGATCTGATCTGGCTCTAGAGGCTGCATGTGCCTCCTGAGAGCGGCGGCCTTTTAAGCCGCGCGGCGCGGGTTCGAGTCCCGCCGGGGGCACTGCCTGCAGGCGCGTTTCCGCTACGAGCAGTTGGTAGTGCCGTTTCTACGGGATGGGGGTGGCTTGCTTCCCAGCGGAGAGCGCCCGCCTCGTTGGCCGCCCGTTCCTGAGCCGCGGCCTCAGCCTGCGGGGCCGAGGAGGAAGAACTCGATCGCCAAGTCGGGGTTGACGTGGAACGAGGAGAGCGCGGCCTGAATGGGTCTGCCGAGCACGTCGGCGGCGACCTGCTTGATCTCCTCCTCGCAGAGTCTCTGGTTCGCGAACCGCAGCTGCAGAACCTCGTCACCGCGCCCGCCCTCGATCAGGCGCCGCTCGAGCGGCGTGTAGATGTCCCGCAACATGCAGACGGCCATGCCCGCGGAGATCGCGCTCTTGGCTTCGGCTGGACCCCGGCCGAAGAGATCGCGATGGAGCGCCACCATCGCGTTCGACAACTCCTGCAGCGGCGTGTGGTGGGAGGGGCGGCGTCGCTCGTTCATGAGTGCCTGTCGCTCACCATATCGTTTTGCAGACGCTCCCAACGAGCTGAAAACCTGGCCCTTGAATTTATAAACGCAATCCTCTACAGTTCCCCCACTCGCCAGGGAGGCGGGATTTTGGACAGACCCCGAGCAAGGGCCGGAGGGCTAAGCCCCTCTCAGCTGGTGCGGGTGGGTGGGTCATCAAGCGACAGGCTGCCGGCATCGCAATCCAGCGAGGGCGCGGTCGCGAGCAGCAGTTGGTAGCGATCCAAACCACCGCGGCCGGCAGAGGCCGCTGATTCCAAGGAAGAGGAACAGGGAGACATGAACCGTCTACGCCACCCGATCCGCGCAATCCGGGAACCGTTCGGAACCGCGGGCCTGATCATCGCCTGCATCGCTCTCGTTGCCGCTCTGGGGGGCTCCGCCCTGGCGGCTACGGGCGCTCTCACCGGCAAGCAGAAAAAGGAAGTCGCGAAGATCGCCAAGAAGGAAGCGAAGAAGTTCGCGACGGCTGGACCGCAGGGCCCTGCCGGCACCAACGGCGCCAGCGGCGCCAGCGGCAAGGACGGAGCCGCCGGCAAAGAAGGCCCTGAAGGCAAGGAAGGCCCGCAGGGGCCGACGGGCGAAGCCGGGATGTGCAGCGAAGGAAATCCGGAATGCACGCTTCCCGAAGGCGCGATGCTCACGGGCATCTGGTCGGCTGCGGCGGGTGGCGAAGACAGCTCCACTACTTACGCCGAGGCCGACCTCGCGACCATCTCCTTCCCGCTTAGAGTTTTCCCGGCTCCTACCGCGCTGTACCAGTTTCAATTCGGCGCCTACACCATCGGGCTCAAGCTGAAAGACGGTGGAGCATCTATTTACGAAACTAACTTCCCGCCAGCTTTCCCGTCGGAAGAAGAATTCCTAAACGCGCAGGCCGCTTACGAAGAAGCCTGCGGAGGCAACTTCGAAGAACCGTTGGCGGCCTCGGGTTTCCTCTGCATATATCCAGGCCCCGAAGAAGGAGTGCTGAAAGGTCCAGGACCGAGCAACACCACCCTTGAAGCGGCTCACGAGTTCGGGATTGCCTTGCCCTTCAAGTTCGAAGCAAAGTCATCGAATGCGAGCGAAGTCGGAACCGCCGCACGTATCCGCGGCAGCTGGGCCGTCGGAGGCTAGGGACCAATCGATGGGGGCTGGGGCGGTTCGCGCTGCCCCAGCCCTTCGGCGAGGACGTGGTGAAAGACAAACAGCATGAGGCAGGAGGAGAGCAGAGAGATGAGAACCGATAGAACCACCCAGCGAAGCGTAGGTCTCGCAGTGCTGGTGGCCTGCTGCGTGGTCGCTCTCTTCTCTTCTTCGGCACGCGCCGCGGAAGAAGAACCGACGAAGCTCTCGTTCAACCCGGCGCTGTCGCTCACCGGCGACTGCAAAATCTCCGAACTGGACCTGGTCCCGGACCCAGGATGCCCGGGCGGAACTCATCCGCCCGCACCCATCAGCAACCCGGGAGCAATCGCCACCGACAGCTATGGGGACGTTTACGTGGCCAGCGTCCCGCAGGCGTTCGCCGAGGACGAAGGGCGGATTATTATCTTCGACGCGCAGGGCGCTTATCTCTCACAGTTCGAAGTGGATATTGCCCCCAGATCGATGGCGGTAGACAGCAAGGGCAACCTTTACGTCAGCGGCTCCTACCACAAATTCCTCCGCGTCTACGAACCCACCGCGTATGCACCCCTAAATGGTGGAATTGCCTACAGTTCCACGCCGGCCCGTTACATATCGGAAGGGGGTAACTGGCCACAAGTCGGAGCTGTTGCCGTCAATCCTCTGGACGACCACCTGTTCGTCAACTTTGGCGGGCCAGCGGGACTCCCGGAGCTCGGATTGGGATTCCCGCCAGATACCTCGGCGGTCGTGGAGTTCGGGTCGGCCGAAGAAGGCAACCCTCTCCTCGATCGGCATGTGGTCGAAAAGAGATTTCTAGCCTCGACGATGGCTATTGACGCTTCCCGCGGGCGGTTATATGTCAGCAACGCCTACGAAGCGGGACCAAACGGCGAACGACACTCGATCCTTGAGGTCTACGAACTGGCGCCGCCCCATAATCTGATCAAAGTCATCGATGGCTCCTCCCTGCCCGACGGTGAATTTCTAGGCGAAGCCTTCATCTTTGGCGGAGTCGACGAAAGCAGCGGTCACCTTTTCGCCTACGAGCCCGAGTTCAGCCACTCGATCTTCGAGCTGACCTCCGAAGGAGCCTACCTGCAGACGATCAAACACGGGTTCTCGGGCCGCTACCGGGGATTAGCGGTCGACAACGGCATCCACAGCCCAAACGGAGCGGAAAATCTGAAAGGCCGCACGATTTGGGCCACCTCAGCTGCAGGGAGCAACGCCCCGGGCCACGCCTTTGCCTTTGGCCCCCCGACGCAATGCTCCCCCACCGTGGAATCGACGGCGGTCGACCACGTCGGCGAAACGGAAGCGCTTGTCAAGGCCGATATCGAACCCTGCGAACTCGAAACGTCCTACCGCGTCGAGTACGTCACTCAGGAACAGTTCGCGCAGTCGGAATTCGAAAACGCTGCGGTGGCCGGGGAAGGAACTATTCCTGCCGCCGCCGCTCCGGTGGCTGTCTCTGTCGGCGCGGTCGGGCTCGCGCCGGGCACCGCCTATCGCTTTCGGGTCGTGGCGACCAACTCGCTCGGCGACGATGAGAGCATCGTGGAGTTCAGGACCTACCCGGCCGCTTCCCCCCCGAGCGCATGCTCGAACGACGCCCTAAGGACTGGGCGCTCGCGTTTGCTGCCGGATTGCCGCGCCTACGAGCTGGTGACGCCACCGGACACCAACGGCCTCACCCCCAACCGGCTGGGGCTTGCGGGGCTGCCGACGGTGCCCGTATCCCTCGCCGGCGACAAGGCGTCCTTCACGATTGCGGGTGGGCTGATCCCGGGCGGCGACGGGACGGGATCGCTGAAAGGCGATCCCTATATCGCGACCCGAGGCCCGGGGGGCTGGAGCACCGAAAACGCGGGGGGCTCCGGCCCCGAAGCGACCACGATCATCGATGGCGGTCGCTCCACCGACCTGAGCCATTCGCTCTGGTGGGCGGAAGGCGAAGGTCCGGCGGTCATAGCCGGAGCCCATCCTGGCGAGCCCGCTGCATGGGTGCGATATCCGGACGGTCACTCGGAGTTGATGGCGCAGGGCGAGCTCGGAGCCGATCCACACCCGGGAGCGCGCCTGATCAGCCCGGGCGGCGGGCATATGATCTTCACCAGCGCGGTCCAGCTCGAGGAAGAAGCTCCTCCAGCGCCCTTCGTGGCGATCTATGACCGAACCAGCGATGGGGTCACCCACGTCGTATCGATCCTGCCGGACGGGACGACTGCGCTTGGACCGATATACCGAGGTGCGTCAGCCGACGGGAAAGGAATCGCCTTCGGGGCATTGAAGGCGTCTGAAGAGACGCCTGCGCCTGAAGAGGAACCTGCGCCTGAAGAGGTGCTCTACCTCCGCTACAACAATGAAGAGACCTTCGAAATCGCCAAGGGGAGGACTGTGGTCTTCGAGGGAATCGCCACCGGCGGCAGGAGGATCTTCTACCTCGAAGAAGGCAACCTGTTCGCCTTCGACGTCGAAGGCGGAGTGGTTCCGTTTGCGACCAGCGGCGACGCAACGGTGGTCAACCTCTCCACCGACGGCTCTGCCGCCTACTTCGTCTCGCCCAGCAAACTGACGGCCGAGCCGAACCCGGTCGGACAGAAAGCAAAATTAGGAAAGCAGAACCTCTACCTCTCGCGCGAAGGATCGATCAGCTACGTGGGCACGGTCACCGAAGCGGACGTGTTCTTTAACACGAACGAAGTTGAGGGCCTGGGCACCTGGTGGAAACACCGAGCATCTCTAGACCCCTCACGCACCACGGCGGACGGCAGCGTGATCGTCTTCCAGTCGCGGGCGAACCTCACCGGCGAGGAAGCCGCAGCACACCCGCAGGTCTATCGGTACGACTCGACCGCCGCGGAACTTCGCTGTCTCTCCTGCGTGCCGACCGGGTTGCCGGCTGCGGCCGGGGCGCAGCTCGAGACTTCGAATAGCGCTGAACCCGACGAGTTAAACAACAACGGAAACGAGCTGGTAGAAAACCTGGCCGCCGACGGCCGCCGGGTCTTCTTCGAATCCGACGAACCATTGGTCGCCGCGGACACCGACGGCCTGCGGGACGTCTACGAGTGGGAGGCCGACGGCAAAGGCACGTGCGCCGAGCCGGGCGGCTGCATCTTCCTGATCTCTTCAGGAGGCAGCGCGGAGAACAATTACCTGTATGGAGTCAGCGAAACCGGGAACGACGTCTTCATCCGGACGTCCGACCTGCTGACGCGGGAAGACGCCGACGCAACCCCCTCCATATACGACGCGCGGGTCAACGGCGGGTTTCCGGCCGCAACCTCCAACGCTGAGTGTCTCGGAGAAGCCTGTCAACCGGCGGCGACGCCCCCCGAGCGGCCGGCGCAGGTGCTGGTTGGCGCCGGCAACGTCGGCAAGGCGGGGCGGCCCTGCCCGAAGGGCAAGCACGCGGTACGGCGGAAAGGCCGCCGGCATTGCGTCAAGCCACACCGTCACCAGCACCGGAAGCACCGGGGAGGCAAGGGCCGACCCGGCGCCAGAGCAACCAACAACGGGAGGGAGCAACGATGAGGACCTGGCTATCCACCGTCGCACTTACGGCCGCGGTTTTCTTCCTGCTCGCACCCGGCGCGAGCGCCAACGAAGAATACGACAAGTACAAGATAGAAGCGGCGTCGGCAGCGTTGTCGGACACGCAGGCCGGCGCGCACGCGGACTTCACCACTACCATCTCGCTCAGCCAGGCACACGGCGAAACCTACGGGATCACCCGGGACGTGATCGTGCGGCTCCCCGCCGGCCTGTTCGGCAACCCGGAGGCCTTCCCCAAGTGCACCACCGGCCAGCTCGGGCAAACCCTGGAGGAAAGCAACTGCCCGCTCGAGACGCAGGTGGGATCGACCGATCTGCAGGTGGGGAACATCAACACCACTCTTGAGGAGCCGATCTACAACATGGTCACGGTGGGGACGAGCTCGGTGGCCCGGTTCGGTTTCTTCGCCGGGCTCTATCCGCTGTTCATCAACGTCCGCCTCGATCCCGATACCCAGACGCTGGTCGCTGCCGTGGAAGGCGCCTCCGGGGCTGCCCAGCTGTTCTTCGGCAGGACCACCTTCTGGGGAGTGCCCTCACTGCCCGCTCACGACGAAGCTCGGTTGACCCCATACGAGGCGTTCAATGGAGGCGCCCCGCCCGGCGGCCGCTCGTACCCCGGCGCGAAAGTGCCCTTCATGACCAATCCGACGAGCTGCGAACCGGGGCGTCAGGTGACGATCACGGCGCGCAGCTACCAGCTTCCCGACGCACCCTCCACCGTAACGGTCCCATTTCCGCAGATCACCGGCTGCGGAGCCCTGCACTTCAACCCGAGCGCCTCGCTCAGGACCACCACTGCGCAGGCGACGACCGGGAGTGGGCTCGACTACGAAGCGAACCTGCCGACCACCGGTCTGGAGTCACCGAGCCTGAACTTCGACTCGGAGATGAAGCGCGCCGAAGTCGTCCTTCCCGAAGGCATGACGATCAATCCCTCCGAGGCCGAAGGGCTTGGAGTCTGCTCCGAAGCGGACCTGGCGCGCGAGGCGTTTGACTCGGCACCCGGCGCCGGCTGCCCGGAAAGTTCGAAGATCGGGACCGTGGAAGCGATCACGCCGGTGATCGATCGCAAGGCGACCGGCTCCCTCTACATCGCCAAGCCCTACGAGAACCCGTTCGGCTCCCTCGTTGCCCTCTACATGGTGCTGAAGGTGCCGGATCGCGGCGTGGTGGTGAGATTGGCCGGCAACGTCACCGCCGACCCGCTCACGGGCCGCTTGACCACCGTGTTTGACGACATCCCACAGCTCCCAGTCGCCGAATTCAAGCTGCATTTCCGGGAAGGGGCCCGGGCACCGCTGGTGACCCCCTCGACCTGCGGCGTCTACACCGGCACTTCCAACCTGAGCCCCTGGGCGCAGCCCGAAAGCGCACTCGCGATCAACAACAGCTTCGCGATCGAAAGCGGTCCCGACCACGGGCCATGCCCCAGCGCCGGCCTGCCGCCGTTCGATCCAGGGCTCCTCGCCTATCCGGTGAACCAGGTTGCGGGCGCCTACTCGCCCTTCTACGTCGGGCTCACCCGCACCGACGCCGAACAGGAGATCACCCACTTCTCGATCAAGCTGCCGCCGGGCATGGCCGGCAAGCTGGCCGGGATCCCGTTCTGCTCCGACGCCGCGATCGGCGCTGCGAAGGCCCGGAACGGAGCCCATGGGGCCGCCGAAGAGCTGACGTCTCCCTCCTGCCCCGCCGCATCACAGGTCGGTACCTCCTGGGCGGGGGCAGGGGTGGGCACGGCGCTCACGTATGTCCCGGGCAGGGTCTACCTGGCCGGTCCCTACAACGGGGCACCGCTCAGCGTGGTCTCGATCACCACCGCCAAAGCCGGTCCGTTCGACCTCGGCACGGTCGTCGTCCGCGAGGCGTTGCGGGTCGACCCCGAAACCGCGGAAGTCTCGGTTGACGCGACCGGCTCGGACCCGATCCCGCACATCGTCAAAGGCATTCCGGTCCGGCTGCGGGACATCCGGATCTTCATCGACCGGCCCGAATTCATGATCAACCCAACCGACTGCACGCCGACCTCCACCGCTTCAACCGTCCGCGGCGCGGGACGCGACTTCGTTTCCGAAGCCGACGATAATCCGTTGACCGTCTCCAGCCCGTTCCAGGTTGCCGACTGCGCCGCTCTCGGCTTCAAGCCGAAGCTCGTCCTCTCACTCAAGGGAGGAACGAAGCGCAATCAGGTGCCGGCGCTGCGCGCGGTGCTGACCGCGCGAAAAGGAGACGCCAACATCGCCGGCGCCGAAGTCATCCTGCCTCACTCCGAGTTCCTCGAACAGGGCAATATCCGCACCGTCTGCACCCGTGCGCAGTTCAATGCCGGCGCAGGCAACGGGGCGAGCTGCCCCCCCGGATCGATCTATGGCCGCGCCCGCGCGGTTACGCCGCTTCTCTCCGAACCGCTGGAAGGGCCGGTGTACCTCCGATCCAACGGCGGCGAACGCACCCTCCCCGACCTGGTCGCCGCGCTGCACGGGCAGGAGCTGAACATCGACCTCGTCGGTTACATCGATTCCATCAGCGAAAAGAACAAGCGCGGCGAAGCGATCTCGCGAATCCGCAACCGCTTCGCGGCGGTGCCGGACGCGCCGGTGAAGAAGTTCGTGCTGGAAATGCAAGGCGGCAAGAAAGGCCTGTTGGTCAACTCAACCGACCTATGCGCCGGCAAGCACCGTGCCCAAGCCGCCTTCTCGGCCCAGAACGGGCGCGAGCATGACTTCCGGCCTCTGGTGCGGGTGCATTGCGGCAAGAAGCGGAGGGGATAGTGCCGATTCCGGCGCTGAGGTCGGTCGTTTCCCTCTCGCTTGCCGTTGTGGTCTGCGCGGTAACCCTGGCCGCCGCGGAAGAAGTGACGCGGGACTCCTACCGCGAAGCGGTGGAGCCGATCTGCAAGCAGAACACGAAGGCCAACGAACGGATCTTCAAGGGCGTCAGGTCGATGGTGGGCAAAGGGGAACTGAAGCGGGCGGCGACGCAATTCACCAAGGCTGCGCGGGCGCTGAAGGGCACCGTCTCGGAACTGCGCACTGTTTCGCGGCCTCCCGCCGACAGGCGCCGCTTGGGCAAGTGGCTCGAAGCGGTTTCGGTGGAGGCGAGCTGGTTCGAAAGGGTCGCCGCCAAGTTGCGAGCGGGCGAAGCGGCGGCGGCGGAGCGGATGGTTGCCCGCTTGAGCCATCAGGCGGTGGTTACCAACAGCCAGGTGATCCCCTTTGAATTTCACTACTGCCGCCTCGAACCCTCGCGATTCGCGTAACCGTGGCGAGAGCGAAGTGAAAGCGGCGGCGGCTGCGCTGATCGTCCTGCTCACCTGCTGCGTGACGGGAGCTGCCGCGACGGTGGTCCAGGACGGCAGCGTGCGGGTCACTTTTCTCGCTCAGATCTCGCCGTACAAACTGCCGCGGGCCGGCACGGCGCCGATCTCGGTGTTCGTCTCCGGGCACGTGGCCGCTCCCAATGGCGGCATCCCACCGCAACTGCGGCGGCTGCAGATCGAGGTCAACCGGCACGGCCTGCTGCAGTCGCGGGGCCTCCCGGTCTGCCGGGCGGCGGAGATCCGCACCGCCACCACTCAGCGGGCATTGAGACGGTGTGCCCCGGCGCTGATCGGATCGGGCCGGTTTTGGGCTCACATCGTTCTGCCCGACCAGGCTCCCTATCCCACTCACGGCCGGCTGCTGATCTTCAACGGCCGCCAGGGACGGACCCAGCTCGTGCTCGCGCACATCTTCACCTCGAACCCCTTTCCAAGCTCCTTCGTCGTCGCCTTTGCCGTGAAGCGGATCGAGCGCGGGCGGTATGGCACGGAAATGTCAGCAACGCTCCCGAGCGCGCTCGGGAGCTGGGGGTACGTCGACCGGATCAAGCTCAATCTCGGGCGTAAATACAACCTCCACGGTCGGCGGCTCAGCTACTTCAATGCGGCCTGCCCTGCCCCAAAGAGGACCGATCGGGCTCCATTTGCCCTGGCGCGCGCGAGCTTCTATTTCCAGGGCCGGAAGGCGTTGCACGGAACCGTCACCAAGGCCTGCGGGGTACGCGGATGACCAGGGGTCTCTACCTGGGCGCAGTAACCCTCGTCGTGGTCGCGCTCCTGAGCGGGAGCGCCGAGGGTGCGTACGATCCGGTCGCCCGCGGAGCCACCGAAATCGACTTCGCTTCATCCTTCCTGCGGGCCTTGCGGGGCGCCGACGTGAAGCTCGAGGTTCGGGACGGGGAGCGGCACGCCGGCCGGGTGACGCTGCAGGCGATGGGCGGCGAAGTCGACCCGCGCGCAGGCAAGGGAACGATCGAGAACAGAGGAACGATCATCTTCGCCGCTGGCGGCCGCAAGGTGATCCTGCGGAGCGTCGTCTTCAAAGCCAAGCGGGTCCCGATGTACGCAAAGGTCGGAGGGGGCAAGCTCAAGCTCGCAACCGCCGGTGGACTGGCGTGGAGGCGCGCCGGATTCGGCGCCGCGTTCACCGCGCGGGGGCTGCGCCTGAGCTCGAAGCTCGCAACCCGCCTCGATAAGAAGCTCCGGCTTGGGCACGCGCTCTTCCCGGGGCAACTGCTGGGAACCGTCCGGGTGGAGGCGCAGCCGGCGACGGTTCATCTGCGGCAAGAGGGTCGGCTGTACTTGGCGCTCGCCCCTGCATTTGCCGCCAAGCTCAACGCCCTCTTCGTCTCGCTCAACCCGGTCGCTCCGGCAGAACTCGCCGGGGGGCCAACGCTCAGCTTCCCGGTGGGGGCGGAATCCGCGCTTGCTCCGGACGCGGCGACCGGCGTCGTCAAGCTGGGGGGGCAGGTCGAACTTCTCCAGCTGGGGAGCGCTCAGATGTTCTGGCGAGAAATCTGGCTCGAGCCCGCTTCCGCCGCCCTCTTCGCCGAAACCGATGTGGAGCCCGTACCGCCCAATCCTGGAGCGCTTCCGCAAGGCCCCTTGCTTTCGGTGTCAGCGGACGGAACCGTCAGCTCGGATCCGAAAGCGCGCACTATCTCGATCGCCGGGCGCTCCGCCGTCCTGACCAGTTCTGCAGCGAAACTTCTCAACGACGCGTTCGCAGATGGCGCCTCGAGCTTCTCCGCTGGGGAACCGGTCGGCGCCGTGTCTCTCGCGGGCCGTGCTGAATAGCTGCGAGCAGGACGAGAGCCCTGCCGTCCGGCTCGGGGTCGCAGGTGGTCACTCCGGATCGAACCAGTGTGAGCGGGCAATCGTGTGTGACTCAACATTGGAGAGTGGAGAGGAAGCGGAGCCAAGAGGAGCCGCTCATCCAACTGACCATGCCTCTCTTCCACCTTGCTGACTCACGGTATCGTTGCCCATAAGGTTCTAACGTTTGGTTGCAGTGTACGCTGATAATTCCGCCCGAAAGAACTTGGCAGAGCGGCTTGCGGCGCGGCGCGAGCAGATCGAGCAGATGCTGCTCACCCGAGTATGCGGCGTGGAAGTGCCTTCCAGCGAGGACCCAGAGTACCTGCGAGGACTTCGAGCGGCAGTGTCTGCGGCCGTTGACTACACGCTTTGTGCGGTCGAGCAAGGTGAGCATAGAGTCCCCTCCGTCCCGGGCAGCCTGTTGGATCAGGCCCGCTTGGCTGCGCAGAACAGCGTTCCTCTGGACCTGGTGATTCGGCGCTATCTATCGGGGTTCCTCGTCCTTTCCAACTTCATCGCAGAGGAGGAGGAAAGCAATGGGGTGCTACGTGCACAAGCGCTGCGTCGTATGCTTCAAGGGCACACGGCCCAGGTCGATCGACTGGTCGAGATCGTTGCCCAGGCATACACGGAGGAGTGCGAACGGGCCATACCCTCGGAGCAGAAACTTCGGGTGGACCGCACGAAGCGGCTGTTGAACGGGGAGCCGCTCGGGCTTGGCGACTACGGGTACGAACTGAGGAACTGGCACCTGGGCATCGTTGCCGACGGCGATTCCAGCAGTCTGGTTCAGGAACTGGCGAACCGCTTGGATGCCGCAAGCTTCTGCGTGTCACCAAGAGGTGCCGTCACGTGGGGGTGGGTAGGAAGTGCAAAGCCTCTCGACAGCGCGACACTGAGCAGTGTCGCCACCGTAGTCTTTCAATCAGAGGACCGAGTTGCGATTGGAGAGACGGCAAAGGGTCCGGCCGGGTGGCGCCTCACCCATCAACAGGCCAAAGCCGCCTTCGCGGTTGGGCTGGCTGGCGAGGTTGCACTCTATCGCGACGTTGCGGTGATCTCATGCGTTCTGCGCGACGAAACGCTGACGGCCTCGCTGAAGCGTAAATATCTGGATCCCCTCGCTGAGGAGCGAGATGGTGGGAGCTCGGTGCGGCAAGCGCTGCGTGCCTACTTTGCCTCTGGACAGAAGATCGGCGCTGCGGCGGCTGTACTGCAGCTGAGTAGGCAAACCGTGAGAGGCCGGTTGCGGAGCTTCGAGGAGAAGATCTGCCGTTCGCTCGACGAATGTGGGGTAGAGGTCGAGATCGCTTTGGCGATCGACAGGTATCAGCTGGATAGAGGTACCAGCCTGTGGGAGTAGCGACGCCAGCGGCCTCCCTGTGGCCATAGCGGCCAGGATTCCCCACTCGCCTGTCCACATTGGATAGACCTGCAGCTGCTCAGCCTGGGATCGTCGTGACAGCAGTGTCAAACATCGGCAAAGCAGGCCTCGGTGTCTGCATGCAGGAGGAATAGATGAAATCCTTGTATATGGTGGCGGCCACCGCCTTGGCGGTTCTCGCCCTGTTCGCAGTCGGAGCGGGCGCGGCCTCCGCTGAAACCTTCGGTGTGATGTGCACCTCGGTTCCCGCTAACCACGAATGTGTATCCAGATACGCACCGGGAACCGAAGTGACGGCGACGTCCTCCGGGAATGTGAACGTGAGCAGCGGCGGGACCACGGTCAACCAGTGCACGGGCTCGACGCTGAAATTCAGGTACAACGGCGAAAGCGGCTTTGAATATCTCAGTGGCACGTTCAGCGGATGCACCTACGCTACGAAAGGCGTCGGCCCCGGCGAACTGATCCTCAAATGGAAGGAAAACAGCGACAGCGGGTTGGCCAACTGGTTCGGCACGTTCGTCGAAATGGCCCTCTTCGGCAAAGCGGGGACCTACCGTCTCTCCGGTGCCGGAATCGAAGTGGTCGGCGGAACTTTGCCCAAGCTCAGCCTGAGCAAAGCTCCTCTCGTGGGGGTATCCGGCACCACGCTGTCCGGCCTCGAAGTGACGGCGAACTACAACCTGAGCCCCGCTCCAATCTATGTGGAGAAACCGGCAATATCCGGAGTCCTCTGCACCGCGGCTCCCGTCGGCAATCAATGCGCAGGATCGCAATACTCAGAAGGAACGGAATTCACTGCAAAATTGAAGCCAGGGACGAGCGTCCTCCTCAAGGGGCCATTCAACGAAACTCTCACCCAGTGTAACCAGTCGACGATCCAGTTCCGCTACGAAGGGCAGAGCGGCTTCACGTATCTGAACGCTCATGAGTTGAAGTACGTGAGCTCCACCTGGTCTGAATGCGCCAACCCCACCACCAACGTGGCCAACGGCGGCCTGGTAGTGAAGTTCAGGGAAGGCAGCACTCAATCCGTTGGAGGAATTGGCCCGCTTGTTCAGGCCTATGTTCCTGTGTACGGAGAAAGCGTGTCATACGGCCCCACCGGTGCGGGTCTTAATCTGATCCAAGGTGCATCGCCCCTTCTCGAATTCCACAGTGCGACGATGGTCGCCTTCTCGGGCAAAGGATCGCCGACTGCAGTGATGAGCGGGACCTACGAACTGAGCCCCAAACCCATCTACGTAGGGGAAGCGTAAGAACGGAACGACCTCCCCCACGGCTGCTTTGATGCAGCCGTGGGGGATCGCAGTATTGAATTTGCCGGACCCGCTGTCCGTCGTCGACTGCTATCGGGAGAAGCCGGCCCATTAGCTCCCACCATTCCTAGCTGCCGTCTGTTCTACTTTGAACGCATGGCCGGGACGGGAAGCAAAAGCAACGACGGGATGCGGCACGACCAGAACCTGCTGCGCGTTCCGGCCGACAAGGAGAGCGACGACGAGCGCCGGGTCAACCGCATCCACAAGGAGATCGAAGGCGCCTTCCACGAGCTGCGGGACATCGACGAAGGGGTCTCGATCTTCGGCTCGGCGCGGGTCGAAGAGGGGCACCGCTGGTATGAGCTCGCCCGCGAGACCGCGGCCTGCCTCACCCACCACGGCTACACCGTGATCACCGGGGGCGGTCCCGGCCTGATGGAGGCCGCCAACCGCGGTGCCGCCGAGGCGGGCGGCCTCTCGGTTGGGCTCAATATCGAGCTGCCGCACGAGCAGCACGTCAACCGCTACGTCAACCGCCAGTACGAATTCCACTACTTCTTCGCCCGCAAGCTGATGTTTGTCCGCTTCGCCCGCGCCTTCGTGATGATGCCCGGCGGCTTCGGCACCCTCGACGAGATGTTCGAGTCCCTGACCCTGATCCAGACCCACCGGATCCAGTCCTTCCCGACGATCCTCGTCGACTCCGAGTTCTGGGACCCGCTGCTCGAGTGGATCGACAGGGGCCTCGAGGACCACGGCCTGATCTCTCCCGGCGACAAAGAGCTGCTGGTAGTCGCCGACGAACCGGATCAGGTCTGCAAGCACGTGATGCGGGCGAGCGAGCAGCAGCAAGAACTGGCTAGTTCCTGAACAACTCCAGTCGCTGCATAGGATGCGCCGATGGATCCGCGGGGTTTCATGCGCCTTCAGGCGGGACTTGTGGTTCTCACGTCAGCGCCGCTCGCCTTCATCCCGGCGCGACTCGGGCTTTGGATCGAGATCGGGGCATTGGTCTTCGTGGCGGTTGTGTCGGGGGCCTCCTATCGCTCCAAGCTAGCCGGCGCAGAGCGCACTGACGAACGGCTCGCGGACGACCGTGAAGTTGCCCGGCAAGTGGCGCTGGTTGTCTTCGCCGCTGCAGTCTTCACCGGTGCGAGTCTGCTGCTGGGCACGCCGGCGCTCTGGCGGGAGCCGCGGCTAAGTGTGGGGGCCGTGGCATTCGCTGCCTTCTGGGCGGGGATCTACGCCGCGAGTCTTTTCGACTGGTACTACGTCCGGGCCCGTCGGGACGGGGTCGTCGTTCCTCCTCCGTGTAAACCGAGCGATGTCAACTGGAGCAACGTAACTCGGGCATGGTGGGCCAACCGCTGTCTGGCGGTGGCGCTTTGCTACGCGGCGGGCATCTGTGCGTCGGTGGCGGTCGGGCTCAGTGCGCTGGGCGACACCGGGGACTCCAAGGCCGCCGTAGCATCGTTGGTGGTTGCAGCCATGGTCGCCGCGACCACCGTGATCAGAATCTTCTACGGGAATCTGGCGGCGGTTGGGACGGCTGTTTCCTCCTGCGCGCTGAGTCCTCCCGATATCGCCCTTGGAGATCGGCTCGTGGGCCCGCCCGGCTTCGTTGGAGGCTATGTGTGGAGCATCGGGCTCGAGGGGATCACTGTCGTTCTTCTCGAGCCCGATGGGCGGCCACGGATGAAAGGAAAGAAGCCGGCGACGCGGAGGTACTCGCTGGAGCAGGTGCTCAGTAACACCGAAATGGAAACTCAACCCTACGTGCGATGCACTGGGTGCTGCCTGGGCGTGAATGCCGAGTGCCAGTGGAAGGACCGCAAGACCCCCTCTACGGAGACGTCGGTGGCTTGACCCCCTGCGGCTAGTGCCGGAAGTGCCGGTGCTTCGTGAAGACCATCGCAACGCCGGCCTGCTCGCAGGCCTCGATCACCTCGGCGTCGCGTTTGGAGCCGCCGGGCTGGATGACGGCGGTGGTGCCGGCTTGGATCGCCAGCTCGGGGCCGTCGGCGAAGGGGAAGAAGGCGTCGGAGGCGAGGGCGGAGCCGGCCAGGAGCCGGTCGGCGTCGGCGCCGCGGGCCTCGCGGCACTTCTCGACCGCGAGGCGGACGGAGTCGACGCGGCTCATCTGGCCGGCGCCGATGCCGAGGGTCGCCCCGCCTTTGGCGAGGACGATCGCGTTGGAGCGGACGCGGCGGCTGACGGTCCAGGCGAAGAGCATGTCCTGCCACTGCTCCTCGCTCGGCTCGTTGCCGGTGACCGCCTCCATGATCTCCCGCGGCTCGGGGTCGCCGTCGCGGTCCTGGATCAGCAGCCCGCCCATCACCCGCTTGACGTCGCGCTCGGTCGGGTCGGGCTGGCGGCGCTCCTCTTCGCAGAGGATCCGGATCGCCTCCTTCTGCGTCAGCACCTCGAGGGCGCCGTCCTCGTAGCCGGGGGCGCTCAGTACCTCGACGAAGTTCTCGTGCAGCTTCTCGGCCAGCGCGCGGTCGATCGGCCGATTGATCGCGATCACGCCGCCGTAGGCGGAAAGCGGGTCGCAGGCCAGCGCCTTCAGGTATGCCTCGAGCGCGTCGGCGCCGATCGCCACCCCGCAGGGGTTGTTGTGCTTGACGATCACGCAGGCCGGCTGCTCGAAATCGCCGACTAGGCTCCGCGCCGAGTCGAGGTCGAGGACGTTGTTGAAGGAGAGCGCCCGCCCGTGCAGCTTCGAGCAGCGCGAGAGGATGTGGCTGCGCAGGCCCTGCTCGGCGTAGAGCGCGGCGCGCTGGTGCGGGTTCTCCCCGTAGGAGAGGTCGAGCACCTTCTCGTAAGCGACCGCGAGGTGTTCGGGGAAGTCCTCGTACTCCATTGAGAACCAGCGGCTGATCGCGGCGTCGTAGCGCGCGGTCTGGGCGAAGGCCTCGTTGGCCAGCCAGTGCCGGGTGGCAGCGGAGATCTCGCCGTCGCCCTCTTCCAGCTCGGCGAGGACCGCGTCGTAGGACTCCGGTTTGACGACGATGGCGACGCTCTCGTGGTTCTTCGCCGCGGCGCGGATCATCGTCGGCCCGCCGATGTCGATGTTCTCGATCGCGACGTCGTGGGGGACTTCGTGCCCGGCGACGGTCTGCTCGAAGGGGTAGAGGTTGACGCAGACGACGTCGATCGGCTCGATCCCCTCGCGCTCCAGCGTCGCCATGTGCTCGGCGTCGCCGCGCCGCGCCAGCAGTGCCGCGTGCAGCCGCGGGTGCAGCGTCTTCACCCGGCCGCCGAGGATCTCCTCCTGGCCGGTGAACTCGGAGACGTCGGTCACCTCGACTCCGGCCTCGCGCAGCGCCGTCGCGGTGCCGCCGGTGGAGAGGATCTCGACCCCGAGCGCCGCCAGCCCCTTGGCGAAGTCAGCGACGCCCGTCTTGTCGGAGACGGAGATCAGCGCCCTCCGCACCTTCACCTGACCGTTGCCGAGGCTCTCCTGCTGGGTTTCGGTGGCGTGGTCAGTCATCGATCGCGACCGTCCGCGGGTCGCTGGGGTCGATCCTAACCCGGCCCTCCGCGATCATGCGGATCGCCTCCGGATATAGCTCGTGCTCGACCGCGTGCACCGCCGCCTCCAGCTCCGCGCGGCCGACGCCGGCGGGCACCGGGACCTCGCGCTGGGCGATCACCGGCCCGGTGTCGACCCCCTCGTCGACGAAGTGGACGGTGACGCCGGTGGTCTCGACGCCGGCGGCGAGTGCCTGCCCGATCGCGTCGAGGCCGGGGAAGTTCGGCAGCAGGGCGGGGTGGATGTTGACGACGCGGTTGCGGAAGCGGGCGACGAACGGCGCGCTCAGCAGCTGCATATAGCCGGCGAGGACGACGAGCTCCGCCCCCCGCGCCTCGATCCAGTCGCCCATCGCCTCGTCCCGCGCCGCCCGGTCGGCGTAGTCGGCGGCGGGGAAGACGGCGGTCTCGGCGCCGGCCCGGCGCCCGCGCTCGAGCGCACCGGCCGCCGGCTTGTCGGAGCCGACACCCACGACCTCCACGGTCCCCCGCCCGTGCAGCTTGTCGAGGATCGCCTGCAGGTTGGTGCCGCTGCCCGAGGCGAGGACGACGATCCGGAACGCGCTCACCGGCGCATCTTCGCACCACGGTCTCAAGGGGGCTGTCCCTTGACCGGGTTGCTGATTTTGCGAAAGAGTTCTTGAATATAAATCTTCGAGGTGCTATCTGAGTCTCTTCTGGTTTCTAAAGCCGGCTCAAGGTCGGGCATAAGGAGAGATGAAGATGAAGAAGTTGAAAACGGTCGCGCTGGCCGTATCGGCCATGGCGGCGATCATGGCGGCTGTCGGCGCCGGTAACGCCTTTGCCACACCGACGTCGCTCTGCAAAGCGCCGACAACACCGGGCGGCATACCGATCTGCGAAGGCGCCCACCTCTATCCGCAGGGGACGACAATCCATGCCCACCTGGAGGCCGGGACGAGGCTCGTGATCCCGACCCCCAACGGCGTCGTCGAATGCAAAGGCTCGACAATCGACGCGGTCACCGAGGCGGTCACAGCCATGCCGCTAGGGGCGTTCGTCAACGCTCTCAACTTCGGCGGCTGTGAAGACGCCGGCGAACCGGTTGACGTACAGGTGGTCAAACCCGGCACACTCGACATCGAAATCATCGACCTGCCCGTCTGGACCCACAACGGGACACTGAAGATGACAGGGATGGAAATCCGGGTCCTCTGGACATTCAGCGGCGACGAATGCTTCTACGACCCCGGCGACGTCGGAACCCTCACAGGCGGCCCGATGGCGACAATCGACTGGGGTGGACCCCTCACCTTCACAGGTGGGAACTTCGGTTGCGCACCCGGGAACGCCAACTGGAACGGTGCCTACACAGTCACACAGCCGGAACCCTTGTGGGTTTCGATGTGAGCTGAACTAGACGATCTGAAGGCGTGGTCGCTCAGGCGGCCACGCCTCTACGACGCCGCGGCAATCGTTTCGAGCGCGTATTTGCTGTCCGCCCCATCCGGGTCGCCCAGCGGGTAGTCGCCGGTGAAGCAGGCGTCGCAGTGCTCGCCGGGGTCGCCGCCGATCGCCTCGTAGACGCCGGCGATCGAGAGGTAGGCGAGGCTGTCGGCCTCGAGCTCGGCGGCGATCTCCTCGATCGAGCGGTTGTGGGCGATCATCTCCTCGCGGGTCGACATGTCGACGCCGTAGTGGCAGGGGTTGCGGATCGGCGGCGCCGAGATCCGCAGGTGCACCTCGGCGGCCCCGGC
>Ga0307300_10000124_pt1 | contig 18822 bp, 19 predicted proteins | sample ER_DNA_181_FD_194492 | JGI IMG/M metagenome (GOLD analysis project Ga0307300, IMG submission 194492) | Bulk soil microbial communities from the East River watershed near Crested Butte, Colorado, United States - ER_DNA_181 | ecosystem: Environmental > Terrestrial > Soil > Floodplain | place... | reverse complement strand
TTACCCGGGCCGGATGCAAACATGCCCGCCGTGCCGCGCAAGCCAAAGCCACCGACCTGCGAAGACTGCTATTTCCGGAAAAATCTGCTCTGCGCCTTGGAGCTGAACGAGGCCTGCACCACCTTCCGGCCGAACCGACCAGAGGGTCTCGTCCCACCCCGTCAGCCGGTGCTGCTGATGCGGGCCCCGCGCTGGGCCTCGCGCGCCGCCTGATCGAATCCCGCGCGGCCGGGGTAAGTTTCCCTCGATGCCCCAGCGCGACCTCTTCGCCGACTTCGCCCGCATGCGCCGCGAGATGGACCAGGTGATGGGCGACACCTGGAGCCGCACCCGCTACGTCACCCGCCGCGCCAGCGGCTTCTCGCCCAACGTCGACGTCTACTACTGCGGCGAGCCGCAGCGGGCGATCGTCAAGGTCGACCTCGCCGGCGTCGAGCTCTCCGAGGTCGGGATCGAGGTCAGCGGCCGTCACCTGGCGATCGTCGGCGAGCGCCACGTGCAGGAGTCCGAAGGCCGCGTCTATCAGCAGATCGAGATCCCCTCCGGCCACTTCCGCCGCGTCGTCGAGCTGCAGGTCGAGGTCGACGCCGAGCGCGCCAGCGCCACCTACGAAGAGGGCATCCTGCGGATCGACCTGCCGCTGCGCGACCCCAACGAGAGCGCCCGCCGGGTGCCGATCGACCGCAAGTGATGGAGAGGGCGCCGGTCCTCGAAGTGGTCGACTCGCCGCTCGACGACGCGGAGGACGCGATCCGCGCCAACCAGCCGCTGCCCGATGCGCTCCCTGTCCTGCCGCTGCGCGACACCGTCACCTTCCCGGAAACGCTGGCGCCGCTGGCGGTCGGGCAGGAGCGCTCGATCCACCTGATCGACGACGTCCTCGGCACCAACCGGATGCTGGCGATGGTCACCGCCCGCGACCCCGAGAACGAGGTGCCCGGCCCGGAGGACCTCTACCCCGTCGGCGTCGTCGGCGCCGTCGCCCGGATGATGAAAGTCCCCGATGGCAGCCTGCGGATCCTCGTCCAGGGGATGCAGCGGGTGAAGCTCGGCGATTTCATCGCCGAGGAGCCGTACATGGTCGCCCGGATCAGCGCGATGCCGGACGTGATCGAGCCGAGCGCCGAGCTGGAGGCGCTCAGCCGCAACGTCCAGGGCACCTTTTCGGAGATCGTCGAGCAGATCCCCTACCTGCCCGAGGAGCTGCAGATCGCGATCGCCAACATCGACGACCCCGCCGCGCTGGCGCACCTGATCGCCGGGGCGCTGCGGATCGGCACCGAGGAGAAGCAGAAACTGCTGGAAGAGATCGACGTCGCCAAACGGCTGCGTCACCTCTCGCGGATCCTCGCCCGAGAGCTCGAGGTCGTCCAGCTCGGAACTCAGATCCAAACCCAGGTGCAGTCGGAGATCGACAAAGGCCAGCGCGAGTTCTTCCTCCGCCAGCAGCTGAAAGCAATCCAGGACGAGCTCGGCGAAGGGGACGAGCAGCAGGCCGAAGCAAACGAACTGCGGGAGAAAATCGCGGCGGCGGAACTTCCCGAGCAGGCGCTGAAAGCAGCCGAGCGCGAGCTCTCGCGGCTGGAGAAACTGCCGCCCGCCGCCGCCGAGCACGGGGTGATCCGCACCTACCTCGAGTGGCTGACTGAGCTGCCGTGGGCGAAGGAGACCGAGGATAACCTCGACCTGAAGCACGCCCGCGAGGTCCTCGATTCGGACCACTACGACCTGGAGAAGATCAAGGACCGGATCCTGGAGTACCTCGCGGTGCGCAAGCTCAACCCCGAGTCTCCTGGGCCGATCCTCTGCTTTGTCGGCCCGCCCGGCGTCGGCAAGACCAGCCTTGGCAAATCGATCGCCAAGGCGCTCGGGCGCGAGTTCGAGCGGATCTCGGTCGGCGGGGTCCGCGACGAGGCCGAGATCCGCGGCCACCGCCGCACCTATATAGGGGCCATGCCCGGGACGATCGTGCGCGCGCTGCGCGACGCGGGCTCCCGCAACCCCGTCTTCATGATCGACGAGATCGACAAGATGGGGGCCGACTTCCGCGGCGACCCCGCCTCGGCGATGCTCGAGGTCCTCGACCCGGCCCAGAACGACAGCTTCCGCGACCACTATCTCGACCTCGAGTTCGACCTCTCCGACGTCGTCTTCATCGCCACCGCCAACGTCCTCGACACGATCCCGGGGCCGCTGCTCGACCGCATGGAGACGATCGAGCTGGCCGGCTACACGCTGGAGGAGAAGCGCCACATCGCCCGCCGCTACCTGGTCCGGCGGCAGATCGAGGCGAACGGGCTGAAGCCCCCGCAGATCGAGTTCGCCGACGCGGCGCTGACCGCGATCATCGAGGAGTACACGCGCGAGGCCGGCGTCCGCAACCTCGAGCGCCAGATCGGCACCGTCTGCCGCAAAGTCGCCCGCGAAGTCGCGGAGGGCAAGACGAAGGGCAAGGTGCGGATCTCCGGGAAAAAAGCGCGCGAGTTGCTGGGGCGCCGCCGCGTCTTCGCCGAGCAGCGGCGGCGGACCAAGGACCCCGGCGTCGCCACCGGGCTCGCCTGGACCCCGACCGGCGGCGACGTCCTCTTCATCGAGGCGACGGCGATGCCGGGTTCGCACGACGTCCACGTCCACGTCCCGGCGGGGGCGGTGCCGAAGGACGGCCCCTCGGCGGGGGTGGCGATGACCGTCGCGCTGTCCTCGCTGGTCAGCGGCCGGCCGGTCCGCAACGACGTCGCGATGACCGGCGAGGTGACGCTGACGGGCCAGGTGCTGCCGATCGGCGGCCTGAAGGAGAAGTCGCTGGCAGCGCAGCGGGCGGGGATCAAGAAGGTGATCGTCCCCGGCCGCAACGAGGGGGACGTGACGGAGATCCCCGAGCACGAGCTCGGCAACCTCGAGTTCGTCTACGTCGACGAGGTCCGCCAGGCCCTCGACGTCGCCCTCTCCTAGATGGAGGCGGCGAGCATCGGCCGCGGCCGCCCGGCCTCGGCCGCGCGCTTCCTGGGGGAAGCGGTGCGGTCCCGTTCCCGCGCCTTCTGGATCGTCGCCGGCCTCACCCTCCTCGGCGCCGTCCTTCGCTTCGCCACCCTCGGCGCTCAGGCCTACCACCATGACGAGATCGTCACCGCCAGCCGGGTGCTGCGGGTCGGCTTCGGCCACGCGATGGACGCGGTCGGGTTCTCGGAGTCGGCGCCGCCGCTCTACTACGCGCTCGCCTGGCTCTGGACGCAGTTGACCGGCAACGGCGAGTGGGGGCTGCGATTCCTCTCGGCGCTGGCAGGGGTGGCAACGATCCCGGTCGCCTATCTCGTCGCCCGCGAGCTGCGCGGCGCCCGCGCCGGTGTCATCGCGGCCGCCCTGGTCGCGACCAACCCGATGCTGGTCTGGTATTCGCAAGAGGCCCGCGCCTACGCGCTGCTCGCCTTCTTCTGCGCGGTCTCGCTGCTCTTCTGCGTGCGGGCCCTGCGGGACGGGGAGCGTCGGGATTTCACCTGGTGGGGCGTCTTCTCCTTCCTCGCCCTCTCCACCCACTACTTCGCCGTCTTCCCCCTCGTCGCCGAGGTGATCCTGCTGGCGCGGCGCCGCGGCTGGGCAATCCTCAGCGGGCTCTGGATCGTCGGCCTCGCGGTTGTCCTCCTGGCGCCGCTCGCGATCCACCAGATGTCCTATGGGCACGCCGAATGGATCGGCAGATTCACCCTCGGCCACCGATTGGGCGAAGCCGCGATCACCTTCATGGTCGGCGAGACCGGGGACATCATCGGCCGGGCCGAGACGGTGGGGCCGGCGCTGCTGCCGCTGGTCTTGGTCGCCGCCGCCTTTGCGCTGCTGCTATGGCGCGGCAGCCGGGCCGAGCGGCGCGCAGCCTTCGTTCCCTTTGCGGTCGCTGCGGTGACCGTCGGGATCCCGCTGCTGCTGGCGATCCTCTCCGCGGGCAAGGACTTCGTCCTCGCCCGCAACCTGCTGCCGGCGCTGGTCCCGCTGCTGGTCGCGGTGGCGGTGGCGCTGAGCGCCGAGCGGGCGCGCCGGCTGGGCACAGCGATCGCCGCCGTCCTCACCGCCTACTCCCTCGCCTTCTGCATCTGGGCGAGTGCCGACCCGGCCCTGCAACGACCCGACTGGCGGGCGGTGGCCGATCAGCTCGGCGAACCGAACGGGCCGCGGGCGACGGTGACCTGGGTCCTCGGCGAGGCGCCGCTGCGCTTCTACCTCTCGACCGGGGCGATCCAGCTGAAAGCGTCCGAAGGCTACGACTGGCTGGTCCGCGAAATCGCCTTCGTCTCGATGGGCGAAGCGCTCCCGCCCCCGCGCCGCCTGCTCGGTCCCGGCTTCCGGGAAACCGGCGCCGAAGACGTCGGCCCGCTGTTCATCCGCCGCTACCGCCTGCCCGGCCCCGAGCTGGCGCCGCTGCGCCTGCGCCTCCTGCGCCACGCCCGGACGAACTTCCGGAATAACGGGGTTTTGCTTGACGGAGTAGGTCCCGGCTGAGCGTGGTCAAGCAGTTCAAGGACGCAGTGAGCGCCGTGTGCTCTGCACACAAGCGAGCGAGGACGCCGGAATGCGTCGGCCACGGTCTGCCGGGGTAGGGTTATTCTGGTGGCGGCTACAGAATCCAGCGAGGAGAAGGCATGAGCAAGACGACGACGGCGCGCGCCGGCGACATTTACGAGACGGCCCGCGAGAACCCTTACGTGCAGCGGTTGATCGAAGACGAAGATCTGCGCGAAAGTCTCAAGGACGCCTTCGAGTCCGCGAAGAGCGCCTACGGGCGCGCGACTGGCAACGGCAAGGGCACCGTGCAGGCGGTGACCAGCGACAAGAAGGTCCAGAAGGACCTGCGCAAGGCCGCCGAGAGCCTGCAGGAAGCTTCCGAGTCCCTGCGCAGCAAGCCGAAGAAGCGCAAGGGCGGCCTCGGCCGGCTGCTGCTGATCGCGATCGTCGGCGCCGTGATCGCGCTTGCCGTCAGCGAGGGTGCGCGCAAGGCCGTCCTCGACGCGCTCTTCGGGGCCGAAGAGGAGTTCGAGTACACCTCGACCACCAGCATCAACGGCTCCTAAGACCCGCCTGATGGAGGCGGCCACCAAAGAGCGGGAGCTGAGCGGCGACAAGGCGCAGCGGATCGTCGACGCGATGCGGGACTCCGTGGCCCGGCGCGGCGCCGCCGGCTCCCCCTTCGAGCACGTCGCCCGCGAGGCGGGCGTCAGCCGCGGCCTCCTCCACTACTACTTCGGGACCAAGGAGCGGCTCCTAGTCGAGGTGGTCCGCCGCGACTCCGAGTTGCGGATCGAACGCCTCGACGAGCGGCTGGCGCCGGCGAAGAGCGTCGACGACGTGATCGAGGCGCTGGTCAGCAGCCTGACCGAGGTGATCGACAACGAACCCGGCTTCTTCCTCCTCATCTACGAGCTGTTCAGCGCCGGCCGCCGCAACCCCGACATCCAGCGCGAGGTCGGCCAGCTCTTCGAGCGCACCCGCTCCCACGTCGCGGAGGTGCTCGACAGCAAGAACGAGGAGGGCGTGCTCAGCCTCCGCCACCCGGCCGAGGACGTCGTCTCCTACCTCTTCGCCCTCGGCGACGGCTTCGCCCTCCAGGCCCTCTCGGACCCCTCCCGCGACACCACCGGCGCCTTCGCGGTCGGCGTCACCTCGGCCCGGTACCTGCTCGGCGCCGCGTAACTGCCGGCGCAGCCGGCGTTCTTCCCGGCGCCTCTACAGCCAGCCGGCGCGCTTGAAGCGCCAGTAGAGGAAGAGGCAAGCCGAGACGATCAGGACGAGGACGGCGGGATAGCCGAGCTGCCATTCGAGCTCTGGCATGTGCTCGAAGTTCATCCCGTAGATGCCGGCGATCATCGTCGGCACGACGGCGATCGCCACCCAGGCGGAGATCTTCCGCATGTCTTCGTTCTGGCGCATCGAGACCTGGGTCAGGTTCGCTTCCAGGGCGCTGTCGAGCAGCTGGCGGAAGTTCTCGATCCGGGTCGAGACCCGCGCCAGGTGGTCTTCGACGTCGCGGAAGTACTCGTGGAGATCCGCCGGGACGACCGCGTAGTTGTTGCTGCAGAGCTCTTCCAGCGCTTCGGCCAGCGGCGCCGTCGCCGCCTGGAACTCGAGCACCTCGCGCTCCAGCTTGTAGATCCGCTCGGTCGGGTTCTGGCCTTCGCCGAAGACCTGCAGCTCGACTTCGCGGACGTCCTGGTCGAAGCCGTGGGCGGCTTCGATGTAGCTGTCGACGACGTGGTCGAGGATCGCGTAGAGGACGGCGCCCGGTCCCTTCTCGAGCAGGTCGGGACGCTGCTCGAGCCGCTCGCGAACCGGTGCAAGGTCCGCCTTGCCGTGGCGCACGGTGATCACGAAGTTCGGGGCTACGAAGATCGAGAGCTCGCCGAGCTCGATCACCTCCTTCGGGTCGACGTAGCGCGCGGTCTTCACGACCACGTGGATCGTCTCCCCGTACTCCTCGACCTTCGGCCGCTGGTGCGCTCGCACCGCGTCCTCGACCGCCAGCTCGTGCAGCCCGAACTCGGTCGCGACCGCTTTGAACTCCTCCTCGCTCGGCTCGACCACCCCGAGCCAGACGAATGCCCCCTCCGCGCCCGCCGCCTCGCTGGCCCGCTCCATCGGCAGCTCCCCCTGCCGCCGCCGTCCTCCCTCGTACGCCGCGCAGTCGACGATCATCGGCCCAGAGTACGGATCGCGCGTGACGGCCCTCACCAAGTGATGGCCCTCACAGACCCGGTTCCCGGTCCCGGGGGAGGCTCTTGGCAACACGACCCGGCGACGAGGGAGATGGCATGAAAGACGGCATGAGTTCACTGGCGGGGTTCCTTGGGAGGCGACGCCGATGGGTCGTCGCAGCCTGGGTCCTGATCGTCCTGCTTGCGCTTCCCTTCGCCTCCAAGCAGACCGACCACCTGACCGGCGGCGGCTTCGACGTGCCCGACAGCCAGTCGATGAAGGTGAGCGAATCTCTGCAGGACGACTTCGGCGACCAGGCCGACGGGATCGCGGTGGTGCTGAAGGCGGAGCCAGGCGCGAGCGCAGCCGAGCGGGATGCGGCGGTGGCGCGGGTCCAGGAGGAGGTGGCGACGCTCGACGACGTCGTCCTGCCGCCGCCGGTGGCGCGGCAGGCGCGGCGCCAGCTGCAGGGCACCGACGTGGTGCTGGTGCCGCTGCGCAGCGACCTCTCCTCCGATGAGCTGATCGACCCCGCCGCGACCCTGCGCGAAGACCTCGAACCGGGCAGCGCCGACGCCGGTGTCACCCCGTACCTGGTCGGCCAGCCGACGATCTGGGCGGGGATGCAGGAAATCTCCAAGGAAGACCTGGCCAAGGCGGAGGGGACCGGCTTCCCGATCGTCGCGATCATCCTCCTCGTCGTCTTCGGCTCGCTCGCCGCGGCGGCGTTGCCGCTGGCCCTCGGTTTCGTCAGCGTGCTGGTGACCGGCGCTCTCATCTACTTCTTCTCGCTGCAAATCGAGACCTCGGTCTTCGTCACCAACATGGCCTCGATGATCGGGATCGGCGTCGCGGTCGACTACTCGCTCTTCATTCTCGCCCGCTATCGCGAGGAGCGGGAAGCGGGGCACGAGCCGGCCGAGGCCCGGGCGCTCTCGCTCTCCACCTCCGGCCTCGCCGTCACCTTCTCCGGCGCCGCGGTGATCATCTCGCTGGCCGGGCTCTGGATGGTCGACAACCAGGCGCTGCGCTCGATGGCGCTGGGGGCGATGACCGTGGTCGCGGTCTCGATCCTGACCGCGACGACGCTGCTGCCGGCGCTGATCGCGATGCTCGGCGACCGGGTCCTGCCCGGCGGGATCGTCGGCCGGGTCGAGGGCTTCTTCCAGCGCCGCTTCTACCGCCGGCGCTCCGCAGCCGAGCACGCAAGCGAGAAAAACCGCTTCTGGCGCGCCTGGACCGAGCGGGTGATGTCGCGGCCGTGGACGGCGATCGTCGGCGTCTCGGCGGTGCTGCTGTTTCTCGCCAGCCCGTTGCTCTCGCTCGAGACCGGGACCGAAGCGCTGACCCAGTTCCCGAAGGACAGCGATGTCCGCGTCGGCAACGAACTCGCCTCCGACCAGCTCGGCGGCGGCACCGACCCGATCCAGATCGTCGCCAGCTTCGACGGCCCTGTGGGCCGTGAAGACAAAGCGGCGGTCGCCGGCTTCGCACGGCAGCTCGAAGGCACCGCCGGGGTGAGCGCTGTCGGAGCGCCGGCCTACGCCGGCGACGCGGTTCTGGTCCAGGCGACCCCGAGCGCGCCGAGCGAGTCCGACGCCGCTACCGCGCTGGTCGACCGCCTCCGCGACAGCGTCGTCCCCGCCTCGACGCTGGCGCAGCAGGCCGAAGTCGACGTCGGCGGCGAGACCGCCCGCAGCCACGACGTCCGCGACCAGATCGGCGGCTCGATGTGGAAGATCATCCTCTTCGTCCTCTCGCTCAGCTTCCTGGTCCTGATGGTGATGCTGCGCTCGCTGATCCTGCCGCTGAAGGCGGTGCTGATGAACCTGCTCTCGATCGGGGCCGCCTTCGGCGTCCTCGTCGCGATCTTCCAGTGGGGCTGGCTCGATGGCTTCCTCGGCTTTGAAAGCCAGGGTGCTCTGGACACGATCAACATCCCGCTGATCTTCGCCATCGTCTTCGGCCTCTCGATGGACTACGAGGTCTTCCTGATGTCGCGGATCCGCGAGCGCTACATGGTCCACGGCGACAACGAGCGCGCCGTCGCCGAGGGCCTCTCGACCAGCGCCCGCACGATCTCCTCGGCGGCGCTGATCATGACCTCGGTCTTCGCCGTCTTCGTCCTCACCGGCGTCCCCTCGATCAAGGAGCTCGGCCTCGGCTCGGCGGTGGCGATCGCCCTCGACGCGACCCTGGTTCGCCTGATCCTCGTCCCGGCGGCGATGAAGCTGCTGGGCAACTGGAACTGGTGGATGCCGAGCTGGCTCGACCGCCTGCTCCCCGACCTCAGTTTCGAGGGCGGGGAGGCGGAGCCCGAGCCCGCGAAGGCCTAGTGCTGGCTGGCTAGCCAATAGGATGGCCCGTATGAACGGGGACGAGCTGGCCTTTGCCGGCGCTGCGAAGCAGGCGGAGATGGTGCGGGCGGGGGAGGTCTCGCCCAAGGAGCTGGTGCAGCTCAGCCTCGACCGGATCGCGCGGCTCGACCCGGAACTGAACGCGTTCCGCAAGGTCTTCGCCGAGAAGGCGCTGCTGGAAGCCGAGCAGGCCGAGGCTCGGATTCGGGCCGGGGAGGAGCGGCCATTGCTGGGTGTGCCGGTCGCGATCAAGGACGAAGTCGACGTCGCCGGCGAGATCAACACCCACGGCACCGACGGCTTCACCGAGCCCGCGAAAGCCGACGGGGAGATGGTGCGCCGCCTGCGCGAGGCGGGCGCGATCGTCGTCGGGCTGACGCTGCTGCCGGAGATGGCAATCTGCGGCTTCAGCGAGTCGGCGACCTACGGCGTCACCCGCAACCCCTGGAACCCGCAGCGCACCCCCGGCGGCTCCAGCGGCGGCTCGGGCTCGGCGGTGGCGGCGGGCCTCGTCCCGATCGCCTCGGCCGGCGACGGCGCCGGCTCGATCCGCATTCCCGCCGCCTCCTGTGGCCTCTTCGGCCTGAAGCCGAGTCGCGGCCGCGTCCCGCTCGATCCCCAGCTCGAAGGCTGGGGCGGGCTGGCGGTGGAAGGCTGCCTCAGCCGCTCGGTCCTCGACACCGCCCTCTGGCTCGATGTCGTCTCTGGCGGCTCGCGCGAGCCCGAGGCGCCGCCGCCGCCCGAGCGGCCCTTCGTCGAGGCCGCCAGGACGTCACCCGGCAAGCTGAAGATCGCCTGGTCGACCCTCGCGCCGCGGGCGGCGCTGCCTCCGACGGTCGACGAGAACGCCAAGGGCGCGGTCGCCAACGCGGTCGAGCTGCTGGGCGGGCTCGGGCACGACGTCTCCCGGCGGGACCCCGAGTGGGGCCTGATCGGCAACAACATCACCGCCCGCTTCCTCGGCGGCGTCGCCGAGACGGTGAGGGGGGTGCCGCACCCCGAGCGGCTGGAACGCCGCACCCGCGGCTTCGGCCGGCTCGGTGGGATCCTGCCGCGCAGCCTCTACGAGAAGGCCCGCAACGAGGGGCGGGCCGCCGACGCCGCCCGCGTCAACGCGATCTTCGACGACTACGACCTCGTGGTGACCCCGGTGATGGGCGGGACCGCCCTGCCGGTCCGGCGCTGGGAGGGCAAGGGCGCCTTGCAGACGGTGCTGGGAATGAGCCGCTTCTATCCCTACTGCGTCCCCTGGAACCACCTCGGCAACCCGGCGATGGCGGTGCCGGCCGGACTCTCGCCCGAGGGAATGCCGCTCTCCTTCCAGGTGATCGGCCGCCGCGGCGAGGAGGCAACGCTCCTCTCGCTTGCCGCCCAGCTCGAGGCCGAGCGGCCCTGGGCGGACCGCCGCCCGCCGCTCTCGTAGAGAGCGCTGTTACCCGAAGACCTTGCGCAGGCGGGCGATGTCGCGGACCTTGCCGCGGGGGCGGATGCGGCGCTGCAGCATCATCTTCAGCCGGTCGGCGTCGGGTTTGCCGGAGGCGATCCAGTCGGCCCAACTCGCCTCGATGACGACGTTCGGGTCGGGGGCTTCGCCGGCCTCGGCGCGGGTCGAGCCGTTGTCGAGGACCAGGTGCCACGGTTCCGCATCGGTGAAGCGCCACTGCAGGGTGAAGGGAGAGCCGTTGGCGGCTTTGGGGTTGGCGACCCGGGTGAGGATGTCGAAGTGCAGGCGCTGCAGCTCGGGCGAGGCTTCCGGCGTCTTCGCGCCGGGGTTGCCGACGATGCCGCCCATCAGCATCTGCACCTGCTCGGCGGCGATCTCCTCCTCGGATTTGCCGGGGTCGAAGGGGAAGACGCCGGGCGGCATCTCCTCGGTCGGGTAGCCGATCGTGCGCCCGCGCTGGCGCACCAGTTTGAACCCGAAGGCGATGATGTCCTCAAGCGAGAAGCCGTAGCACTCGGTGTAGGAGCGGTCGAGGTTCGGCGGCTGGAAGACGCCGGGCATGTAGGGGAGGACTTCTTTCAGCAGCTCGATGACGGCGGCGCGGTTCTCCTCCCAGCCGGGTGCGCCTTCCTCGAGCAGCTCGGAGAGGACCTTGACGCCGAAGCCGATGTGGCGCTGCTCGTCGCGGGAGACGTTCTCCATCCCGGAGGTGAAGCCCGGCATCGTCTCCTCGGAGGCGAAGAAGTCCTCGATGAAGTGCTGGCCGGGCTGGGCGAGGCTGCCCTCGACGATCAGGTGATAGAGAGTGATCGCCTGCGCGAACTTGGGCACCGAGCGGTCCTTCGTCAGTTCCGCGGCCATGCGGTCGAGGCGGTCGAAGATCCCGCGGTAGCCCCAGTTCAGCTGCGGCAGGGTGGAGGAAAGCGTCTGCTCGATCGACTCGCCGCCGACGCCGATCACCTCCTTGAAGAAGCGGTGGAAGAAGACCGAGTGGCGGACCTCGTCGACCTGCTGGGTGGCGAGGAAGTAGGACATCTCCTCGGTCGGGGCGGCGGTGACGTAGGGGGCGAGGGTGTCGGCGACCCGGTCCTCGCCGTAATAGAACATCGAGTAGATCCACATCGCCGAGCGGCGCTGGATGTCGCTGAGCGCCTCCCAGCCGGCGCGGTCAACGGAGAAGTCGATCTCGATCGCGCTCCAGTTGCCCTGCTCCCAGCGGTGGTAGAGGTCCTCGTAGGTGATGTTGTCCATCAGACGCTGGGAGGCGACGCTCATCCTGTCTCCTTTTGGTGTCGCATGTGGGCACCGGGAGACTAGCGCGATCCTGGCCACCTAGCCAGGATCGCGCTGACTCAGCCGCAAACTGCGGGATCCGGGTCGTGGCCGGGCCCCGCAGACCTACCTATTTGACGAATTCGCGGACCTGTTCGTAGACGGTTTTGTCCGTCGTCAGGGCCGCATGCGAGAGGCAGGCGGTTTTGGTGTTGGTCGCGCCGGACAGAGCGACGCTGGAGTCCGGGTTGATGATTTCGTCACAGGGCGACCACCAGGTGCCGTAGTTGACGGTCCCCGGCGTCTCGTCCCCGGCGTTCAGTTCGCTGAGGAATTTCGAGCCGACCCGCATCTCCACGCAGGAGGTCTGGAAGCAGGCGTTGGCGGTTTCGGTGCCGTGGTTCGGCCCGCCCAGCGAGACCCAGTCGTCGACCTTGGCTTCACCGCCGACGAACTTGATGTACCAACGGGTATTGAGGCTCCCCATCGAGTGGGCGACGATGTCGACCTTCGTAGCGGTGGGGTTATTTTTCAGCAGCGCTTCGACCTTCGATTTGACTTCGGTTTCGGCGAGAGTCTTGTTCGACGTCCCGGTGTTGTAGGTGTAGGCGCTCAATTCCGATTTCGCGTAGCCGTCTTTTTCGAAATTGGCGATCATCGTGTTCCAGAGCGACGCGCTCTCGACGTAGCCGTGCACGAACAGGATCGGGTCACGTGCCAACGAGCTGGCCGGGGCTAGAGCGGTACCGGTGATGCAGAGGGCGATCGCACAGGCGAACGCCGTCAGACGCTTGCTGACCATTTTCTCTCCTATGTTGTGAGCGCAGGCGCCTCCCAAAGCGCTCTGCTGGATGACCCGAGCAGACCGGTGAAGTACTCGGGAGCGCTTGAGTAAATCAGAGATCAGGCGGTTGCGCCAGGCTCCGCGGGTGACGGCGTCTCTATCTCGCGCTTGAGGATCTTCCCGGTCGGGCCCTTTGGGAGGTCGTCCAGGAACCAGACCAGCCGCGGGTACTTGTAGGCGGCGATCCGCTCCTTCACGTACTCGCTGACCTCCTCGGGAGTCAGCTCCTCGCCCTCGTGGAGGACGACGGCGGCGCCGATCTCCTCACCCCACTGGTCGTGCGGGACGCCGAGCACGGCAGCTTCGCGGATCTTCGGGTGCTCGTAGAGGACCTCCTCGACATCGCGCGGGTAGACGTTGTAGCCGCCGCGGATGATCAGGTCCTTCTTGCGGTCGACGATGAAGAAGTAGCCCTCCTCGTCGACCCGGGCCATGTCGCCGGTGTGGAACCAGCCGCCGCGCATCGCCTCCTCGGTCGCCTCCGGTTTTTCCCAGTACCCCTTCATCACGTTGTGGCCGCGGATCACGATCTCGCCGACCTCTCCCTGCGGCACCTCGTTGTCGTCCTCGTCCACGACCTTCATCTCGACTTCGCGCAGCGGCGTTCCGATCGAGCCCGGCTTGCGCGGGCGCCCCGGGTGGTTGGTGCTGGCGACCGGCGAGGTCTCGGAGAGGCCGTAGCCCTCCAGCAGTTCGCACTCGAACGCCTCCTCGAACCCGCGCAGGACCTCGACCGGCATCGAGGCGCCGCCGGTGATGCAGATCCGCAACGAGGTCTCATAGTCCTCGCGGCCGGGGTGGTGGAGGAGTGCCCCGTACATGGTCGGCACCCCGTAGAAGTGGGTGACGCCGTCGCGCTGCATGATCTCCAGCGCTTCGCCGGGATCGAATCTGGGCAACAGGGTCAGGGTGGCGCCGACCCGGATCGAGGCGTTCATGCTCACCGTCTGGCCGAAGGAGTGGAAGAGCGGCAGCGAGCCGAGGACGACGTCTCCGCCCTTGATCTCGCAGGTCGTCTCCGAGGCGATCTCGGCGTTGCGGTGGAGGTTGAAGTGGGTCAGCTCGGCGCCCTTGGGTTTGCCGGTGGTGCCGGAGGTGTAGAGGATCACCGCCGTGTCGCCCTCGTCGGTCTCGGTCAGATCCGCGGTCGGCGAGCGCGCGCCCAGCAGCTCGGCGAAGGACTCCGGCTCGACCTCGATCGGCTCGGCGGCCGCTTCCTCCGCGCCAGCCCGGGCCTCCTCGCCGAAGCCGTGCCAGGCGAGGAGCAGCTTGGCGCCGGAGTCTTCGAGGTAGAAGGCGATCTCCCGCCGCTTCAGCAGCACGTTCATCGGCACCACCACGCCGCCGGCGCGGAGGACGCCGTAGTAAGAGACCGGGAACTCGAGGACGTTCGGCAGCATCACCCCGACCCGGTCGCCCTGCTTGAGCCCCTTCTCGCGCAGCAGCGTCGCCAGCCGGGCGCTGCGCTCGTCGAGCTCGGCGTAGGTCAGCTCGAGCCCGTCGAGGCGCACGGCGACCGTCGCCGGTTCCCTGCCGGCACTCTCGGTGACGATCGAAGCAAGGTTCAGGCCCATCTCTTCCTCCCCGGACGAAGTTGCTCCCGGCCGGCAGTCTAGAGCGCCAATGGGGTTCGCTAGGCTCGCCGCGATGGACGACCTCGGCCACCCCGTCTCCTACTTGGTGGCGAAGCGGGGAATCCCGGTCTTCTCCAGCGACGGCGAGAAGCTGGGCCGCGTCGTCCGCGTCTTCGCCGCCCCCGAGGCGAACATGTTCGACGGCGTCCTCTTCGACACGAGCTGGGGTCCCGGTGGGCGGCGGTTCGTCGACGCTCCAGAGGTGGGGGAAATCTATGAGCGGGGGGTCGTCCTCAAGATCGACGCCGCTGCGGCGGCGGAGCTCCCGAAGCGGCGCCCTTGATCCGGGCGTGCAGATTTGCGCGGGATCTCCTACTATCCGCTCATGCTCAAAAAGGGCTTGATTATTGGGGGAATCCTTTTCGCGCTGCTGGCGGGGGGATGCGGTGGCGGTTCCGATTCCTCCAGCGAGATCAGCTACGAACCCTTCGACCTCGAAGCGCCACACTCGCCGATCCGGCGGGAAGCGCAGCTGAAGCCGGCGGCTAATGGCCTGGTGGGTGAGGAGACGAAGCCGCTGATCCCTGACAGCCCGCCGCCCGAATTCCTCGTCAGCCAAGACCTGATCGACGGCATCGGCCACTACGCAAGCGAGGGCGACACGGTGACCGTGCAGTACGTCGGCTACCTCTACGACTCGAAGAAGAAGTTCGCCTCCTCCTGGGACGAAGGCAAGCCCTTCACCTTCAAGCTCGGCGTCGGCGAAGCGATGCAGGGCTGGGAAGAAGGGGTCGAAGGGATGGAGGTCTCCGACCAGCGGGAGCTGGTGATCCCGCCCGACCTGGCCAAGGGCGGCAGCAGGATGAAGGACGTTCCCCCTGGGGAAACGCTCGTTTACGTGATCGATCTGCTCAAAGTCAAGTACGGGTAGATAGGATGCCGCCGATGCGGCGACTGATCCTGACTTCTTTGGCCTGCCTGACTCTCGCCATCGCCGGCTGTGGCGATGACTCCTCGACGACCTCGTCTTCGGCCGGGGAAGAAACCACTGCCGCGGAACAGGCCCAGACGCCGGAAGCGAAGAAGAAGCCGCAGGTGAAGCCGCCGCAGGGGCCGCCGCCGAAGAAGGTGGTGACCAAGGAACTCGAGGAAGGCAGCGGACCGGCTGCCAAGGCGGGGGACCAGGTCACCGTTCAGTACGTCGGCGTCAATTACAGGACCGGCTCCGAATTCGACGCTTCCTGGGATCGTGGTGAACCCTTCAGCTTCACGCTCGGTGCCCACGAAGTGATCTCCGGCTGGGACATTGGGATCGAAGGCATGAAGGTCGGGGGCCGGCGCGAGCTGATCATCCCGCCGAACCACGCCTACGGCTCGACCGGATCGCCGCCGGCCATCCCGCCGAGCGAAACGCTGATCTTCGTCGTCGACCTCGAAGCGATCAACTAGCCGGAATCGGCCCCGCAGCGCCTAAGATTGCGCTGATGCATAAGAGTCTTTTGAGTATTTTGGTCGTCGTTGCGGTTGCACTCGGCGCGTGCGGGGGCGGCCACAATTCGACGGCCCCCTCGCCCCCCGAATCCGAAGCCAAGCCATTCCGCATCCCGGTCGGCAACGTTTCGATCAGGGATGCAAGCGACCTCGATTTCAAGGCGAACGGCCTCGTCGGTCCCGAGCCGAAGCCGATCATTCCCAGCGGGCCGCCACCGGTTTCCCTGGCCTTCCAGAATCTGATCGAAGGGGTCGGGCCGGCGGCCGGCCTCGGCACCGGGATCACGGTTCAGTACGCAGGTGTCGACTACGAGACCGGGAAGAAGGTCGATTCCTCCTGGGACCGGGGCGAACCTTTGTCGTTCAAGCTCGGCTCTGGCTCGGTGATGGAAGGCTGGGAACAGGGGATCGAAGGTATGGAGGCCGGCGGCCGTCGCGAGCTGGTCGTTCCTCCCGGGCTCACCTTCGGCGGTCAGCGGGTGAAGACGGGCCCTCCGGGCTCGACCCTTGTCTTCGTCATCGACCTTCTCGGCGTCGAAGAAGGGGCGTAGGGCCGGCAAGGGATCCGTTCCGCTCGGCCTTGGCATCATCGGCTCGTGGCCCGCGCTCCGATCGCCGAACGCCTCACTGCGCAGGCCCTCGCGGGGGAGCCGCTGGGCTCGCCGGAGGCGGTGGCGGAGCGGCTGCTGGCGGTGCAGGGGCAGGACCCGCGGGGAGCGCGGCTGGCGGTGCGGGCGCGCACCGAGGGTGTCACCGCTGCCGGCGTCGACCGGGCTCTGAGCGAGGACCGATCGCTGCTGATCACCTGGCTCAACCGCGGCACCCTCCACCTCGTTCGCAGCGAGGACTACCCATGGCTGCACGCGCTGACCGCGCCGACCCACTTCGCCGGCTGCAGGCGGCGGCTGCAGCAGGAGGGGATCTCCGAGGGGGCCGGGGAGAAGGCGATGAGAACGATCGAGTCGGCCCTCGCCGAGGAGGGGCCGTTGACGGGGAGGGACCTGCGGGCGCGCCTAGACGGCGCCGGGGTCCGCACCGAGGGGCAGGCCTTCATCCACCTGATGTTCCTCGCCGCCGCCCGGGGGATCCTCGTGCGCGGGCCGATGCTCGGCAAGCAGCACGCCTACGTCCTCGTCCGCGACTGGCTGGGCCAGCAGCAGCCGGTCGACCGGGAAGAGGCGCTGGCGGAGCTGGCCCGCCGCTATCTGGTCGGGCATGGCCCCGCCGACGACCGCGACCTCGCCCGTTGGGCCGGGCTGCCGCTGCGCGATGCCCGCGCCGGCCTGCGCGCGATCGCCTCCGCGCTGAAGCAGCGCGAGGACGGGCTCGTCGAGCTGAAGGGCAGCCCCGACCCGGCGCCGCTGCCGCCGCCGCGGCTGCTCGGCGCCGCCAGGAAGTCGTCGGCCCGCACGAAGTGCTGGTGACGACGAACGGGATCTTCCGGCCCTTCGCCCTGGTCGACGGGCGGGCGGTGGCGCGCTGGGGGCTCGCCGCCGGCAAGGTGACGATCGAGCACCTGGACGAGGTGCTACCGAAGGACGCCGCTGCGCTCGAGAAAGACGCGCAGCGGGTCCTCGAGTACCTCGGGTCCTGAGGGCTCTAAGCCTGGTCGTCGATGCGCGGCGGCATCGCGTCGCTCGGCGCCGGCGGCGCTTCCTGGCCTGGCAGCGGTTCGGCCTCCCGCTCCCAGACCTCGTTCAGCGAGCTCTGCAGGTAGAACCACATGCCGGGGGCGAGCAGCAGGTAGAGGACCAGCACGATCCAGCCGTTGACCGGCTCGCGGCCGGCGATTTTCGAGGCCCCCTGGACGCGCTCGGTGCCGCGGTAGTAGGTGACCAGCGCCGGGATCACGATTAACGCACCCGGGAACAGGGCCAGCAGGGAGTTGGTCGGGTTCCGGCCGAGGTCGTAGCCCTTGGCCTCGCCGTAAGCCTTCAGCTCCTTGTTGATCTTGTACCACCAGACCAGGTGGTAGATGCCGAGGGTGATGATCGGCAACAGGGCCACGGCCCAGGGGTTGCGGACCTTCACCTCATGCTCGGTGCCGCGAATCTTCATCTCGTAGGCCATGGCTCTCCTCCTCTACCTCTATCCGCCCCCTTAGGAAGCGGGTCCGCTCTCGCTCGGCGGGGGCGTCTCGGTTGACGGAGGGCTCTGGGGGGCCTGCGGCGGGAGCGTCTGCCCCTGCGGCGAGGTCGCGGCCAGGCCGTCCCTGTCGTCAGGCCCCTGCCCGTACTTGTTGGGCGGCCCGGAGTCGATGCAGGCGAAGACGATCAGGACGATGGCGCCGATCAGCGGGATCAGCCCGATCAGTACCCACCAGCCACTGCGGTCCGTGTCGTGCAGGCGGCGCACCAGGACGGCGAGGTTCGGAAGGAAGAACCCCAGCCAGACGAGGATGGCGATGACCCCGGTGCCGATAGCCGCGTCGAGGACCGACGCCACGATGACGACGAGGACGTAGAAGAGGATCCACCACCAGTAGGCCGACCGCGAGGACCGTCCGCTGAAGGTGGCGTATTTCGAGAAGCCGTCGCTTACCGCTTCGCCGAAGCTCATGTGTCTGTCGCTCCTATGAGTTTGGGAACTGGGTCAGGCGCTGGGGGAACTCTCGCCGCTGGGGCGGACGCTCCGGTAAACAGGTGGCTCGGCGACCGCGGTCAGCCCAGCTTCGGGCTGCGCCAGGGCGCTTCCAGGCGGCCGACCATCTCGTCGCCGAGGCCCTCGATCGGGACGCGGACCTGCTCGAGGGAGTCGCGGTCGCGGAGGGTGACGGTGTCGTCCTCCATCGTCTGGTGGTCGACGGTGATGCCCCAGGGGGTGCCGATCTCGTCCTGGCGGCGGTAGCGCTTGCCGATCGAGCCGCCTTCGTCGAACTCGGTGGGGACGCGGCGGCGGAGGTCGCCGAAGATCTCGCGGGCCTTCTCCGGCAGGCCGTCCTTGGAGACGAGCGGGAGGACCGCGACCTTGACCGGGGCGAGGCGCGGGTGTAAGCGGAGGACGGTGCGCTGGCGGCCCTCCACTTCCTCGACCTCGTAGGAGTCGACGAGGAAGGCGAGGGTGGCGCGGTCGGCGCCGGCGGCGGGCTCGATCACGTGGGGGACGTAGCGCTCTTTGGTCTGCTGGTCGAAGTACTCGAGCTTCTCGCCGGAGAACTTGGCG
>Ga0307300_10000121_pt1 | contig 19182 bp, 14 predicted proteins | sample ER_DNA_181_FD_194492 | JGI IMG/M metagenome (GOLD analysis project Ga0307300, IMG submission 194492) | Bulk soil microbial communities from the East River watershed near Crested Butte, Colorado, United States - ER_DNA_181 | ecosystem: Environmental > Terrestrial > Soil > Floodplain | place... | reverse complement strand
AGCAGATCAATACCATCGTTTCGCGAAGAGCGACGACGACACCAGCTTCCTGGGGCGCCGCGCGAGCAGAGATTTCAACACTCTCTGCGAGCGTCGGTAGGCGCCCGCTGGTGATCGAAGGAGCGATGAGCGAAACATGCCCGCGAGCGGAGCGAGCAGATCAATACCATCGTTTCGCGAAGAGCGACGACGACACCAGCTTCCTGGGGCGCCGCGCGAGCAGAGATTTCAAAGGGGCGCTACGCCATCCCGCCATGCCTGGATCATCCGCGATGCGATGGAGCTGCGCCCTGGCAATCCCAGCTGGCCGGCATCGAGCTTCGCGCTGAGCTGGTCACGGGTGTACCACTCGGCGTGGGCAATCTCGCGGGCGTCAATGTTGATGTTGGTCCCCGTTGCCTGCCCGAAGAACGCGACCATCAGCGAGCGCGGGAACGGCCACGGCTGGCTGCCGAAGTAATGCAACTCGGAGAGACTGATGTCGACCTCTTCGCCGATTTCGCGATGGATCGCCTGCTCGAGCGACTCCCCAGTCTCCACAAAGCCGGCCAGCACCGACACCCGATTCCCCCACGTCGGCTGGCCACCGAGCAGCAAGCGATCCTCGGCATCGACAACTGCCACGATCACGGCGGGATCAGTGCGAGGGAAGTGATCTCGGCCGCAAGCCGCACAGTGCCGCGCGTATCCGCCATTGGTTACCACAGTCGCGCCACCGCAGCTCGGGCACCGCGGGTCCAATCGATGCCAGTGCGTCACAGCGGCGGCAGTGGCAGCAATGTCACGCTCATTGTCGGTGAGCTGGAAGCCAACCTCGCGGAGATCATGCATCTCTCCCTCGGGCAGCTCCTCCACAGCAAAGATTGGCGAACCGTTGAGCAGTCCGAGCAATCGGTGCCGCTGGCTATCGAACTCCATGAAGGGCTTGGTCATCCGTAGCTTGCTGCCACCGGCATTGGTAGAGAATCGCGACTCGGCATCCAGTGTGAGCAGCTTGGCGTCCTCGGCGTACCAGAGTCCAGCCACCCATTCCGCGGAGGCGCGGTGGTGGTCGACGCGGTCGAGGTCACTCGCCATCGCCCAATTGATCATGTGATCAGGGTAATGGCTCAACCTGGGCTCTCAGGATCGATTCGATGACCTGACGGTCAGGCAGGACCGCCGGGCGGACGATCTCATCGGTGCGTACGTGATAGAAAATCGCGTCGATTTCCTTGACTGGCAGCCCGTACGCCTCAGCCCAGGCCAGCCGGTAGATCGCAAGCTGGAGCGGATCGGCAGTGTCTGCCCGACCGGTTTTCCAGTCCACTACTTGGAATCTGGCCACTCCTGATTCGGAAGACATGGGCTGTTGGTAGACGGCATCGATCCGGCCCCGGACCAGCCGGCCAGCAATCCAGATGCTGAACGGCGCCTCGATCGCGTACGGCACCGTGCTGCCAAACCGTCCGGCCGCAAACGCTTCACACAGTTCGCGTAGCTCCTGCTCGTCGTGGGTGCCGGAGTCTGCCCGGTTAGGCAGGTCGTCAATGTCAAGCAGCTGTTGCTGACCCAGGCCACCCGTAGGTAGTCCCGCACCGAAATAGCGCTCGACCCAATGGTGGAAGCGGGTGCCGAAGCGAGCGCTACGGGAAGGCTGGCGTGGCATCGGCCGCGCCAGCTCTGCAGCGAAAGCGTCCGGATCGGCGTTCAGCCGGAGAACTGCGGTGGTCGAGAGCTGGGCGGGCAGCTCGACGAGTTGATCTCCGGACCGGGACTCGATCGCCTCCGTGAGCAAGCGATCCATGTCGGCGTCCCAACCGGCAACGACTTCATGATCATCGAGCAACATCGACTCGCTCGCCGGGTCGTCGTAGCTGCCCAGATCAGCGAAGCGCTGGCGTGCCCGCTGCACATCCAGCGCGGCATCGTGCCGCCGAGCTTGCGCCTCCGAATCGAGGGGCACGGGCCAGGTCTGTGGAGCCACCTCAGCGACCAGGGGATTGTTCAGTCCCGGCGGCGCGGCCTCGGCGAGCAGCTGGTTGTGACGGACCGCCTCCTCGACGATCGCCTGCAGATAGCTGGAGGCTGCGCGAGCATTGCTGAGATCGGAACGCCAGGAGTGGCCCGTGCCGACCAACAGCCGCTTTGCCCGGGTGACCGCGACGTAGGCCAGCCTGTCCTCCGCCAGCAGCTGCTGGCGGCTGAGCTGCTGCTTGTAGTCGACCATGGCGGCGTAGGTCGTCTCGGCGAGCTGAGGGATCGACTCTGCGTCCCCACGCAGGTCCGCGGGTAGCACCGCCGGATTCATCACCCAGTTGTCGGTGACCCGGTCACTGGGAAATACGCCCTTCATCATGGCCGGCAGGAACACGGCCTCCCACTCCAGACCCTTGGCCTTGTGCACCGTGAGCAGTTTGACCGCTTCGCGGTCGGAGGGAACAGCCTGTTCCAAGCCCGCGCCTTGATCGCTCTCCGCCTGCAGATAGCCGAGCAGACCGGCCAGCGAGGCATCGCCATCGACATCGACGTAAGCCGCAACTGCGTCGAGGAACGCGCCGAGCTGGTCGCGCCGGGAGGTCCGGACGAACTCGGGCGTGGCCGTCACCTCGACATCCAAACCGATCGTCGTGATCACTCGACGGGTCAGGTCCAGCACGGGCTCGTCGGAGTGCCGGCGTAACCAGGCCAATTCTGTCGAGAGCCGGCTGAACCGCTCGCGAGCCTGGGGTGAGTACGCCGCATCACCCGGGCTGTCCAGCGCGTCCAACAGGCTGACGACTTCGGTCGGGTCAACATCGGCGACGGCTCGTTCCAATGAGGTGAGAACTGCTGCGCTGCCGGGTTCCTCGTCGGCCGGGTTGCGCGCGGCACGGGCCAGCTCGCGGGCACGACGCCCCAGCAACGCGAGGTCGCGCGGGCCGACCTGCCAGCGGGGACCGGTCAGGAGCCTGATCAGCTCGGGATTCGCAGTGACATCATCGATCAGCCGCAAGGTTGCGGTGATGTCGAGGATCTCAGGCAGATGCAGCAGGCCGCCAAGTCCGACAATCTCAACCGGCACATTCCGTGCTGTCAGCTCGGCATACAGCGGTGCAATATCGGCGTTGCGTCGGGTCAGCACCGCCACGTCGGCCCAGTGCGGCACGTCACCGCCTGCCCGCAGGCCGGCGATCACGTCCCCGATCCAGCTGATCTCCTCTGGCCAGGTTTCGAAGGTCGCCGCACGTACCTGCCCTGGGGGCGTTCGCTCGGGGGCGCGCAGCAGCCCGAGGCCCGGGAAGTCGTTGCTGGCCAGCGCAGTGTCGTCGGCGATCACGCTGCGGGTCTCGGTCCGCAGCGGCCGGCTCAGCACGTTGGCGACGTCCAAGATCGTTCGCCCGCTGCGGCGGTTTACGGTGAGTGTGAAGCGATGAGCGGGTCGGCCGTCGGTGCTCGGAAAGTCGTCGGCAAAGGTCAAGATGTTGCTCGCCGCCGCGCCCCGCCATCCGTAGATCGCCTGAAATGGGTCGCCAACTGCAGTCACTGGGTGTCCCCGACCGTCGCTGGTGGTTCGACCGGAGAACAGGCCGCGCAGCATGATCGCCTGCGCCGCCGAGGTGTCTTGGTATTCATCGAGCAACACAACCCGGAAGGCAGCCCGCGTCGCACTGGACACCTGCGGCACCTCGGTAGCCAGTCGGGCCGCTATGGCCATTTGGTCGGCGAACTCCACCAGCCCGAGCCGGCGTTTCAAGTCCTGGTAGTCACGTACCAGGCTGGCTAGTTCCAGGCGCTCTTGGCAGGCAATAGTCGCCTTTTTGACGTCGGCGTACACATTGCCCCGATTGTTGAGCGGTGCCGACGCCAGGCCGAGGAGCAGGCCGCGGGCGTGCCCATCCAGATCATCGACATCGACGAGGTGCTGCTGGAGGTCGGCGTCAAGCCGCAGGACCCGCTCGGTGACCGTGGCCGGCCGCAGCCGAGAGATGAACTCGAACGGCCCCGCCGCAGCCTTCACTACTCGCGATGCGAGCCGGTATCGCGTGGCGCCGCTGATCATGGTCGGGTCCGCCTCGAAACCCAGGCGAAGGCCGTGCTCGGCGACCACGCGCGCGGCGAAGGCGTCGTAGGTCATGATCAGCTGTTCACCGGATTCATCGACGCCGCGATCGGCGATCAACCCCGACCGCAGCAGCGCGCTGCGGACTCGCTGCGAGAGCTCGGCAGCCGCCTTTCGGGTGAACGTCAGACCAAGTACCTCTTCGGGCCGCACGACACCGATGCCAACCAGCCAGACCACCCGCGCCGCCATGACGGTGGTCTTGCCCGATCCGGCGCCGGCGATGATCACACCCGGCTCGAGAGGCGCGGTGATGGCATCCAGTTGCTCGGTAGAGAAGGAGATGTCCAGCGCATCCATGAGCCCGGCCGCGTTGCCAAGTCGAGTCCGCGGCGGCTTGAGGGTATAAACGGTCACCGCACGACCTGCTGACCAGCCGGCTGTGCAGGACAGCTGGTGCGGAAGGGACAGTACCGACAGGCTGGGCCGATGCGAGCGGCGTGATGCTCGCCACGAATGATGTGCGCAGCGTCTGCCAGCCGCCGATGCACCCAGGTCGGCTGCTCTCCGAGAGCGGCCTCCTCGCTGCCCTTCAATGGCGTCACCGGGAAAGGCACGTCATCCAGGGAGGCCTGCTGAAAGGTCTTCGGATGGCCGCTGTCCCCGTCGGGGAGCCGGAGATACACCAGTTCGGCGCCCGCCGGTCGCGCGTCTCCCCCCGCCACAGCAGCAAAAGCGCCTTGCTGCACCGCCAGCTGATACACCCCGAGCTGGTCGTGCAACGCCACATCAGTGGCACTGGGCGCGGTCTTTGACGTCTTGAAGTCCACGATCCTGATTCGGCCATCAGAATCCCGCTCGACCCGATCAGCACTACCGGTAAGGTGCACCCGGTCGGTTCCAAGATCAACATCGCAGGAGAATTCCACCTCGGTACCGAGCAGTGTGAGGTGCGACCTAGCCTCTTGCCACGTCACGAATCGCTCGAGCGCCGACTCAGCCTCCACCCGCTCCACTGCAGACAGCCAGTGCGCGTCGAAGTCCAGCTGGTCCCAGACCGACTCCAGATGGTTGGCGAGCTCACCATGATCGGCTTGACTGCGCGCCCCGTACTCGGCCAACACGTGGACGACCGAGCCGAAACTCGCGGCGGCAGTCCGCACCGACTCGCCCTGGGCCTTGCGCGCCAGAAACCAGTGCCGCGGACAGGCCAGCACGCTCGCCAACTGGCTGCCGGAGAGGTGGACCGGCTCCTCCGGTGCCACCAACGGCTGGTCCGCCCGACTGAGCGGACGCATGCCCCACCAGTGCTCTGGCCGGGCAGCCGGTACCAGCGGGCGGCCGTCAGGATCGATCGCGTCGGCCAACCGCGCGAGGCGTACGGCGGCCTCCTCGCGAAGGCGCGGCGAGACTTCCGGGTCGATGGTGGTGCTGCGGAGCTCGGCTACCAGTGCCGACAGCGACAGCGGCCGTCGCGGCCGTCCCGGCAGTTCCCGTGGAGTCACGCCAAGCTCGGCCAGGAACCGGGACGGCTGGTCAGCCTCCCCCTCGGTACCCGCCACCGCCGTCACCACCAGCCGTGAACGGGCTCGGGTACACGCCACATAAAAGAGCCGACGCTCCTCCGCGATCCGAGTCGCGGTGGGAACGGGTGCCATCACCTCGTGCCGCCCCAACTGATCGGGCTCCAGCAAGGATCCGCGACGGCGTACGTCCGGCCACCTGCCCTCCTGGATGCCCGCGACCACGACCAGATCCCACTCCAATCCCTTGGCGCGATGCGCCGTCAGCACGCGGACCGCTGACCCGCGTAGCTCAGATTCGCGCAGCGGGTCCGCGGGAATCTGTTGGCCCTCGACTTCAGCCAGGAAACCAGTCACGCCACGGAGCCCAGACACTTCCTCGGAGCGAGCGGCGATGTCAAACAGGGCACAAATGGCGTCTAGGTCGCGGTTGGCCCGGCGGCCGGCCTGGCCGCCTAAGGCAGCCTGATTCCGAAGCCTTTCCGGCCAAGCTGTCTGGGACCAGAGCAGCCACAAGGCCTCCTCTGCTGTGCTGCCGGTATGGATTGCGCGCTCGCAGCGCCGCAATAGTTGGGCCAGGGCACGGGCAGCGTCGACATCCGGACTGGGCGGGCAGTCGTCCAGCAGCTCATGATGACGCAACGCGAGACTCGTCAACTCGACAGAGGGCCGTGGTAGCGCCGTGCCGGCCAACTCCGTACGCTCGGCCTCACGGAGCGCCCGGCCGAGACGCCGAGTAGACATGCTGTCCATGCCACCGAGCGGTGAGGTGAGCAGCAACAGTGCCTCCTCGCCGGAAGGCACACAACCTCGAACGGCGACCTGAAGAGCCAGCAATAGTGGACGCACCGCCGGGTCGGCAGCCAAGGGGATCTCGTCGCCTGCCACCTCGACCGGTACGCCGGCGGCAACCAGTGCCCGGCTTAACCCGGGAATCGTGGTGCGCCCGGCGCGGACCAGCACCGCCATGTCGGTCCACGCGAGATTGTCGCGGAGGTGCGCACTGCGCAGAATCTCTGCGATGTGCTCCGCCTCCGCGCCGGCGCTGCTGCAGGTGAAGACCTCGACTTTTCCCTTGGGGAGTTGAGGATCCGCCGTTGGGTAACGGAAGGCCTGGAACACCTCAGCCGGCAGCGAGCGCGGCATACCCAACCGGCTGGCGACGCTGCGGCTGGCTGCAAGTAGCGCGCTGCCGAAGCGACGGGTCCGGTTCAGAGCGAGGACCGGTGCGGGCGCTCCCTCGCGGGTACGGAACCGCTCGGGGAAGTCTAAGATCCCGCGCGCCTCGGCGCCACGAAAGGCATAGATCGACTGATCGGGATCTCCAACGACGATGACATCCCGGCCGTCACCGGCGACGACCTGCAACAGCCGCACCTGGGAGGGGTCGGTGTCTTGATACTCGTCGACGAAGACACAGCCGATCTCACGGCGCAGTGTTGTCACGATCTCTGGTCGCGTGAGCAGAATGCGGCAGCGATGCACCAGCTCGGCGTAGTCGAGCACACCTTCGGCGTCCAACACGTCGAGGTACTCATCGAAGAAGGCTCCGAGGCTCACCCACTCCTCTCGGCCGGTGGCGTCTCCTGCCGCGACGACGTCATCGGGATCCATGCCCAGCTGTCGTGCCTTGGCGAGCACGGCACGAACCTCGGTGGCGAACGCTCGGGTGGGAAACGCGCGAGCGAGCGACTCCGGCCAATGGGCACGCTGAGTTTCCAGGCTGCCGTGAAGTGTCTCGCGGAGCCGGAACTCCTGCTCGGGTCCGGTCAGTAGCCGCAACGGAGCGCCGAAGCCGCTCGATTCAACGTCGGACTCATCACCGAACCGCCGCACCAATGCATAACAAAAGGCATGGAAGGTCATGGCCATCGGGGTCACCGTGGTGCGCCCTAAGCGCCCGGCGATCCGAGCGCGTAAATCGGCTGCAGCTTTTCGCGAGAAGGTCAGCACGAGAATGCTGTCTGGCGTCGCGCCGCGACGTTGGATCCGGTCCACCACACACTCGATCAGAGTTGTTGTTTTGCCGGTGCCAGGCCCGGCGAGTACCAGCAACGGGCCTCCTGGGTGGTCGACGACGGCGCGCTGGGACGGGTCCAGCGCTGGGGGTGTGAGCAGCTTCTCCGCCCCCCGAGTAAAGCGGTACATCGCGACAAGTCCTGGTCTAGTAGAGATCAGCTCGTACGCAGGTATTGGACCAGAGATAGCTGACAGATTTGGTGCAACCGCGCGACGTGCGCGAGAAGCGCTCAAATAATGCGTTGATCACGCCATGCCGAGTAGAAGATCGCGACCGCGGCGGCTGCGACCAACCCGGTGCCGAAGATCAGGTCGCCGAATTGAGCGAACGGATCGAAGTAGATCGTCGTACTGCCGTCTCGAATCAGGGCCGCGTACGCCAGGACCGTCATGCTCAGCACGTAATTGGTCAACACCAATAGGACCCGGGTGGGCCGCGGAAAACGGCGGCTCTCCCGGTTCGCCCAACCAGAGCCGGTGAAAAGGTCCCAGGTCAGACCAAACAGCACCAAGGCAGCACCCGAGAAGCCGAGCACCGCGCCGAGCGGGTCGGAGATGAAGTCGCGGTAGGAGAACAAGGCAGACAAGATCAACATCCCGGCGAACGCCAACGCGCGCTGAGCGGTCAACTTGCGGCGCAGCAACAAGATCACGACAGCGACCACGACCACCGCCGATGCCACCAGATTGAGCGCATCGGGATTGATCGGAGCCGGCGTCCGATAGCCGAAGAGCAGTTGCCGCGCCAACGCAGCGAGCATGACGCCGATGCCGCCGAGGACCAGAGCCCGTCCGGCCTGGCCGAGGCGCGCCGCACGTACCGCGAGGATGAGCACGACAACGCCAACTAGCACTCGACTGGGGTCGATGACGCGAGTGACGAGCGGCGTGATGTCGAACGATAACCGCGCCGCAGCACCTCCAGGCGCGAGTGAGGCGAGCACCTGAAGGACGGACAAGAAGACCTGAACAGGGAGCGTGACGGCAATCAGCGCGGCTGCGATGGCGAATCCGACGCGACCCAGCTCATCCCCGAGTTCTGATACCACGGGACTTGCATTTCGGCGCCAGGAAAGCCGCAGGAGGACCAGGCCGACGACAGCAAACGCGGTCACCAACGCGCTCGCCCAGAGCAGCGAGGCCAGGCCGTCCACCACTGGATCTCGCTGGGCAATCAGCCAAACGCACTGGATCAAGCGGATGCAGAGAACCACGACCAAGATCAGGTACGGCCACCCTTGCTTGGCGAACCGTTGCGCGTTTTGGGTCGCCGCCACCGTCGCTCGTACGGTGATCTCCGCCACCGAGGCGCCGGCCAGCATTGCGGCTGGCAGGGCGAGGTAGCCGAGGACGGCCGCCGTTTGCTGCAGGTTGAGGGGATTGAGGTCCGAGCCGTAGATCTTGGCTTCGCGGGTCTCCGCGACGCCGATCGTCATCCCCATACCGATCAGCACCCACATCACGGCGAACTCCCACCAGGCGAACCCGCGACGCCATCGAATGATGACGAGCGCCAGCATCGCCACCATCAGGCAGGCAGCGATCACTGGCCAGCCGACCCAGCCGGCAAGCGATGGGCTGCGCAGCGACCCCGTTCCCATCACCATGAGCGTGAACAGCAGGCCGAGCACCTTGAGCCACCAGGGCCCGTGCTGTGCCGCCGCCATGAGTGAGGCAACTCCGAACGAGAGCAGCAGCACCAGTGGCCAAACCATCTGTTCCGGCAACCCGAGGCTCGTGCCGGAGACGATCAAGCTGCTGTGCTCGCGGATCACTCCAGAGAAGATCACGAGCAGACCGGCGACGAGGAAGACGACGTAGCCCGCGAGCACGATCGAGCGAAGCCCGTACGGCCATTCCAGATCACGGAGTCGCCCCTGCTCGATCGGATCCACCAACGTCTGCTGATAGAGGTCAGTCGCGAATCGGGAAAGCCGCGACCGGCCGCGGCCAGTTATGGCCGAGTCTGTCGCTGAGCTTGTCAAAGAGCCTTGGCTGGCGAGCATCCCGGAGTCGCTGGCCGAGTCGAGATCAGCTGGCATCTTCTCGAGCCTGGAACGTCCAGTCGTTGCTGAACAACAGCACGCCTTGCGAGAGAGCGACCGCTGGTCGGTCCTGTTGCGACAGAGTCAGCGCTGGCAGATCCCAGCGGCTGATGATTGCTCCATCTTTTACGATCACCCGCGCCTCGGTTGGACCCCAGACCAGCAGATGATCTTGGGTCGGCGTCAGCGTAAGGACTGGCCCGAGCCGCTGGGTGATGACACCTTCGCCACTCACTATGACGGACTGACTCTTGGTAGCCACGACGACCTGGCCTGCGAAACTCGCCATGTCGGTCAGCGTCCCGAAGATCGGCCGTGCCCAGCGGTGTCTGCCGGTGGTCGTCAAGAGCGCGTGGGCTGTCTGATCTTGAATCACGACCACGGTGTCGCCGATCACCGTTGCAGCAGCGCCCTGCATCTGGAGGTCCCAACGATCTTCGCCGGTGCCCTCCTCGAAGGCAGCCGTGGTGCCACCTCTGTCCATGATCACAACCAGTCCCGCACCCACGGCGGGTGAAACGTTGACGTCTAAGCCGACGTTGTGCTGCCAAAGGACGGTGCCCGTGGAAAGATCAAATGTCCGTATCTCGCCGCTGAGATCAACCAGGACCGCCTCGCGATCACTGATCCGCAGCGGTGAAGTTGGGGCAAGATCATCAAGCGACAGTTGCCACAAGCGCACGCCGATGTCGGAGTAGGCAACCATCTGGCGGTTGCTCGTCGTCGCGATGATCACATTGCCGAAGGCGCTCAGGCTCAGCACTGTGCCACCGGGATGCGTCCGCCAGATTGAGGTCCATTCGGTGGGTGTCTTAGGGGTCGTGGCGACCAGGTCTCCCCGCCCGACTGTCGCCTGAATCATCAGCTCTGACTCGGTGCGTACTGGAGTTACGGCGGACGGTGAGCCCACCATCGGCCCCTCACCGAATGTGGGGTTGATTGAGATCGTGGTCATGGACCTGGTGGTCCAGCGTTGCGGCGCCGACCAGACGATTGGGGCGTTGGTGGTGCTCTGGATGCTCGGCTCAGGTGGATCGATGCGGGATGTAGTGGTGCGTACGTCGGCGAAGCTCTGGCTCTCGGCCACGATGCCTTGGCGTCGACACCATGTCTGGCTGAGGGTTACTACCCGACCGAGTTGGCCCTCCTTCGATAGATAACGCACCTCTCCGGTGACACTGAGGCAGCCGCTGCTGCCCGCTTCGGCGCGCAGTTCGCTGCGATAGTCGAGGGTGTCTCCCGCGGATCCGGCACCGCTCCACTGACTCCCTGCCCGGACATCCGCCGGCAACAGCACTAACGCGGGACTGTAGACGTAACCCTCCGACGGGGTGCTGACCCCCATGAGCTCCACGCCGGTATTGACTCGATAGAAGCGAGTGGTCTGTGCCGTCGCCGCGGGGTCATTGATCGCAGTTGTCGTGGTCCGCAGAATCTGAATCCTGTCGCGGTCGGCGTAGGCCTCATCGAGCATCTTGGTGGCGAAGGTGCTGTCGGTGCTGAGTAGGCCGGCCACCCCGGCTAGCCGCGCCGATTCGGTGACTGAAAGGCCGACAACGGTTTTGAGCTCGCGCGTCGTGTCGGTTTGCTCATACGACACCCCACCATCTGAAGGCAGATAGCCGGCGGCTGGAGTGACTCGGGCGGCAACGCCCACCGCACTGGCCAGGAATGCAGCACCGGCGATCAGTGCGGCGACAAGACCGTAAACGACGAGCGGCAGCCACCATGATCGTTGCGCCGGCTGGGGTGCGGGCCAGGTCGGATTGATTGCAACGCCGCCCAGCGGATCCGGAGGCAGGGTGGACCAGTCCTGCACGGGGAACGGCGACCAGGGTTGATCGTCGGCTGTATTCATGGCTCGCTAGGTCAAATTCGACGGTTGGCTAACACGGGGATGGCAGCTCGGGTCTCCTCAACAAGGTCAAGATCAAGATCGGCAATCAGGAGACCAGGACCCTCCCCCAGCGACTGCAGAACCTCGCCGCGCGGCGAGATAACCGCGCTGTAGCCGACCCCGGTCGGGGCCGGTCCGTCGAATACGAATCCAGCCACTGCAGGATCGGCCTGCCCGGCAGCTACCAGGTACGAGGTGGAGTCCAGCGCGCGGGCCCGCGTCAGCAGCTGCCACTGCTCGACCTTGCCCACTCCGGCTCCCCAGGACGCGGCCACACAGATGACCTGAGCTCCGAGTTCTGCGAGGTTGGTGTAAAGGCCAGGAAACCGCACGTCGTAGCAGGTGGTGAGCCCGACCTTTGCCTCTGCCACTGTGATCATGACCGGCTCCGCGCCGGGCGCAACCGTGTCGGATTCGCGGAAGCCGAACGCGTCGAAGAGATGAATCTTGTGGTAGTGCGCATCCACACCTGGCCCGACGGCGCGCAGCGTGTTTCTGACCCGGCCGTCGCCGCTCGGTGTGAACATCCCGGCGACGACCACCAGCTGATGATGATCGGCGATCTTTCCCAGCTGCTGGGCCCATGAGCCGTCCACCGGTTCAGCGATTTCGGCCAGCGGCAGTCCGAAACGGCGCATGGTGGCCTCGGGAAAGACCACCAGCTGGGCGTCATTCGCGGCAGCCTCGGCCGTTCGAGTAGCGACGAGTTCCAGGTTCTCATGGGGATCTGAACCACTGAGAATCTGGGCGAGGGCAACTCGCAGTGTGCTCATCTCAGTCTCCCTGCTCCTGGTCCATTTGCCACACCAGCACCTCGGCGTCGGCACGTGCTACGAGCCTCAGCTGGGTGGAACCTGACAGCCGAAGCGAGTCGCCCACCTCCAGCCGCCCGATCGTTTCGAGGTCCACCACTCCTCGTGCCAGATAGACATGCAGCAGGTCTCCATGCGGGAGGCTGCGGGAAGTGCCGGTCGGCAGCACGCTGACCCACAGCGTCGAGCCGGCGCTGCCGAGACTCACCACCGCATCCGGGTGCCGGCCTGAGGCGATCGGCATCCAGCCGCGGGCAAGATCGCCCAACTCCAGCTCCCGTTGCTGATAGCTGGGAGGCGCGCCTGCCTCATCCGGTCTAATCCACATCTGGATGAAGCGCACCGGCTCCGCTGGGCGCGTCGGATCGATTCGGTAGGCATTATTACGCTCGGCGTGCACGATGCCGGAACCTGCACTCATCCGCTGCGCAAGTCCGGGATAAATCAGGCCGGAGTTGCCTTGCGAGTCCTCGTGGACAAGCGAGCCGGCAAGCACCCAGGTGACGATCTCGGCGTCACGATGGGGATGGTCGGGGTAACCGGCCCCGACGCGTACCAGATGATCATTGTTGACCATTAGGCGACCGAAGGAGACGTTCGTCGGATCGTAGTGTTCACTGAAGGAGAAGCTGTGGTACGTCTCGGCCCCAACAGTGCTGGTGAGGAAGCGTTGCTCTGCCCGACGCAGATCGGTGTGCGGGGTGGTGGCCCTCGGCGTACTCACTGGTTCAGTATCGCGTGAAGTTGTGAGACCAACCCGATCACTCTCGTGAGGGATGCCGATCTCACGTCCGCTTCCACTCGTCACCGTCACGCGGCGTCGGGTGGTCGTCGCCGTCGCCGGTGCGAGTGATGTTGGCGTTGGGCCCGGAGGCGTCGGATGCGTGCTTTGATTTGGGGTCGTTGGTCTTGGTCGGGAAATTCAAGTACAGAGCGGCTCTGTGTATCGGCTCGAACCACCGACGATCATTCCAACCTCGCGGAGGACTCAATAACCCTGGCCTTACGACGCCGCCATCAGCGTACGCTCGCCTCATGTCCGCTCGTCCCATTCCTGAACCGATCGCGCCAGGTCAGGAATCGGTCTGGGACTACCCGCGTCCGCCGGTGATCCGAACCAGCGACGAAGAGATCATCGTGATCTTGGGTGGAGTGGAGATTTTCGAGACCCGGATCAGCCTGCGCATGCTGGAAACAGGGCATCCACCGACCTACTACCTACCTCGTTCGACCTTCATCGAAGGTTCATTGAGGCCGGCGCGCGGGATTTCGTTTTGTGAATGGAAGGGTCGGGCTGCCTACCTCGATGTGATCGGCGGCAGCCGGGTCGCTGCTCGCGGAGCTTGGTACTACCCGCACCCACATGCCCGCTACGCGGCGATCGTTGATCATGTTGGGATCTATGCCGGCGCGATGGACGAGTGCCTGGTCGACGGCGAGCGGGTCGTGCCGCAGCCGGGCGGCTATTACGGCGGTTGGATCACCTCGACTGTGACCGGCCCGTTCAAGGGCGAACCGGGTACCGAGGACTGGTGAGGTCGATGGATGAGGACTACGCCGAACTCGTGCTCAGCGTCGTCGAGCAGATACCGCCAGGTCAGGTCGCGACGTACGGAGACATAGCCGAAATTGTCGGCCGCGGCGGACCACGACAGGTCGGCCACGTGATGGCCCAGCTGGGAGGCGGAGTGCCGTGGTGGCGCGTCGTACGCGCTGATGGGCGCCCCGCCCGCAGTCTGGAAGGGCCGGGATTGCGGTTGCTTCGTACCGATAAGACTCCCATCAAAGGTGACCGCGTCGATATGGCTCGGGCCCGTCTCAGAATCGGTAAGGCAGCCAGCTGAGAATTCCGATCCACGACGCGCTGTGATCACAAATTAAGTCTCGAGACACGACAGTTGCGAGGGTTCACATTGCGCCGTGATCTGTGACAGGCTAGGCACGCTGTTGCAAGTGGTCTGTGTTCGTGGTCAGTGCTACGCCCCCAGAACTTTGCGTGGGCGTGAGGAAATCCTGGCGTCCAACAGCAGTCGGGATCGTGAGGTGCGGTTTCGAATGCAGATGCTAGGAGAGATGTTTCATGGCGCAGGGAACCGTTAAGTGGTTCAATGCCGAAAAGGGCTACGGCTTCATTGCCGTGGACGGCGGCGGTCCGGACGTTTTCGTCCATTACAGCGCAATCGAGTCGACCGGATTCCGGACGCTCGACGAGGGCCAGCGTGTGGAATTCCAGACCACCCAGGGACCAAAAGGTCCGCAGGCCGACCAGGTCCACGCGATCTGAGTTCCATCACGACAAACACCTAGCCCTCGTACGGATCCCGTACGAGGGCTTCGTGTCGCTCTGGGAGTCGGACGAGTCCACGCGGCTCCATAGCCCGGTCGATCACATCCCACGTTGCGCGAGATGTTCACCGGACCTGACGACGACGAAGACGAATCAGTACGCGGGCTGCGACGGGTCGACCTGGCGGACCCAGGCAGACACACCACCACCAACATGCACCGCGTCGGCAAGGCCGGCTCCATGGACCAGGGCCAGCACCTCTGCAGACCGCACCCCGGTCTTGCAGTAGAGCACCACCTGCTTGTCATGCGGCAGGTCCGCAAGCGCGGCACCAGTCTGGAAGTCACCCTTCGGGATCAGGATCGATCCGGGAATCCGGTTGATGTCCCGCTCGACCTGCTCCCGTACGTCGATCAGGACAAAGTCTTTGTTTCCGGATTCCCGCTCGGCAAGCCACTCCTCCAGCTGATTGACACCGACGGTGTGCCCCGCGACAGCCTGGGCCGCCTCATCGGTGATTGCACCGCAGAAGTCGTCATAGTCGATCAGCTCGGTGACTGTCGGGTTTTCACCGCAGATTGCGCATTGCGGGTCCTTGCGAACATTCAGCTGACGCCAGCTCATCTCGAGCGCGTCGTAGATCTGCAGCCGACCAATCAGCGGTTCGCCGATCCCTGCCAGCAGCTTGATCGCCTCGGTCACCTGCGTCGCCCCAACGGACGCACAGAGCACCCCGAGAACGCCGCCCTCAGCGCAGCTCGGCACCATCCCCGGCGGGGGCGGCTCCGGGTAGAGGCAGCGATAGCACGGGCCGTGCTCGGCCCAGAAGACGCTGACCTGGCCGTCGAATCGATAGATCGAGCCCCACACATACGGCTTGCCGAGGAGCACCGCGGCATCGTTGACCATGTATCGCGTGGCGAAGTTGTCGGTCCCGTCGATGATCAAGTCGTACTGGCTGAACAGCTCCATGACATTGTCGTTGTCCAGCCTGACATCGTGCACGACGACCTTGACGTACGGGTTGGTCTCGGCGATGGACTCCTTGGCTGACTGGGCCTTGGACTTTCCAATATCGGACTGGCCATGGATGATCTGGCGCTGCAGATTGGATTCGTCGACAGTATCGAAGTCGACAATGCCGAGCGTCCCTACGCCAGCCGCGGCGAGATAGAGCAACGCCGGGCTTCCCAGACCCCCCGCTCCGATCACCAGCACACGTGCGTTCTTCAGCCGCTTTTGGCCGTCCATTCCCACATCGGGAATGATCAAATGGCGGCTATAGCGGCGTACCTCGTCGATGGTCAGCTCATCGGCGGGCTTTACCAGCGGCGGCAAGGCCACGGTCTCCTCCAGCTCAAGGACGCGACGCTTAACCGCACCGCGGGAACCAAGACTTTCTCGATCTCGAGCGTAACGCGCGTCAGGCGACCGCTATTCCGGATGATGGGATAGGGCCATGGCCGCCGCAGGGGATTGCTGGGCGTGCGCCTCTGTGTGCACGCCGCGGGGGTTCAAGGGGGTCGTCCCCCTTGGCTGACATCGTCAGCCGAGTGGGTGACCGTACCTTGACCCTGACCAACCTCGACAAGGTCCTTTATCCAAGCGCCGGCTTCACCAAAGCCGAGGTGATTGATTACTACCTGCGAATTGCTCCTGTGATGCTGCCCCATATTCGCGACCGAGCCATGACCAGGCTGCGGTTCCCAGACGGCGTCGGTCCAGACCGGTTCTCCTTTTACGAGAAGAACGCGCCGATGGGCACGCCCGACTGGGTACGCCGGGTGAACGTCAGCACCAGCGACGGGATCATCGACTATGTCGTGGCAGACGACGAGGCGTCGATCGTCTGGCTGGCTAATCTCGCCGCTCTTGAGATGCATGTTCCGCAGTGGACGGTGAGCAGCGCTACTCCGGTCAACGGCATCATCAGCCTCCCGGAGCCGGAGCCGCGTCCCGGGGAGCCGCTGGCCAATCGCGTCGTAGTCGATCTAGATCCTGGGGCGGGCATGACGATCGTCGACAGTGCCCGCGCGGCGTTGATCGTGGCTGCCAGGCTGGCCGAGGACGGCATGATCCCGATCGCGCAAACCTCGGGCAGCAAGGGCATCCAGGTCTATGCCGCAATCGCTCCGACGCGCAGCAAGACCGCCTGGAGCTACGTCAAGCAGCTCAATGCCTCGCTGCACAAAGCCCAATCAGACTTCTTTGTCTCAACCATGTCGATCGAGCAGCGGGCCGGCAGGATCTATGTCGACTACAACCAGAACTTGGCGGCACGCAACACCATCGCGCCCTACTCAATGCGAGGACGGGAACGCCCCGCAATCGCTACCCCGGTTACCTGGGAGGAGCTGGGCGGCGTACGCGGGCCGGATGATCTTCGGTTTACCCCCGAAGAGGTCCTCGGCAGAGTAGCCGATCATGGGGATCTGGCGGCCGATCTGCTTACCTCCGACGCGCCGCCACTGCCCGAGGAGGTTTAGCGGTGCCCTATGTTCACGCGCACTGGAAGGCGACAACCGACGTCGCAAGGTTAGGGTGAATCGTGGCGACGAACGTGGAGAAGGAGGCGACGGGCGGCCGCCCGACCCGCCTGCCACGGGATCAACGACGCATCCAGCTGCTTGACGCAGCCAGCGAAGTCTTCGCCTCCAGGGGTTACCACGCAGCGGCGATGGATGACATCGCAGACGCCGCCGGAGTCTCCAAACCCGTGCTGTACCAGCACTTTCCCTCAAAACTGGACCTCTACCTGGCCCTGCTCGACCAGAGCTGCGATCGGCTTGTCGAGGTGGTCGAGGAGGCCTTGGCCTCAACCGACAACAATGCGGATCGAGTGATCGCTACGTTCGCTGCGTTCTATGAGTTCATCTCCTCCGCCAGCGGGGAGTTCCGCTTCGTCTTTGAATCCGATCTGACCGGTGATGGTGCGGTGCAGCAGCGACTTTCGCGGGTGAACGATGAGATCTCCGATGCTATTGCGGGAGTTATTGCCGAGGACACCTCGCTGCCTGCCCCGCAAGCCAAGCTGCTTGCGGTCTCCCTGGTCGGTATTGCCCAGGTGAGCGCGCGCTACTGGATTTCAGGCGGTACCTCCACGATCACGCTCGAGGAGGCCAAGCAACTGGTCAGCAGCTTGGCCTGGCGCGGCATCAGTGGCTTCCCGCTTTCCGAGCACGAGCGCCGAATCACCGGGCCTGCGTCCTAACCGATGGCAAAGCCGCGAAATGCCACGGTGCGCCTCATGGACAGGGTTTCAGACCCGCTGAGTCGAGAGGAGTTCGACTATGTCGTGCTCGGTCGGTAGCCGTCCGCGGCCACCACGGCCCGTTGCGCAGATTGCTCCTGCGGCCGCAGCGAATCGGACGCGCTCCACTATCTCGAGCCCGCGAGCGAGGGCAACCGCGTACGCGCCGTGAAAGACGTCCCCGCAACCGGTGGTGTCGACCACCGGGACGTCAAAGCTTGGCTGGTGCTGACAGTCCGTGCTGGTTGCGTCGCGGAACCACGCGCCAGCTGCCCCGTCAGTAACCACGACGGCAGATCGCCGATCACTCCAGAGTGCATTCACGATTGCAGCCGGCTCCGTCTTACCAGTCGTGCGGCGCGCAAATGGCATCGGCACTACCAGATGTTGCACTTGCTTCAGCGAGGCGGGGTCAACCTCGGCCTCGACGTCGGCAACGACCACCACGCGGCTTCCGTCGGTGCCCAGCGCAGCCATAGTTGGGGCAAGGGCGTATGTGTCCAGCAGCACAATCCGGGCATGGAGCAGCGGTGTCAGGTCGTCGCCGGGAAGCAAACCGATCGTTGTCACATCGTCGAAGGCGATGAAACGCTCACCTTGCTCGTAGACGACGATGGTCGAGCGAATCGGTCGTGCTTGCCAGTCAGGCAAGGCGAACTGCACGTCAACGCCGTGGGCCACGAGGTCCGCGCGGACGGTTGCACCGTCCTCTCGATCACTCAGCCGTCCCACAAATGCAGCTCGCGCCCCGAGTGCGGCGGCAGCTACCAGTGCCGTTGCGATGTTCCCACCGGCCTGACGCTCACGCTTCTTCACGCGGCCCTTGTCGTCTGTTCGGGAAGCCTGAACATAGAGCAATTCATCGATCGAAGCGCAGCCGACCCCAGCTACGTCGAGCTGCTCCATGTCAGGACTCGCCGCCTCCGACTAGGCCAAGGGCTTCTTGCGGCGATGCGCCGTCATGGATGACCGCCCGATAGGCAGCAGCTACCGCCTCGATGTCGTCAGCACCCCAGATGTTGCGACCTACCACTGCACCGACGGCTCCAGCCTTCATGGCTTCGGCAGTGAAGATGAGCCCGTCACGAATCGTCTCGGTTCGCGGACCACCGGCCGCAACCACTGGCACGGGTGCGGACGCGACAATTTCCGTGAATGCGCCCAGGTCGCCCGGATAGCCGACCTTGATCACGTCGACCCCGGTCTCCACCCCGCAGCGAACGGCCCAGGCGATCTCCTCGGGCACGAATCGGATGACAGGCACCTCGCCGGAGTAGTCCCGGGGATAGATATGTGCAACTACCGGCATCTCGATCTTCGCCGCCGCC
>Ga0307300_10000118_pt1 | contig 19292 bp, 18 predicted proteins | sample ER_DNA_181_FD_194492 | JGI IMG/M metagenome (GOLD analysis project Ga0307300, IMG submission 194492) | Bulk soil microbial communities from the East River watershed near Crested Butte, Colorado, United States - ER_DNA_181 | ecosystem: Environmental > Terrestrial > Soil > Floodplain | place... | reverse complement strand
CCACCTACAGCGCGGCGACGTAGAAGCAGGGGGGGAACAGGGCAGCGCTGCGAAGTGGGCGCATGCGGCGATGGCGCTGGCTACCAGGGCTCTGGCGCTGGGGGACAGCCGGGGGTCCCTCTCCGGACAACAGCGGGGAGGGTCCGGAGAGGGACCCCCGGCTGTCCAAGCGGGCGCGCTGCTGAAGATGGCCGAACGGGTGATCCGTGAGGGGGCTGCCCGTGAGGGGAAGATTGCTGCTGATGTGGGGCCCGGGGATGCGCGGGCGCTGCTCGAGGCCTGGCTGGACGGAATTGGCTTGGAGGTCCGTGGCCCTGAGCTGATCGCTTACCTCCAAGCCGACGAGTTCTCCCACGCCGACCTCTACCGGCGCGCTCGCCGGGTCCATGAGCGGCGGCTGCGGCGGATGGTCGGCGAGGGCGGCAAGGCGATCGCCGCCGGCGATTTCCCCGGCGCCATCAACGGACTCTTCGAAGCGCTGGTTCCCGCGGTTCCCTACGCCCCCGCGTCCGCCTTCCTCGGGGCTGAGAAAGCGAAGCTACGCGACCGCCGCGGCGAGCGCCAGCGGGTCGCCGTGATCGCCGACGGGATCGGCTCGATGCACGGCGTCACCCACACGATCGAACAAATCCGTGAGCGCGGCGTCCCCGGCTTCGAGGTCGACATCGTCGGCACCGACCCCGGCGTCGACCGCCGCCTGCCCGCCGCGGCCGAGCTCGAGATCCCCTTCTACGAGGGGATGACCCTCGGCGTCCCCGGGCTCCCCGATCTGGTCGAGACCCTCGCCGAGGGCTCCTACAACCTCGTCCACGTCACCGCCCCCGGCCCGGCTGGGATCGCCGCGACGCTGATGAGCCGGATCACCGGCGTGCCGCTGCTCGCCAGCTACCACACCGAGATCGCCACCTACGCCGGCATGCGCAGCGAAGACGGGGTCCTGGAGGCGCTGACCCGAGCCGGCCTCGGCGCCTTCTACTCGGCCCCCTCCGCGGTCCTCTCCCCGAGCCCCTCCGCCGATGCCTCGGTGATCGCCCTCGGCGCCGAGCCGCAGCGGGTCGGCCGCTGGGAGCGCGGGGTGGACGTCGAGCGGTTCGATCCCGCCAAGGCCGACTGCGACGCCTTTCCCGGCGAGATCAAGATCCTCTACTCGGGGCGCCTCACCCGCGAGAAGGGGGTCGATCTGCTGGCCGAGACCTTCCTCCGCGCCCACGCCGCCGACCCGCGCCTGCACCTGCTGTTGGCCGGCGGTGGGCCCGAGGAAGGGGAGCTGCGCGAGCGGTTCGGCGAGCGCGCCACCTTCCTCGGCTGGCTCGGCGGCGAGGACCTCCCGCGCGCCTACGCCAGCGCCGACGCCTTCCTCTTCTGCAGCAGCACCGACACCTACGGCCAGGTGATCCTCGAGGCAGCGGCCAGCGGCCTGCCGATCGTCGCCGTCGCCGAAGGCGGCCCGGCGGCGCTGATCGAGAACCGCCACACCGGCCTCCTCTGCCTCCCGGATCCCGACCACCTCGCCGGGGCGCTGCTGCAACTCGCCTCCTCGCCGGCGCTGCGCCGCCAGCTCGGCGCCGCCGGCGCCCGCGCCGCTCGCGAACGCTCCTGGGAGCGCGCGATGGGGCAGCTCGCTGCCGGTTACCGCCGCGCGCTCGACGCCGCCGCGGCAGCGCCCCCCGAGGCCCTGGCCCGTGCCGCCTGAGCCCGGCGACGAGCCCGGGGCCCCGCAGTACGATGGGTCGATCGACGACCCCGCCCTCTACTTCAACCGCGAGCTCTCCTGGCTCGACTTCAACCAGCGAGTGCTCGAACTGGCGGAGGACCCCTCGGTGCCTCTGCTGGAGCGGGCCCGGTTTTGCGCCATCTACGCCAATAACCTCGACGAGTTCTTCATGGTCCGGGTCGCCGGCCTCTTCGACCAGCTCGACGCCGGGATCGAAGCCCGCGGCCCCGACGGCCTCACCCCGAAGGAGCAGATCGACGCGATCCAGCGGCGGGTGCTGGAGCTTGACGACCGCCTCTGCGAATGCTTCGGCGGCAACCTGCAGCCGGCGCTGGAGGAGCACGGGATCCGCATCGTCACCCTGGAGACCGCGAACGAGGAGGAGCGGCGGGAGATCGACGCCCGCTTCGAGAAGCAGGTCTTCCCGGCGCTGACGCCGCTGGTGATCGGCCTCGGCCGGCCCTTCCCCTACATCTCCAACCTCTCGCTCAGCCTCGGGGTTCTGCTGCGCGACGCCGAGAGCGGCAACGAGATCATCGCCCGGGTCAAGGTCCCGAAGGAGCTGCTCGGGCGCTTCCTCCCGCTCGGCGACAGCGGCCTCGCCTTCGTCCCGCTGGAGGAGGTGATCGCCGCCAACCTCGACGCCCTGTTCCCGGGGATCGACGTGATCGACCACGGCTACTTCCGCGTCACCCGCGACGCCGACTTCACCGTCTCCGACGAGGCCGACGACCTCCTGCAGGCGGTCCAGGACGAGATCCGCCGCCGCCGCTTCGGCGAGGTGGTGCGGCTTGAGGTCGCCTCGGGGATGAACACGAAGCTGCGTGGCCAGCTGGTCGAGGCGCTGCGGCTGGAAGACCGCGAGGTCTACGACATCGAGGGCCTGCTCGACCTCGCCGACCTCGAGGCGATTGCCGACGTCCCCGGCCACGCCGAGCTGCGCTGGCCGCCCTGGACGCCGGTCACCCAGCCGCGGCTGCAGGGAGAGGACGACGAGCAGGTCGACATGTTCGCCGAGATCCGCCAGCGCGACATTCTCGTCCACCACCCCTACGACTCCTTCGCGACCTCGGTCGAGCGCTTCGTCGCCCAGGCGGTCGCCGACCCGGACGTGCTGGCGATCAAGCAGACGGTCTACCGGACCAGCGACGATTCGGCCCTGGTGCCGGCGCTGATCCGCGCCTCCGAACGCGGCAAGCAGGCGGTCTGCATGGTCGAGCTGAAAGCGCGCTTCGACGAGGAGGCGAACATCCACTGGGCGAAGTCGCTGGAGGAGGCCGGAGTCCACGTCGTCTACGGCATCCCCGGGCTGAAGACCCACGTGAAGGCGATCCTCGTCGCCCGCCGCGAGGGTGAGCAGGTGCGCGAGTACGTCCACGTCGGCACCGGCAACTACAACCCGAAGACGGCTCGCCTCTACACCGACCTCGGCCTCTTCACCTCCGACCCCGACCTCGGCGCCGACGTCGCCGAGATGTTCAACTTCCTCACCGGCTACGGCCGGCCGGCCGAGTACCGCAAGGTGCTGGTCTCGCCGACGACGATGCGGGACCAGATCATCGCCGAGATCGAGCGCACCGCCGCCGCCCACGAGGCCGGCGAAGAGGCGCGGATCGCGCTGAAGATGAACGCGCTGGTCGACGCCCGCTGCATCCGCGCGCTCTACGAGGCCTCGCAGAAGGGCGTGCGGATCGACGTCAACGTGCGCGGGATCTGCTGCCTGCGGCCAGGTCTGGCGGGCGTCTCGGAGAACATCAGCGTGCGCTCGATCGTCGGCCGCTTCCTCGAGCACTCGCGGGTCTACGCCTTCCGCCGCGGTGAGGAGACGCGGGTGCTGATGGGCTCGGCCGACCTGATGCCGCGCAACCTCGACAGCCGCGTCGAGCTGGTCGCCCCGGTCGAGGACACCGCCCTGAAGGCGGAGCTGATGGACGTGCTCGAGCGCTGCTTCGCCGACAGCGCCAGCGCCTGGGAACTGGATTCGGACGGGCACTGGAGCCGGCGCCAGGCCGACGGCGAATCGCGCAGCGTCCAGCAAGAGCTGCTGGCAAGACATTCCGCACGTGCCGCAGAGCATCTCGCTGGCCCCGCGACCGCGGAAGCGCAGGCCCTGTCCCGCCATTAGGATGCGTCGGAGTGGCGCGCTTCTCGCTCCTCCCTCGCGACAGGACCTTCTTCGACCTCTTCATCCAGGCGGGTCAGAACTCCGTGCGGGCGGCGAAGCTGCTCGACGAGATGATGCACACCTGGCCCGAGAGCGAGGGCCTCTCACGGGAGATCGTGATTGCCGAGCAGGAGGGCGACCGGATCACCCACGAGATCGTCAAACGCCTCAACTCGACCTTCGTCACCCCGATCGACCGCGAGGACATCTACGCGCTGGCGACCCAGATGGACGACATCGTCGACTTCACCGAGGAGGCCGCCGACTTCCTCGGCCTCTACAAGATCGAGGCGCCGATGGAGCAGGCGCAGGCGCTGACCAAAGTCCTCGTCGCCTCCTGCGAGCAGCTGGCGATGGGGTTGGAGAAACTCCCGTCGTTCAAGGATCTCGACAAGTACTGGATCGAGATCCACCGGCTCGAGAACGACGGCGACCGGATCTCCCGCGACGCCGTCGCCTCGCTCTTCTCCAATGGGATCGACCCGATGGTCGTGATCCGCTGGAAGGACATGTTCGCCGTCCTCGAGGAGGCGATCGACGCGACCGAGACCGCGGCGCAGATCATCGAGGGCATAGTCATCAAGAACAGCTAGGCCGTGGATTCCGACCTGATCCTCGTCATCGTCGTCGCCACCGCGCTGGCGTTCGACTTCACCAACGGCTTCCACGACACCGCCAACGTCGTCGCCACCTCGATCTCGACCGGGGCGGCGCGGCCGCAGGTCGCGATCGGGTTCGCCTCGCTGCTCAACTTCGTCGGCGCCTTCATCTCGATCAGCGTCGCCGCCACCGTCGCCAAGGACGTCGTCGACGCCGAAGTGATCACGCCGACGATCGTCTTCGCCGGCTTGATCGGGGCGATCGCCTGGAACCTGATCACCTGGTACTTCGGCCTGCCATCCAGCTCCTCGCACGCGCTGATCGGAGGCGTCGTCGGCTCCGCGGTGGCGGCGGTCGGCTTCGACGCGGTGATCGCCGAAGGCCTGGTCGGCAAGGTCCTGATCCCGGCGGTGGTCGCCCCGATCCTCGCCTTCCTCGTCGCCGGCGCGGCGATCGGGCTCTCCTACCGCGTGGTGGGGAAGCAACGGCCGGGGATCGTCAGCCGCGGCTACCGCTACGGGCAGATCGTCTCCGGCGGGCTGCTGGCGCTGGCTCACGGCACCAACGACGCTCAGAAGACGATGGGCATCATCACCCTGGCGCTGATCGCCAACGGCACCCTCGGCACCGAAGCCGACCCGCCGTTCTGGGTGATCGCCTCCTCGGCTACCGCGATCGCCCTCGGCACCTACAGCGGCGGCTGGCGGATCATCAAGACGACCGGCACGCGGATCATCAAGATGGACCCGGCGCAGGGGTTCTCGGCCCAGGGGGCCGGCGCGGCCGTGATCCTCGCCTCGACCCACTTCGGCTTCCCGCTCTCGACCACCCACGTGATCAACGGGGGCATCATGGGCGCAGGCGCCGGGAAGCGGCTCTCGGCGGTGCGCTGGGGCGTCGCCGGCAACATCTTCGTCGCCTGGCTGCTGACGCTGCCGGCGGCCGCCGCGATCGGCGGCCTCACCTACGGCTTCACGCGGATCTTCGGCACCGGCGCCCTAGGGCCGATCCTGGTCACGCTGATGGCGCTCTCGCTTGTCGCCGCTGCCTTTGTGCGGCGGGCGCAGCGCGGCGCCCCGGTCACGGCGGCCGGCGGATGATCGCGACGATCGTCCACACCGACGAACTGCTGCAGACGATCGCCGCCTCGGTGATCGCCGGCATCGGCGTCACCTTCCTCTTCTCGCTCGGGATCTGGGGCGCGGGCCAGTTCACCGAGCTGAGCCGCGGCGAACGGCCGGTGGCCGCGACCGCGGCGGCGCTGGTCGGGGCGGTGGCGCTGCTCTGCGTGGCCGGCGCCGTGGTCACCGGCATAGTCGTGATGACTCACAAGTAGCGGCACCGGCCGACGCCGGGTCAGCTGAGGGTGGTCGCCTCCATCCAGACCCGCCAGATCGCCCCCACCGCGACGGCGAGGAGGAGGATCCAGAGCAGGGTGCCGCCGCCGGTCGAGGTCATCTTGTCGCTGCCGGCGATCAGCAGGGCGATCAGGCCGAGGCCGCCGTAGAGGATCGCACGGCGGCCGTCGCTCAGCGTCGCCAGGGTCAGCTGGTTCTCGCGGCTGAAGACGTAGAGGGCCCAGCTGATCCCGGCGAGCAGGCCGAGCGTCAGCGCGGTCAGCAGCGCTTCGGCGAAGTTGTCGCCGCGGGGGAGGAAGGCGACCACCAGACCCAGCAGCATGATGATCGCGACGTTGCGGGCGGCTCGCATGCCCTCAGTTTACGAGTGCGTCCGTAAATCGAGTCGAAGATTTTGCGATCTGCGCGCCACGGGTGCGCTTTGCCTCGGCACGGTAGGCCCATGCCGTCAGGAGCCGGGGAGGCAGCGCACGGGGAGGAGGGGACCGCGTCGGTCGAGCTGGTCGCGGCGGTCCCGTTCCTGCTGCTCGCGGTTCTGGCGGTAGCGCAGATCGGGCTGGCCGGCCAGGCGCTCTGGTCCGCCGGCGTGGCCGCGCGGGCGGGAGCGCGAGCGGCGCTGGTCGGCGGGGACCCCTCCGGCGCGGCCCGCTCGGCGCTTCCGCCCGCGATGCGTGCAGGGGCGAAGGTCGCGGACGAGGACGGGGTGGGGGTCGAGGTCTCGGTGCCGCGCCTGATCCCCTCGCTGCCGCCGCTGCGGGTGGAGGTTCGGAGCGGGCTGGAGCCGGGCGATGGGTGAGCGCGGTCAGGCGACGGTCGAGCTGGTGGCGGCCCTGCCGGCGCTGCTGCTGGCGGCCCTAGTGGCGCTGCAGCTGCTGCTGGCGGGCTACGCGATCACGCTTGCCGACGGGGCGGCCGAGGCGGGGGCGCTGGCTCTCGCTTCGGGCGGGTCGGCCGCGGAGGCTGCCCGCGAAGCCCTCCCGGGCTGGGCGGAGGACGACGTCTCGGTGGCCATCGAAGGCGGCGAGGTCTCGGTGTGGCTGCGGCCGCCGTCGCCGATCGAGGGGCTGGCAGATCGCCTCACCGTCACCAGCAGCGCCTCCGCGAGGCCGGCGCGATGAGCGTGCTGAGCCCGCAACCCACGGACCCCGACAATCGGCCGCCGGAGCAGACGCTGAGCTTCGTCAACCCGCTGAATCGGGGAAGGGTCGTCGTGGTCAGCGCGGTCGGCGAAGCCGATGGGTCATACGGGGCTGCGGCGGCGCTCGCCTGCGTCCGCGCCGACGTGGACACGGCCACGCTTCTGGTCGACGCGGGCGGCAGGACGCCGCGGCCAACGCTGATCGCATCCGCGGCGGCGCAGAAATTGGAGGAGCGGCTGGCCGCGCATCTGCCCGGCCATCGCGTCGCCGCCCGCGGCCAAGTCTGCCACCTTGCCGTTCCGGCGGAGGTCGATGGCCTGGAGGCGACCGCGGCCGCGGCGACGGTCGCACGCGACGGGCTCACGGTCCTGCACGTACCGCCGCGCCTGCTGCAGCCGGCGCTCGCCTCTCCGAACCTGCGGCCGTCGGGCGTCCTCCTGCGCGCGAACCTGCGGGAGGGTCGGCCGCTGGTCGGCCTGGTGGTGCGGGACCTGCTCGACAGCGGGCTCGCGGGGGCGGTTCTCAAGCGCCGCCTCAATTGGGTCTCCGAGCGGCGGGCGCTGTTCGGGGTACTGCCGGGGGGCGGGTCCGGGGGGCTGCCCGAGCGGCTGGTGCGGCGTCTCTGCGGGCCGCCGCGATGAGGCGGATCCGCGGCGAGTCCGGGCAGGCCCTGATCCTCGCCCTCGGCGGCTCCCTGGCCCTGATCGCCGCGGCGCTGGCGCTGGTGGCGATCGCTGGGGCGGTGACGGGCAAAGGCCGGGCGCAGCGGGCCGCCGACCTGGTCGCGATCTCGGCGGTGCGCTCGATGCGCGACGACTTGCCGCGGCTGCTGTCGCCGCCGCGCCTGGCGGACGGGAGGCTTAACCCCGAGCACATCGACAAGGGGGCTTACCTGGCGCGGGCGCGGGCGGCGGCCTTCGATGCGGCAGGGGCGAACGGGGTGGACCCGACCCGGGTCGTCCTCAGCTTCCCCGACGCGGACTCCTTCGTCCCGGTGCGCGCCAAGGCGACGATCGTCGCCCGGTTGAGGGAAAGCGGCGGCCACCGGGTCGAAGCCTCCGCCGAGGCTGAAGCCGCCACGCGCTACGGAGCAGCCGGTGCGGGCGCCACCGGGATGGCGACCGGCGGCGGCTACGGCGGGCCGCTGGTCTATCGCGACGGCGAGGGGATGCGACCCGACGTCGCTGCCGCCTACGATCAGATGGCCGCAGCGGCCCGTGCCGACGGCGTCGTCCTGATGGTCGTCTCCGGCTTCCGCTCCGACGCGGAACAGGCGGAACTCTTCGCCGCCCATCCCGACCCCACCTGGGTCGCTCCACCCGGTCACTCGCTGCACCGCTGCGCGACCGAGCTCGACCTGGGCCCGTCCTCCGCCTATGGCTGGCTCGCCACCCACGCCAGCCGCTTCGGGTTCACGCAGCGCTACTCGTGGGAGGCCTGGCACTACGGCTACGACGCCGGTCCGGCGCCCTGCTCGCCCGCCGGGGAAGCCGTCTCCGCCGGCAGCGGAGGGACCGCCTTCGCCGCCACCTCGACCAGCCTCCCGTCCTTCGTCCCAGCCCAATACCGCGAGCCGATCCTTCGCTCCGCCGCCCGCTGGCAGGTGCCGCCGGCGCTGATGGCGGGGCAGCTGATGGCCGAGTCCGGCTTCGACCCCACCGCAGGCTCGCCCGCCGGCGCCCAGGGCATAGCCCAGTTCATGCCGTCCACGGCCGCCGCCTACGGCCTCACCAACCCCTACGACCCAGTTGCCGCGATCGACGCCGAGGCCCACCTGATGTCGGACCTCCTGCGCCAGTTCGGCTCCCCCGAATTGGCCCTCGCCGCCTACAACGCCGGCCCGGCTCCGGTCGAAGCCTGCCGCTGCATCCCGCCCTATCCCGAAACCCAGGCTTACGTCACCCGCATCCTCGCGCTGATCGGCGGCGCCGGCGCCATCGCGATGCCGAGCTTCGAGGTTCGCCTTGTTGCCTGAGCTGAAGAGACGGGATCCGGTCGCTTCGGCGATAGTTGCCGTCATGCCGGAGCCCACCCTGCTGGTCCAGCTCAGCGACCTCCACGTCGGGGGCAGCGAGAACGGAGTCGACCCGATCCCGCGGCTGGAAGCGGTGATCGGGGCTGTGCGGGGGTTGCCGAACCGGCCCGACGCCGTTCTCGTCACCGGGGACCTGACCGACGACGGTGCCGAGGATAATTACCGGATTGTGCGGGAGCTCCTGGGGAGGCTCGACGCCCCGCTCCACGTCCTGCCGGGCAACCACGATGACCGCGGCCGCATCCGGGCGGCGTTCGATCTTCCGGGAGAGGGGGAGGGGCCGGTCAACTACTCGGTCGAGGTCGGGGAGCTGCGGCTGGTCCTCCTCGACTCGAACGTGCCCGGTCGCGATCCGGGGAGCTATGACGCCGACCGGCTCGGCTGGCTCGACCGGGAGCTGGCGGCGCAGCCCGAACGGCCGACGCTGCTCGCGGTGCATCACCCGCCGCTGGCCACCGGGATCGCCGAGTGGGACGCGATCAACCTCGACCGCGGCGACCGCAAAGCGCTTGGCGAGGTGGTCGCACGGCACCCGCAGCTGCGGGCGATCGTCGGCGGCCACCTGCATCGGATCGCCGCTTCGACCTTGAGCGGCTGCCCTGTCCTCGCCGCACCCAGCACCTACCTGCAGGTTCTTCCCAACTATCTCCGCGACGAGATCGAGTGGGTCGACCCTCCCGGGTTCGCGATCCACGTCTGGGCCGGGGGCGAGCTGGCCTCGCAGGTACAGGCGGTGCCGCTCTCGGGCTAGGACTTCAGCGAACCGGCGTCGTCGGCGCCAGGTGCTCGTGGACGAAGCGGACAACGGCGGCGCCCTCGCCGACCGCGGTGGCGCAGCGCTTAATCGAGCCGGCGCGCACGTCACCGGCGGCATAGACGCGGGAAACGCTGGTTTCCAGCAGGCCCTCGGCCCCGATTTCGGACCCGGTGCGGATGAAGCCCTTCTCGTCGCGGTCGACCGCCTCGCCGAGCCAGCCGGTGCAGGGCGAGGCGCCGAGGAAGAGGAAGAGGAACGAGTAGGGGAGGCGGGTCCCGTCGGTCAGGGTGACCTCCTCGAGCTTGCCGTCGCTGCCGTGGAGCTCGGCGATTTCGCTGCGGTCGCGGACGCTGACCCCGTAGCGGTCGAGCTCGTCGATCAGGTAGCTGGACATCGTCTCTGCCAGGTCGGCGCGTCGGTGCAGAAGCGTCACGAGGGCACCGCCGCGGGCGAGCCAGACGGCCGCCTGCGCGGCGGAGTTGCCGCCGCCGACGACGCCCACTCGCTGGCCGCCGCAGATCTGGGCCTCGGGCGGGCCGGCGGCGTAGAAGACGCTCAGGCCCTCGTACTGCTCGAGGTCGGCGACCGGGAGTTTCCGGTATTCGGCCCCGGTCGCGATCACCACCGCGCGGGCGGAGATCTCGTTGCCCTCCTCGAGCCGGACGAGATGGCGGCCGTCGCCGGGCTCCAGCGCCTGCGCCCGGTACGGCGTCGCGGTCCGGGCGTTGAACTTGCGGGCCTGGGTGACAGCACGGCTGGTCAGCTCGCTGCCGGTGATCCAGGCCGGGAAGCCGAGGTAGTTCTCGATCCGCCGCGAGGTGCCCGCCTGGCCGCCCAGCACGGTGCTCTCGACGACGAGCGTGTCGAGTCCCTCCGAGGCGCCGTAGACCGCGGCGCCGAGGCCAGCCGGGCCGCCGCCGATCACCAGCAGGTCGACCTCCTCGCGCGCCCCCAGCTCCAGGCCGATTCCCAGCGCCCGGGAAAGCTCGCCGTCGCTCGGAGCCCGCAGCTCGGCCCCGCCCGGCAGCCGCACCAGCGGGATCTCTGCCGGCTCCAGGCCCCCCAGCGCCCGGGCCGCCTCGGGGTCGTCGGCGCTGTCGGTCCAGGTGAACGGCAGCCGTTGCCGTTTCGCGAAGTCGACCAGCTGTCGGGTCGGCGCCGAGTCGCGCGGGCCGACGATCTCGATCCCGATCCCTTGACGCTGCTGCAGCAGTTCGCGCCGCTGAACGAAGGCGGATAGGAGGATGTCCGAGAGCGGCGCGTCCTCGAGCAGCAGCTTGCGCAGCTCTTCGCGCTCTACCGCGATGTAGCGCATCGGCTTGGTCGCCTCGGCGGTGAGGAAGACGGTCTGGCCCGAGAGCAGGTTCATCTCACCGAGGAATCCGGACGGGCCGTGGCGCACGATCTCGTTCCCGGCCGCGTCCAGGACCGCCGCCTCGCCTTCGAGGATCGCGATGAAGGGGTAGGTCTCATCGCCGATCTCGAACAGCTTCTCGCTGACCTCGGCGCTGCGCTCCTCGCCGTGCTGGGCAAGCGTCGCGAGCTGGCTGCTGGAGAGGACGCGACTGACTGGACCGGCCACGCGTCAAGGCTACCCGTCGGGGTAGGTTGCCCCTACGCCAGCGACCGAAAGGACCCCGATGCGCAACCCCTTCACCCACAAGAAGCTGGAGGAGGTCAAGGACTCGGCGGCCGACTTCGGCCATGCCGACAAGATGGAGGCCCGCTTCGCCAAGGGCGACCTGGAGACCGAGGAGACCGGCTTCAGCTTCCACCGCCTGAAGCCGAACAAGCGCCAGCCCTTCGGACACCGGCACGAGGACGCCGAGGAGGTCTACGTGATCGTCCGCGGCGAGGGGCTGTTCAAGCTCGACGACGAGATCATCGAGGTGGAGACGCTCGACGCGATCCGCGTCTCGCCCGAGGTGACCCGCGCCTTCGAAGCCGGCGACGAGGGCCTCGAGGTGCTCGTCTTCGGCCCTCGCAAAGACGGCGACGGGGCCCTCGACCACGAGTTCTGGGCCGACTGAACGCGGATAGACTGCGCGCCGATGCCAGCCGCAGAGGTCAACGGGGTGGAGGGGATGAAGGCCCTGGTCGGCCAGGAGATCGGGCCGAGCGAGTGGCGGACGATCACCCAGGCGGACATCGACGCCTTCGCCGAGCTCTCCGGCGACCACCAGTGGATCCACGTCGACCCTGAGCGGGCAAAGACCGAGAGCCCCTACGGCACCACGATCGCTCACGGCAACCTTACCCTCGCCACCGTCGACGGCTTCCGCACCGAGCTGATCAGCTCCACCGGCTTCGCCCTCGGCGTCAACTACGGCTGGAACAAGATCCGCTTCCCCGCGCCCGTCCCCGTCGACTCCAGGATCCGCGCCAAAGCCGAGGTCGTCTCGGTCGAGGAGAAAGGCAGCGGCTGGTACGAGGTCATCACCCGCTTCACCCTCGAAGTCGAGGGCGCCGACAAGCCCTGCTTCGTTGGCGACAGCGTCACGCGGGTGATGGCTGCCGCCTAGGCCCGGATTTCAGCTCGCTACAGGCAGGCGCGCGAGGGCGGCAATCGTGTGCGAGCAGGCTCGCGCCGCCTCGGCGCCCTTCGTTTCCAGGTGACCGAAGAAGAAGCCGCGGTGGGTCTCGTGCTCGTGGAAGTGATGCGGGGTGAGGACCGCGGAGATGACTGGGATTCCGGTCTCCAGCTGGACCTGCATCAGCCCCCCGATCACCGCTTCGGCGACGAACTCGTGGCGGTAGATGCCGCCGTCGACGACCAGCCCGGCGGCGACGATCGCGCCGTAGGTCCCGGTCTCGGCCAGGCGGCGGGCGTGAAGCGGGATCTCGAAGGCGCCGGTCACCTCGAAGTAGTCGACGCTCTCCGCCGGCGTGCCAAGCTCGGCGATCTCGTCAGCGAACCCCTTCTTGATCTGGTCGACGAGGTCCTTGTGCCAGCACGACTGCACGAAGGCGATGCGCGGCGTGGCCTCATGTCCTGCGGAATCTCCGGCGTCCATGTCTGCTCTCCTCCTAGCGGTCGGTCGCGGGAAGTCTACGGCGGTCGGACCACCTGCTCGCCCTAGACTGACGCCGCAGATGGCGGCGGATGATTTCTACGCTTCGCCCTTCGGGGTCGCCTATAGCGCCTACATGGAGCGGCCCTGGCTGAGCCGGTTGATCAGCCGGATCGTCTGGGGCGGGGACTCGCGACCCTACTACGAGAGCATGGCCGCGATCGGCGAGGTTCCCGAGGGCGGCGTGATCGTCGATTGCCCCTGCGGGGCCGGGGCGGCGTTCCGCGCCTTGGATGACGCGGCTCCGGTTCGGTACCTGGCGTACGACCTCTCGCCGGCGATGCTCCGCCGAGCCCGGCGACGAGCCGGGAAGCGACGGCTTGGCACCGTAGAGTTCGGCCAGGCCGACGCCACCCAGCTGCCCATGGGGACCGACAGCGCCGATCTCTTCCTCTCCTACTGGGGCCTCCGCTGCTTCGAGGATCCGGAAGCCGCCCTGCGTGAGGCATCGCGCGTGCTCAAGCCCGGAGGCCGGTTGGTCGGATCCACCTTCCTCAAGGGCGACGATAGCCGGCGCCAGCGAGCCCTCGTCCGCGACGGACGTGGCGACTTCGGTCGAGTGGGGAACGAGGCGGAGGTGACCGCCTGGATCGACGCCGCGGGATTGCAACTGGAGCGGACCGAGCGATCCGGCCCGATCTTCTTCTTCGCGGCGACCCGGTGAGGCGGTGATGGCACAGAGGATCAAGCGCAGGTCCATCGGAGTTGTTGACATAACAAGCTCTAAACGCTTAGGTTCTTTGCATCAGTAAGGGAATGTGAGCCTAGGGGAGGCGGAGATGGACGATCGGGATGCCAGGTGCGCAAGAAGAGGCTTGCCAGCGAACTGGCGACGACCTTGGATGTTTGCCCTCGGCGTCGCCATGGGCGCCCTCGTGCTTCTTGCTGGAGCCGGTAGCGCCTTGGCGCTCTCGCCGTCGGTGGCGACCAAGGCGGCGTCGAATGTCGACTTTTCGACTGCCACGCTCAACGGATCGGTCAATCCCAACGGGCTCGAAACCAAAACCTATTTCGAGTACGGCACGACCGTCTCCTATGGATCGAAAACCGCCGAAGTGAGCGTTGGATCTGGGAGCACCTCCCTCGAAACCGCGCAAGCCGGCAGCGGTCTGACGCCCAACACGACCTACCACTACCGAGTCGTCGCTACCAACGCCGACGGCACCAGCACCGGAGGTGATCGGACCTTCTACATGGGCTGGAAGGTGCAAACCCCCGCTGCCACTTCGGGCACCAGCGTTTTCGAAGACGTCTCCTGCTCGTCGGCCACTGAATGCACGGCGGTCGGTTGGGCGGGCACCGAAGCGATTGCCCAGCGCTGGAACGGCACCGAATGGAAAGCGCAGACGGCGCCGAAACCGGCGGGTTCGACGGAAGCCGTCCTTAAGGGGGTCTCCTGTGTTTCCTCGACCGCCTGTACCGCTGTCGGCCGCTACAAGAACGCTTCCGCGAAATGGGTGACGCTGGCCGAGGTCTGGAACGGGACCGAATGGAAAGTCCAGACGAGCCCCAACCCCAGCTCCACGTTTGCGGAGCTGGGGGACGTCTCCTGCACCGCCGCCACCGAATGCACGGCCGTAGGCACCTACTGGAACTCTGGCCCGCCGGAAACTTCGCAAACGCTGGCAATGCGCTGGAACGGCACCGAATGGAAAATCCAGACGACGCCTAATCCAGTCTCAAACTCTGTCAACCTGACCTCGGTCTCGTGTTCGAGTGGGACCTCCTGCATGGCTACGGGTTTCTACTACGACTCCACCAACGCCAAATATGTGCCGTTATCTGAGAGCTGGAACGGCACCGAATGGACCCTCAAAACCGCCGTACAGCCAGCTGGCTCGACGATGAGTTGGTTCTACGGCGTGTCGTGCACCTCCTCCACCGCTTGCACTGCGGTGGGAGACAAGGAGATCAACGCTGGGACTCATCAGCATCAAACGATGGCTCAGCGATGGAACGGGACGTCCTGGAGCTTGCAGACGACGCCGAATCCGGAAGGCACCAACCTCGAATTCAACGATGTCTCCTGTGTCTCATCCATCGCCTGTACTGGAATCGGACACGCTGTCTCCGGGGGAACCCAGACTCCAATGGCCTTGCAATGGAACGGCAGTACCTGGACGCTGCAGATGCTCCCGTTGCCCTCGGGCTCAACGGGAGCGAACACCTACTCATTTGGCGTCTCCTGCATCCTCTCCCGAGGCTGCCAGATGGTTGGTCAGTACACCAACGCCTCCTCCGTCATCGTTCCTCTCGCTGAGGCGAGCTGGCGAAAGGCGGCACCGACCGCGACCACGGCGGCCGCGACGAGCGTCGGTGAAAAAACCGCCACGGTCAATGGAACCGCCAACCCCAACGGCTCCGAAACGAAGCTCTACTTCGAATACGGAACGACGACGTCCTACGGCTCGAAAACGGCAGAATTCAATGCCGGCTCCGGAACCAGCGCCATCGAACGGGGAGAAGCGCTGACCGGTCTAAGTCCGGCCACGACCTATCACTACCGCCTCGTCGCCAACAACGAAAACCCTGAAACCAGCCGCGGCGGCGATCAGACGTTCCGGACGACCGGTCCGCCGACCGTCGTCACCTTGCCGGCTGAAGTCGACAACGCCACCGGGGAAGCGGCGACGCTACGCGGCGAAGTGAATCCCAACGGCCTCAGCACCACCTACCAGTTCGAATACGGGACCTCGTCGGGTGTATATACCAGCACTGTGCCTGTGTCCCCGGAATCAGCTGGCAGCGGGACGGAATCCAAAGTGGTCTCGTACAAAGTGACCGGCTTGACCAGGGGGAAAACCTACTATTACCGGATCACGGCGAGCAACTCAGCCAAATCGAATGGAAACGAGTCGTTCTTCACCACCCCCAACGCCCCTGGAGCCACGACCCTCCCCGCCACCAGCATCACCCGGCACTGCGCGAAGTTGCGGGGCACCGTTGAACCCCACGGCCTGAGTACCGAATACTGGTTCGAATACGGGACGACTACCTCGTACGGGACCAAATCGTCGCCGGCCATAGTGAGTGGCGAATTCCCGAAAACCGTCGAACAGAATGTCTGCACGCTCAATTCAAATACGCTCTATCACTTCCGGCTGGTGGCAAAAAATGCTCTCGGTACGACCAATGGATCAGATCAGTCGTTCACCACGGTTGCGGCGGTCACGCTTTCGGCAGGAGGATCCGTGTTGAAACCGGGCGCCACGCTGAAATTCTTCAGCTCTAATCTTACTTTCAGTGGGAGTGGGGGCACCCACGGCTGCACCGAAAACGAACTGACGAACCTGCTGCTGGAAAATCCGGGGCGCTGAGCAGCATTTCGACGCTGAAAATGCAGAACAGCGGGGGTGCGGGCTGCTCCTATCCCTCTGGTCTTACGGCCAAATACTCCCTGCCGAGCGCGGGGGCCGAAACGAATTTCACGATCAATAAAGAAGAAGGGAAAGTCGAATTCGAGTCGTTTCTCCTTCTCGCGAAACTTTATTTCGGCAGCTTTCTGGTTGGTGAATGCGAACACCAAGTCGCCCTGGCTGGGACGTACGCCTTCAAAGCGCCCCTGGTGCTGACCGTGTCGGGCTTGACCTCCGCGGTGAGGAGGACCAGTGCCTCCTGCATAAATACGGAGACGGTTTCCGGAACCTTTGCCGTGACCAGCGGGGGCTCCGCGGTGGAAGCGACTCACTGATCGCCTGCAGCGCCTGGCCCCGGTCGGGCGCGGAAATTAACGACAGCGGTGCGACTTGTCCCCCAATTGTGGGGGGATAAGGCGCACCGCTGAGCTTGCAGGAGCTACTTGACGGTCAGCGTCCCTTCCATGCCGGCTTCCCGGTGGCCCGGGACGGAGCAGTAGAAGGTGTAGGTGCCGGGCTTGAGGTTGGCGGTGGTGGAGTCGGAGCCTTCGGAGAGGACTTCGGTCTCGGCGATGGTTTCGCCACCGGAGTCTTCGATCGCGACGTCGTGGGGGACGGGCGAGGAGTTGGTGAAGTCGACCGTCACCTTGCCCGCCTTGGCGGTGGCATCGTCGGTGGTGAAGGCGAGCTGGCCGCTGGGGTCGGCTTCGATGTCGAGCGCGGCGCCCGAGCCTGCGGAGCCGCCTTCGGCTTCGTCCTTCGCCTCACCGGCCTTTTCTTCGGCTTCTTCCCCGGCTTCTTCGGCCTTTTCGCCCGCTTCTTCGGCGCCTTCTTCGACGTCTTCGACGGCCCCCGCCGCCGGCGAGGTGTCGCTGCTGGTGTCATCACCGCCTCCGCAGGCGGCAAGCGCCAGCGCGGCGAGGAGCAGGGCAAACATCGGTACGAGCTTCTTCATTTGTTTCCTTCCCGCAGGGTCCGGTCTCGACTGAATCTAGCCGCGATACGTAAAGAAGCGCTACCCGGTTCAGCGGCCGTGGAACTCCGGGATGCCGCCGCCGAAGAAGGTCTCGACCCCGTTGCGCAGGTCCTCGGTCGCCATCGAGTCGGCGATCCCGTGGCGCTCCAGCTGCAGTTGGTCGTTGATGCTGTTCTCGATGCTGACCCCGATCAGCTTCTTCGCCATCCGCACGTAGTGCGGCGCCTTCTTCGCCAGCTCCCCGGCCCGCACCTGCGCCCGCTGCATCAGCTCCTCGGCGCCGACGACCTCGCTCACCAGCCCCAGCCCCAGCGCGTCCTCGGCGCTCAGGTTGGGATCGTCGAGCAGCAGTTCCAGCGCCTTGCTCGGGCCGACCACGCGCGGCAGGAAGTAGGTCATGCCGCCGTCGGGCGAGGCGCCGATCCGCCCATACGCGGGGGCGAAGAAGGCGGTGCTGGCGGCGATGCGGATGTCGCAGGCGAGCGCCAGCGAGAACCCGGCCCCTGCGGCGGGGCCGTTGATCGCCCCGATCACGGGGTAGGGGATGCGCCGCAGGTCGATGATCGCCTGGTGCAGGACCTCGGCCCCGCGCCGCACGTCGGAGGGGAGGTCGATCTCCCCCGACTCGACCCCTTTGCGGAACCAGGTGACGTCGCCGCCGGCGCAGAAGGCCTTGCCGGCGCCGGTGACGATCAGCCCCCGCAGCGGCGCCCGGTCGGCCAGCCAGGCGAAGGCGACGGTCATCTCGCCGATCATCTCCGGGCTCATCGCGTTGAAGGCGTCGGGCCGGTCGAGGGTGAGGGTCCCGATCTCGCCGTCGATCTCGATCCGGATCGTGTTCAGCTGCGGCGGGTTGACGGTCTCCGTGGTCATCTATCTCCCTCGTGGCGGTGGTTGGCCGAGTGGCCAGCAGCCTACCCTTAGAGGGATGGCAAAAGGCGGGGATAACGGCGCCCTCTCGCGGGCGGAGCGGATCGCGCAGCAGCGCAAGGGGCTGCCCGACCAGCCCGGCGTCTACCTCTTCTACGACCGCGACGGCGAGCTGCTCTACGTCGGCAAGGCGCGCTCGATCCGCAAACGGATCTCCTCCCACTTCTCCGGCGGCAACACCCGCCTCACTTCCCGCATCGACCGTATCGAGAGCCTGGTCACCGCCAACGAGGCCGAGGCGCTGCTGACCGAGCAGAGCTTCGTCAAGCGCCACCGGCCGCGCTTCAACATCCGCCTCCGCGACGACAAGTCCTACCCCTACGTCGCCGTCAGCCTCGACGAGGCCTACCCGCGGGTCTACTTCACCCGCGAGAAGCACCGCTCCGGCCGCGCCTACTTCGGCCCCTTCTCCAGCGCCAAGCGGGTGCGGGAGACGCTCGACCTGCTCGGCAAGCTCTTCCAGTTCCGCACCTGCGAGGGCAAGGAGCCGGGCCGCCGCTCCGGCAGCCCCTGCCTCGACTACTACATCAAGCGCTGCGGGGCGCCCTGCGTCGAGTACATCAGCCAGGAGGAGTACCGCCGCAACATCGAGGCGATCGTCGACTTCCTCTCCGGCCGCTACCGCCAGGTCGAGCGCGAGGAGGAGGGGAAGATGAAGGCGGCCGCGCAGGCGCAGGAGTTCGAGCGCGCCGCCCTCCACCGCGACCGCCTGAAAGCGATCCGCTCGCTGTTCGAGCGCCAGCGCGTCGCCGGCGCCTCGATGGGGACCGCCGACCTGATCGGGGTCGCGGTCGAGGGCTCCGACGCCAACGCCCAGGTCTTCCAGGTCCGCGACGGGATCCTCGCCGAGCGCCAGAGCTTCTACCTCGAGAACGAGGGCGAACGCGAGCAGGCCGAGGTCGCCGAGGAGTTCATCTCCCAGTATTACTCGGCCTCGCCCTCGATGCCGCGGCAGATCGTCGTCGGCCCCTACCTGCGCGACCGCGCCGAGCTGCTGGCCGAGGCGTTGAGCGAGCGCCGCGGCGCCCCGGTCGAGGTCCGCGCCGCCGAGCGCGGCGACAAACGGCGGCTGCGCGAGCTGGCCGAGCGCAACGCCCAGCTTGCCTTGGACCAGGACCGGCTGCGGCGCGAGCACCGGCGCTCGCGCCGGGTCGAGAGCCTGGCGGCGCTGGCCCAGGCGCGGGGGGTGGAG